>Ga0182012_10001502_pt1 | contig 25436 bp, 23 predicted proteins | sample 612S2SmetaG_FD_120486 | JGI IMG/M metagenome (GOLD analysis project Ga0182012, IMG submission 120486) | Permafrost microbial communities from Stordalen Mire, Sweden - 612S2S metaG | ecosystem: Environmental > Terrestrial > Soil > Wetlands > Permafrost | place: Sweden: Stordalen | collected...
AGTAGGCACTCGAGTGCGACGCGGGTTTCCAGCCGCGAGAGGTGCAGGCCTAAACAGGTGTGCTCGCCCGCGGCAAAGGAGATGTGCGGCGTGGCCTTGCGGAAGATGTCGAAATCCTCGGAACCTTCCCAGCGCTGCTCGTCCCGGTTCGCCGAACCCATGCACACGCCGATTACCGCGCGGGCTGGGATCGCAACCCCTTCCAGCTCAACGTCTTCGGTGGTGAAACGCTGCACGGTGGTCAGCGGCGTCTCGAAGCGCAACGCTTCCTCGATCGCCTGCGGGATCAGCGCGTGGTCTTCTTGTACCGCGGCGAACTGGTCGGGATGGGTGAGCAGCAGATACAACAGGTTTCCCGAGGACCGGTAGGTGGTTTCCAGCCCGGCGGGCAGCAACAGTCGCAGAAACGAATAGATGGCTTCGTCGTCGAGGCTTTCGCCATCGATCTCGGCGCTGACCAGATCGCCGATGATGTCGTCAGTGGGCTTGGATTTGCGCTTCTCGATCTGCTCGAGGAAGTAATCCTTGAGCGCCGCGGACGCCTCGAAGGCGCGTTCGTAGTTGACGTGGTAGCTGATCAACTCCACCGCGCGCTTGCGGAACATGGCCAGGTCTTCGTCCGGCAGGCCCAATAGTTCGGCGATGACGCGGGTGGGAAATTCGAAAGTGAAATTACGGACCAGGTCGGCTTCGCCGGCGTCGATGAATTCGTCGATCAGCCGATTGCAGATCGGCCGCACGATAGCGGGCTCCCACCGGGCCAGCGCTTTGGACTTGAATGCCGCCGACACCAGGTTGCGATGGTCGCGATGCTTCTTGCCGTCCATCGCCAAGATGGTCGGACCCATGAACAGGCCGATTGTCTTGTCGTAGGGCTTGGATGTGAATACCCGCCCGTCCCGGAATACCTTGTTAACGGCGTCGAACGACATCGCGGAGTACTCGTGTTTGGGCCGCATGGACTCGGGGGTCCTTGAGTAGTCCATGACGGTGCCGCGGAAGACGCCGCCGACTCTGCGCTTCTGCGCGAAGAATGGGTAGGGATCACGCAGCTTAACGGCTTGGTCGCCGGTGTCGGCGGCATCTTGACCGGGTTTGTCAACGTGGGTCGTCACCTGATCTCCAAGCACCTCGGCGCGAACGGGCAGTCTTTGCGTAAGATCGTACTGTAATTCTTACAGTAGGCAATATGGGTGCCGCCGTAGTTCTATGCTGGGAGTCTCCGGACGAAAAGGTGATTCATGAGCACACTCGATGAAAGGGCTGACGTCGACGTCGCCGGACAACAGCGGGTGGCGCTGGGCGCGATCCTGAATCGACAGCGACAAGCCTTCATGGACGACGGACCGCCCGGAGTCGCCCTAAGGCGGAACCGCATCGACCGGCTGATGGCGCTTGTGCTGGACAACACCGACGCGTTTGTCGAGGCCATGGCCGCCGATTTCGGCACCCGATCCAGGGCGGCGACCCTGTTCACCGAGGTCATCGGCATGATCTCGGTCATCGAACACACCAGATCCCATGTCGCTCAATGGATGCGGGCAACCAAGCTGATGCGAATGGCGCGGCTGGGCGGCTTGCGTGCCGAAGTGCAGCCCTCCCCGCTCGGGGTGGTGGGAATCATCGGTCCGTGGAACTTTCCGCTCAACCTGGTCGTCCTCCCGGCGGCGACCGCGTTCGCTGCGGGCAATCGGGTGATGATCAAAATGTCGGAGATCACCCCCAACACCGCGGACCTGATGAAGGCGACGGCACCCCGGTACTTTGATCAGGCCGAACTCCATATCGTCACCGGCGGCCCGGACGTGGCGGCGGTTTTCGCCGGACTGCCGTTCGATCATCTGTTCTTCACCGGCTCGCCGTCGGTGGGCGCGCTGGTGCAACGGGCGGCCGCGCAGAACCTGGTTCCGGTAACCCTGGAGCTGGGCGGCAAAAACCCCGTCGTCGTCGGACCCGGCGCCAACATCCGTCGGTCGGCGGCCCGGATCGCCCAGGGTCGCATGGTGAACGGCGGCCAGGTCTGCCTGTGCCCCGATTATGTTTTCGTGCCCGACGACCAAATAGACACCTTCGTCGACACCGCGCGAGACGCCCTGCGCGGCATGTTTCCCAGCATTGTTTCCAACGACGACTACTGTTCGGCCGTCAATCAAGCTAATTTCGACCGAGTTGTCGGGCTAATCGAGGACGCGCGGGTCAACGGCGCCAGCGTGGAAGCCGTTGCGCCGAAGGGGGAGCTGTTGCCTGACCGCGCGACCCGCAAGATCGCCCCCACTATCGTTCGCGATATCGACGACCGCATGAAGATCTCCGACGAGGAGATCTTCGGTCCGGTCCTTGTCGTCAAAGGATATTCCCGGCTGACCGAGGCCATCGACTACATCAATCGGCGCCCGGCCCCGCTGGTCGCGTATTGGTATGGACCCGACGATGCCGACTTCCGCACCTTCGTCCGCAGCACCCGAAGTGGCGGGGTAGCCCGCAATGACTTTGCAGCCCACATGATTCCGTCGGCGGCGCCGTTTGGTGGGGTGGGCCGCAGCGGGATGGGCGCCTATCATGGGAAGGCCGGCTTCGACACTTTCAGCCATCAACGCTCGGTGGTGGGAAGCGATCTGCCGTTCAGTGTCACCGGAAGCGCGGCCCCGCCGTTTGGGCACTCGTTGCGGGTGGGCGCCGACGCGATGATGCGGATGACTCGGGCTCGCACGCGCCGTCGGCTCAAGGGCTGGCCCGGCAGCTAGCGGCCCGAACGCGACATCGTCAAGCGCGAGGCGTGACCCAGCAGGCCGACGTATCCCGCACCGACGAGACGAGGCAGCGCTGCCATGACGCGCCCGTCCGGCCCGATGAGGATTCGGGCGCGGTTTCTGTCGGCTCCGTGGAGAATGACGCGGGCCGCCTTCTCTGGAGTGGTGAGTGCCGCGCGGTCAAAATACTTTTTGGCATCTTCCGGGTTCGCCTCCGTCTCCGCGACGCGCATACTCGCCCCGAAGTTGGTCCGTATGACGCCCGGATGCACGCAGTGCACCGTCACCGGACGGCGTTCCATGATCATCTCTTGCCGGAGCGCCTCGGTAAAGCCGCGCACCGCGAATTTTGAGGTGCTGTAGGCACCCTGGTAGGGCACCGCCATCAAACCGAAGGCGCTGGACAGGTTGACCAAGCGTGCCGGTTGCCTGCGGGAGCCCGATTCGATGAGCTGTGGTAGGAAAGCCTTGGTCCCGTTGACGACACCGCCGATGTTGATGCCGATGAGCCAGTCGAAGTCGGTCCAGGACATATCCGCCACGCTGGCCATCAGATCGACCCCGGCATTGTTGAACACCATCGAAGCGGGTCCGAGGTCGCGCCGTACGTCGTCGGCGTATGCCAGGACCGCGGCTCGGTCGGCGACATCGACCTGGTATGTCGTCACCTTGCCGGGGCGGCACGCCGCTTGGGTTTTCGCCAGACCCTGCCGGTCGATGTCTGAGGCTGCGACGTGCGCGCCGTTGTCGGTGAGCGCGAGCGTCAGTGCGCGGCCGATGCCGGAGCCGGCGCCGGTGACCACCGCGACGCGATCTTGGTACTTCATCGAATGCCCGCCTCGACGATCGTCCGGATCCGGTCGACCGAAACTTGCAGGTTGTGTTGCAGGTCCGTCCGACGGTCCCACACGAACAGGAGGAGGCGTTCGAAGGCCAGAACGGTGAAAGGCATTGGTACGCACATCCGGATCTCCTCGGTGAGGCGGGTGGCGTCCGCGCTCGAACCGGGCTCGATGAGGTAGGTCCACTGCGTCCAGTCCCCTCCCATTACCTGGACGATGAACGAAAACCTTTGTGCCGGTTCGGCTTCAACGACTTTCGCAACGGTCCGCCATCGGCCAAGCCGCCGCCGGTTCCACGCGTTGAAACGATCCGGGGCCACCCATTCGGCGCGCACCGTCTCCGGACTCCACTCAGGGATTCGGGTGACGTCGGAGACGACCGCGTAAATCGCGGCCGCGGAGGCTCGCACCTCGGTCGACGCCGAAAGTGTCTCGTCCTTTTGCAGCAACGACATCTGCTGTCCCTCGCTAATCGCTCAGCGCTTGCTCGCGCGCCCAACGGTAATCGGCCTTGCCCGACGGACTGCGCTCGATCACATTGCGGAACACGATCGCTTTGGGAAGCTTATAGCGCGCCAACGATTTCGCGGCATGCGCAACCAACTCATCGGCATCGGCATCGGCACCCTCGGCGAGCGCGACAACGGCGACGACCTCCTGGCCCCAACGTTCGCTCGGCCGTCCCGTAACCACCACGTCGGCCACGGCGGGATGCGAGGCGATCGCGGTTTCGACTTCCTCGACGAAGATCTTCTCGCCGCCGGAATTGATCGTCACCGAGTCGCGGCCCAGCAGCTCGATGTGGCCGTCGGCGTTGTGTCGCGCCCGGTCGCCGGGGACCGCGTACCGCACGCCATCGATGACTGGGAAGGTCGCGGCGGTCTTGGTGGCGTCGCCCTTGTAGCCCAGGGGAACGTAGCGTCGTTGGGCCAGCCAGCCGATCCCTTCGTGACCCGGTTGCAGGATCGTGCCCAGGTCCTCGGCCGCGACGAAGGTATCCGGCCCGGCGTTGAATGTGCCCGTCGACACTGCTCCCGACATGGAGAGGTGGTGCATCTGCGCGCCGGTCTCCGACGACCCGACGCCATCGGCGACGACAACGTTCGGCAGCACCTCGATCAACCGCTGCTTGACGTACGGGGTCAACAGGGCCCCGCCACTGGCGATCACTGCCAACGACGACACATCGGCGATACCTTTCTCGATGGCGGCCAGCAAGGGGCGCGCCATCGCGTCACCGACCACCGTCACCACCGACACCCCCTCGCGCTCGATGGTGCGGACCACGTCTTCGGCGTCGAAATGATCAGCGATCGAGGGAAAGACGATGGACTGCCCCATGGTCAAGGCCGTCATTACGGTCCACTGGGCGGCACCGTGGATCAGGGGAGGCAGCACCATCAACTTGGTAGCCGGCGCCGCGACAGCCGCCGCAACGATCTCATCGAGGGAACCCGCGGGCTCGCCGGTGTAAAGACTGCGGCCACCGAAGGAGGTCATGAAGATGTCGTGCTGGCGCCACAACACCCCCTTCGGCATCCCCGTCGTGCCGCCGGTGTAGAGGACGTACAAGTCGTCGGGGGAGTGCTGCACCTTCGGGGGATTGGACTTCGCACCGGCCGCGATGGCGGCCTCGTAATCCACCGCGCCGTAGAGCAAATCGTTGCCCGACTCGTCGGCGATCTGAATCAGGACGCGTAGCTGCGGCAGATCCTGCCGCACCTCGGCCACCCGCGGGGCGAACGCGGCGTGGTAGATCAGGGCGGTCGCACCCGCGTCGGCCAGCAGATATTGCAGCTCACTCTTGACGTACCGGAAGTTCACATTGAACGGGGCGACCCTCGCCTGGAAGCTGCCGAACAACGCCTCCACGAATTCGTTCCCGTTGTACGCGTAGATACCGAGCAGATCCTGGCCCACCTCATGACCGGCCAGCTCGGAGCGGTCGGTGTGGCACCCCAATCCCCGGGATTGCAGGTACGCGGCGAGGTGGTTCGACCGCTCGATCGTCTGTGCGTAGCTGAACCGCCGGTTGCCCTGGATCAGCAGTTCCCGGTCCGGAATCGCTCCCGCGACGGCCTTGGCGACAGCGGGTACCGTGAATTGTGTTGCGGTGTCTGACATCGTGCCTCTCACGGCTGGTGGGGAAGCAACCGGACCATCAGGCCGGTGGCCTCGCTGAGCAGCGTCCCGTCTGCAGCCGTCATGCTAGCGGAGATGAAAATCTTCCTGCCGTCGATCTCGGTGATGCGGCCCCGGGCGGTCAGCGGCTCATCGATCGGGGTGATATTGCGGTAGTCGACGTGCAGGAATGCGGTGCGGGTGGGCGGGCAACTTGCGCCCGTAACCACCATCCCGAATAGCCAGTCGTAGAACAGCGGGATCATCCCGCCGTGCACGGCATTGTTTCCACCCACGTGGGATCGGGTGAAGTGCCCTTTCATGGTGACGCCATCGGACCCGGAGTCCGGGACTGTCCATGGCGGCATCATGGGATGACCGAATCCGGGCAGTTCGACGACTCGCCCGGCCGGTGCCACCGCCGCGGGCACCTGGTGGCCGTCCAACAACGCGCAGGCGTCTTCGACGTGTTGGGCAGCCGTGGCCCACGCCGAACCGGGGTCGGTCGAGACGGTCAGATCCTGCAGGCGGCGCAGCGCGGCGACAAACCGCCCCAGTCCGGGGGGCGTGTGATCGGCCGGCCTGATTTCGGGAAATCCGCCACCGACGGAATGCGCTTCGGGTGCCGTGTCGGCTGTGCCCGTCATAGAGTCCCCTCGGGGTGCCGCCGCCACGACTGCAGCAGCTCGTCGGTGGTGGTGATGGTCGCCAGCAGCGACAGCGTGTTGGCGATGATCGCATCGCCGTACTCGGTGGGTATGCCGGCGACCGCATCCTTAGGCACCACGACGCGGTAGGCGGCATTGACCGCGTCCATCACGAAGTTGGGTATCGCGACATTCAGCGAAACGCCGACGACGACGACCGTGGAGACCCCGAGATTCCGCAGCACGGTATCTAGGTCGGTCCCCCCCATTGGTCCAATGCCATGCCACCTACTCAGCACTAGATCGGTTGGCTCGGGGCCCAATTCGGGCAATACGGCGGCCCCGGGTGTGCCGGGAGCGATATCTACTTCACCGCGCCCGAGGGCGAATATCTTCGCATTGTGGTTGGAGCCGAGGCCGTCGGGTCGCCGCTGCACCAGGCAGTGCACCACATGCACTCCCGCCGCCCGCGCCGCGGGCAACAGCCGAACGATGTTGGGCAGCGCGACGCGTCGTGCTTCTTCAGCGAGCGCCGCCAGCCCAGCGTCGGGGCCGATGACCGCGCCCTGACACTCCTGGGTGACGACCGCGGTGTGTCCGGGCGCCGCAAGTTCGGCGAGTTTTGGAATCATGCCGACGCGGTGACAGTCGGTGGAACGTCATAGAATTGCGTCGCCCATTTTCGCAGTGCCATATACCCTTTCGCGTCCATCTTGGAGAGCGCCGGGTTTTCCACGTACTTCTGGTAGCGCCAGATTTGCAGATCGTCGAAGACGGTGGACAGGAACTGCTTTTCGATGAGCTCCCGCAGCTTGCCGTCCGGCACGTCGGAGTCGTCGCCGGGGATGCGCGGCCACCAGATCGAGTAGAACAGGTCCGAGCTCTCGTCATCTACGGGCGTGCAGGTGAAGATCAGCCGATGATTCTGCGCGCCCTCAAAGACGCTGATCGCACCGCCCAGGCCGAACAAATGGCTGTGGAAACGCAACGCGAGATCGTCGGGGTTGTCACTGCGCGCATCCGGCCACCCCGCGATGAACTGCCATTCCTGGTCGACGATCTTCCAGTCCAGCACCCTCGGCGTCACCGTGGCGTGATGCACGTATTCGAAATGGGCGCTGTCCGGGGCGTTCTCCGCCACGATCTGTGGATGCACCGGTTCGCCCTCCGCACGCCGGGAGAACTCCGGATAGGCCCGGTAGTAGGCCGCCGGGTTGGTCTCGAATTGCGGGAACTTATGAAAGATGTCCGGCATGTCCCACTGCGGCTCCTTGCCGTCCGGGTGATGCCAGATGAACACGCAGTCGTACTGCTCGCGGACGGGAAACACCCGGAGCCTCAGCGCGCGGTTGGGCCGGTCCGGTTGATACGGGATGTATCGGTTGGTGCCGTCGGGTCCCCAGCGCCAGCCGTGGAACGGGCATTGGACGCAGTCGCCGACGACCGTGCCGCCGTGGCCGATATGGGCGCCGAGGTGCTTGCAGTGTGCCTCGAGTACGTGCAGGTCACCGGACTCGTCGCGGTAGGCGACCAGATCCTCGCCGAAGTATCGAAGCGGCCGGACTTCGCCGACCGGAAACTCGGGAGACCACCCCACCATGAACCACCCGGTGACCTTCCAGGTGAACGGGACTTTCACGCCAGCGCCTCTCGCGATCGTTGATACTAAGACCATTACAGTATAGATTTCAGCAGTTCGTTCAGTGCACGGCAAGGAGCGTTATGGCTGAAGAGCATGTTCGAGTGAATGCAGCACACTTCGACGCGCTGGTGATCGGCGCCGGATTCTCCGGCCTGTACATGCTGCACCGGCTGCGGCAGCTCGGGATCCGCGCCCTGGTGCTGGAGATGGCTGAAAACGTTGGCGGCACCTGGCTGTTCAACCGATATCCGGGCGCCCGGTGTGACATCGAGAGCATCGAATACTCCTACAGCTTCTCCGACGAGATTCAGCAGGAGTGGGTATGGACGGAGTCGATGCCGGCTCAGCCCGAGATCGAGGCCTATCTTAATTTCGTCGCAGACCGGCTCGACCTGCGCCGCGACATCGCGTTCGGCACCAAGGTCGTCGCGGTGGCCTTTGACGAGGAAGCCGCCGCCTGGGTCCTGCGAACCGAGCGTGGCGAGTCGTTTACCGCCCCCTTCGTGGTGGCCGCATCGGGCATCTTGTCGGTGCCGCTGGAACCCGACATCCCCGGGATGCGCGCCTTTACCGGAACATCGCTGTTCACCAGCCGCTGGCCCAAGGAGGGCTTCGACTTGACCGGAAAGCGGGTCGGCGTTATCGGCACCGGCTCGACCGGTGTTCAGCTGATCCCGGTCGTGGCCCGGGAAGCCTTGCAGCTTTCGGTGTTTCAACGCTCGCCGACGTACACCCTGCCGTGGCGGGTGCACCGGTTCGAGCCCGGGGAGCTCGACGAGATGAAGGCCCGCTACGGCGAGATCCGGGAGACCCAACGCGCACACCCGATCGGCGCGGCGCGGCTGAGCGCGTTCTCGGTGCTGCTCGAGATGCTCAGCAAGCCGCCGTTGAAGTCGGCGTCGCGCGAAGAACAACTGCGCGCCATCGACGAGAACGGCATATTGGGTGCGCTGAGCTGGGGAGATATCTTCTTCGATATCGAAGCCAACCGGATGGCCGCCAAGCTGTACGGCGAGGCGGTGGCCCGGATTGTCAAAGACCCCGATACCGCGGCTTCGCTGGTGCCGGTGCATCCGTTCGCATGCAAGCGGCCGATCATCGACCAGGGCTATTACGAGACGTTCAACCGGGACAACGTCACCCTGGTCGACTTGCGTAAGTCGCCGATCCGCGAAGTGACGCCGAACGGCATCCGCACCGAGCACGGGCTGCACGAACTCGACGTCATCGTCTATGCCACCGGATTCGACGCCATGACCGGCGCACTGAGCCGCATCGACGTCCGCGGTCGTGACGGGATATCGCTGGGCGAGTTCTGGGCCAGCGAGGGTCCGCTGTCTTACCTGGGGTTGGCGGTAGCCGGCTTTCCGAACCTGTTCACGGTCCAGGGACCGGGCGGCCCGAGTCCTGCCAGCAATTTCGTCGCCGCACTGGAGCAGCATGTGGAATGGATCGGTGACTGCATCGTGCATCTGCGCGACAACGGATTCCGCACCATCGAGGCTTTGGCCAGTGCGCAGCAGGAATGGATCGATCACGCCACGTCAATCGTCGCGTCGACGGTGCTGGTCCACTCCTCCTGCAACTCCTGGTACAACGGCGGCAATGTGCCCGGGAAGAAGCGGATGTATATGGGCTATACCGGGGGAATACCCGAATACCGGCGCCGCTGCGATGAAGTCGCGGCCGGCGGATACACCGGTTTCAAGCTGGCGTAATCGGTTTTGGGGGCTGGTCTAGGGTGAGCAGCATGACGGGATTGTCACTGGCGTCACGCGGTTTCGATATCGCCCGCGAACTGGGCATGGTGCTGCCGCGGACGGTGGCCGGCCTGAACGAATCGACCGGCTGGACCCCGGCGTCGCCCCGCGGCGTGCGCCAGTTCGGTGAGGTCATGCTCGACGAGCTTGCCCTGACAGGCTTTTCGCTGCTCGGCGGGGCGCCGCCGGCGATACGGCCACTGACTGAGTGCGAACGGGCGGCCGAGGAATTGTCGACGCTGGGCATCGACCGCGCGCATGCCAACCCCAAACCTCTACGGGCCGCCGCGATCCAGCAGCGACACTGGCCCTTTTTGGGGGCCGGGTTGTCCTATGAACGGATGACGTTCGAGCATGACCCAGAACTGCCCCAGACGCTGGAGGCTGACGGACTGGGTGGCCCGGTGCGGGCGGTAGTGCATCTATGCCGGCACCGCGACGGTCCGCGGCCGTGGCTGATCTGGGTCCATGGCGCCGGCCAGGGTGGCACAGAAGACCTGGTGCTGTCCCGGATCGGCCGGATATACAACAAGCTGGGTTTCAACGTCGCCATGCCGGTGCAGCCCGGCCACGGATGCCGGCGCCGGGACTGGCCGGCCTATCCGGACATGGATCCACTGGGCAACGTCGCGGGCATGATGCGCGCGGTGTCCGAGGTGCGCGCCGTCGTGCAGTGGGTGCAGCCGCAGGCCACCGCCGTTGTGGTGGCGGGGATTTCGATGGGTACGCCGGTGGCCGCGTTGGTGTCGCATCTGGAGCGAGAGGTCGACGCGGTCGCTCTGTATACCCCGATTCTGGGGCTCAACGCGATGATCGCGCGACACCTATCGCGCTGGGGGTCGTCCAGGGACGGGCTCCGGGAGCTGTTGCAGTCGCCAGTGGTCTCGCAGCTGACCTCGGTGATCGATCCCCTGACCGTCGACCCGGCGCCGCCACCGGAGCGCCGACTCATTGTCGGAGCGTGGCACGACAGGATGGCGATGCGCGAGCCCACGATCGCGTTGCAGAAGCGCTGGGGCGGCGAACTGTACTGGTATGACGGCAGCCACGTTGGTCACATCTTCTCTCGGCGAGTGCATGCGGTGTCGGATCGATTCCTGCGTGCAGTCGCCGACGATGTGTGCGACGGGTGATGGCTGCCACCCGGACTGCGCGTGAAGTGGTCGAACTGTACAACCTCGTGGTGTGGAACGAGCACAACCTCGGCCTGGCCGAGGAGTTGTTCGCTGACAACGTCATCCGGCACGAAGTCGGTGGGGCACACACGCTGACCCGCGCTCAGGCCGTCCAACGGGTAGCGGACGTGTGGCAGCTCTTCGACTCGTTGCGTTTCGACCTGAACATCGTCATCGCGTCGGACGACGGGGAGCACGTAGCGATCGTCTACGACTCGACCATGAACACCAGTGACGGCACCGAGACCAACACCGAAATCAAGATCGCCAGCATCGAAGTGTTCCGCGTCGTCGCCGGCAAGATCACCGAAGTCTGGAACTGCGGCTATAAGCAAGGAGTCTGGAATTGACCGGCACCGATCGCACCCTTGACGAACTGGGCTACTACCTGCTGGCCGGGGCCGGCGGGGAGGGGCCGGCAACCCTGATGGACGAGGCCCGGCGCGGCGAGGAGCTGGGCTTCGGCACCGCATTCATCTCCGAGCGCTGGAACGTCAAAGAGGCCTCATCTCTCGTCGGGGCCGCCTGCGCGGTCACCAACCGGATGCAGATCGCAACCGCCGCAACTAATCACAACACCCGCCATCCGCTGATCACCGGATCGTGGGCGACCACCATGCACCGGCTCTCCGGCGGCCGCTTCACATTGGGCATCGGCCGCGGCATCGCCGCTATCTACGGTGCCTTCGGCATCCCGGCGGTAACGACCGCGCAGATGGAGGATTGGGCCCAGGTCATGCGCCGCCTCTGGCACGGCGAGGTGATCTTCAACCACGACGGCCCGATGGGCAAATACAACATCCTGTTTCTCGATCCGGACTTCAGGGAAGACATTCGGCTGGCGCTGGTGGCATTCGGGCCCAACACGCTCGCGCTCGGCGGCAGGGCGTTCGACGATGTCATCCTGCATACCTACTTCACCCCAGAGACGTTGCAGCGCTGCGTCAAGACCATCAAGTCCGCCGCCGAAGAGGCGGGCCGCGACCCGGACAGCGTGCGGGTGTGGTCGTGCTTCGCCACGGTCGGCGACCATCTTCCCGAACAGTTGCGGCTCAAGAAGACCGTCGCCCGGCTGGCCACCTATTTACAAGGTTACGGCGATCTGCTGGTACAGACCAACAATTGGGATCCCGCTGTGCTGCAACGGTTCCGGTCGGATCCGGTGGTGACGTCGATCGCCGGCGGAATCGACCACAAGGGCACACCCGAGCAGATCGAGCACATCGCGACGTTGCTTCCCGACGAGTGGCTGGAGCCGTCGGCCACCGGCTCAGCGCGGCAGTGTGTCGAGCGCATTCGCAAAGAGTTCGAGTATGGCGCCGACGCGGTGATCCTGCATGGCGCAACACCCGACGAGCTCGAGCCGATCGTCGCGCAGTACCGCGCCTAGACCCCGCCGAGCAGACGCAAAAGCCCCCATTTTCGGCACGAAATGGGGGCTTTTGCGTCTGCTCGCGCAACCGAAATCACGGCAGGATGACCGTCCGCGTCACCGGTTCGGCCGCCGCTTGCCGGCTGGACAGGCCGCGTTGCAAAGTATTCAGCAGCGCGTCACGCGTCTCGCGGGGATCGATGAGTTCGTCGAATCCCATGTGCTCAGCCGAGCGGTAAGAGGCCTGCAGCTCGGCGTCGCTCAGCCTGACGGAGAGATCCTCATCGGCATGCGACGCGCGGCTTAATGCGGCGGCGCTCATGGCGCCCATCGTCGCGCCGGGGTAGGCGAAGGTCGCGGCCTGGTCGTCGAAACCGAGCAGTGACATGACCATGGAGCCGAACCCGTAAGCCTTTCGCAGCGTGAGGTGCAACTTCAACGTGGTGGCGGTGGTCTGGGCGGCAAACATCCGCGCGCCGGCACGCAGCACACCGCTGCGCTCGGACCGGCTGCCCGGCAGCATGCCGGGGTTGTCGGCGAGGAAGACGATCGGCAGGTGGTACGAGTCGGCCACCATGATGAAGTGCGCTGCCTTATCGGCGGCGTCGGCGTCGATCGAGCCGGCCAGCACCTGGGGTTGGTTGGCGACGACCGCGACGGGGTGGCCGCCGAGGTGCGCCAGGGCGCAGATGATCGCCCTGCCGAAGCCTGGCTGAACCTCGAACCAGTCGGGCCGGTCAAAGATCACATCGAGCACGGCGCGGATGTCGTAGACCCGGCGGTTGTCGCGGGAAACGATGTCGAGCAACTCCGGGGTAGGCCGCGGCCCGGTTGTCTCGTCGGCGGCCAGCGAAGGCGGATACGACCACGCGCTCGGCGGGAAATACGCCAGGTAACGGCGGATATCGTCGAGCACGGTTTCGTCGTCCTCGGCGACATTGTGGATGACTCCGCTTGGCAACGCGACATCCGGTCCACCCAGATCCTCTTTCGAGATGTCCTCTCCGGTGGACTCTTTGACGACAGGAGGCCCGGCGGTGAAGATCGCGCCCTGCCTACTCATGATTCGGAAGTCGGACACGGGGCCCACCAGCGCGCCATGGCCCGCCGAGGGGCCGAGCACTGCGGCGACGGTTGGGACACGACCCGAGCACTGTGCCTGGGCGAGCAGGTCGGTCGGGGTACGCCCGTAATGTCCACCGGTGGGCCGAAAGCCGGCTCCTTCGAGCAGCATCACCAGCGGGATCTTGTTCCGTACCGCCAGCTCGGCGATGCGGTAGCGCTTGGAGTTGCCCCCGGGCCCGATGCTGCCGGCCATCGTGGTGAAGTCCTCGGCGCCCAGCATCACCGGCGACCCGTTGATCAAGCCAGAGCCGGTGACGATCGCATCGGCCGGGACCTCGCCGCCGACGAGCGTGCCGAGTTCGCGGAAGGTACCCGGGTCCAGGAGCCGCTCGATGCGTGCGCGGGCGTCCAGCTTGCCCTTCCCACGGTGCTTGTCCAGCCGCTCGGGCCCGCCCATGCTCAACGCGTGCTGACGGCGACGGTCGAGATCCTCGAGCGTCTCCGCCCAGTCCGGGCCTTTAGTCATGCTTTGCTTTTTTCATACTCGAGTCCTACCTAGCGTGGGTACCATCGATGAGCAGGGTCACATACTGGATTGCTTACTGTAAAGTTACCCACATGGCTAGCGCCCGCCGTCTCAAGTTCGACGGCGGCATTCCCAATCAACTTGCCCGAGCGGCGCAGGCGGCCGGCGCCCTCGAACAAGATGGCTACGACGGGGGCTGGACGGCTGAAACCAGTCATGATCCCTTTCTGCCGTTGCTGCTGGCTGCCGAACACACGTCGCGACTCGAGCTCGGCACCAACATCGCGGTCGCGTTTGCGCGCAATCCGATGATCGTCGCCAATATCGCCTGGGACCTGCAGACCTATTCGAAAGGCCGGTTCATCCTTGGGCTGGGCACCCAGATCCAGCCCCACATCGAGAAGCGATTCAGCATGCCGTGGAGCCATCCGGCACCCCGGATGCGCGAGTTCGTCGCTGCGCTGCAGGCGATTTGGTCGGCCTGGCAGGACGGCACCAAGCTTCGTTTCGAGGGTGACTTCTACACCCACAAGATCATGACCCCGATGTTCACGCCCGAGCCACTGGCCCATCCCGTGCCGAAGGTCTTCCTGGCCGCCGTTGGTCCGGCGATGACCGAAATGTGCGGCGAAGTCGCCGACGGCCACCTCGGTCACCCGTTCGTATCCAGGCGCTACCTCGACGAGGTGACGATGCCCGCGCTGGCGCGCGGCATGCAGCGTGGCGGACGCGATCGCAGCGAGTTCGAGCTATCGGCCGAGGTGATGGTGGCCACCGGTGAGAACGACGCCGAACTGAAAACCGCCACCAAGGCCGCCCGCAAGCAGATCGCCTTTTATGGATCGACGCCGGCTTACCGCAACGTGCTCGAGCTACATGGCTGGGGCGACCTGCAAACCGAACTCCACCGCCTCTCCCTGGAAGGCGAGTGGGATGCCATGGGCTCGCTCATCGACGATGACATGTTGAGCGCTTTCGCCGTAGTCGGGCCGGTCGACACCGTCGCCGGTGCCCTCCGAAGTCGCTGCGAGGGCGCGGTCGACCGCGTGTTGCCGATCTTTATGACCGCTTCTAAGGCTTGCATTGCCAGAGTGCTGAAGGAGTTTCGCCGATGAGTGCACCGACGATGGACGACGCCGCCAAGGTATTCGCGGATCCGCTGGCGTATACCGATGAGCGCCGATTGCACGCCGCGCTGAGTCATCTGCGCGCCTCCGCTCCGGTGTCGTGGGTCGACGTGCCCGACTACCGTCCGTTCTGGGCGATCACCAAGCACACCGACATCATGGACATCGAGCGCGCCAACAACCTCTTCACCAACTGGCCCCGCCCGGTCCTGGCCACCGTGGAGGGTGACGAACTGCAGTCCGCGGCCGGTGTACGCACGCTGATTCACCTGGACGACCCGCAACACCGGGTGGTGCGGGCAATCGGTGCGGACTGGTTTCGCCCCAAGGCGATGCGGGCACTGAAGCTTCGCGTCGACGAACTGGCCAAGATTTACGTCGACAAGATGATGGCCGAGGGCCCCGAGTGCGACTTCGTCCAGCAGGTCGCGGTCAATTACCCGCTGTATGTGATCATGTCGCTGCTGGGCCTGCCCGAGGCCGATTTTCCGCGCATGCTCAAGCTGACCCAGGAGCTGTTCGGGAGTGACGACAGCGAGTTCAAACGTGGTACTACGGAACAGGATCAACTACCCGCACTGCTCGACATGTTTCAGTACTTCAACGGGGTGACCACGTCGCGCCGCGAACATCCGACCGAGGATCTGGCCTCCGCGATCGCCAACGCCCGCGTCGACGGTGAGCCGCTGTCGGATCTCGAAACGGTGTCCTACTACCTGATTATCGCCACCGCCGGCCACGACACCACCAGCGCCACCATCTCCGGTGGCCTGCATGCGCTCATCGACAATCCGGACCAGCTTGGGCGCCTGCGCGACGATCCCGGCCTAATGCCGATGGCGACCGAGGAGATGATCCGCTGGGTCACCCCGGTCAAGCACTTCATGAGGACGGCCGCCAGCGACACCGTCGTGCGCGGAACGCCGATCGCCGCGGGCGAGTCGGTGCTGCTGTCATATGTGTCGGCGAACCGCGACGAGGATGTCTTCGACGACCCGTTCCGCTTCGACGTCGGGCGCGAGCCGAACAAACACGTCGCCTTCGGCTTCGGCGTGCACTTCTGCATGGGCGCCGCCCTAGCCCGGATGGAGATCAGCAGCTTCTTCTCCGAGTTGCTGCCCAGGCTGAAATCCATTGAGCACAGCGGTGATCCCGAACTGACCGCCACCACCTTCGTCGGCGGCCTCAAACACCTGCCGGTTCGCTACTCCCTGGTGTGATGGGTTAGCTACGGGGTCGACACCACAGAAAACCTGGCAACGGAGTTCACCTCGGCGCTCACCGCGGAAGGGCCCACCGTCATCGTGGTGCGGACCAAACCGCAGTTGACGCACCTGGGCTGACTTCTGCGCCCCCAGCCCATACACTCTTCGCGTGACGTCAAAGACGATTGTCATTACCGGTGCCAGTGACGGCCTTGGCGCGGCGGCCGCGCGTCGGCTGAGCCGAGATGGCGAAAACGTTGTCGTGGTGGGCCGCTCGCAAAGCAAGACCATTGCCGTGGCCGAGGAAATAGGCGCGGATTATTTCGTGGCCGATTTTTCCGACCTGTCCCAAGTGCGAGCCCTGGCGGACAAGATCCGTTCGGAGTACCCGCGGATTGACGTGCTGGCCAACAACGCCGGCGGCATGGCCAGCGAAACCCACCTGACGGTTGATGGCTACGAGAAGACATATCAGGTCAACTACCTGGCTCCGTTTCTGCTCACCACGCAATTGATGGATGTGCTCGCCGATTCCCGCGCCGCCATCCTCAAACCACCAGCTCGTCGCAGAGACTGGTTCCCCGGGTCAGCACGACCGACCTGGAGAACACCGCCCGGCGCCGGCCTACCATGGCCTATGCGTTCACCAAACTGGCGATCGTCCTGTTCACCATGGAATTGCACCGCCGATACCATGACCGCGGCGTATCGGCCGCGACGTTTCACCCGGGCTTTGTCAATTCCAACTTCGGTGACGCTTCGGGAATGCGGTTTCTCTACTTCATGCAGCACCGCGTGCGGTTGGTGAACGGATTTATCGCCAGCCCAGAAAAGGCTGCCGAACAACTGGTCTGGCTGGCGTCGAGCAGACCGGGTATCGATTGGCGGCCCGGCGAGTATTACGTGAAGAGCAAGGTCGCGAAGGCCAACCGCCTGGCATACGATCCGGTCCTTGCGGGCGACCTTTGGGATCGCACGCTGGCCAAGGTTACTGCCTGAGGCCAAAATTGAACGCCGATGACGCCAAGTAGTGCCGAGGGTAGATCACTCGATCCCGAAATCGATGATGCCCCTGACGATTTTCCCGTTCCTGAGATCGTCGTAGGCGTCGTTGACGTCGTCGAGGCGATAACGCCTGGTGATCATCTCGTCGAGCAGGAGTTGCCCGGTCTCATACAGCCTGGCCAGCCGGGAGATGTCCGCCTTCGGGTTACAGGACCCGAAGACGGTGCCCGCCAGCGACTTGTTCATCAGGATGAAGTCCTGCAGGTCGATGTTGACTGACCGAGTCAGCTGCGAAGTCATGCCGGTGAGCACACAAGTGCCGCCCTTGCGGGTGAGCTTGACCGCATCGCGGACGTCGTCGCCGGTGATCAGCGATGGCGAGACCACGACCGCGTCGGCCATAACCCCGTAGGTCAGCTCGCGCACCACATCCAGCGCCTCGGCCGCCGTTGCCGCGCTGTGCGTGGCGCCGAACCGCAGGGCCGATTTCTGTTTGAATTCTACCGGGTCGACGGCGACGATCTGCGCCGCGCCGCCAATCCGGGCGCCCTGGATCGCGCCCGTCCCTATTCCGCCGACGCCGATCACGACGACGGTGTCACCGACGCGCATTCCGGAGCGGTTGACGACCGATCCGAAGCCGGTCGGAATGGCGCAGGACAGCAGCGCACTGGGCGCCAGCGGCAGGTGCGGCTCGATCTTGACGAGGGAACTCGTCGACACCACAGTGTGTTCGGCGAAGGCTCCCACTTTGGCTATGTGGCCCAGCGGGTCGCCTGCCGCGGTGTGATGGCGGTAGGTGCCGTCGGTCGGCATCCCGGGTGTAAGGACGCTGGCCCCCATGTCGCAGATGTACTCCATGCCGCTCGCGCACCAGCGGCACTGCCCGCACACCGCGACGAACGACATCACGACGTGATCGCCCGCCGCGAAATCGGTTACACCGGCGCCCACTTCACGTACGACGCCCGAACCCTCGTGACCACCGATCGTCGGAAACATGGTCGGCAGCCCCAGCGAGCGCAGCATCTCGTTGGGTGCTGCCATGTCGCCCTTGAGGATGTGGTCGTCGGAGTGGCACAACCCGGCGGCGGCCATCTCGACCAGAACCTCACCGGCACGGGGCGGGTCCAGCTCGAATTCCTCGACGGACCAAGGCCCCCCGACGTCGTGCAGGATGGCGCCGCGGCTCCTCATGTCACGCGGACGGCGTGAACGTGACCGGAAGCTTGTTGGGTGACCGGAAGGTGAGTCCGACGATCCTGGACTCCTCACCGGTTCCGTCATCGGGAGCCAAACTCAGGTCGTTGACGCGGTCGAGCAGGCTGTTCAACATCACCCGCGTTTCCATCCGGGCCAGGTGCATTCCCAGGCACATGTGGATGCCGCCGGCAAAGGCGATGTGCGCGTGCCGCGGCCGCCGGATGTCGAACCTGTTCGCGTTCGGCCAACGGCTTTCGTCGCGGTTGGCCGATCCCATGCACATGTCGATCTGAGCGCCGGCAGGAATTGTCTTGCCGCCCATCTCGACATCTTCAGTGGTGGTTCGCATGACCGTGGTCAGCGGGGTTTCGAAGCGCAGGCCCTCTTCGACCGCGACCGGGATCAGGGACCGGTCCTGCTTGACCATCGCCAGCTGGTCGGGGTGCGTCAGCAGCAGGTACAGCAGGTTGCCCGAGGAGCGATAGGTGGTCTCCAGCCCGGCGGGCAGCAATAGACGCAAGAACGCGATGATGGCCTCGTCGGTGAGTTTCTCCCCGTCGACCTCGGCGGCGACCAGGTCGCCGATGATGTCGTTGGTGGGTTGCTGCCGTCGCTGCTCGACCTGGTCGAGGAAGTAGCCGTGTAGCTCCGCCGCTGCGGTCAACCCGGCCACGATGTCGGTCTGGATAGAGATCAGATCGAGCGACAGGCGCCGGAACATGTCAAGATCTTCAGCGGGGAGTCCGAGCAGCTCGGAGATAATCCGGGTCGGAAACTCGAACGTCAGCGCCGTCACCAGGTCCGCGTGGCCGTCGTTTTTGATCTCGTCGATCAGCTGATCGCAGACCGGCCCGATGACAGACGGTTCCCAGCGTTGCAGCGCGGTAGCCCGAAAGGCCTTGGCCACCAGGCTGCGGTGTTCATGGTGCTCTTTGCCGCCCATCGCCAAGATAGTGTGGCCCATCACCAAACCGATCGACTTGTCGTAGGCGGCCGAAGTGAAGATCCGGTCGTCGCGGAAGGCCTGGAACACGCTGTCGTAGCCGAACAAGACCCACTCGTCGTCGGGCAAGAGTTCCTCGGGCATCTGTTCGGTGTCCAGGAAGGTGCCACGGAAGACCGGGTCGGTGCGCCTCATATATTCGAAGTACGGATAGGGACTGGTTTCACCAGTAGTGTCGATGGTTACGGGCTGGTCGACGGGGTCGGTGCTGAGCGTCATCGGCGCTCCTTCTGAGCGACGGCCGTATCCGTAGGTCGGTCGCTGACCGTCCCCGACGTCTTCGGCAGGTTTGTTCCGAGCGGAATGTCGCTATCATAATATAAATAGCAACGAAGCCCAACGGCTTGTGGTGGTCACGGGTTCGATCAAGCTAGGTGGTGATTCTCCAGTGCCCGAACGCCGATTCGTGTGCTCCCTCGACGAGCTGCCCCCCGGCGGCATGAGGCTTGTCGACGTCGGGAAGTTCGGCGTGGGCGTGTACAACGTGCGTGGTGCGCTGTATGCGATCGTGAACTACTGCTCGCACGAGGGCGCCCCATTGTGTCTCGGCCTGATCGGCGGCACCAACGAATCGGCTCCCGATGAGCCAGACCGGATCCGCCGGGTGCGCGACGGGCAGATCGTCCGATGCCCTTGGCATAACTGGGAATTCGACATCACCACGGGTCAGAACCTGGCGGATCCGCGACGCCGCGTCCGCACCTACCAAGTCGATGTCACCGACGGGGAGGTGTACCTGAACGCATGAGTAACGCGATTAGCCGAATTATCGACACCAACGTGCAACCGCACTTTCGCTACAACGCCGAGATCCGGCGGTATCTCGCAGATGCTCACAAGCTGCGGGCGATCCCCGACGTCGAGCAGCAGTGGTACCAGGCGCCCGGCGGCGACTACCGCCAAGATCTCTACGGTGAGCACTATCCGGGTTCGGATCCCGAGACCGTCAGCCGCCACCTCTTTGACGATGCCCCGGGAGGCATGGGCGTCGACTTCGCGATCCTGAACCCACCGACCCGGGGCAATATCGCTGATTATCTGCTCAACAGCAGAATCTGCGCCGCGGTCAACGACTGGCTGGTCGACCGATGGCTGGAGCCCGACGCCACCAACCGATTTCGGGGCACAATCCGGGTCAATCCCGAAGACCCGAAGGGCGCGGTGGCCGAGATCGAGCGCCTCGCCGGTCACCCCAAGCTTGTGCAGGTCGGCGTTCCGATGCAATCGCGCGAGCCCTATGGCAAGCCAATGTTCGAGCCCATTTGGGAGGCCGCGGCGGCCCATGGGCTGCCGGTTGCGGTGCACATCAATGGCGGCAACGGCGTCGACTATCCGCCCACCTTCGCCGGGCACGCGCACACCTATCCGGGATACGCGGCGTTTATGCCCCTGAACTACTTCGTGCACCTGGCCACGCTCATCATCGAGGGTGTGTTCGGCCGCCACCCGTCCCTCAAATTCGTTTTTGCCGACGGCGGCTACGACATCCTGACCCCGCTCATGTGGCGGCTGGACACATTTTGGCTGTCGATGCGCGACCAGACGCCCTGGGTCGACCGGTATCCCAGCGAATACCTGCCCGGCCATGTCCGGTTCTGCTCCTCGGCATTCGACGGGCCCCTGGAGGATGGGTCGGGCGGGGCGGCCGGCGCCGGCAAGATGCAGCGCTGGATGGATTTCACCAGCAAATCCGACCTGCTGATGTACGGTTCGAGTTACCCCCATTGGTCCACATCCGAGCCGGATCTGACCGCCGCGGGGCTCGGTGACGAGCAGCGCGACAAAGTGTTGTGGCGAAACGCCAGTGAGCTTTACGGGCTTGTGGCTACGGGGCTTGCAGCAAAGGAGACAGTCAAGTGACCACTATCGAAAGGGTCGGGCCGCAGACCGGTCAAGAAGACGAAATAGCGGTCACCATCGTCGACACCGACGTGCATCCGATGCCCGTCTCGGGCCAGGTGCTCAAGGACTACGCGCCGGCCGAATGGGTGGACAAGATCTGGCCGACCGGAAACGCGGCCAACCCGGTGTCGTACTTCTACGACACCCCGGATTCGTATAAGACGTCGTCGGTGCGCATGGACTCCATGCCGCCCAAGGGCGGATTCGCCGGCAGCGACCCCGATTTTGCCGCGAAGCAGTTGCTCCTGGATGCCGGTGTCAGCATCGCGACGTTGGAGCCGATGTGCGATGCGCAGCTCCCGCAGGCCGAGCACGTTCTGAAGTCGACCTATAACGACTGGCTCGCCGACGTCTGGCTCGACAAGAACAACGCGCACGGCCGCTGGCGCGGCTCAATCAGTGTCAGCGCGCAGACACCCGAGCAGGCGGCCCGCGAAGTCGAACGGTGGGCGGGTCATCCCTACATGGCTCAGGTGTTGATGACACCGCAGACTCGTGGAATCCCTTTTGGCAACCCACATTTCGACCCGCTGTACGATGCCGCGTCGCGCAACGGATTCCCAGTTGCCACGCATCTGATGGGTCAGACGCCGTTCGAGTTGATTCCGCTGTACCCGGTCGGGAATCCCGCGCACTGGCACGACTTCTTCGCGTCCTGGCCGCTGCTGTACGTCTCGCACCTGATGAGCCTGGTATTCGACGGCGCGTTCGATCGGCACCCCGAGCTGCGAGTGGTATTCGTCGAAGGTGGCTTCACGTGGGCGATGCCGGTGATGTCCCGGATGGACCGGATTTGGGAGGCCCGCCGTGCCGATCTGCCGCAGGTGCGTCGCCGTCCGTCAGAATATGTCCGCGAGCATGTCCGGTTCACCACTCAGCCGCTCGAAGACGCCGACACCGTGGAGTTCCGGGAATATCTGGAAATGATGGATCTGGGCGACAATCTGATGTTCTCGACGGACTACCCCCACTGGAGTTACGACGCGCCGGCGTATGCGATCAACCGGTTTCCGGCAGACCAGCGAGAGCGGATCATGCGCGGCAACGCGACGGCTCTCTACGGGCTGCCGTCTACCGTTAAGGCCCTTCCCGGAGAACGACTCGACCCCAGATAGAGTCGCTGGTGTGATGCAGACCAATCTGACCCGGCCGCAGGGCCTCAGCCGTATCGATCCGGTGCTGCGAGACGCGGCGATCGGGCTTGGTGTCGTTGAGTTCCGCGCCGAGTCGCTAGCAGCCGAACGGGAACACGCCAACCGGTTGGCCGCCGAGCGGGTTACGGCCGCTGCCGTCGAAGCTGCCGAAAGCGGCATGGTCATCGAAACGCGCTCCATTGGTGGTCCGGATGCCCGCCCGCTGAACCTTCGCTTGTACCGCGTTGTTCCTAAAGGCACTTCAGGCGCACCTGTGGTTGTCTATGCCCACGGTGGCGGCTTTGTGAGCGGTAACCTGGACACCGATCACGCGCAATGCGTGGAGTTGGCCCGCGCGGCCGGGTGTCTGGTGGTCTCGGTCGACTACCGGCTGGCGCCCGAAGATCCTTGTCCCGCCGCGCTGGACGATGTCGAAGCGGGTTTGCGCTACGTCGTCCAGAACTATGCCGACCTGGATGCGGATCCAAGCCGCATCGCGGTTATGGGCAGGGACGCGGGTGCCGCATTGGTTGCCGGCCTGAGCCAGCGCATGTTCGACGACGAAGGCCCGCAGATTCTGATGCAGATCCTGCATCAGCCGATGCTTGACTGCGACGCGACGTCCTCCCGGCGCGAGTTCCAGCGCACGCCGGGTCTCAATGGTCAGGCCGTAAGCCGGGCGTGGGGCCATTACCTCGGGCCGGCCAGCGCGAACGGGCAGCACGTCCCCGCGCACCGCGCGAACCTGGAGGGGCTGCCGCCCACGTTCATCAGCTGCTCCGAGATCGACCCGTGCCGCGACGAAGCCATCGACTATGCCAACCGGCTCCTGCATGCCTACGTTCACACCGAATTGCACGTTATCGCAGCGACATTCAACGGGTTCGACATATTGGTGCCGGATTGGGTTGTTTCCCAGGAAAACCGGGCACTGCACGCGCGGTCGCTCCGCCGCGTTTTCGCTATGTAACCGGTGACCGCCTTAGGTCGGGTTGAACTTTGTGATCAGCCAGTTGCCGTTGATCCGGCTCATAGTCACCCACACGTTGCTAATCACCAGCGTAGGTTGGGGGGCGTCCTTGGTGGTGGTGGTCTGATCGACGAAAACCAGCACAACGGCGGAGTCGGGGTGCAGCTCTGAGACGGCGGCGCCCGTCACGCGAGCCGTGGTTTTCATCGACCTCTCTCTGGCAGCCGGACCGACAGTCTGCTGAGTGAACTGGTTGTAGTAAGCCAGGAAGTCCCCGGCCAGATGCGATTTTGCCGAAGCGAAATCCTGGTCGAGAGTGTCGGCCGAGTAGGACAACAACGCAGTCGTCCCTTCGGACGCGGAGCTGGCCACCGCACGTTTCACGCTGGGGTCCGTCTGCTGGTCGGGCCGGTATTGCTTGAAGTAGATCCACGACGCCGCACCGCCGGACATCAGCAGAAGCGCGACCAGGATCGCCGCGACGAGTCTGGACTCCGCCACGATGCGCAGCGCGCGCCCCAGGCGCGGTAGGCGAAGCCGCGAACGTTTAATCGGCGCCGGGGCTTGCTCTTCGACGTCTGGATCTTGCTCTTCGACTTCGGTTTCCTGCTCTTCGACGTCTGTCTCGGGCTCATCGATTGTCGATTCGGGGACTTCGGGCTCGACACCGGGCTCGACGCCCGGCTCGACGCCCTCCTCGAACTCCGCCTCGAGTTCAGCCTCGACCTGGGCCGCTGCTGCTTCCGCCTCCAAGTCGTGCGTATCGTCCGTCACGGAACGTACTCAACTTTCGACATCTTGTAGAGGCCGCCGACCTCGGTCACGGTCACCTTGATTCGCCATGTTTTTGGTGGTTCGTCCTTTCCAGGCGGGGAATTGGTCGTGCGTGACGTCGCTAAGACCAATACCGACGCCGAATTGCCGTCTAGGGACTCGATAGCCGCCCCGTTCACCGTTCCTTCGGTAATCGATTTCGACTGGGCGACCACCGCCGCGAAATCGTCGGCCCGCTGCTGGAAGTCGTCCTTGAACTCGCCGGTGGTGACGTCGATAAGCCGTTGGAGGTCGGCTCTGGCTCTGTTGAAGTCGAGGGAAGTCATGTAGACGACGCCTTGTTTGGCCGCGGCCACGAACGCCGCTTCGCGCTGCTGGCGCTCGGTGGCGTGGCGGTGCTCAAGCACCATGTACACGCTGAGCCAGGCAAAGCCGCCGATGATGGCGATCGCGGCCAGCTTGGCGGATGTGGACACCGACGGCAACCAGCGTCGCCGTCCGGCGCTGCTGGTTTCCGGATCCGCGGCTCCTGAGGCCTTGTCGGGGGTTGCCTTGGAGTCGTCATCCGACTCCGCGTCGTAACCTTCGTCGTCGTAGTACTCGTCGTCGTCGTAGTAGTCCTCGTCGTCTTCGTAACCCTCGTCGGCTGCCTCGAGTGCCGCGGACTCGGCATCGGCATCGGCGGCCGCGGCGGCGGCGTCGCCGTAATCCTGGACGGTTTCGGCCATGGCCAGCGTTTCACGTCGGAGCCGCGCGGCGCGGGCGCGCGCACGCGCGGCCGTCGCAGCTGCTTCGGCTGCGACGGCCTCTGCCTCGGCTTCTTCGAGCAACGCCCGCGCGTCAGCTGCCGAAGCAGGCGAAGGCGCTGGCGGTTCGTTCGCCTCAGCCATTGCCGCTTGTCAACATCATTATCGACTGCACTCCGGTATCTCTTACGGTATTGCTCATTGCTAGCATCAGAGTCGCCACCTAACTCCGACAAGGACCGATCAGGCGGATGATCACCCCAGCCAAACTTTCTCCCTTATTTTCTCCGTGTTTTCTTCAAGGCGGACGAATGACACGAAAGGCCCCGCCGGCACCATGACCGCTGTCGACTCTCCCGAAAAGATACTCTTTACCTCCACAACCGACGCCTTTCTGCAAAAAGAAGCGCCGCTGCGTCGTGTCCGGGAGCTGCACGCCGCGGGTCAGTCTTTTGACCCGGCCTGGTG
>Ga0182012_10001503_pt1 | contig 25432 bp, 17 predicted proteins | sample 612S2SmetaG_FD_120486 | JGI IMG/M metagenome (GOLD analysis project Ga0182012, IMG submission 120486) | Permafrost microbial communities from Stordalen Mire, Sweden - 612S2S metaG | ecosystem: Environmental > Terrestrial > Soil > Wetlands > Permafrost | place: Sweden: Stordalen | collected...
CCCCACGCCGATCCCATCCCAGGTCAGCACACAAACTCCGAGGAAAGCGGAGTGTGTGAACCGAAAGGCTCCGACTCGGGGAATACCGAACGAACCCCACCCTCGGCTCTAGCGTCCTACTGAACATGAGAGCCGCCAACCGCGCATTCGCCGCTGCGCTCGTCGCGCTCGTCGCGCTCGTCGCGCTCGTCGCTGTCACCGCGCCCGCCACCGCATTCTCCGGTCCAGCTGCATTTGCAGGTCCAGCAGCCCCCGCCCACGCCCACGCCCCGGCCCCGACCCACATCAAGAGCATCACACGCTCGGCCCACGTGGCGTTCGACAACTGCAACGCGCGGCACATCATCCTGAGTGTCACCGCCCCGGCGCACGCCTTTACGCCAAACCAAACCGTCACCGTCACGGTCCGGCTCCGTAACACCGGGAGCACCACCTGCGGCCCGCCGCTGGCCCGACACGTCCCCGAGGCGCGGCGGGTCCTGAGCGTCGGCCCCTGTGGGACCTTGCCTCTGACGGTCCGCACCGTCGGCGGCGTTGCGGTCTACCCCGGGACGCAGGTCTTCTTCTGTCCCGAAGCGATCGGCGTGCGGCTCGGGCCACACAGCGCGATCCAGGCCACCGGGTACTGGGCCCAGGAGGCGTACCTCGGCCCCGGAAATCCGCCGGAGGCCGAACATGCGCCGCCCGCCACCTACCGCCTCACGGTTGATCGGGTCGTCACCGTGCCCATCACCCTGGCCTCGGGCTGAACCCGGAGCAGCCTGGATACAATCGTTCTTCCGCTGCCCAATCAACCCAACCCAACCCAAGCCAGCCCAGCCAAACCCAAGCCAGCCCCGCCCAGCCAAGCTCGGCAGAAGGCGGGCAACAACACAAGGAAAACGCAGGGCGGCGCCGCAGAGAGCAGCACGGGCCAAAGAGAAGGAACGAGGGTTCAATGTCGGGTCACTCGAAGTGGGCGACCACCAAGTACCGCAAGGGCGCCCAGGACAAAGCCCGCGCAAAAATATTCGCCAAGTGCATCCGCCTCGTCGAGGTTGCTGCACGGGAAGGCGGCGGAGACCTGGAGGCCAACGCCACACTGCGCACCGCCTACCAGAAGGCCCGAGCGGCCAGCGTCCCGCTGGACACGATTGAGAAGGCCATCAAGCGGGGGACCGGCGACCTCGAAGGCGTGCGCTACGAGGCCATCAATTACGAGGGCTACGGCCCCGGCGGCGTGGCCATCATGGTCGAGACGCTCAGCGACAACCGCAATCGCACCGGCGCCGAGATGCGCAACCTCTTCAGCCGCAACGGCGGCAACATGGCCGAGCCCGGCGCCGTCGGCTGGCAGTTCGAACGTAAGGGCATCGTCACCGTCGCCCTCGACAACGACGAGGACAAGGTCATGGAGATCGCCATGGAGGGCGGGGCCGAGGACATGACGAGCAACGGCGCCGCCTGGGTGGTCACCAGTGCACCGGCTGACGTGGAGTCGGTCCGCCAGGCCCTCGACGACGCCGGCGTCACGCCCGAGTCGGTCGATCTGAGCCTGGAGCCCACGCAACTGGTCCCCGTCCCCGACGAGGGTGAGGCCAAGAAGGTCCTGCGCCTCCTCGAGGCCATCGACGACCACGATGACGTGCAGGCCGTCCACTCCAACGCCGACATCCCCGACGAGGTCCTGGCCGCCTTCGAAGGCTGAGCTGTCCGAGGTCCGGCGGCTCCGGTCCGGCTCGCCGCCCCGGTTCTGCCCGCACCGACGCGGCGGCCGCACCCGGATCCGCCCCCTGCGCAGCACCCCCGGCTAACCTACGAACGCATGTTCGTATTGGGCATCGACCCCGGTTTGTCACGTTGCGGCTACGGGCTGGTGTCCCGGGCCGAGGGTACGGCGGGCCTGCGTGCCCATGCAGCGGGGGTGGTGGAGACCGACCCGGCAGCGCCCCTGGAAGAGCGGCTCTTGATCCTGCACACGGAACTGCGGGCGCTGGTGCAGGAGCTGCAGCCGGCCGCCGTCGTGGTCGAGCGGGTCTTTTTCCAGGTCAACGCCAAGACGGCCATGTCGGTGGGCCAAGCCAGCGGCCTGGCGCTGCTCGTGGCCGCCGAGGGCGGCTGCGAGGTGGTCCAGTACACGGCCAACGAGGTGAAGCTGGGACTGGTGGGCTATGGCGCCGCCACCAAGGAGCAGGTGCAGCGCATGGTGGCCCAGGTGCTCGGGCTGCCGGCGATCGAAGGGCCGCCCGACGTGGCCGACGCGCTGGCCCTGGCCATCTGCCATCTGACGACGGTGCCCCTGCGGCGAGCCATGCATGCCGCACTGCGGGCCGATGACGAGGGGGCCGGACTGGTGAAGGAGGGAACAGGGTGATCGGACTCTTGCGCGGCACGGTGGTGGTGCGGACCGGTGAGGGCGAGGTGATCATCGACGTCGGGGGCGTGGGCTACCGGGTGGCGGTGACCCCCGCCACGGCGGCGGCATTGGTGGTGGCGGGCAGCGCCGCCGAGGCCACGCTCTACGTGCACACCCATGTGCGTGAGGACGCCATAGTGCTGTACGGGTTCGTGCACGACGACGAACGGCGCTGCTTCGAGGTGCTGCTCGGCTCGCACGGGGTCGGTCCCGCGCTGGCCCTGGCCATCATGGCGGCGCTCTCGCCGGCGGCGTTGTCCACGGCGGTCCTGGAAGAGGACCTGGACACGCTGTGCACGGTGCCGGGCGTGGGGCGCAAGACGGCGGCCCGGCTCCTCATCGAGTTGAAGAGCCGGTTGGACCTGCCCGATCTGTCACTGGGCGGTGCGGGGGCCGGGGCCGGGGTCGGCGTCGGACCGGGCGGTGGTGCGGATGGAGCCGGCGCCGGCCGCACCCGGACGTCACGGGCCGAGGCCCGGGCCGCCCTGAGCGAGCTCGGCTACGCCCCCGACGAGATCCGCGGTGCGCTCGACGGCCTACGCGACGATGTCGGGGTGGAAGAGATGCTGCGCCTGGCGTTGCGCGAGCTGGCCTCGCGGTGACCTGGTGAGCCCCCGCGCCCGGCGGGAGGTGCTGGCCGTGGATCCCGAGCCCGCCGACGGACCGTCGGCGGAAGGGCCGCGCGTCGTCGATCCGGTGGCGTCGGACGGCGCCGAGGAGGCCGAGGAGGTCGGGCTCCGGCCGCGGTCGCTCTCCGAGTTCCTGGGCCAGCCGCAATTGGTCGAGCACCTCGGGATCGTGCTGCAGGCGGCCCGTCAGCGGCGCCAGCCCGTCGACCACATCCTGTTCGCCGGGCCACCGGGATTGGGCAAGACCTCCCTGGCCGGGATCGTCGCAGCCGAAATGGGTGCCGGATTCCGTATCACCGCCGGGCCGATCCTGACCCGGGCCGGAGACCTCGCCGCGCTGTTGACCGACCTGCAGGACGGCGACGTGCTGTTCATCGACGAGATCCACCGGCTGCACCGATCCGTGGAGGAGATGCTCTACTCCGCCATGGAGGACGGCCGGCTCGATATCCTGATCGGCAAAGGTCCCACCGCCCGTTCCATCCGGTTGGAGCTCCCGAGCTTCACCCTGGTCGGCGCCACGACGCGTACGGGCCTGGTGGCCGGGCCGTTGCGCGACCGTTTCGGCTTCGTCGGCCGGCTGGACCTCTACGAGCCGGCGGACCTGCGGGCCATTGTGGAGCGGTCCGCCCGCATCCTGAAGGTGCAGATCGATGCTGAGGGCGCGATCCGCATTTCGGAGCGTTCCCGGGGCACGCCCAGGGTGGCCAACCGGCTCCTGCGCAGGGTGCGGGACTTCGCCGAGGTGCGGGGGGAGGGTTTCATCGACGGCGCCATCGCCAGCGATGGCCTCGAGCTCTTCGGGGTCGATGAGCTGGGCCTGGACAAGGTCGACCGGGCCATTCTGGCCACGCTGTGCGGCCGGTTCGGCGGGCAGCCGGTGGGCCTGACCACGCTGGCGCAGTGCGTGGGTGAGGAAACCGACACGATTGAAGACGCCTACGAGCCGTTCCTCCTACAGAGTGGGTTGATCCAACGCACTTCTCGGGGCCGGGTGGCCACGCAACGCGCCTGGGCGCATCTGGGCCTTGAACGACCGGCGTCCGCCGCCGATGCAATGAACACGCCTCCTCTGTTCTGACGAAGCGGGTGTGTTGCTTCGTGGGCGCATGAATTCACATTTCCTGCGCCGTTTTGCGCCGCCGTGGGGTAGGTTTCTGGGGTTGCACCACAAGACGGAAGCGAGGTGACCACATGGCAGGAATGACGACAGGCTCGACGTGCCCGACACGCTCGACGCTGATCCCGTTCGCCATCGTGGCCCGGCCGCCCCTTTTGCCCACTGGTGCCCACGGAGCGAGGTCCCCGATGACCGGGCCCGAACTCCGTCCTGCTGGTCACTGACGCCGACCACGACACCGCCGGGTTGACAACCCGGACGCCATCAGCGAGTCCCTGCACCCCACCACGAGTGCGCGTGCCGGACTCAGCCCGCTTCGTTCCACCTCCCGCTTGGAGATTCTCATGGGTGAACGCACCCTCTTTCCCAATGCTTCGACCAAGGACACATTGGCCTACTGCTTGCGCCAGATGCAGCCCGACCGCGCCGCCTTCACGGGCGCCTGCACGGCGATCGTGCTCGGCACCCTGGCCAACGCCGTTGCCGCCCCGCTGATCTTCGCTGCGCTGTTGAGCCGCATAGCGCAGCTCGGCCCGCACGAGCACGAGGGGCTGTGGCAGTCCTTCGGCCCGTTGCTCGTGGCCTATGCGCTCGTGCTGGCCGCCGCCACGCTCTTCGGCCGCATCGGTGGCTGGATGAACTGGGGCGCCACGTTGCGCTCGTTCGGCCGTGCCATCACCAGCGGGTACGACCATTTGATGAGCCTCAGCCACTCGTGGCACACGGACCGGCCCTCGGGCGAGGTCATCGCCACGCTGGAGACGTCGACGTGGGCATTCGCCGACATGATCGACGCCATGGTCTGGGGCATCCTGCGCATCAGCGTCACCACGGTCGGAGCCATTGTGGTCCTGGGCATCGTGGCCTGGCCGGTCGCGCTCGTGATGGCCGGGCTCGTGGGCATGTTCGGTCTGGTCTTGCACCGGCGCATGGGCAGGGTCGTCGCTGCGGAGAAACAGTTCTCGGACGCCCATTCCCGGGCCACGGGCGTGATCGCCGACACCATCGCCAACCTCACCACCGTACGTTCGCAGGCTGCGGAGGGGCGGGAGATGGAGCACGTGAGCTCGCTGGTGGCCGATTCCATGCGCGCGGACCTGCGGGCACGCAAGGTCTTCACCACCACACGGATCCAGATGGAGTCGGCCATGGCCTTCTTCAACTGGGCCGCCATCGTGGTCGGCGTCGTGTTGGCCCTGCACCACGTCGCCGCCGCGGGGGCCGTGTACCTGATCCTCTTCTATGCCACCTTTGTCGGAACGAGCCTGGAGGAATCCTTCGAGTTCATCCGTTTGATCTCACGCGCCATCGGCCGCTGCGCGAAGTTCGCCGGCATCGCGGCAACGCAACCCGACATCGTCGACCTGCCCGGTGCGCCCGACATGGTGGTGGCGCACGGCCGTGTCGAGTTCGCGGGCCTGCGGTTCGCCTACCCGGGTGGAGCGCCGCTCTTCGAGGGACTGGACCTGCGTATTGAACCCGGGGAACACGTCGGTTTGGTCGGACCTTCTGGCTCGGGCAAGACAACGCTGACCAAGTTGCTGCTGCGCTACGCCGATCGGGACGGCGGGGTGATCGAGATCGACGGGCAGGACATCACTAGGGTCACCCAGCACTCGCTGCGTGGACACATCGCCTACGTCCCACAGGACCCGCAGATGCTGCACCGCACCATTGCCGAGAACATCTGTTACGGCATGGAACTCTCCGATGGGCAAGGGGTCGACATGGACCTCGTGCGCGCGGTGGGTCGGGCTGCCTATGTGGACGAATTCGTGGAGCGGCTTCCCGACGGCTACGAGACCAAGGTGGGGGAGCGGGGGATGAAGCTCTCCGGTGGGCAGCGCCAGCGGGTCGCCATCGCGCAGGCCATGGCCAAGGGGGCCAAGGTGCTCGTGTTGGACGAAGCGACCTCCGCATTGGACTCCGAGTCGGAGTCGCTCGTCCAGGATGCTTTGTGGCACCTCATGGAGGGCACGACCGCGCTGGTCGTGGCGCACCGCCTGGCCACCATTGCCCGGCTCGACCGGATCGTCGTGCTCGATCGCGGCCGCGTGGTGGAGCAGGGCACGCATGCCGAACTCCTCGCCGCGGGCCGCAACGGTGTGTACGGGCGTCTCTGGGCGCACCAGTCGGGAGGATTCCTGGCTGCCTGATGTCGCCGGTCTGCCGGGTGCCGCCCGGACCCGGGGTCAGCCGGGGCGGACGACTGTCGCCACCGACGCGCCCAAGGGGAGGTAGACCCTGAAGGTGGTCGACCAGCCCGGGGTGTCGACGATGTCGACGAAGCCCTCGTGTGCTTCGGCAACTGATTTGGCGATGGCGAGACCGAGGCCCGTCCCAGGGACGCCCATTTCTGTGGACGACGCCAACCGGTAGAAGCGCTCGAAGAGTTGATCCCGTTCGCCTTCGGGGATGCCGAGCCCTTCGTCGAGGACCTGTACCCGCGCGTAGGAGTCCACGTTGTCGACGATCACGTGGACACGGCCTCCGCGCGGCGAGAACTTGATGGCGTTGGAGAGGAGGTTGCCCAGGAGCTGGTGCAGGCGGGTGGGGTCGCCGAAGATGGGCACTTCGTCACCGGGATCGATGGTCAGCACGACACCGGCAACCGTGGCCGAGGTCTGCATGGCATGGACCGCGTCTTCGGCCAGACGGCTGAGATCGAGCTCGGTGAAGGCGACCCGGAGCCCGCGTCCGGCGCCCGGGTCGGCCAGCAGGTCCTCGGCCACCCGTTGCAGCTGCTCGGCGTTGCGCTCAATGGTCTGGAGCATGCGCATCTGGCTTTCGGTCAGGTCCGCCGTGGCGTCGAGGAGCAACTCGACGAAGCCCCGGATGGAGGTGATCGGCGTGCGAAGTTCGTGGGAGACCGTGGCCACCACGTCGTCCTTCATCTGCGTCAGTTCGCGCAACCTGTTGTTCTGCTCAATGAGCGACTGCGTGACCTCTTTTTGAATGGCGTAGAGCCGTTCCCGGTCTGCGGCCAGCTCTTCGCGCTCGGTCACGTCGATGGCCACCACGACATAGCCACCGTTGGTCGGACCGAGGTCGTCGTTCCCTTCCATCCATGCATCGGAACGGCCGGCGGCGTCCTTGTCGGCGTGCTCTGCGTCGCCCACCCAGTCCTCATCGAGAGCGGGGTCGGGCGTCGGGACCGGGAGGGCCCGCACCCGTACGACGCAGCGACGCTGCTGTCCGTCCTTGCGGGTCGCGGTCCAGGGGACTTCCGCCGCCGTCTCTGCGTCGACCGGCTCGAGCGCGGTGCGCATGGCGTCGATCGCCTGCCGGCGCTCATCGATCTGCGCGGGGTCGATGAAGTCGGCGATGGAATGGAACCCCACCACCTCTGAGGCCCGGTAACCGAGCAGCTGCTCCGCACCGGCTGAGAAGAAGGTCACGGTGCCGGACGGGTCGACGCCCAGAATGGCGCTACCGGTGGCAGCACGCAGCAGGGTCTCGAGCCTGTCCCGGGCGTAGTCCGCCTCGCGGGCGTTGCGGCGGGCCATGCGGGATTGCTGAGCGAGATCGGCCAGGAATGCCCGGTCTCGCGTCACCATTGTGTAGACGGTCGACGCGACCAGCGTGGTGACGGTCGCCATCACCAGTACCTGGCGCCATTCGAGAGTGGGGTAATCGGGTGGGCCGACCAGGAGCACCGGGACGAGCAGCGCCAGGTCCATACAGAAGAGGCCGATCAGAAGGTGCAAGCGGCGCCCGTAGAGCGAGAGCCAGACGATGGGCAGGAGGTACACCACCACCAAACCGGAGTCCGAGCCGCCCTGGGCGTCTCGGATGATGGCGATGACCGCGATGTAACCGATCGGGATGATGAGCCAGGCCCAGTCGGGGAGGCGCTCCCACGGGAGCAGGAAGGCGGCGGCCACGAGGCAGAAGAAGATGACGCCGGCGATGGAGATTTCCCGGCGGGCGTCGTGGGGGAAGGGGATCAGGGCGATCAGGACGGTGCCGACCGCCACCAGGGCAAAGACCGGGAGTCGTACCCGCATGGAGCCTGAGAACCCGATCGGGAGAGTGGACCCCGGCAGTTGTGGGTCGCGGCGCCGCTCGGCGTCGGGTTGGGACTGGAACGACTCGCTCACCGGTTCCGGGAGCGGTAGCGGTATCCGAAGCCCCTCACCGTCTCTATCGGACCCTCGTCGCCTTCATCCCAACCAAGTTTGCGTCGCAGCCGCAGAACGGCGTACTTGACGCGCGAGGGGGCCAGACCGCTTGGGTCGTCCCAAGCCAGCTCAATCAGCTGATCGGACGAGAGGACTTGACCCTGGTGGCGGGCCAAGGTGGCGAGGAGGCGGTATTCGGTCGGGGTCAAAATGATCGTCGTGCCGTCGACGGTCACCTCTTGGTGGGCGAAGTCGATGTGCAGGGTGCCGTCGTCGAAGGTGGTGACCGGTTCCCCCTTCAAGACCTGGCGCCTGCCGACGGCCTGGAGGCGCGCGAGCAGTTCGACCCGGCTGAACGGTTTGGTGAGGTAGTCGTCGGCGCCGGAGTTGAGTCCCCGCACCTTGTCCCTCTCGGTGCCGAGTGCGGTAAGCATGAGCACCGGCACGTCGCTCATGTCCCGGATGCGCTCCAGAACCTGCCAACCATCGAGGTCGGGGAGCCCGACGTCGAGAATGACGATGTCGGGGTGGCTCTGGTGGAACTGGCGGACGCCGTCGCGTCCTTCGAGGGCCTCCGCGACCGAATAGCCCTCACGTTCGAGGAGGGTACGGAGGAGTTGCCGGATGTCCGCCTCATCCTCAATGACCAGCACTGAGATCTGACCATCTCGCATCAGGGTGCCACTGTACTGGGCAATTGCGCATTCTGAGTGAATACGAGACACGCTTCGCCAATTGAAAAGGGGCAGCTCAGACCCAGAATTGCTAGACCCTTCGACAAAAGGGAGCCGCGGGAGGGCCTGGAGACGTCCGCGCCGGGTCCGCAGGGTCGCTGCGGGGCGGTGTGCAGTGCGATGTGCAGTGCGGTGCGTCTGGGTGCGTGAGGCCGGCGAGCGAGGGCGGATCCGAGGGAGAAAACACTGGGCTCGATGTGCCGGTCGATGCGGTCCCTCTCGACTGTCATCTGGCCTTCCGCCATCCCTCCTGTCCCCTGACTTCCCTAAACCGTCGAGAGACGGTCCATCCGACATCCGGTGCCTCGTTCCGGAGGATCGCGGAGGAGTGGGGGCAACATCAGTCGCCTCCCGGCGGGAGAAACGACTGCTCGAGGGCCATCTGGCGCCCAAGCCGCTCGGGCAACCCGACTGCAACCCGATGTGGCCCCGGTTGCCACAGGGGTTCTGCAGAGTACGGAGCATCAGTACACCAACCACACGGTGACGGTCGTTTCGAGGGGGGCGACCGGGTGAGAGTCCGGCGGAGGGGAGCGGATTTTCACGAGGGGGGACACCGTGGGGGGGGACAACAGGAGCAGCGAAGAGGTGCGCCGGCCCGACAAGGCCGTCGGACGGAGTTTTCCGGGGGAACCCGACGACCCGAGCCGGCGCACCTTTCGCTCCCTGAAGCGGCTGGTCCAATCTTCGGGTTTTTGTCGCTGGTCTGCCTGCCGGTCCACCTGCCGGTCCACCTGGGTCCACCTGCCGGTCCGCCGCCCAATTCACCTACAGACGCCCGGTTGCACCCCTCGCCCGCCGTCGTTGTGCCTGGACCGTTCGGTACGGGCGCTCAGCTGCCCGGGAGACCCGGAAGCCACGCACTAGGGTGGCTCTCCGCAACCGATTCCGGTCCAAGGATCCCTCATGACATCAACCCTGGCGGCGACCCACTTCGTGCTCGCAGCTACAAAGTCCAGTTCCAGCTCACTGCTCACCTTGCTGCCATTGGTGGCGATCGGGCTGCTCGGCTATTTCTTCTTCATCCGACCCCAGCAGCGCAAGGCTCAGGCCGCCCGGCAGTCACAGGGCTCAGGGTTCGATGTCGGTGACGAGGTGCAGACCGTCGGTGGCGTGGTGGGCACCATCCTGGAAGTGCACGGTGACCGCTACACCCTCCTGACCGGTGCGCTGGGCGATGACGGCAACCTGGACGGCCCGCAGCCGACGAGGATCGTCTTCGTTCGTCAGGCCATCGCCAAGAAGATCGAGCCGATCGACGACGTGCGGGTAGAGGATGAGCCCGTGGACGACGTCAGGCCGGCGCGGTCGAGCGGGAGCAGCAATGGCACGAGCGACGGCACCAGTGCCGGCCACGACGGTGACATCGACGATGTAGGTGGGGATGGTGCCGCCAGCAGCGGTGACCTCGGTGGGGAGGCCGAAGAGGCGTGAGCCCGAAGCCGGGGGGAAGGGCCCAGCGGCGTCAGCGACGCAATCTGTGGATCAGCGTGATCGTCGTGGTGGCGATCTCGCTGGGTTCGTTCGCGGCCGTGTTCGCCGCCAAATGGTCGCCCCGCCTCGGGCTCGATCTCGCCGGAGGCGTGTCGGTCGTCTACACGGCAGAGGGACAGCACGTGTCGCAAGCCGACCTTCAGGAGACCGTCAACATCCTGAACCTGCGTGTCAACGGTCTCGGTGTGTCGGGCGCACAGGTCCAGACGACGGGCAAGAACCAGATATCGGTCTCCATTCCGGGCGTCACCGACGCCCAGCAGGTGCTCAACCAGATCGGCCAGACCGCGCGCATGTACTTCCGTCCGGTCGAGTGCTGGGCCTACCCCGAAGGCACGCCCAAGAACCCCAAGGACAAGCTTCCGACGACGGGCATCGGGACGATTCCCGCCTGTACGACGTCATCGGAGTTGACCGCGGCCAACCTCGCCGTCACGCCCAACAGCGGGCCCCAGGGCTACAGCTCCAACAGCGTGAATCCCGACAGCCAGTACGAGGCCTACCCATCGACCAGCGTGGACAAGCCCGGCTACGCCACCAGCACCGTGTTGCTGCCCGGCATCAACGGCGCCTGCGACGGCTCCGCCGAGCTGCGCTGTGTGCTCGGGCCGGCCCAAATGACCGGTCGCTCCATCGGGAGCGCACAGGCCACGCAGAACCAGACCGGCCAGTGGGTGGTCGACTACACGCTGGCGGGCTCGGCCGGCTCGGCGCTGTGGGACAAGGTGGCGCAGGAGAACTTCCACCAGTTCCTCGGGATCGAGCTCGACGGGAAGGTGTACTCGGCCCCCATCATTCAGCCGACCCAGTCGTCCTTCTCCTCCTTCGACGGCAAGGGTGAGATCTCGGGGAGTTTGACGCAGTCCGACGCGCAGAATCTGGCCCAGGCGATGAACTTCGGTGCCCTGCCGGTCGTGCTGAAGGCCGCCACATCGGAGACGGTCTCGGCCACGCTTGGTCACTCCGCGCTGGTGGCGGGCCTCGGAGCGGGCATCGTCGGACTCGCCCTGGTTCTCCTCTACGTCCTCTTCTATTACCGCGGCCTCGGATTGGTGGTCATCTCCGGGCTGGTGCTGACCGCCCTGATGCTGTGGGCGATCATCTCGGCGCTGGGACATACATCAGTGGCGCCGAGCTTCGACCTCGCCGGCATCACGGGCCTCATCGTGTCAATCGGTATCACGGTCGACTCGTACATCGTCTATTTCGAGCGATTGAAAGACGAGACGAGATCAGGTCGCTCCGTGCGGACGTCGGTCGACCGCGGGTTCAAGAGCGCCTGGCGCACGGTATGGGCCGCTGACTTCGTGTCGCTCCTGGCGGCCATCGTGTTGTATCTCGTCGCGGTGGGCAACGTGAAGGGCTTCGCCTTCTTCCTCGGCCTCTCCACCATCATGGACATGGCCGTGACGTGGTTCTACACGCGGCCGCTCGTCATCCTCATGGGCCAGAGCGCCCGCCTGCAGGGCTCGGGTGCCTTCAGTATCGCCACCGGCCTCGGAGCCGGTCCGCAGTCCCAGGGGCCGGGATCGGGGTCGGGGTCGGGGCTGCCGCTGGCCGGGGCCGGGGCCGGGGCCGGAGGCGGCTCGTGAGCGGCAACGGGGCGGGCAACGGCAACGGCGACGGCAGCTCGCTCGACGAGGTGCCCGAAGAAGACGTCGAGGAGCTCGAAGAGAGCGTCGACACGGAGAGCCTCGACGAGGAAGAGCTCGTCAGCCTCGATGACGCCGCCCGTTCCCTGTTGGCCCGGGAGCCCAAGGGCCACGGTCCCATCGCCCGCCTCTACCGAGGCGAGACGCGGTTCGACTTCGTCGGCAAGCGCAAGATCTGGTTCAGCATCTCGTCGGCCATCATCGTCCTCGGCATCATCTCGATCGTTCTGCGCGGAGGGCTCAATCTCGGCATTGAGTTCAAGGGTGGCACCGAGTGGACCATCGCCGCCCCCGGCGTCACCCAGACGCAGGCGACCAATGCCCTGAAGAACACCGGCCTGATCGACCCGACGGTGGAGTTGCTCGGCAGTGGCAGCAAACAGACGCTCAACGTCCAGTCGGACCTGAACAAGCTGTCACCGAGCCAGCAGCAGGCGATCAACAAGAGCGTCGAGAAGTCGCTGACCGCCCTCACTGCGGCGCACCAGTCCACAACGCCGGCCACGACGACGACCACGGCGAAGCCCACGACCACGACGACGGCCAAGGCCGGAGCGGCTGCGGCGGGATCCACCACCACGTCGGCGCCGACGACCACGACCACGTCGGCGACGAGTTCGGCCACGCCAGCGCCTGACTAGATCAGCGTCACCACCGTCGGGCCGACCTGGGGCTCCTCCATCACGAACAAGGCGATCGAGGCGTTGATCATCTTCTTCATCGTCGTGGCGATCTACATCAGCATCCGTTTCGAGCCGAAGATGGCCCTCGCCGCCTTCATCGCCATGATCCATGACGTTCTCGTGGCCATCGGTATCTACTCCATCTTCAACTTCCAGGTGACGCCGGACACCGTGGTGGCCATCCTGACCATCCTGGGGTACTCCCTCTACGACACCGTCGTGGTGTTCGACCGGGTGCGGGACAACACGAAGGGGATCGGCAGCAGCGGCCGATTGACCTACCCGCAGCTCATCAACCTCTCCATGAACCAGACGTTGGCCCGGTCGATCAACACTTCGATGGTGGCCATCCTCCCGGTGCTCGCCGTGCTGCTGATCGGCGCGCAGCTCCTCGGCGCCACGACGCTGCAGTCCTATGGCCTGGCCCTCTTCGTCGGGCTCCTCTCGGGGGCCTACTCGTCCATCTTCATCGCCTCGCCGGTGCTCTGCATGATGAAGGAGCGCGAGGACCGCTGGGTGCAGATCGCCAATCGCCTGGCCAAGCGGGGCGACGCCGGCGGCTTCTACTCAGCCCTGGACGCCGCCACCATGAGCACGGCCATGAACGTGGCGGCCTCGGGCCAGGTGAACCGGAGCGGTGGGACGCAGAAGGCGAGCAACAAGCGGAGCGGTCCTATCCGGCCCGGCTCGGGCAGCAGCGCCGGGGGCTCCACAGCGGTGATGGACCGGCAACCCGGATCGGCCCCGGGCGCATCAGCTCCGGCGTCGTCATCGGCGGCATCGGCCACATCCGCCACATCCGCCTCATCCGCCACGTCGGCCCCGTCAGCCGGGCCGGGCGGCGGGCAACCGGCGCAGGGTCCCCGGCCTCGCAAGAGCAAAGGCAAGAGCAGGCGCAAGCGCTGAGCGGGGCTTTCCCCGTTGTATCTGGAGGGAAAGGCGCGTACCGTATTTCCCCTGGCGGGTAGCCTGTATGGATGGTGGCCCTGACGCGGGTGACTCCATCCGACACAGACACCGAGACGAATGCTCGAGAGCTCGAGCAGGAGCAAGCAGGCGAGGTGGTCCTGCGCGACCTGTTGACCCCTCTCCTGGCCGAGTTCGCCCGCCACCGCCCCGAGGACGACACGTCCATAATCGTGACGGCTGGTCGGACCGCCGCCGGAGCGCACGAGGGCCAGTTTCGGCGCTCGGGCGAGCCCTACATCACGCACCCGGTCGCCGTGGCGACGATCGTGGCCGAGCTCGGACTCGATGCGCAGACTGTGGCGGCCGCCCTGCTGCACGATGCCGTGGAGGACACCGGGCTCACGCTCGAGAACATTGAGGAGAACTTCGGCGAAGGGGTGAGCCGCGTCGTCGACGGCGTGACCAAGCTGGACCGCCTCCAGTTCAACTCCAAGGAGGCACAGCAGGCGGCGACCATCCGCAAAATGCTCGTTGCCATGGCCGACGACTGGCGTGTGCTGTTGATCAAGCTGGCCGACCGGCTGCACAACATGCGCACGCTGGCCGTCATGCCCGAGTGGAAGCAGCGTCGCACGGCGCAGGAGACCTTCGACGTCTACGCGCCGCTGGCTCACCGCCTGGGCGTCCAGCAGGTGCGCTGGCAGCTGGAGGACCTCGCCTTCGCCACGTTGCACCCGAAGCGGTACGCCGAGATCGAGCAGATGGTGGCGGCCCGGGCGCCGCAGCGGGAGGAGTATCTCGAGCGGGTCCTCGTCCATGTGCGCCAGCGCATGAACGACATGGGCGTGGCGGCCGATGTCACCGGGCGCCCGAAGCACCTGTGGTCCATCTACGAGAAGATGGTCGTGCGGGGAAAGGAATTCGACGACATCAACGACCTCGTGGCCATCCGGGTCGTCGTCGAGTCCGAGAAGGACTGCTGGGCCGCCTTGGGCGCCATCCACGCCATCTGGGCTCCCGTGCACGGACGTTTCAAGGACTACATCAACACGCCCAAGTTCAACATGTACCAGTCGTTGCACACGACGGTCATCGGGCTGGACGGCAAGCCGGTCGAGGTGCAGATCCGGACCTCGGAGATGCACCACCGGGCCGAATACGGCATTGCCGCCCACTGGGGATACAAGTCCAAGGAGGACCACTCCTCGGAGATGGCGTGGCTCCAGCGCATCGCCGATGTCGACCGTCAGACCGACGACCCGATCGAATTCCTCGAGGCACTGAAGCTCGACCTGGAACAGGACGAGGTCTACGTCTTCACGCCCAAGGGCAAGGTCATCGCGCTGCCGGCCCGCTCCACGCCGGTCGACTTCGCCTACGCCATCCACACCGAGGTCGGGCACCGTTGCATCGGGGCACGGGTGAACGGCCGCCTGGTGCCGCTCGAGACCCAGCTGGCCAGTGCCGACACGGTCGAGATCTTCACGTCGAAGTCACCCACCGCCGGCCCGTCGCGGGACTGGCTCCAGATCGTCGCCTCGACGCGGGCCCGCAACAAAATCCGCCAGTGGTTCTCCCGCGAGCGACGGGAGGACGCCATAGAGAACGGGCGGGAGGATTTGGCCCGGGCCCTGCGGCGGGACGGGTTGCCGCTGCACAAGTTGCTCGGTTCGAGCGCGCTGCAACAGGTGGCCGATTCCATGAACCTGGCCGACCTCGATGCGCTCTACGCCTCCATCGGGGAGAACCAGGTCTCGGCCCAGTCCATCGTGCAGCGTCTCGCCAAGGCGCTGCGGGGTGGTGGCGAGGGCGACGACGAAGTCCCGACCATCCCCGCGCCCGGTACTGGTCGGCCTCGGCAGAGCCGGCGCACCGGCACCGGCGTCTACGTCGAGGGTCTCGACGACGTCATGATCCACCTGGCGCGGTGCTGTACCCCCGTGCCCGGTGACCAGATTGTGGGCTTCGTCACGCAGGGCCGGGGTGTCTCGGTGCACCGGGCCGATTGTGCCAACGCGGCGGCGCTGGCCGACCGCTCCCGGGAGCGCCTCATAGAGGTCGAATGGGACCGGGGGAACGACGGGGTCTTCGTGGCGACGATCGAGGTCCAGGCCTTCGACCGGGCCCGGCTGCTGGCCGACGTGTCCCGGGTTGTCTCCGAGCACCACCTCAACATCGTCGCCGCCCGCACGGCGACGACGCCGGACCGTGTCAGCCGGATGGCCTTCGACGTCGAGCTGGCCGATCCGACCCACCTGCATTCACTGATCAGCGCGCTGAAGCACCTTGACGGGGTGTTCGACGCGTATCGTCAGCTTCCTGGCAAGAAAGTCTGACCCCTACCCATGAGGAGCCTTCTATGAGCGCGGGATCGGTCGCGCCCGGATCCAAATCGGCTGATGCGGCAACCGGCGCGGGGACGTCGACGGTCAAGGGTGCAGCGAAGGGCCGTGTCGCGCCGCAGACCCCCAAGGGCATGCACGACGTGCTCTGGCCCGAGTCCACCCGCTGGGAAGGAACGGTCGCCCGTTTCGCCGGCTTGGTCGAAGGTGCCGGTTACGGGCTCACGATCACGCCGATCCTTGAGCATGCCGGCGTCTTCCTGAGGGGTATCGGCGAGGGCAGCGAAGTCGTCGGCAAGGAGATGTACGTCTTCGAGGACCGTGACGGCCAAATGATGGCGTTGCGTCCCGAAGGGACCGCCCCCATCGCCCGGGCCTATGTGCAGCACCACCCGGTGCCGCCGTGGAAGGCCTGGTACGTGGCCCCCTCGTTCCGCCACGAGAACCCCCAGCACGGGCGCTATCGCCAGCATCACCAACTCGGCGTCGAGGCGCTCGGGGTGGAGGACGCCGACCTCGATGTGGAGGTCGTGTCGCTGGCGCACGACTTCTTCGCCGGCCTCGGGCTGCGCCAGGTGACCTTGAAATTGCACTCCATGGGCGACGGCGTGTGCAAGCCGGGCTACGTCGCGCTCCTCGGCGCGTTCCTGGCCGAACGGGTCGACCAGTTGTGCCCCGCCCACCGCGCCCGGCACCTGGAGAACCCGCTGCGTGTGCTCGACTGCAAGACCCAGGAGTGCCGGGCCGCCACCGCTGACGCGCCGCACTTCTTGGACCACTTGTGCGACCCGTGCCGGGAGCACTTTGCCCGGGTGCGGGTCGGGCTCGACCTGCTCGACGTGCCCTACGTGATCGACCACCGCCTCGTGCGGGGCTTCGACTACTACACGCGCACCACCTTCGAGTTCGCCGCCGACGCCCTGGACGCCGCCCAGAACGGCGTCGGGGGCGGTGGCCGCTACGACGGCCTGGTGGAGTTGCTCGGCGGCGATCCCACGCCCGGCATCGGGTTCGGCATCGGGGTGGAACGGGTGCTGCTGGCCTGTGACGCCGAGGACGTCTTCACGCTCGACTCTGCACTGGCGGCGAACCCGCTGCACGCCTACGTGATCGACACGGCCGGCGGAGAGGCTGCGGTCAGCCTGACGGCCGAGCTGCGGCGGGCCGGCCTGCGGGCCGACCGGGCCTTCGGCGGGCGCTCCATGAAGTCGCAGTTCAAGACCGCCGACCGTTCGGGCGCCCTGGTGGCACTCGTGGTGGGCGACCGGGAACTCGAGGCGGGCACCGTCACCCTGCGGCCGCTGCGCAGCGACGCCGAGCAGCGCAACGTGCCCCGGGCTGCCATTGTGGAGGAGCTGAAGGCCTTCCTAGCGGAACCGGAACCGGAACCGGAACCGGAGCCGGCCTGACCCTGACCGCCACACCCTGGATGCACGGGAGCCGAATCCCGTCGAAGCCGGCGACTCCACCCACACCCACCGCCTTCACCCGCCCTGCCCACACCGACCAGACTGAGCACCGAGACCCTCCCATCATGACGACCGACCCGAACCAGACGATCGAGAACCAGCCCACCGCCCTGCGCACCCACCTCTGCGGTGTCCTGCGTCCCGCCGACGCCGGCCGCACGGTGACCGTCTGCGGCTGGGTGGGCCGCCGCCGCGAGCACGGTGAGCATCTCGCCTTCGTGGACCTGCGGGACCACACCGGCATCATTCAGTGCGTCATCGACCACGCCACCGATGTGCGGTCCGAGTGGGTCATCGCCGTCACCGGCACCGTCCGCCACCGCCCGGAGGGCACCGTCAACCCCGGCATCGGGACAGGCGAAGTGGAGATCGGGGACTGCACCGTCGAGGTCCTCAACGAGTCCGAGCCGCCGCCCTTCTCCGTGGACGACCGCGACGAGTCGGACGAGCCCGTCCGTCTGAAGCACCGGTACGTCGACCTCAGACGGCCGCGTATGCAGCGCAACCTCCGTCTCAGGGCCCGGGTCAACGCCGCTCTCCGCCACGCCATGGATCGCCAGGGCTTCGCCGAAGTCGAGACGCCGCTGCTCTGGGCGCCCACCCCCGAAGGGTCCCGGGAATTCTCGGTCCCCTCGAGACTGCACCACGGTGAGTTCTACGCACTCCCGCAGAGCCCGCAGCTGGCCAAGCAGCTCCTCATGGTGGGCGGCTTCGACCGCTACTTCCAGATCGCCCGTTGCCTCCGGGACGAGGACCTGAGAGCCGACCGCCAGTTCGAGTTCATGCAGCTCGACATGGAATGCTCCTTCGCCTCCCAGGACGACGTCATGGGCTATGTCTCCGAAGCGGTGCTCGACGCCGCCGAAGCGGCGACGGGGGAGCGACCGCCCCCGATTGAGCGCATGACGTGGGCGGAGTCACGTGACCGCTACGGCACGGACAAGCCCGATCTGCGCTTCGGTCTCGAGCTGATCGAGCTGTCGGAGACGTTCGCACACACAGAGGTCAAGGCCTTCTCATCGCCCACGGTCAAGTCGATCGTCGTCCCCGATGGCGCCGTCTGGCCCCGCAAGCGACTGGACGAGGTCACCGAGCTGGCCAAGAAGCACGGCGCCGCCGGCCTGGCCTGGTTCCGCGTCGTGGAAACGGAGAACGGCCCCGCGTTGGACGGACCTCTTGCCCGGCATCTCTCGGAGCAGGAAACTGCAAGCGTCCTGGAACAGACGAAGGCGGCACCAGGCGACCTCATCCTCGCTGTCTCGGACACCTACGCCACGGCTTGCGCGGTGCTCGGTGCGCTGCGCCTGGCGATCGGGGCGCCACCCGTGGGCCAGGGCCCGCATCGATACGTGTGGGTCGTCGACTTCCCGATGTTCGACGGCACCGGCGCCGACGGCAACCCGCAGCCGGCGCACCACCCGTTCACCATGCCGTACCCCGATGACCTGCCCCTGTTGGCGACCGACCCGTTCGCCGTGCGCTCGCAGGCGTACGACCTTGTTCTCAACGGATGGGAGCTCGGATCGGGCAGCGTCCGTATCCACCGACGGGACATTCAGGAGCAGGTCTTCGCCGCACTGGGCATCAGCGCCGAGGAGGCCGAGGCCCGCTTCGGGTTCCTGCTGGGGGCCTTCCGCTACGGGGCACCGCCGCACGCCGGCTTCGCCGTCGGGGTCGACCGGCTGGTGGCGATCCTGGCCGGCGAGGAGAACATCCGGGAGGTCATCGCCTACCCGAAGACCCAGTCCGGGGCCGACCTGTTGACCGGGGCGCCGACCGCGCTGCCTGCCGCCAGCCTGGCCGAACTGGGCATCCGCGTCGTGGTGCCGCCGAGCCCGCCGAGCCCGCCGAGCCAGGACGCCCCCTGAGCCTCTTCGCCGACGCCGCCGATCGCCGCCTCCAGCGCCAGGCGCCCCTGGCAGCCCGTCTCCGCCCCCGCACCCTCAATGAGGTCGTGGGCCAGGAGCACCTCATCGGCCCCGGTGCCCCCTTGCGCCGGCTGGCCGAGTCCGACCGGGTCGGGTCGTCGATCCTGTGGGGCCCCGCCGGCACGGGCAAGACCACGCTGGCCCGGCTGCTGGCCGACGCCACCGCCAAGCACCTGATCACGCTGTCGGCCACGGCCGCCGGGGTGAAGGACGTGCGCGAAGCCCTGGTCGAGGCCCAGCGTCGGCTGGGCGAGCACGGTCAGGGCACCATGCTCTTCATTGACGAGGTGCACCGCTTCAGCAAGTCCCAGCAGGACGTGCTGCTGCCCGCCGTCGAGGACGGACTGGTCGTCCTCATCGGGGCCACCACGGAGAACCCTTTCTTCGAGGTCAATCCGCCCCTGTTGAGCCGGGCCTCACTGTGGCGGCTGCACCCCTTGTCGCCCGACAACCTGCGCACATTGATCCGGCGCGGTCTGGAATTGGAGGGGGCCGACGCCGAGGACGACGCCGTCGACGCCGTGGTGGCGGCCTGCGAGGGCGACGCCCGGGCGGCGTTGACGACCGTGGAGACCGCGGTGGCGCTGGCCCGGGGTGCCGCGGGGTCCGACGACGCCCGGGTGGTACTGACCATGGACGACATGGCCCGGGCCCGGGACGGCCGGCTGTTCCACCAGGGCGCCGACGAGCATTACGACCAGGTCAGCGCGTTGATCAAGAGCGTGCGGGGCTCGGACCCCGATGCCGGTCTGTACTGGATGGCCCGCATGATCGAGGCGGGGGAGGATCCCCGTTTCCTCGCTCGCCGCATGGTGATCCTGGCCAGTGAGGACATCGGGCTGGCCGATCCGCAGGCCCTCCTGGTGGCCGAGGCGGCCGCCCGCGCCGTCGAGTACGTCGGCTTGCCCGAGGCGGCCCTGAACCTGGCCGAGGCCGTGATCTACCTGGCCCGGGCGCCCAAGTCCAACGCCGTGGTGGTGGCGCTCGGCCGGGCCCAGGCCGACGTGCGCTCCAGCGTGAGCCAGGAGGTCCCCACCCACCTGCGCGACGCCCACTACAAGGGTGCGGCCACGTTGGGCCACGGCGACGGGTACGTCTACCCCCATGACGACCCCTCCGGGGTGGTCCCTCAGCAGTATCGTCCTGACGCGCTCGAGGGTCGGGTGTACTACGAGCCCACACCGCGTGATGCGGTGGCAGCGGGTTCCAGCGAGGAAGATGCCGGCGGGGAGGCCGATTCGTGAACCTGGCGGGCCGCAGGGCCTCCTCGGTGGTGGCGGGCGCCTGCGCCGCGACGGCCCTGGTGCTCGGGGCGCTGGTGCCGGGCCTGGCCGGGGCTGCGTCGCCCGGACGGATCGTCCTGCCCCAGGCCGCTCCGAGTCTGCCGGCCGGCTCGACCCAGCTGGGCGCCGCCCCGGCGAACCAGGAACTCAACCTCGACGTGGTCCTGGCCGGGCAGAACCCGGCCGGATTGACCCAAGCCGTGGCGGCCGTGTCGACGCCGGGCTCACCGGACTACCGGCACTACCTGAGCGCGGCCCAGTATGCAGCGGAGTACGGGCCCAGCCCGGCCGAGGTGACCCAGGTCACTTCCGCCCTACGCGGTGAGGGATTGACCGTCGGCTCCCCCGGGCCGGGCAGCACCCTGCTTCCGGTCAGTGGCACGGTCTCGGTCGTCTCGGCCGCACTGGGCACGCCCCTGGAATCGGTGCAGGCCCCGGGCGACGCCGCCAGGGCGATCGTCAACACGGCATCGCCGCAGATCCCGGCGTCCCTCGCCGGCTTGGTGACCGGGGTGACCGGGCTCGATGGCCTGGTCCGGGAGCACTCCATGATCAAGCAGGGCCACCCGGGGACGACCGAATCCCCGGAGGCCCAGCCGGGCCAGCCGGCCTCCGGGGCAGCCGCTCCCGATGGCACCCAGAACCCTGAGTCGATCGCCCACGTCGGCACGCCCCAGGCCTGTGGAGCAGCCCAGGGTGCGGCCTACGACGGCACCTACACCTCGACGCAACTGGCCTCTGTCTTCGGTTTGGACCAACTGCTCGGGCAGGGGCGTACAGGGATCGGGCAGTCCATCGCCATCGTCGAGTTCGAGCAGTACGCCGCCAGTGACGTCGCTGCCTTCCAGGCTTGCTACGGGCTGTCCAATCCCATCCGCAACGTCCTCGTCGACGGCGGCCCGGGCGGACCGGTCCAGGGCGCGGACGGTGAGGCCGCCCTCGATACGGAGCTGGCGGCTGTCAACGCCCCCTCCGCCTCCCTCGTCGTCTACGAAGCACCCAACGGCGATGTCGCCCAGGCCTTCGACCTCTTCGACCGGATCGCCAGCGACGACAGCTCGCAGGTGGTGACGACGAGCTGGGGGGTGTGTGAGGCCGCCATGTCGGTCGCCGACCGCCAGACCGAGAACGGGATCTTCCAGCGCATGGCCGTCCAGGGCCAGACCGTCATTGCCGCGTCGGGTGACGTCGGCTCGGAGGACTGCTTGCCAACCAACCACTCGACCGCCCTGGGCGTCGACGATCCCGGGTCGCAGCCCGACGTCGTCAGTGCAGGCGGGACGACCCTGGCCAGCGCGGCGGCCTCGTCGCAGTCGGTGTGGAACGGCTGCGAGGCCTCGGGCGACCCGCATTGCTACCTCACCAACGCCAACCTGGGCGCCGGCGGCGGGGGGTACTCCCTCGAGTGGCCCGCCAACCCGGGGCAACCTGCGGTGACCGGGCCGTCCACCACGCCCTGCCATCTCAGCACCTGCCGGGCGGTGCCCGATCTCTCCTACCCGTCGGACCCCACGGCCGGCGCGGTGGCCGCCTACTGGAACGGCCGCTGGACGGCGTTCGGCGGCACCAGCGTCGCCGCGCCGGTCAACGCCGGGCTCTTCGTCGACGTCAATCAGGGCTGTTACAGCCAGCTCGGCCGCGTGGGCCCTGCGCTGTACGCGGCACAGCAGGCCGACAGCGACACGTTCACGGACATCACGCAGGGCAACAATGACTTCACCGGCACCAACTCCGGGCAATTCACGGCCGCCCCCGGCTTCGATGCCGCCAGCGGCCTCGGCACACCGGTGGACCAGAATCTGGCGCTGGCGTTGCAGGGCGCCGACGGGTGCCCTTCGGTGGCCGCCCTGAGCCCCAACGCCGGGCCGGTCAGCGGCGCTGGTGCCATCACGATCACCGGAGGTGGTTTCGGCAACGTCACCACGGTGACGTTCGGTGCCGTGGGACCGGGACAGATTGTGGCGCAGTCGGCCACCTCCATCACTGTGGTGCCGCCCAATGCCGCCTCCGCCCAGTGCGTCGATGTGACCGTGACCAACCCGCAGGGCACGTCGGCCCAGTCCGTGGCCGACCGCTACGGCTTCGGCGGGAACCTGAACTGCGGCGAGGGCTATCGCTTCGTCGCCTCCGATGGCGGCGTGTTCGACTTCGGGGACGCCGCTTTCTACGGCAGTGCCGGGGGCACACCGCTCAACGCCCCGGTGGTCGGTATGGCCGACACCCCGAGCTCCGACGGGTACTGGCTGGTGGCCTCCGACGGCGGCATCTTCAACTACGGCGACGCCGCGTTCTTCGGCTCAATGGGCGGGCGCCATCTCAACCAGCCCATCGTGGGCATGGCGGCCACCCCCGACGGCGGGGGTTACTGGCTGGTGGCCTCCGACGGCGGCATCTTCTCCTACGGCGACGCGCAGTTCTACGGCTCGACCGGCGGCACGATCCTCAACAAGCCCATCGTCGGCATGGCCCCCACCCCCGACGGCGGGGGTTACTGGCTGGTGGCCTCCGACGGCGGCATCTTCTCCTACGGCGACGCGCAGTTCTACGGTTCGACGGGCTCGCTCCGCCTGAACTCGCCCGTGGTCGGGATGGCGGCCGGCCCGGGTGGCAACGGCTACTGGCTGGTGGCCGCCGACGGCGGGGTCTTCACCTTCGGCAGCGCGCAGTTCTACGGGTCTGCCGGCTCCCTCCACCTCAACGAGCCGGTCGTCGGCATGGCCGCCAGCCCGGATGCACGGGGGTACTGGCTGGTGGCCTCCGACGGGGGGATCTTCACCTACGGGAACACGCTCTTCTACGGGTCGACCGGCGGCACCCAGCTGAACAAGCCGATCGTGGGGATGTCCTCGGCCTGAGCGGACCCCGAGGCGGCCCCGGATCCGTTTTTGCCCCCGGTAAGCTGCAGAGATGGACGCCAACGGACTGCGGGCGGCCTTCACGCGCTTCTTCGCGGACAGGGGCCACAGTGTCGTCCCCTCCGCCAGCCTGATTCCCCACGATCCCTCGGTCCTCTTCACGATCGCCGGCATGGTGCCGTTCAAGCCGTACTTTCTGGGCGAGGAGCCGGCACCGTGGGCCCGGGCCACCTCCATTCAGAAGTGCTTCCGGACCCCTGACATCGAGATCATCGGGACCGACACGTATCACTGCACCTTCTTCGAGATGCTCGGCAACTTCAGCTTCGGTGACTATTTCAAGGCCGACGCCATCCCCATGGCCTGGGAGCTGCTGACCGAGGTCCTGGGCCACGACGGTGACCGTCTCTGGATCACGGTCCACGACGACGACGACGAGGCCGAGCAGATCTGGATCGACAAGGTCGGCCTTCGCCCCGAGCGGGTCCAGCGCATGGGCGACGCCGACAACTTCTGGGCCATGGGCGAGACCGGGCCCTGCGGCCCCGATTCCGAGATCTTCATGGATCTCGGTGCGGCCTACGGCGACGAGGGCGGCCCGAAGCACGGCGGCAGCGACCGCTTCGTCGAAATCTGGAATCTCGTGTTCATGCAGTTCGACCGCGATGCCTCGGGCGCCCTCACCGACCTGCCGCGGAAGAACATCGACACAGGCGCCGGCCTGGAGCGGAACCTGCCCATCCTCCAGGGTGTCGATTCCGTCTTCGATACCGACCTGTTCGTGCCACTCATCGATGCGGCGGCCTCCATTCTCGGCACCGGGTACGGAGCTGATCCCGCCACGGACGTCGCGCTGCGCGTCCTGGCCGACCATGGGCGCGCCTTCTCCATGCTGGTGGCCGACGGCGTCCTGCCCGCCAACGAGGGCCGGGGTTACGTGCTGCGCCGCGTGGTGCGTCGCGCCGTTCTGGCCGCCCGCCGGGCCGGCGTGGAGAAGCCCGTCACGCCGGCGCTGGTCCAGGCGGCCACCGCGGTCCTGGGCGAGGCCTATCCGGCGCTGCGGGCCCAGCAGGATCTCATCTTGAACGTCGTGGCGCGTGAGGAGGCCGGGTTCGACCGCACGCTGCGATCCGGTTTGAGCCGGTTGGAGGAGGCGTTCGCCACCGGGACGAAGGTGCTGGAGGGCGACGTGGCCTTCACCCTGCACGACACCCACGGCTTCCCGGTCGAGCTGACCGAGGAGCTGGCGCGTGACGCCGGCGTGGAGGTGGACCGGGCCGGGTTCAATGTCGCCATGGCCGCCCAGCGGGAGCGGGCGCGTGCCGCAGCGAAGTCGTCGCGGGCCGGCGACGAGGCGGTCTATCGGGAGTTGGTCGAGACCGAGGGGTCGACGACGTTCGTCGGTCGTGGCCGGGAGAACTACGAGGTGCCGGCCCGCGTCGTGGCCGTGCTCGAGGTGGAAGCCGACCCGGACGGCGGGAGCCGCAAAGGCAGTGGCAAAGGCGAGAGCGGTGAAGCGGGGCGTGTGGTCGAGGTCTTCTTGGACCGCACGCCGTTCTACGCCGAGAGCGGGGGCCAGGTGGGAGACACGGGCACCATCGTGACCGAGTCAGGTATCGCCGAGGTCGAAGACACGTTGCCCGCAGTGCCCGGGCTGGTGGCGCACCGGGCCCGGGTCACCGGCGAGGTGCGGGCGGGGCAGGACGCGTTGGCCACCATCGACGGAGACCGCCGCGAGGCCATCCGGCGCAACCACACCGCCACCCACCTTCTGCATGCGGCGCTGCGAGCCGTGTTGGGCGACCACGTACGCCAGCA
>Ga0182012_10001506_pt1 | contig 25420 bp, 17 predicted proteins | sample 612S2SmetaG_FD_120486 | JGI IMG/M metagenome (GOLD analysis project Ga0182012, IMG submission 120486) | Permafrost microbial communities from Stordalen Mire, Sweden - 612S2S metaG | ecosystem: Environmental > Terrestrial > Soil > Wetlands > Permafrost | place: Sweden: Stordalen | collected...
ACAAGAACAAAAACGTGGCGAGGATGGGGCGCCCGGGTTTATTGCTACAGTGCGCGGAGGGCGGAGACGCCTGCGCCCAGGAGGGCGGTTTCGTCGTCGGGGGGCAGGACTTCAAGCGAGAAGCTTTGCAGCGGGGTCATCTTGACCATGGATTCCAAGTGGGCGCGGAGCGTGGGGAGTTCGACCCAGTGGGCGTTGTGTCCGGTGAAGTAGAAACGGCCGGGTCCGGCGAGGTGGATGAAGGAAGCGGTGGCGGCGGCGAGAGCGCGATGCCAGAGGTCGACGAAGTCGCGGCAGCGCTGGTCGCCGGCCTTGGCGTTGGCGAAGATTTCTTCTGGTTCGAGGTCGAGGAAACGCATGCGCATGGCGCGGTAGCCCATAATGCCCTCAAGATGGCCGAGACCGCCGCAGGCGCAGTAGCGCTCTTTGGGATCGAGAGTGACGGTGATGTGTCCGCCTTCCCAGGGGCCGTCAACGTAAGGCCAGCGGCCGTAGCCGATGCCGTTGCCGATGGTCCAGACGCGGGTGAGTTTCTCAAGGCGTCCGTGGGTGGCGGCGACACCGGCGGCGATGGCGTCAGCGTCGTTGGCGATGTGGACAGGCGCGGCGATGGAGTGCGGGGCCAGTGCGCGGGTGAGATCGTCGGCGAGGCGGAGGCCTTTCAACTGGGTGAGATTGGGCGAGTCCTCAATGACGCCGTGGCGGACGATGCCGGGAACGGCGACGCCGATGGCGCTGAGAGGTTTGGTGGCGCCTTTTTGCAGGAAGGCAATCTGACTGGCGAGCATCTCGACGAGTTCACTGGGGGGAAGGGCGCTGAGGGCGTCCTGCTCGGCGGGGTCGAAGGGGAAACGAAGAGGCTTGCCGGTGAGGCGCTGGTCCTCAAGGCGGCCGGCGACGATGTGATCGGTGATCACGATGCCGATGGCGGTGGTCATGGAAGCCCTCCGGGAGAAGCAGTGGTCAGTGATAAGTGGACAGTGGTCAGTGATCCGTGCGCAATTGTTCAGGGCCGAAGCGGACTTTGGGTAATGAACTTTTCATTTGCGAAAAACCCGCCTGGGCTAAAGCCCCGATTGTTTTTGTAATCCGCTTTTGGCGCGTCTAAAACCGCGCCCTTTCAACACATGGCAGTCATTGGATCTTTTTCCGCAAGCTGTGAAGTCGTGTCCTGACCCAAAATGCTTTCTCCAGACACAGAACACTTTTTCTGTTTCCTTCTTAGTCGGACTGGTAGCGGTGGAGGCGGCCGAGGCCGTTGAAGGCGGCGACTTTGTAACACTCGGCGAGCGTGGGGTAGTTGAAGACGGTGTCAATGAAGTAGTCCATGGTGCCACCGAGGGTCATGACGGCCTGGCCGATGTGGACGAGTTCGGTGGCGTCTTCGCCGATGATGTGGACGCCGAGGACTTTGCGCGTGTCGCGGTGGAAGATGAGTTTGAGGCGGCCGCTGGTGTCGCCGCGAATCTGTCCGCGGGCGACCTCGCGATAGTAAGCCATGCCGACTTCGTAGGGAACATCTTCGCCGGTGAGTTGCTCTTCGGTTTTACCGATGAAGCTGATTTCGGGAATGGTATAGATGCCGTAGGGATAAAAGCCAGGGTTCGAGGTAGCGGCCTGATCGTTGAAGGCGCGAGCGGCGGCGATGCGGCCCTGTTCCATGGAGACGGAGGCGAGGGCGGGGAAGCCGACGACGTCGCCAGCGGCAAAGATGTTGGGGACCTTGGTTTGATAGTGCTCATCGACGGCGATGCGGCCGCGATTGTCTGCCTCGAGACCGGCGGCGGCGAGGTTGAGCTCATCGACGGCGCCCTGGCGGCCGACGGCGTAGAGCAGGGCGTCGCCGGAGACGCGCTTCTTGCTTTCAAGGTTGGCAACGACGGTTTTGTTGGGGAGCTCTTCAACGCTCTCGACCTCTTCACCCAGGCGGAGGGTGACGCGGGCGTCGCGGAGGTGGTAGCTGAGCGCCTCAATGATTTCGCGGTCGGCGAACTCGAGGAGGCGGTCGCGTTTTTCAATGAGGGTGACGCGGACGCCGAGGACGGCGAACATGCAGGTGTACTCGACCCCGACCACGCCGCCGCCGACGACGATGAGGGATTGGGGCAGGCAGTCGAGGCCGAGAATCTGGTCGCTGTTGAGGATGGTTTTTCCGTTGATGGGAACCCTGGGCGAGCAGGCAGGTTTGGTGCCGACGGCGACGATGATGCGATCGGCTTCAAGAGTGGTTTCAGCCTGAACGCCTTCGACGCGGACCTGGGTGGGGCTGATGAAGTGGGCGATGCCGTGGACAACGTCAATGCCGTTGCGGGAGAGCTGCGCCTCGGTTACGTCGACTTCAGTCTTAATGACGGCCTGGACGCGGAAGGCCAGGTCGGCCATGGTGATTTTTTCCTTGACGCGATAGTTGATGCCGTAAACGGAGCGGTAGTTATAGCCGGAGAGGTGGAGTACGGCTTCGCGCATTGTTTTGGAGGGGATGGTTCCGGTATTGATGCAGACGCCGCCGACGACGGTGCGTGCCTCGACGACGGCGACGCGTTTACCCATCTTGGCGGCGGCGACGGCGGCGCGCTGGCCGGCGGGTCCGGAGCCGATGACGACGAGGTCATACTTGACGGCGCTCATTGAGGAGTATCTCCCGGGGTTTGATGGCGGTTTGGCCGCAAGGGTACGCGGATGAAGCGGCAAGGATGTTCAGGCTCTACCGCGAGGCTACCATAACCCCAATAAGGATTAGATGCACAGGATGGAAGGCAGGCGGGAGCGGGGGAAGGTGCAGGCGGCGCCCCGGCGAGGGAGCGAAGAATCATCGCCGGGGCAGCAGATCATGGGGTCCGCCTGGCTTAATCAGGAACCGCAGAGTATTGCGGGCTAGGGGTGGACGGAGCGCAAGGCACGCTCGCGAGCGGCCTGCAGGGGAGGGGAGAATTTGCCGCCGGCCTGGTGATCGTCGTCGAGGCGGAACTGGCGGATCATGCCATCGAGGTCGGCGGCGAGGGAGGCGAGGTTGCGGAGGGCTTCGACGGCCTGCTCAGCGCCCTGGGTATTTTCAGTGGAGAGCTGGGAGATTTGGCCGGCGGACTCGGAGATTTCTCCGGAGGCGGCGGTCTGCTGGGTAGCCGCAGTGGCGATGAGGTTGATCTGGTGCTCGACGAGTTTTGAGGATTCGATGATTGACTCGAGGCTGTGTCTTGCGTTGGCCGTTTCTCCCAGGCCACTTTCGACGGCAGAGCGGCTTTCGTGCATGACGTCGAGGGTTTCGCGGGTTTCGTCCTGGATGCTGCGGATGGTTCCGGCGATTTCTTCGGTGGCGCCCTTGGTGCGTTCGGCGAGGCGGCGGACTTCACCGGCGACGACGGCGAAGCCACGGCCGTGTTCTCCGGCGCGGGCGGCCTCGATGGCGGCGTTGAGGGCGAGGAGGTTGGTTTGCTCGCTGATTTCCTGGATGACGTTGACGACCTTGCCGATTTCTTCAGAGCGGAGGGCGAGGGAGGTCATTTTGTCGGCGACGGAAGTGGTGGCGGCGGCAATTTTTTCCATGGTTCCGGAAGCGGCCTGCATGACGGCGCCGCCTTTTTCGGCATTGACGGCGGATTCGCGGCTGGCGCCGGCGGCGTTTTCAGCGTTGTGGCTAATTTCGCCGATGGTGGCGGTCATTTCCTGCGCGGCAGCGGCGATCTGGTTGATCTTGGTGGACTCGGCGCGGGAGTTGCCGGCGTTTTGGGCGGCGGCGGCGCTGATTTCGGTGGTGGCGGATGAGAGAGTCTCCGCGCTTTGGGCGACGGCCACGAAAACCTTGCGCATGGATTCGACGCTGGTATTGAAGGCTTCGCCGAGCTGGCCGATTTCGTCGGTGCCGGAGATGCGAATGCTTGTTGTCAGGTCTTTGGCTGCCATGGATTCCAGCGCGTTCCGGACTCTCGCGATGCGCGGCGCGATTTCGCGGGTGAGCACCATGCCGATGAGTGCGCAGAGCAGGATGATGAGCAAGGTGACGCCAGAGCTGACCCAGAGGGCGCGGGTGGCGGCGGTGGTAGCGCCCTCGGCCCCCTGCGTGCCTGCCTTTACGTTGAGCTGGAAGTTGTCGTTGGCGGCCGCGAGGGCATTCGAAAACAGAGCGACGGTGGAGTCGCCGCCGAGCAGGTCGAGCGCGTCACCGGCTTTTCCGGCTTTGACCAGGTCCAATCCGCGGTCACTGACCTGCGTGTACTGGGTCCAGGTAGCCTGCATTTTCTGATAGATTTCGCGTTCGCCAGGGTTCGTGACCAGCGGCTCATAACCTTTCACCTTGGCCTGGTAGGTGTCGAGCGCATGCTGGCGATTGCCGGAGTGCTGGGCGATGCAGTCGGGCGTTTGACACATCATGAGGTCAAGGTCTTCGCGGCGCACGGCGTTCATGGCTTCCCGGGCATCAGAAAGGTAGACCACGGAGGGGAATGAGTTCTGGCTTACGTCGAGACATTTGGCGCTAATGCCATGGAAGACGGTGAAGGCGTAGGTTCCCAGCAGAAAGCTGAGCCCGCACACGAGGCCGAAGGCGTAAGTGAACTTGCGGGAGACGGGAAGGTTGCGTAACCACTGCATAGCGGGTAGCCCTTTCATTGAGCGAGTCGCTGAGCTTATCGGCGGAAGTTGGCGGGGCTTGAGCATTTTGGTTTTTTGGGGAGAAGTGTGGACGGGAGAGATTGGCGGCCGGCGAAGTGCTGGGCGGAGCGGATTCCGGATCGCGTGCTTGCCGAAGTTGGGGTGAGCGGATATGCTGGGGCCGTTTCGGACTGCTCGCGCGAGGGACCGTGGAAGAGAGGATTGCGATGGGGATGGAGCGATGGAGGAGCGTGTGTTTGGCGCTGCTGGTTTTTGTTGTTTTGGGTAGTGCGGGGTTGGGGCAGGCGCGGTCGCAGGCGGCTCCGGCAGAGGCGCCCGCGACCCAGCACATGCCTACCGCGCAGGCGTTAGCGGATCGCGACGCGGCGATTCAAGATCATCAGCACATGATGGACATTCTGGGGATCAAGCAGTTGCGGCCGGCGGCGAGCCAGGATCCGAAGTCGCCGAATGCGGTGAACTACGACGAGTCAAAGGCGGACAGGTATCCCGGAACGCTGCCCGATCCGCTGAAGCTGAAGAACGGCAAGCGCGTGACTACGGCGAAGATGTGGTGGAAGGAGCGCCGGCCGGAGATTGTAGCGGACTTTGACAGCGAAGTTTTGGGCCGCGTGCCCGCTCATGTGCCCGGCGTGAGCTGGGAGGTGACGGACACGAAGACGGAGATGCTGGGCGGCGTGGCTGTGGTGAAAAAAACGCTCAAGGGGCATGTGGACAATGCGCTGGATCCCGAGGGCAAGGACTCGAATTTAAGGGTGGACATCGACCTGGTGGTGGGGACTCCGGCGAATGCGGCGGGGCCGGTGCCGGTGATCATGGAGCTAGCGTTCAGCCAGGAGTTTATGACGGCGATTACGAAGTCGATTCCGGAGATGATTCCGGGAGGGCCGGGGAACACGGGACCGAGTTGGCAGGAGCAGGTGATCAAGCGCGGGTGGGGTTACGCGGTCCTCTTGCCGACGAGTTATCAGGATGACGGCGGCGCGGGATTGAACCGGGGGATCATCGGGCTGGTGGGCGAGATCAATAAAAGGGGGCAGCCGCGCAGCGATCCGGCGGAGTGGGGCACGCTGCGGGCGTGGGCGTGGGGCGCGAGCCGTGCGCTGGATTACCTGGAGACCGACAAGCAGGTGGACGGGAAACAGGTGGGGATCGAGGGCCACTCTCGGTTTGGCAAGACGGCGCTGGTGGCGATGGCGTACGACCCGCGGTTCAAGGTGGCCTACATCAGCTCGGCGGGGACGGGCGGCGACAAGCTCTACCGTCACGTAGTGGGCGAGCAACTGGAGAATCTAGCGGCGGCACCGACGTTCTACTACTGGATGGCGGGCAATTTCATGAAGTATGCGGGGCCGCTGACGACCGGCGATCTGCCGGTGGATGCGCATGAGCTGATTGCGTTGTGCGCGCCCCGGCCGGTATTTGTGGGCGTGGGCTCGATGACGGCAGGAGACGAGTGGGCCGACCCTCGTGGAGAGTTTCTGGGCGCAGCGGGCGCGGGGCCTGTGTACCGACTGCTGGGGAAGAAGGACCTGGGGACTACTGAATTTCCTCCGATGGAGACGGCGCTGACGGACGGCGACCTGGCGTTCCGGGAGCACCGGTTCGGACATACGCCGGGGCCGAACTGGCCGGCGTTTCTGGATTTTGCGGGGAGGTATTTGAAGGGGCCCCGGGTGAATGGTCCCCAATAATGGGGCTTGATATGGGCAGTACGGCGGCCGGAATTTCCGCTGCAGGCGCCCGGAAAATTTAGTAGGCTCAAAGTATGGAATTCAAGGTAAGCGAACTGGAGCGGGAACCGATTGAGTTTGACCTGGAGCTGGCTCCTGGAGCGGTGGATCTGGGCCAGGAGGCGACTCAGGTGGGTTCGCTGGCCACCCAAGGGCAGGCAGAAGTGCTGCACGAGCATCGCGGGCCGAAGGAAATTGTGGCGGACATCCGGTTGCGGGGGCAATTCGCGGGCAGATTCGAGGTTCCGTGCGCGCGGTGCGTTGAGCCGGTGGAGATTCCGCTGGCGGCCGAGTTCGACTTGATCTTCCGACCGGCGGCGGCGGACCGGGAAGCGACGGAACGGTCGATTACAGCGCAGGAGACGGAAATCGGTTATTATTTAAAGGACAGTCTGTTGCTTGAAGATGTACTGCGGGAGCAGGTGCTTTTGTCCCTGCCGGTCAGGACACTTTGCAAGCCGGACTGCAAGGGACTTTGTCAGCGCTGCGGTGCGAATCGCAACAGCCAGGCTTGCTCATGTGAGGATGGTCCAAGCGACCTCCGCTGGGAGGCGCTGTCTGGGCTGCGGAGCCGGATTAAGTCCTGAAGCTAACCCCAAGAGATTGAGGGTGTTCCGCCGGGCCGAAAGGCTGCTTGAGAAGGCTGTTTGCGGCCTGACGAAGCGGCGGCGTGAACACGAAAGGAATTCGACGATGCCTAATCCGAAAAGGCGCCACTCAACGCGCCGTACCGCACTTCGCCGCTCTCACGACTTTTTGACGGCCGTGGGGCTCTCCGAGTGCCCTACCTGCCACGAAAAGAAGTTGCCCCACCGCGCTTGCCCCAAGTGCGGCGCCTACAAAGGTCACCAGGTTCTGGACATCAAGGAAACCGCCAAGTAAGCTGACGGTCTCGGCACTTAAGGAAAAGACTGCGTCGTCTGGGTTTCTGGGCGACGTGGTCTTGAATTGGTTGCGCCGACCAAGGATGCTGGCTTTCAAGACGCGTCCTTCCTGACAAGGCGATATGCTCATCGACATTGCGCTTGACGCTGTAGGTTCCGATAAAGCTCCCGAGCCAGAGATTCGCGGGGCGATTCTAGCCTGCCGCCAGCTGCCCGTCCGGGTTCACCTGGTTGGGCCGCAGGCAGAGCTGCGCGATCTTCTTGACGAACACCTGGACAACGAAGATTTGCCGATCGTAATCCACCATGCCTCAGAACGGATTGGCATGGAGGAGAAGGCGGCCAACGCGGTGCGGACCAAGCGCGACAGCTCAATGCGCGTGGGACTGAAGCTGGTGCGCGAGGGCAAGGCTGCGGGATTTGTGACGGCGGGCAACACCGGCGCGGCCATGGCGACGGCGAAGATGGTGCTGGGCGCGCTGCCGGGTGTGGACCGGCCGGCGCTGGCCAACCCGATGCCGAGCTCGACGGGCAATCCGTGTGTGCTGCTGGACGTAGGCGCGAACGTGGATTGCAAACCGCAAAACCTGGCGCAGTTTGCCCTGATGGGCGAGATGTATGCGCGGACGGTGCTGAAGATCAATGAGCCGCGGGTGGGGCTGCTGTCGATTGGCGAAGAAGAGACCAAAGGCAACGACCTGACGCGCGAGGCGTTTCCTCTGCTGAAGGCGCTGCCGATCAAGTTCATTGGAAACGTGGAAGGGCGGGACATTTTCAGCGGGCTGGCCGACGTGATTGTGTGCGACGGGTTTGTGGGCAACGTGGCTCTGAAGACCAGCGAAGGCGTGGGCCGGTTTGTGCGCGAGGTGCTGCGCGAGAGCCTGACGCGGACGGTGACGGCGCAGGTGGGCGCGCTGCTTTCGCGGAAGGCTTTTAATGAGTTCCGGCGCAGGCTGGATTACCGGGAGTACGGCGGGGCGCCGTTGCTGGGCGTGCGCGGGGTTTGCATCATCGGGCACGGGTCTTCGAACGATCGCGCGATTTTTAATGGAATTCGCGTTGCGTATGAGTTTGCCAAGGGCGGCACGACGGAGCGGATTGAGCGCGAGTTTGCGAGCTACGTGAAGCCGAAGTTAAGCGCGCGGGATGGCAAGCATCACGACGCCGGGGCGGATGGGCTGATCCAGTAAAGAGCAGGGATTAGGGAACAGGGATTAGGGAATAGGGACGCTGACTGCTCTGGGAATGATTCTTCAAAACAATATGAGCGATGGGATTTCGAGCGCGCGGCTGGAGTTTGATGTGACGGCTGTGGCTGGGATCGCTTGTCCTGCTTGCCGAGGGGATCTGCGGTTGGATGCGGCGTGGCTCGCTTGTGCGGGATGCCGACGGCGCTTTCCGATTGTGGATGGGATCCCCGTGCTGATCGTGGAGCGGGCTGAAGGCGGCGATCCGGCTCGATGACTCCCGGCTGATTACTGGGTTTGCCAATTCAAGATCTTCTTTGCGAGGCTGAATCCCTCCCCGGGATTCCGTAGCCAGCAAGAAGCACCAAAACGATATACACAATCTGCATTGCTGCGCGGACGGCGATCGAGGGCATGGGAAGTCCTTCGATCGTTTTTCCCGCCACGTAAACGTTGGCCGGAATGATTGCGACCATCATGAGAGCGATGCAAAACGAGGCGAGGCGGCGGAAGCGAGGCACCAAGAGGCCGATGGCTCCTGCGACTTCAAGGATGCCGGTGAAAATTGCCAGAAAATCCCGGGCGGGGAAAATGGGAGGGATCATCCTCGCCACCATGCGTGCATGAAAGAAGTGGAGCGTAATTCCAGAGAACAGAAGCGGAAGCGCTACCAGAATGCACAGCAGAAACTGAGGAATTCCAAAGCTCGCAAACTTTCCGCGGGCCATGCCGAAGAAGGCCGCGATGGTGAGAACAAGCAAGAGGATCGGAATTGCGTATCCCATAGGCGGCTGGAACTCTCTATCTCCTTTGGTAGAAGGGGAGAACGATCAACACGGCTATGGCGATGGCAGCGATGAGAGCCAAAGCGATGAGCGAGTAAATCAGGACGAGATTTGGTCCTTTGGATGGTTCTTCACTATTGTCGGCGGGGCTTGGGATTTGCGGGCTACTCATATTTGAGGGCGTCGACGGGATCCATCTGGGCTGCGCGGGTGGCGGGGACGGTGCCGAAGACGACGCCGACGCCGACAGCCGAGGCGAGGGCGATGATGACCGACCAGGGCGAGATAGGGATCTTGTAATCAGTGAAGAGGCGGATGGATAGCGGAACGGAAATGCCGACCAGGGTACCGACAATTCCGCCGGTGAGCGAGATGATGACGGCTTCAGCGAGGAACTGGAGCTTGATTTCACGGAAGGTAGCGCCGAGGGCCTTGCGAATGCCGATCTCGCGGATGCGGGAGCGCACGTTGGCGAGCATGATGTTCATGATGCCGACGCCGCCGACGGCGAGGGTGACGCAGGCGACCAGCACGAGCACCATGGTGAGGGCGTCGGCGCTTTTGTTGGCGATGTCGAGCAGTTCGGTGAGGGTTTGGGCCTTGTAGACGGAGTTGATGCGGTGGCGCGACTTGATGATGCGGAGTATATCGTTTTGCGCGTCAGGCACTTGGGACATGCTGCGCATGGAGAAGTAAATCTGGTTGACGCGTTCGGTTCCGGTGAAGTAGCGGACGACGGAATAGGGAATAAGGATGGTCTGGTCGGCGATTTCCGACTGGCCGAAGTCGTTCACGCTCATTTTGAAGACGCCGATGACGGTGAAGGGAATGCCGCTGATCTCAAAGGTGCGTCCAACGGCGGAGTAGGTGCCGCCGTAGCGTTCCTTGGCGAATTCCTCGCTAACCACGGCGCACTTCTGGTGGGTGATGTCGTCGGTGTCGTCGAAGAAGCGGCCGGCGGTGACGATGAGGTTGTGGATGAAGAGGTACTGGGGGCTGACGCCCAGCACCAGGGTGTCCTTGACGACGCCGCCGCCGAAGCTGATGCGGTCGTGCATGTCCATGACCGGCGACGAGTACATGACGTTGGGCAACTGGTCGACCACGGCCTTTTCGTCTTCGCGGGTAAGGTAGTCGGTATAGCGCACGCGCTCAAGGGCGGTGGCGCCTCCGCCGGCATATTCGACTTCGACGGAGTTGGTGCCGAACTTCTGGATGAGATCGAGGATGTAGGCCTTGCCGGTCATGCCGATGGTGACGACGAGGATGACAGAAGCGGTTCCGATGACCATGCCAAGCGCGGTGAGGAAGAAGCGCGTTTTGGCGGCGCGAAAGCTGTCCACGGCGAGCTTGAGAATTTCGCTGAGCAGCATGGTGCGGCGGGCACTGAGCAGGGTCTCCTCGAAGGTGGTGCGCCGGCTTGTGACGACTGGATTCATGGATCTTCTTTGGATGCCGCGGAGCAGCCCCAGGCTTCCGGAATCGCGCACTCAAGGCGCGGGCCGGTCCCGGGGCGATGTCCTTCAGATAGATTACGCGCCCGGATTGAAGTTTTATAGACGGGGCAGAGGCGCCTAAGGTAGGCCTTCCGGTTTTTCATGAGGAAAGAAGCCCCGCTTGAGCGGATCCGGCAGGGCAGGAGCGGGCTCAGGAACCGGATTGTGAACTGAGCGACTGCCAGAGGGCTGCGAGGTTTTCAATGGAGAGCTGTTCGGCTCGGGCCTGGGGATTGAGTGCGGCATGAGCGAGAGCGGCGGCGACAGCTGGGGGAGCAAATCCCGCAGCGCGGAGGTTGTTGGCGAGCGTTTTGCGTTTCTGTGCGAAGGCCTGGCGGGCGAAGTGGAGGAACGGAGCCTCCTTGACGCCGAGCTCAACGAAGCGGGGAGCGAACCGCCAGCGGAAGACAGTTGAGTGCACGTCAGGCGGCGGCGTGAATGCGTGAGGCGGCAAAGTAAAGAGCGCATCGGCGGGGCCAAACATTTGCACTGTGACCGAGAGGAGGCCGTAGTCGCGCGATCCGGGGCTGGCGGTGACGCGATCGGCGACTTCACGCTGGACCATGAGGACGGCGAGGTCGAGAGCAGTGTGGCTGGCCGCGAGCTTGAGCAGGATGGGCGAGGTGATGTAGTAGGGCAGATTGCCGACGGCGACGAGTTTCTGGTCTGCTGAGCTGGCTGCGGCGGCGAAGTCGAAGTTGAGCACGTCCTGCTCGACGACGGTGAGTTTGTCGGTGGGGAACTGTACGCGGAGATGCAGGGCGAGGTGGTGATCGTACTCAATAGCGATGACGTGATGGGCGCGTGCGGCGAGGGGTGCGGTAATGGCGCCTGCGCCGGGGCCAATCTCGACGACGGTGCGCGACGAGAGATCGCCGAGAGCCGCGACGATGCGGTCGATTGCCTGCGGATCGTTGAGAAAGTTCTGGCCGAGCTTGGGTTTGGAGGGCATGTGCTTTCTCGATGGTAGATGAAAGCAGGGGCCAAGGGACCGAGGGAACGAGGGACTGAGGGACTAAGGGGGGGGCAGCGAACCGGAGGTGAATGCGGGTGCGCGATTAGAATGGCTGGTTGGATGGCGCGATGGATGTGCCAGGAGGGTAGAACTTTGGGTTCGGTCGAACGGCGATCATTTCTGAAGGGGACGGCGGCGGTTTTTGCCACAGCTCTCTTGCACAATCAAGGAGTGATGCGCGCGATGGGTGAGGCGGGAGGGCGCAAGCCGAATATCGTGTTGATTCTGTCAGACGATGTGGGGTACGGAGACATTGGCTGCTACGGAGCGAGGCTGCCGCGCACGCCGCACATCGACGGGCTGGCCCAGTGCGGGCGGCGATTTACGGATGGACACTCGGACGCATCAGTCTGCACGCCTTCGCGCTACGCGATTCTTTCAGGGATGTATGCATGGAGGCGGGCCGATGCGCGGATTCTGCCTGGCGATGCGGAACTGCTGTTTGCCGATCACCAGACGACGCTGCCGATGTTACTGAAGGAAGCGGGCTACAAGACTGGCTGCGTGGGCAAGTGGCACATGGGGTTGGGCCGCGGAGAGATCAACTGGAACGGCGTGATCGCTCCGGGGCCGCGCGAGGTTGGGTTCGACTATTCGTTCATTATTCCGGCGACAGCGGACCGCGTTCCGTGCGTGTATGTGGAGGATGGGCGCGTGGTGGGCCTGGACCCGAAGGATCCGATCCGGGTTGATTATACGAAGCTGGTGGGCGACGATCCTACGGGGCGCGATGAGCCATATCTCTTGAAGATGAAGTTGAGCGAAGGTCACGACGGCACAATTGTGGACGGGGTGAGCCGGATTGGCTACATGACAGGAGGCAACAGCGCGCGCTGGGTAGACGAGAAGATGGCTGGGACACTGGCTGAGAAGGCGACGGCGTTTATCGATCGATCATTTGAGGAGCCATTCTTTTTATACCTGGCCACGAGCGACATTCATGTACCGCGCATGCCGAACGAGCAGTTTGCGGCGAAGAGCCAGTGCGGGGTTCGTTGCGACGTGATTGAACAACTGGACTGGACAGTGGGCCGGGTGCTGGCGACGCTGGAGAAACACAAGCTGATGGAGAATACGCTGATTCTGTTTTCAAGCGACAACGGTCCGGTGGTTGACGATGGATATGCGGATGGTTCGGTTGAGAATCTGCATGGGCACACACCTTCAGGACGATGGCGCGGCGGGAAGTATTCTCTGTATGAGGGTGGGACGCGGGTACCGCTGATCGCGTTCTGGCGCGGGCATATTCCGGTGGGCGTTTCGGATGCGGTGGTGAGCCAGACGGATCTGCTGGCGTCGATGGCTGCTCTTGCCGGCGTGGCTCTACCGGATAAGCAGAAGTTTGACAGCGAGAATGTTCTGCCGGTGTTGCTGGGGCAGAGCGAGCACGGCCGCGATGTGCTGGTGGAGGCCGACGTACGGCAACGGACCGCGATTCGCGTGGGCAAATGGAAGCTGCTGGATATGAATTTGCCTGGCGCGCAGGCGGGGCCTGCGGGGAAGAATTGCGAGCTCTACGATCTTGAAACCGATCCTGGCGAAACGACCGATGTGGCAGGGCAGCACGCGGATGTGGTTGCAGCTCTGTGGGATAAGCTCGAGAAGCTTCGCAAGCGGGCGTGAAGCCAGGTGACAATCGGGCGCAAACTGTCGGATGAGAGTTGAGAGCCTGAAGGCCGCGTTGTGCGCGCGCCAAAGCTTTGCTACTATAGATACACACATGGTTCGCGCTTCCCAACGCCGCTCTTGTTGTTGCCTGTCGAACATCTTCGACGGGTGTCCCCGCTAGTCTCTGATCTCCCAGCACAATCGATCAAGCAGACACGCCCGTAGCTGAACAGCCGGGTTTTGTCAGCGTTTGTTACCGGCCTTCGGCAAATCCATTGCAGAAGAAGAGGTCCTGATGCCGGTAGCCGAAATCGAATCACGCACACCATCGCCGAACGTCACAACGCACGGGTCGCCGCGCCTGAGCCACCTGCGCATGCTGGAGGCCGAGAGCATTCACATTCTGCGCGAGGTCGCGTCAGAGTTCGAGCGGCCGGTGATGCTCTACTCGATCGGCAAGGACTCGTCCGTGATGTTGCGGCTGGCGCAGAAGGCGTTTTACCCGGCGCCAATTCCGTTTCCGCTGCTGCACATCGATACCGGATTCAAATTCAAGGAGATGATTACGTTTCGCGACGAGATGGCGAAGTCAATTGGCGCGGAGCTGCTGGTGTGGCGCAATGAGCCGGCGATTGCGGCGGGTACCAATCCGATTGCGCTGGACACGAAGCGCTGCTGCGGACTGCTGAAGACGCAGGCGCTTCTGGATGCGCTGAAACATTACAACTTTGATGCGGCGTTTGGCGGGGCACGGCGCGACGAGGAGAAGTCCCGCGCCAAGGAGCGCATTTACTCCTTCCGCGACAGCGCGGGGCAGTGGGACCCGAAGAATCAGCGGCCGGAGCTGTGGAACTTGTACAACGCGCGGATTCATCCGGGCGAGAGCATTCGCGTGTTTCCGCTGTCGAATTGGACGGAGCTGGATGTGTGGCATTACATCCACGAAGAAAAGATTCCCGTTGTGGATCTTTATTTTGCGAGGGAACGGCCCATGTATGTGCGCGGCGACGGGCTGCTGCCGATTGAACAAGCGTTTGTGGCAAGGAAGGGTGAGCAACCGCAGATGGTGAAGTCGCGTCTGCGCTCGTTGGGTTGCAGCCCCTGCACGGGAGCGATCCGGTCGGATGCGGAGACGATTCCAGCGATTATTTCGGAGCTGATTTCGTTCCGGTCGTCGGAGCGCGCCAACCGCGTGATCGACCACGACCAGGAAGGGTCGATGGAGATCAAGAAGCGGGAAGGGTACTTCTGAGGGGCAGGGAACGAGGGAACAAGGGAATAGGGGACAGGGAATAGGGATTAGAGGTTTGGAGGCGGGTTGGCGATCGCGGCGGAGTTGAACGACAGGCAATTTGAAATCGGTGAATTTCTGGCGCGGGAGCGCGAGAAGGATTTGCTGCGCTTTTCGACGGCTGGCAGCGTGGACGACGGAAAGTCAACGCTGATTGGACGGCTGCTTTACGATACGCAGTCAGTTTACGAAGACCAGGTGCGCTCGATTGAAGGCAAGGGAACGACAGCTCCGGGGCAGATTGATTTTGCGTTGCTGACGGACGGGTTGCGCGCTGAGCGCGAGCAGGGCATCACGATCGATGTGGCGTATCGCTATTTTTCTACAGCGCGGCGCAAGTTCATCATCGCGGATACGCCGGGGCACGAGCAGTACACGCGCAACATGGCCACCGGGGCATCGACGGCGGATGCGGCGGTGGTGCTGATCGACGCGAGCAAGGGAGTGCTGATCCAGTCGCGCCGCCACGCGTACATTGCATCGCTGCTGCGGGTGGGGCACGTTCTGGTTGCCGTGAACAAGATGGATTTGATTGGCTACGACGAAGCCAAGTTCCGCGCGATCGAAGCCGACTTCAGCAGGGTGCTGGACGAGATTGCGGCTGATACGGGCAATCCGGTGGAGCGGATTTTTGTGCCGGTGAGCGCGCTGAAGGGCGACAACATTGTGCATAAGACGGACGCGATGCCCTGGTACCAAGGGCCGTCGCTGCTGGAGTTGCTGGAGCAACTGCCGTCGTCGGTAGATACCCGTACTTCTCCATTTCGTTTTCCGGTGCAGCGCGTGTCGCGGCCGGACCGCACGTTTCGCGGATTTGCCGGACAGATTGCGTCGGGCACGATTCGCAAGGGCGATGCGATCACGGTGCAACCGTCGGGAAGAAACGCGAAGGTGGAACGGATCGTGACCTGGGACGGCGATCTGGAAGAAGCTGTCGCTCCGCTTTCAGTGACGCTGGTGCTTGATCGCGAAGTGGACATCAGCCGCGGCGATTTGATTGTGGCGGCGCAGGCCCCGGCTACGGTATCGAGAAATATTGAAGCCGGACTGGTGTGGATGGACCAGCGGCCGCTGGAGTTGAACCGGCGCTACCTGCTGAAGCAGACGAGCCAGACGGTTCCGGTGCACGTAACTGCAATCAAGCACCGCACCGACCCTGGCACACTCGATCACCAGCCGGCGCACCTGCTGCACATGAACGACATTGGCGTGGCGACCTTGAACCTTCTGCGCCCGATTGCGCTGGATGCGTATGGTGAGATTCGCGGCACGGGCGCGTTCATCCTGGTGGACGCGGAGACCAACGGAACGGTTGCGGCGGGCATGACGAGGATTGCGCACGGCCTACAGTCAGCGGGCGCGCCGGTACTCGCGGATACGTGGGGGCCGGTGACGGCGGGCGAACGCGAGGCACGGTGGGGACATCGCGGCGGGGTTCTTGAACTTACGGGGCCGAAGGAACTGATCGATGCAATCGAGCGGTCGCTGTTTGAACGCGGCGCGGCGACGGTTCGCATGGATGCCGATAACGAAGCATTTGTGCTGCATCCGCAATTGAAGGAGATTGTGACCGGGCTCCAGGTGAAGCGAGGATTGCTGGCGCTGGTGACGAGCGAAAACGAGAGCGGAACGCTGAAGGCGACCGCAGAAGGTAAGCAGATTGTTGTGGAGACGGAATCGGGAGGCGAAACGGACGGCACCGTGGAAGCCGGCAATACAAGCTGGGCAAACAAGGTTGTAGCGGCGGTTCACCAGCTGCTACTAGACGCGGAAATTCTTGTCTCTTCGGAAATGGCGGGATTGTGATGAGCACATTGGAAATCAATGCTGAAGTGAACGCGAAGCTGGATCATATTCGGTCCATTCTGGCGCAGGAATTGACGGGCAAAGGCGACGTTTGCCTGACGTGCAGTTTTCAGGCCGAAGACGTGCTGCTGACGAAGCTGGCGATCGCGATCGACCCGCGGATTCCGATTCTGTTTCTCGATACGGGGTACCACTTCAAGGAGACGTACACCTACCGGGACAAGATTGCGAGCGAGTGGGGATTGAACTTGACCAACCTGCTGCCGGCGAAGACGGTGGCGGAGCAGGAAGCGGAGTTCGGATTGCTTTATCAATCTGCGCCAGACAAGTGCTGCGGGCTGCGCAAGGTGGAACCGCTGTTCAAGGCGCTGGCGGGTTATCGCGTGTGGTTTACGGGGTTGCGCAAGGAGCAGGCCAAGAGCCGGGCGGCGCTGGAAGAGCGCGCGCTGTTTACTCTGCCGGGAGGAGTGCAGGTGCTGAAGCTGGCGCCGCTCGCTGAGTGGACGACGCGCGACGTGTGGTACGCGTGCGAGCAGCTTGCGATTCCGCTGTTGCCGCTGTACGAGCGCGGCTACTCGTCAATCGGATGCGAGCCATGTACATCGATCCCCACCGATCCGAACGATCCGCGTTCGGGCCGCTGGGCAGGGCGCAAGGTGGAGTGCGGGATTCATATTGAGGCGGCCAGGTAACGGAGTTCGCGCACGGGGCGGGTTCTCTTCTGTCCCACCCATCGTGCGATGAAGCTCCACCCCACGGACGAAGACCTATCCGCGGGGACCCCGGGCTGCACGATGGATGGGGCACGGGGCTTCCTTCAATCCCAGGTCCCCAAATGCGAGGGACCTGGGGCACGCGCAATTCTCCTGTTGGTGCACGGGTTGAGAAATCGGGGTCAAGAGATGCAATACATTATTGGATTCATCATCGCACTGTTCATTGCGCTCACCGGAGTGGGCGCGGGAACCATTACGGTGCCGGTCCTGGTGCTATTTCTTGGAGTCCCCGCGCCTGAGGCGGTAGGCATCGGATTGATGTTTGCGACGGCCGTCAAACTGATCCTGGTGCCGGCGCAGATTGTCCGGAAGAACGTGGCGTGGCGAACATTGGGATTCATGCTGCTGGGCGGAGCGCCGGGTGTTCTGGTAGGTTCATTGTTTTTGAAACACCTGGTGACCACGGGCTCGCAGAATCTGCTGAATGCGCTGCTGGGCGCAATTCTGGTGAGTACGGCGGGTTGGCAATTGTTCTATGCGCTTCGTCCGCCAAAGGAGCCTCGTGATCCGCGCGATCGCAGTCCACTTTTGTCGTGGTTGATGTTCCCGGTGGGCGCGGAGGTTGGCTTTTCGTCGGCCGGAGCGGGTGCGCTGGGTTCGGCAGCGCTGTTGAGCCTGACTCCACTGGCGCCCGCGCAGGTTGTGGGCACCGATATTGCGTTCGGCTTTATTGTGTCGCTCATCGGCAGCGGCGCGCACTGGTTTTCGCACGCCGCAAACCAGGAGTTGCTGATGGCGCTGATTGCAGGCGGCGTCTTCGGGGCGATTACGGGAACGGCGCTGAGCACGCGCATTCCGCGCAGACCTTTGCGGTTCGCGCTGTGGGTATGGCTGCTGATTCTGGGCGGGCAATTCCTGTTCAACAGCTACCATGTGTGGGCTGCGACGCGGTAGGTCTTAGGATTCCAAGATCCCTGGTCCCCAAATGCGAGGGACCAGGGGCACCCGGCTGTCATGGATGGGGCACCCAGTGATTTCCTGCGGCGTAGAATGATCCGGAAGGACGCTTCCCTGCGATGCCCAATTTCCAGATCATGACGAAGCCCATGGGGCCGATCTGCAATCTCGATTGCACCTATTGCTATTACCTGGAAAAAGAGAACCTGTACGGCGAGAAGAAGAGCTTCAAAATGTCGGAAGACGTGCTGGAGTCGTACATTCGCCAGTACATCGAATCGCAGACATCGCCGACGGTTTCGTTTGCGTGGCAGGGCGGAGAGCCGACGCTGCTTGGCGTGCCGTTCTTTGAACGCGTGATTCAACTGCAGGCGAAATACTGCGGCGGCAAGCGGATTGAGAATGCGTTCCAGACCAACGGGACGCTGCTTGACGACGAGTGGGGCGAGTTCCTGCATCGCAACAGCTTTCTGATCGGCATCTCAATCGACGGACCAGCGGAGATCCACGACGCCTACCGCGTGGACAAGGGCGGACAGCCGACGCATGCGCGCGTTCTGCGCGGTCTGGACGTGCTGAAGCGGCACAAGGTGGAGTTCAACACGCTGACGGTGGTGAACCGGAAGACAGCTCACGAGCCGCTGGCCATTTACCGCTACCTGAAGTCGATCGACAGCCGGTTTTTGCAGTTTATTCCGATTGTGGAGGAGATTGCGGCCGAGCCGGACCAGAGCGGACTGCGGCTGCTGAAGCCCTACGCTCCCACGCAGACAACGGTTTCAGAATGGTCGGTTGAGCCCAGGCAATACGGGGTTTTTCTGCAGACGATTTTCGACGAGTGGGTGCGCGCGGACGTTGGGCGGATTTTTGTGAACCTGTTCGATGTGGCCCTGGAGTCGTGGATGGGCATGGAGCAGAGCCTGTGCGTGTTTGCCAAGACCTGCGGCTCGGCACTGGCGATGGAGCACAACGGCGATCTGTATTCCTGTGACCACTTTGTCTATCCCGACAACAAGCTGGGCAACATCCTGGAGCGGCCGCTGGCGGCGCTGGCTGGGCTGCCGAAGCAGATGAAGTTCGGCAAAGCCAAGGATGCGGCGCTTCCAAAGGCCTGCGTCGAGTGCGACGTCCGGTTTGCCTGCAACGGCGAATGCCCGAAACACCGGTTCCTGAAGACGGAAACGGGCGAGCCGGGGTTGAATTACCTTTGCGCGGGTTACAAGCATTTTTTCCACCACATCGACCCGTATATGCAGTTCATGGCGAACGAACTGAGGCAGGAGCGGGCACCGGCCAATGTGATGGCCTGGGCGCGTAACCGGCAGGTTTGACAGGGGATTTCTTACCAAATCGCGTAAAAAGTACATAGCCGGCTGAGAGGCAGTTGAAGACTGCCAGAGCTTAAGTGTTTTTAAATCTTCGATTCGACATGGTTTCCGGTTTGGTCATCTACATGCAAAAGTTTGCATGACAACACACTCAAGTCCAAGGGCGTAGTGTACGCAGACGAGCTCGGAAGCCCCGAGGGCCAGTGTCGTTGTCCATCTAACTGGAAGATCCAAGAGGTTTATTCATGATCTGCCCTAAATGCCAGTCCGCATCGATGTCGGAGATTCCGGCGGAGATCCGGCTTTATCGCAATACCCCACGCACGCTGAGCCATCCGCCCATGACGCCGTCACCTGACGTTCGTGTTTGTATGGATTGCGGCTGGGCGGAGTTTTCTATACCGGAATCATGGCTTGCTGCGGGATGGCTGCGTCAGAAAGGTGCTGCGAATCCGGCAGTTATTTCGGCGACAAACATGCCCTCGGTTGTGATGTAGATCGATCCAGGAGGGGGTGCGCTGGACCTGAAACGAGTGCAGGTGTGCGTCGCTCTTCGCTCCAGAAACTGAGAAAGACTGGCTTCCATCGCTGCGCGCCAGTAGTTGTTGGACCACCCTCGTCATGCTGTTCGTCCGGCCCAAACGGACTCGATCGGATGACGTGCCTTGCGATCCTGCGGCATAAGTGTGGTTTATGCGGCAGGCACAAGGCTGGGCACAACTGCCCTCCCCGGACTTCTTCGCTCAGCTACGAATCGGCGTCCTGATACAGCGAAAAGCTGCCCCCCCCCAATCCTATTTACCTTACTCCCTGGCGCCGGACTGCGGCCAAATCTAAAAAGACTTGCGTCGTTCAGTCAGATCGTGCGAAATGGTCAGGTTCAGCTTCATGCTGATCCCGTAGAAGAGCAAGCAAACGGCGGCGGCAAGAAACGCCGCGCCGGAATAGACCGAGGCGGTGAGGCGAATCCCCTCAAGCGCGTGGGCAGATTGGACGGCGGCTGTTGAGGAGTAGCCGTAGAGACCGAGCAGCCAACTTGCGACGGCGCCTCCCAACGCGACGCCGACCCAAAGCGCAAAAACGACTGCAGAGGTGACTGTTGCGGTGGCGCGGCGGCCCGTCTTCCACTCTCCGAAGTCCGCGACGTCGCCCATCATGGACCAGAGCACAGGGCCGGAGCAGCCGTAGACGAACTGGCGCACAACCTCAAGAGTGATGATAGGCACGGTAGCCGTGGGCGGAAAGAAATAAAGGGCGATGCAGAAGAGTCCGGTGAGCAGCATGCTCCAGAAGAAGAGCGTTCGCTTTCCCATCTTTTTAACCAGAGCCGTGGAACAGGCCACGCCGGCCAAAAGCGAGATCAATCCGAAGCCGTTAAACCAACTGAAGATCAGCCGGTTACCGGCACAGTTTTCAAAGTAGGGCAGCATCACGTTGCCGCGAATGAGCAGCGCGGTGAAGTAAAAGACGGTGACGAGGAAGAGCGTGACCCAGGGGCCGTTGTGCATGAGGTCGCGGAGGTCGCCGCCCACTGAAGTTTGCTGGCGAGCGTCAGGCTGAATCCGCTCTTTAGTAACAGCAAACGCAATCAGGAAGAGCACGATGGAAAGCGAGAGGAAGCTGCCCATGGTCAACTGGTAGCCCCGCGCGCTGTTGTTGCCACCCAGAAACTTGACCATGGGAACGGCCAGGCTTCCGACAATGAAGCCAGCGGTATTGGCAAACATTTGCCGGTAGGTGGCGATGCTGTTGCGCTCGTTCGGATCATCGGTCATGACGCCGTTCAGCGAAGCATAGGGGACGTTGTTGGCCGCGTAGATGAGGCGCAGCAGCAGATAAGTGGACCAGGCGTAAACCAGTTTGCCCATGGGGCTGAAGTTGGGCGTGGTGAAGGTGAGAATGCCGATGACGCCGAAGGGGACCGATGTCCACAACAGCCATGGACGGAAGCGGCCCCATCGTGTCTGGGTGCGATCGGCAATGACGCCCATGACGGGATTGAAACAGGCCGAACTGAGGCCTACAACGAGGAACATGAGGCTGGTCTGCGCCGCCGTCAGGCCGTAAGTCTTGGTATAGAAATCGAGTTGCAGAGCCATCAACGCCTGAAAGACAAAATTCGCGGCCAGGTCGCCCAGACCGTAGCCAAATTTCTCTGAGAACGCTAGTCCCTTGACCTTGCCGCTCATTGGTTTTTCTCTCTTTCCAAAATCCAGGCCAATTGATTTCAGCAGTCGCCTGCCCCGGCCAGGGCCTTCCATGGCGAACGTTCAGAGCAACCGCGCGCTCACCGGGATTCGACTGACAACTATATCGTTTTACTATTGGGTTTGGCGATAATAATACGCAAGGCGGCATGCGCCCGTGCGAGGGTATAATTCGCTGCGAGGAACTACCGTGACCAAACGTGCATCTCTCGCCTGCCACGTCGGATTCAATGCTCAGCATTCGCCCATGGGCGCATTCATGAGCTTTACTTGCGGAAACTTTGGTACCCGTGGCGGCATCGGCCTGCAGATCGGGCAGCCCGGCGACCAGGAAGTATTCATCGGCTTTAAAGATGGGGATCGATACTCGGACGGCACGCTGAAGTGCCTGCCCTTCTATACGGCCGCAGTGAACCGGTCCGCCGATGCCTTTCTGGCGGAACAGGCCGGCCCCTCGGAGCAAAACGTGAAGCCCGATGCCGTGCCCTTCAAGGACAGCGAAATTGCGCGTTCCTACGGCTGGGCCAGCGACCAATGGGCAGCAGAAGGACTGAGCTTCACAGTCTATTCCCCTTTTGGAGCCATCCCCGATCCCTCGGTGGACAACGAACAGCGGATGCGCGCGAGTTTGCTGCCAGCGGTGATTGCCCGCCTCGAACTCGACAACACCACGGGCACCGCCACCAGGACCGCCATGTTCGCGCTCAACCACGCGCGCCCCGGCAGCCGAACTCTGCGGGAGGATCTGGGAAGCGGGAGAGTCGGTTTTGCCTTCCGTCGCGAGGCCGGCGGCGCGGCGGAACTGCTGGATTTCACATCCTCTGAAGTTGGCGAGAAGATCGAAGGCGGGCCGTTTCTCTTTATGCGCTGGTCGGCCAGCGATGGCGTGAGGGAACGCCACAACCCGGTTCACCTGTTGGGCTCCTGCCCTGGTTTTGGATTTGAGGTGCCGGCGGGCAAGAAGTATGGAATCAACATCGCGCTCGGATCTTATCTTGAGGGCTTCCAGACCAACGGATTGAATGGCCGCTACCTGTATACGCGCTACTTCAACGGCCTCGCCGATGTGCTGAAGACCGCGCTCGACAACTCTGCCAGCATCATTGCCTCAGCGCAGGCGATTGACAGCAAACTGGACGCGGCAGCCGTTTCCGACGATCAGCGATTCCTCATCTCTCATGCCACACACAGCTACTACGGCAGCACCCAACTGCTCGAAATCGAAGGCGAGCCTTTCTGGGTTGTGAACGAGGGCGAGTACTGCATGATGAATACCCTCGACCTCTCCGTCGATCACGTGTTCTGGGAACTCGAACACAACCCCTGGCTGGTCCGCAATCTGCTTGATAACTTTGTCCGCCTGTACAGCTATACCGACGAAGTGAAGGTCTACAAGTCGGACTTCGCACCTTCAATCGAAACGGTCCAGGTAGATCCCTCTCAGACTCCGCCTCCGCCCGACGAAGCGCAGCTCAAACGCCCTTACGACACGAAGCCGGGCGGCATCAGCTTCTGCCACGACATGGGCGCGCATAACAATTTCTCTCCACAGGGCCGCAGCAGCTACGAACTCGCCAACCTGACTGGCTGCTTCAGCTACATGACGGTGGAGCAACTCTGCAACTGGGTTCTGACCGCCGGCTGCTACGTAGCCAAGACTCGCGATTTTGCGTGGCTCAAGAGAAACAAGCCGGTCGTGGACGCATGCCTGGCTAGCATGATCAACCGCAGTGGCGACGTGGGCTTTGCCCAGTTCGACAGCACCCGGTGCGCAGGAGGCCAGGAGATCACGACCTACGACTCGCTCGATCACTCGCTGGCGCAGACCCGCAACAATATCTACATCGCCGTGAAGAGTTGGGCAACCTACTGGTCTCTTGCTCTCATGTTCCGCGAACTCGACGATGCGGCCAGCCAGGCTCACTGCAAGGAACTTGCCGCCAGGGTTGCCGCAGTCGTGTGCGACCAGGCGCAGGATGGCGTGCTGCCGGCGATCTTCGAGAAATCGAACCCCGGCTACTCTTCACGCATTCTGCCGGCGGTCGAGGGCTGCGTTTATCCGCTTTACTTCGTCAAGACCGGCTTTGCCGGCTGCACGCTCGAGCAAATCTACGAGACTGAGTCTGAAAAGCGGATGTTCGAAGTCCTCAAGGAGCACACCCGTAACCTGCTCCTTGATCCGGAAAGACGTAATCTGTTTCCCGATGGCGGCATCAAGCTCTCCTCGACGAGCAATAACTCGTGGATGAGCAAGATCTCCATCTTCATGCATGTGACGCGTCGAGTGTTCCATCTGGACGCCGACCCTCAGATCGCCGAGGTCTTTCGCCAGGCGGATGCTGCTCACGTCAAGTGGCAAACAGAAGGCAGTTCGTACTGGGCATGCTGTGACCAAATCGTCTCTGGAGAAGGCAAGGCGAGCCGCTACTATCCGCGGATCATCACGAGTGCGCTGTGGATGGAGTAATGAAGTCAACCTGCAGGGAAGAGTGCGCCGCTGGTAACCGGCATTCCGGAAACTGACCAGTTTCGGGTTCATTGACTTCGAAAAGACGGTAGATCAGGATGCCGACTCCTTTGCGAGAAGAGGAAGGCAACACGGCAGCCGCATTACACGCGAGTGGCTGACCGGTTCTGTGTAGTCGCTGGAAGCCACGCACGCTGAGAAGACAACATGCCCGGGAACCGGGAGATCTCCAACACGCCTTCGGCGGTTTGCGAAGGCCGGTCAGTGAAGGCGATAAGCCGAACGACGGACATGCACGTGCTGGAGAAGCCGGACTGCGCCCTATTTCTTGGCCTTTGCAGCACTTGCTTGTTTCTGCGTCTCCGCTCCCCATGCCATCATGCGATCCCAGGTCGGCTGAAGCTGTTGTGGATCGCGGATACTGGTGAGAAACATGAGACGCATGTCTCCAGGAAAGGGAGTGTTTGCAAAACTGCGATAGTTTTCAGGCAATGGTGGCCCGCCAGAAGTTCCCGCCCGAGGAATCGCGGGCGGGAGTTGAAAGGCATACATGCTGCCGCCTGCCAGGGCCTGGTGCGGATACTGCAACAGCCAGGTGCAGTTGTTACTTTCCTGAATCAGGTCGGCGGAGACAATTGCCCACTGGCCACCATCTTGCGGCGCAGCCTGCTGGCAATTCCAAAATTGCGCTTCAGGAACGTAGACGGTTGGATCGGAAAACGCATATGGATCGATCCAGACGTGTGTCAGACCGCGTTGCCGCACGAAATTCTCGACTTCGAGAAGGCCCTGGTTCCAATCGAGATTGGAATCGGCCACCAAGAGGTAGCCTGGACGACCGCCGCTCAATGAGTTCAAGAACGGAAGATAGTAAGGGTACGCGCGCACGGCCGTTACCACGGACGCCAGGGCCAATGCGATCGTCAGCCATACGCCGGCGCGCGCGGCAGGCCAGCCAGAGCTACGCAGTAGATTCAAAGCTCGCGGCAGCGGCGCCAGCAACAGTATCAGCAGCGCTATCGAGACAGAGAAGTGGCGGATGCTGAATTGAAATCGGCTGAGCATGCACGCGCCGGTGAAGACCACAAGAGAAACCCACACAACTCGCCAATGCAACCGTTGCCCTTCAGGAATCACTGCGAGGTGTACGGGCCGAAACTTTGCCACTAGGCCAACGACCAACGCGAGAACGAGCAAGAGGAGAAAGGCTAACGGGGATTTCAGCAGGAAGAGGACCGGAAAGAAGAACCATACGCCATGCGGGTAGTTGTGCCCCAGAAGGTAAGCAGGCGGTTTCCCGGTAAAGGCAAAGATTGCCAAGCCGCGCAGGTA
>Ga0182012_10001507_pt1 | contig 25418 bp, 20 predicted proteins | sample 612S2SmetaG_FD_120486 | JGI IMG/M metagenome (GOLD analysis project Ga0182012, IMG submission 120486) | Permafrost microbial communities from Stordalen Mire, Sweden - 612S2S metaG | ecosystem: Environmental > Terrestrial > Soil > Wetlands > Permafrost | place: Sweden: Stordalen | collected...
GTCCAGGGTCCAGACGTAGTGCTCGAGCGCGCCGTGTTCGATCCACCTCGCGCCCGCGACACTGTAGAGATCACTCAGCACGTCAGTGTTGATGAACGAGGCGCCGTCCGGTCCGATCCAAACGCCGTTGCCGTAGGTCTCGTTGGCGAGGAGCGCTCCGAAGAGGTGGCCGACGATGCCACTCTCTTGTTCGGCGACCCAGGTCTGCTGCATCGCCTCGCGTAGCGAGTGTGCCAACAGCGCCGTGTCGATCACTGGATTGACGAGCGGCTGAATGGTCGCGTCATCCATCAGTCGATTCAAGATTCGACTGACGACGAGGTCGACGTCGTCGTCCGTCATTTGACGAATGGTGGTCATAGGGCAACCTTACGGTTCTGGTGTGTCAAAGTTGCCGGGTGACTCTCGAGGCGACGTTGTTTGACATGGACGGCCTCTTGATCGATTCCGAGATCCTCTGGCACAAGGCCGAAGTCGAGATCTTCGGTCGACTGGGTGTGCCGATGTCGGCCCGCGACGCTCGTTCGACCAAGGGACTCTTCGTCGACGAAGTCGTCGCCTACTGGTACGCGCTCTATCCCTGGCGAGGTACGCCACTGAGCGACGTGTCCCAGGAACTGTTGACTCGCGTCGGCGATCTGGTCGAATCCGAGGGCCGGCTGATGGCGGGGGCGTTGCGCGCGATCGATCTCGCGAGTGAACGCGGACCCGTCGCGCTCGCCAGTTCGACGCCCGTCGCCCTGATCGCGCGCTGTCTCAACCATTTCGATCTCGCTGATCGATTCGTGTCGATTCACTCGGCGCAGTTTGAGCCCTTCGGTAAGCCCCACCCGGGCGTCTTTCTCACGGCCGCCGCATCGCTCGGTGTTCGTCCGACTCGATGTCTGGTGTTCGAGGATTCGTCGGCCGGCGTGCTCGCCGCCAAAGCGGCCAGCATGTTCGTGGTCGCGGTGCCCACGCCCGAAGACCGTGACGATCCGGTCTTCGCGATCGCCGATCTGGTCCTTCACTCGCTGGTGGAACTTTCGCCCGGATGGTTGGACGCGCAGTTCCTTTAGAGCGCTTTCGTGAACCGGTGCGACATGGGATGGCAGAAGACGTCGGCGGGGTAGTCCTGCACGCGGTCCCAACCAATCCTGGAGTAGAGCGCCACGGCCTCGGGTTGCTTGGGTCCGGTCTCGAGATAGAGGCGGACGTAGCCGAGTGAGCGGGCACGAGATTCGATCTCGTTCATCAACGAAACGGCGACGCCGCCGCGACGTAGATCAGGTCGCACCCAGAGGCGCTTTATCTCGCCGAGGTGTTCGGCCGGGTCACCGATCGATCGCAGACCGATACCACCCGCGATGTCTCCCTGTACGCGGGCCACGAGAAAGAGACCGAGGGGTTCGGCCAACTCGTCCACGTGCAGGTGCCCGTCATCACCGTCGCCGCCGTAGCGACGCTTCAGTTCGTCGTCCGCCGCGTGCACGACGCTGAGCGCACCACTCGTCGCGATTGATTCGTCGTCAATAGTGAGCGCCAGCACCTCGCCATGGTATTGGCGGGCAAGGCACGGCAAGGCCGTTTACTACCATGTGTTGATTCATTGAAGGAGAAACGTGTTTCGCCCCGTCAGCGCCGAACTGGATTTCGTGGCCTTGGAAGAGGCCGAACTGGCCCGATGGAAGACGAACGACGTCTTCAAACGCTCCATGGCCCATCGCGAGGGTGCCCCCCCGTGGATCTTCTATGAGGGTCCGCCCACGGCGAACGGCAAACCGGGACTGCACCACGTGTGGGCGAGGGTCTACAAAGACCTCTTCTGTCGCTACCAGACCATGCAGGGCCGATTCGTCGCCCGTCGCGCCGGTTGGGACACGCACGGTCTGCCCGTGGAAGTGCAAGTCGAGAAGCAACTTGGTATTTCGGGCAAGAAGGCAATCGTTGAACAGGTCGGCATTGAGGAGTTCACCCGACTCTGTCGCGAATCGGTGCTCACCTACGTCGGTGAGTTCGAGAGGCTGACCGAGCGCATCGGATACTGGACCGACATGGAGCACGCGTACTACACGTTCCATCCGTCCTACATCGAGTCGGTGTGGTGGCACCTTCAACAGCTCTTCAACAATGGCTTGCTCTACGAGGATCTGAAGGTCATCCCGTACTGTCCGCGCTGTGGCACCGCGCTCTCGAGTCACGAGCTCGGACAGCCCGAGGTCTACACGAATGAGGTCGACGAGAGTGCGTTCGTGCGACTGCGCATCACGGACGCCGACGCGCACGGCGGGCTCTTCGGGGCCACCGATCTCGCGGTGTGGACGACGACACCGTGGACGCTCCTGTCCAACGTCGCCGTCGCCGTCAACCCAGCGATCACCTACGCCGTCGTGAAGGGCGTGATCGTCGCCGAAGATCTCGTCGAGTCCGTCTTCGGCGAGGACGCGACGACGTCGGCCACCATGAAGGGGAGTGACCTCGCCGGCGTGCACTACGAACGCCCGTTCACTGACGTGGCGCTGCCCGAAGGCGTCGACGCCTGTTACGTCGTGCTGGCCGATTACGTCACCACTGACGACGGCACCGGTCTCGTGCATCAAGCGCCCGCCTTCGGTGAGATCGACCGACAGGTGGCGCGCGATCACGGTCTGCCCACCCTCAACCCCGTCGGGCCCGACGGGAAATTCACCGCGGAGATCGCGTGGCTCGAGGGCCAGGACGTACGCGAAGCCAACCACGCCATCAACGACGAACTGGAACGTCGCGGCACGCTCCTTCGTCGACTCGACTACCACCACTCGTTGCCGCACTGTTGGCGATGTGGCACCGTGCTCATCTACTGGGGCAAACCCAGTTGGTACGTGGCCACGAGTCAGTTCCGTGAGAAGTTGTTGTCCGAGAACGCAACCATTGACTGGCACCCCGAACACATCCGCGACGGGCGCTTTGGTAACTGGCTCGACAACAACGTCGACTGGGCGCTCTCTCGTGACCGCTTCTGGGGGACGCCGCTGCCGATCTGGCGCTGTCCCGACAATCACTTCACCTGCGTTGGTTCGCGCGAGGAGCTTTCGGGCCTCGCCGGTCGCGACGTCAGCGACATCGATCCTCACCGTCCCGCCATCGACGAGGTACTCATAAGTTGTCGGACTTGTGGGCAGCAAGCCCAACGCGTCGAGCCGGTCATCGACGCGTGGTTCGACGCCGGTTCAATGCCGGCCGCGCAGGTGGGGTATCCCCACGTTGCGGGCAGCGAGGCGGCGATGCAGTTCCCGGCCCAATTCATCGCCGAGGCCATCGACCAGACCAGAGGCTGGTTCTACACGCTGCTGGCGGTCAACACGCTGGTCTTCGGCGAGAAACCTTTCGAACACGTGCTCTGCCTCGGGCACATCGTCGACGAGTTCGGCAAGAAGATGAGTAAGTCCGTCGGCAACGTGATCGACCCGTGGGAAGTGCTCACCACCCGCGGTGCCGATCCGTTGCGTTGGTGGATGTTCTCCCAGGGCTCTCCGTGGACTTCGACCCGGGCGAGTCTGGGCGCGATCGATGCGTCGCTTCGCGAGATGTTGGCGACGCTGTGGAATACCTTGTACTTCTTCACGACGTACGCCTCGCTCAATGAGTTCGACCCGGCCGACGCGGAGATTCCCGCGCCCGAGCAGCGCACGGCCATCGACCGTTGGATCCTCTCGCGACTCGAGAGTGTCACGGTCGCGGTCACGACCGCGCTCGATGGCTACGAACCCCTCGGCGGCACCGATGCGCTCACTGAGTTGGTCGACGATCTCTCCAACTGGTACGTGCGACGCACGCGTCGACGCTTCTGGCGAACCGACCCCAACGAGCCGCGATCGGACTCCTTGGCGGCGCAGGCGACGCTGCTCGAAGTACTTCAACGACTGACCCTGCTCCTCGCGCCGTTCTGTCCATTCGTCGCCGAACGTCTCTACGCCGAGTTGTTCGACGTCAACGAAAGTGACTCGGTCCACCTGGCCGACTGGCCCATTGGCAATGCCGAGCGCCGCGACGTCGATCTCGAAATGTCGATGGCCGTGGCACGGCGACTGACCTCGCTCGGTCGCGCCGCGCGCGCCGAGGCCGGTGTCAAAGTTCGCCAGCCCCTGGCGCGCGCCCTCGTGTTCCTGCCCGCCAATTCGCCGATGCCGCCAGAGAACGTCGTCGAGGATGAACTCAACGTCGATCTGCTGGAGTACGGGACGGAACTCTCCAACGTCTTGACCTTCGATCTCGTACCGAACTTCCGCACGGTCGGACCGCGTCTCGGTGAGGCGGTGAAGGAACTCAAGGCGGCCTTGGCCATGCTTGATTCCGTCGAGGCCGCCGAGACCCTCGAAGCCGGTGGTTCGATCAGCGTGGAACTGTCGTCCGGTCGTTTCGAGCTCGGTGGCGACGACATCGAACTTCGCGTGCAAGGACAGGGTGGCTACGCCGTGTCACGCGACGGCGGCGAAGTGATCGCGCTCGATCTCTCGCTCACCGACGAGTTGCGACGCCGGGGCTATCTGCGCGACGTCATCCGCCAAGTCCAAGACCTTCGAAAGAACTCGGGCTTTGACGTATCGGACCGCATTGTCCTGCACGTGTCGGGCATCGACGACCTGGCGGACGGGTTTGCGACGCTCGCCAGCGAAGTGCTGGCGATTGAAGTGCTCACCGGGAGCGGATGGGGTGAGGGGACCGCGTTGGAAATCGATGACGGTCGCGACGCCCGAGCGTGGGTCGCGAAGGACTAACGAGTCTCGTTCAGTTTGGTCAGTAGGTCGGCCAGTTGTTCTCGCTCGACTTTGGTGAGGCGAGTGGCCAGGTTCTCGTCAAGGTAGCCAAGGTGCACGTCCAACGCATCGTCGAGTCGCTCGTTGCCGAGCGCCGTGATCGCCACGTGAATCGCCCGTCGGTCCGACGGACAGTTCTGGCGTTCCACCAGGCCGGCCACTTCGAGTCGATCGATGAGGCGCGTCGTACCGCCCGTTGAGTGCACGATGGCGTCGGCGATTTGGTTCATCTTGAGCCGGCCTTCGGGCGACTTTCGAAGCTGCAAGAGGACATCGAACCAGGCCAGCGGCAGGTCACAGGTCGATTCCAGTTCTAAACCGAGACTTCGCGACAGTCGGGCATTCGTCTCGAGTAGCAACGCGAACAACTTGACTTTCTCATCCCCTGATGGGCAGGCGCTCGGTTGAATCGACATAACGCAAGACTACCATATGCTTCAGGAAACAATTACTGCTTGACAAGTAGTTGTATATGCAACTATACTGTGGGAACACAGGAAATACCTACAAAACAGGAGATGTACGATGACCACCACCGCAAACACAACCACCACCACCGGCCTCCCCGCTGCGGGCGTGTACAACGTCGACGCCGTCCACTCGACGGTCGGATTCGTCGCCCGCCACCTCGTTGCATCGAAGGTTCGTGGCCGTTTCACTGACTTCTCGGGTTCCATCACCATTGGTGACACCCCCGAGACGTCCTCAGTACAGGCGACCGTGCAGGCCGCGAGCATCACGACCGACAACGAGATGCGTGACGCGCACCTGAAGAGCCCGGACTTCCTCGAGTTCGAGACGTTCCCCACCCTCACCCTCGCCTCGACGAAGATCACCTCGAAGAGCGCGGAGGACTTCGAGTTGGTCGCTGACGTCACCGTGAAGGGGATCACCAAGTCCGTCACCTTCGACCTCGAGTTCCTTGGCGCTGGCCCTTCGATGACGCCCGGCGTCACCGTGGTCGGCTTCGAAGCTCGTGCCGACATTGACCGTCGAGACTTCGGTATCAACTTCAGCGGCTCGCTGGAGAATGGCAGCCTCGTCGTGGGTAACAAGATCACGCTCGAGTTCGCCATCGAAGCGGCATTGCAGAACTAATAACCCGCAGTCGAACGCCGGGGGCTACACGCCCCCGGCGTTTTGCTCGTTACGATGGGTACGTGAGCGAGTCCCAGAAGAGAAAAGGCGTCAAGTCCAGCATAGGTGTGCTGGGTGCGCTGGCCTCGATCATCTCGGTCTGGTGGTTCGCGCTTCGTCCGCGACGCAAACAAGGCGATAAGTAGCGGCCGAAACTGAGCCGCGGCGTTAGCGTTGCGTGATGGCTTCCGCATCGTTCGCACCACTGCGCCATCGCAGTTTCGCGCTCTCCCTGATCTCCTCGTTCGTCTCCTCGACGGGTACGTGGATGCAGACGGTGGCCCTCGGGGTTTTCCTCACCGAGACGACCCACAACCCTCTGTGGTTGGGGCTCTTGACGGTGTGCGCGTGGACGCCGGCACTGATTGGATCACCCCTCGGGGGCGTCGTCGCCGACCGACTAAGCCGACAGCGCTGGATTCAGGCGAACAACCTCGTCATGGCGATCACGGCGAGCACGCTCGCCACGTTGGAGCTGACGCACCATCTTCGCCCCGAGTACGCGTGCTACCTCGCGATCATCGAGGGCCTCGCGAGTTCGGCTTCGTGGTCGGCGTGGCAGTCACTGTTGCCCGACCTCGTCGCGCGTGACGAGGTCCTCGCCGCGGTCTCGTTGTCGTCGGCCCAGTTCAATCTCGGTCGGATCATCGGTCCCGTCCTCGCCGGTTTCGCCCTGGCCTTTGGCTCGCCGGGCATCTGCTTCGCGCTCAACGCCGCGTCCTTCATCTTCGTGGTGGTGATCTTCTCCTTCGTGCGCAGTCCCGCGCGACCCCGGCCCACGACACCGATGCGCGTCTGGGCCGAGGTCAAGTTCGGCGCCGTGCGCGCGTGGTCGGTGAAGGGCTGTCGTTACCCGATCCTTGCCGTGGGCACCATCGCGCTGATCGCGAGCCCGTTCATTGCGCTGATTCCCGCCATGGCCATCCAGACCCTGCACGCCGGGCGCGTCGGGACCCCGTGGCTCGTGACCGGTCAAGGTGTTGGTGCGGTCATTGGCGCGGTCACCCTTCCGGCGCTCGCGAGGCGCACGTCGCGCATTGCGGTACTGCGTGGATCGCTCGTGACGGTTGCCGTGGCCCTCGCGCTGTACGGACTGGCGCCGACACTGGCCCTGGCCGTGATGGCGCTCGTCCTGCTCGGCGGCGCGTACGTGGGGACCTTGACGGGGCTCAACACCTCGGTCCAGCTCCACGCGCCGGCCAGCGAACGTTCGCGGATCCTCTCGCTCTACACGCTCTCACTGTCGATCTTCTATCCGGTGGGGGCGCTCGTCCAGTCGGCGTTCGCGAGGACGTGGGGCGTTCGTCCAGTGACCGTCAGCGCCGCCTGTCTCCTCGCCGTCGTCCTGGTGATGGTGAGAATTTTCCACCCCCAATTCTGGGACGAGATGGCGCGCACCCCGAATGAACCCGTCGTTTTGCTGGCAGACTAGACCCATGTCATTCATCGCCATCAATCCCGCCACCGAAGAAGTCGTCGCCGAATTCGATGGTCACACGCCCGAACAGGTGGAGCGTGCGCTCGAGCACGCGAGTCTCGCCTTTCAGACCTGGAAGAACACGCCGGTCGCCGACCGAGCCATCTTGATGAACCGCGCCGCGGAACTGCTCGAGAGTGAGATCCCCGTGGTGGGCGAGATGCTCACGAGCGAGATGGGTAAGACCTTCGCCGCCGCCAAGGGTGAGGCCGCGAAGTGCGCGCACGTGATGCGCTACTACGCCGAGCACGCCGAGGAGATTTTGAAGGACGAGATCGTCTCGACGACCGGGTCGCGGAGCGGGTACCGCTACGACCCGATCGGTGCCGTCCTCGCCGTCATGCCGTGGAACTTCCCCCTCTGGCAGTTCATCCGCGTCGCGGCACCCACGATCATGGCGGGCAACGTCATGGTCCTCAAGCACGCGTCGAACGTGCCGGGCTGCGCCAAGTTCATCGAGGACCTGTTCCTGCGCGCCGGTTTCCCCAAGGGCGTCGTCACGACGCTCTTCGTCAGTCACACCCAAATTGAGGGCATCATCGCCGACCCGCGCATCGCCGCGGTCACGTTGACGGGATCGGACCGGGCTGGCCGCTCGGTCGCCGAGGTCGCCGGCCAGCACCTGAAGAAGGCCGTGCTCGAACTGGGTGGCTCGGACCCGTTCATCATCGCGAACTCCGCCGACATGGACGTCACGGTTCCTCTCGCGGTCACGGCGCGAATCCAGAACAACGGTCAAGCCTGCATTGCCTCCAAGCGCTACATCGTGGTGCGCGAGCGTGCCGATGAGTTCATCGAGAAGTTCGTCGAGGCGATGGCCGCGGTGCCGACCGGTGACCCCATGGACCCCGCGACCGTGCTCGGACCGGTCGTGAGTCGAACACAGCTCGACGAGCTGACGGCCCAGGTCGCGGCGTCGGTCGCCAAGGGTGCCAAGGTGCACACCGGGGGTGCGCCACTCGAACGGCGCGGCTTCTACTTTCCCGCGACCGTGTTGACCGACGTACCGACCGACTCGCGCGCCGGTTGTGAGGAGCTCTTCGGACCGGTGGCGGTCGTTGAAGTCGTCGATGACCTCGATGCGGCGATTGCGTTCGCCAACGCCACGCCCTGGGGACTCGGCGGGTCGATTTACGCCACCGACCAGGCCGAAATCGACCAGGCCATCAAGGGACTGGACGTGGGCATGGTCTTCGCCAACGCCATCGTCGCGTCCATGCCGGAGTTGCCGTTCGGTGGGACCAAGGAGTCCGGTTTCGGGCGTGAGTTGGGTAAGTTCGGCCTGCGCGAGTTCACCAACGTCAAATCCTTCTACGTGGCGTGACGCCGGAGTACTACTTCGATCACGCGGCGTCGGCACCACGTCGTGACGAAGTGGCCGAGGCCATGGCGCCGTGGCAACACGGCATCGTCGGCAACCCCTCGGGCAGCCACAAGGCGGCACGCGACGCGCGACGCGCCGTTGAGGAGGCGCGTGATGAGGTCGCGGCCTTCGTCGGGGCCAAACCCGGCGGCGTCATCTTCACCGGCGGTGGCACCGAGTCGTGCGACCTCGCCGTGGCCGGCGTCACCCATGCGCATCGCCGCAGCCACGAACGCTCCGAGATCGTCATCAGTGCGATTGAGCACCACGCCGTCAGCGACGCCGCGCAGAAGATGGCCCGTGACTTCGACAGTGTGAGCGTGCGCGTCGTCGACGTGGACGCCGACGGTGTGCTTGACCTCGACGCCCTGCACGACGCGCTGAGTGACGACACCGCGATCGTGAGCGTCATGACTGCCAACAACGAGACGGGGGTGCGCCAACCGCTCGACGGGATGGTGGCGCTGGCGAAATCGGCGCTCGCCGGCGGTGCGCCGACGCACACCGATGCCGTCGCGGGTGCCCCGTGGATGTATCTGCCCAACGTCACCGCGTCGGTCGACATGATCTCGATCTGCGCCCACAAGATCGGTGGACCCGTCAACAGCGGAGCGTTGATCATGCGAAATGACGTCGCGCTCGACGCGGTCATCCCCGGCGGGGGACAGGAGCGCGGTCGACGAGGGGGAACCGTCGACGTCGCGGCCGCGGTCGGACTCGCCTGTGCGGCGCGCATCACCATGAAGGAGTTGGCCGAGGTCAACGACCGAGTCCTCGACCACCAGGAAAAACTGATCGCCGCGCTGTCACTACTGCCGGGCTGTCAGGTCACGGGAGTTCGCGCCCTGCGCGTGCCCGGGACCGTGCACGTGACCTTTGACGGACTGGCGAGCGATGAACTGCTCTTCTTGTTGGACCAGGAGGGCGTTCGCGCGTCGGCGGCCGCGAGTTGTTCGAGTGGCGCCGCCGACCCCAGTCACGTGCTGGCCGCCATGGGCGTTTCGAGAGACCGCGCCCGCGGTTCGCTGCGTCTGTCGATGGGCGCCGAGACGACCACGGACGACGTCGATGCGGTTATTCGGATTCTCTCGGGCGTCGTGCACTCTTTGCGCCCTGGGGCGTGAGCGCCGCGTCGACTGGCAGACTAGAGCGGTGAAAGTCCTCGTAGCGATGAGTGGCGGCGTCGATTCGTCGGTGGCCGCCGGACTGCTCATTGAGCAGGGTCACGACGTCGTCGGCGCCACCTTGAAGTTGTGGGGCGGGGTGTCGGACTCGGGCTGCTGCTCGGTCGCGGACGTCGATGACGCGCGACGGGTCGCTCAGATGTTGGGCATCGATCATCACGTCTTCAACTACACCGACGAGTTCGAGCGACACGTCGTCGCACCCTTCGTCGAGGGCCACGCGCAGGGCCAGTCTCCGAATCCCTGCATTGAGTGCAATCGCCACATCAAATTCGATCTGCTCTTCGACCGTGCGCGACGCCTGGGATTCGACATGGTGGCGACCGGTCACCACGCCCAGGTCGTCGAACGCGACGGCGAACACCTCCTCGTACGTGGCGCCGACGACCAGAAGGACCAGAGCTACGTCCTGGGCTACTTGGGCGAGGCGCAGCTGTCCACGCTGTTGTTGCCGATCGGCGCGATGAACAAGAGTGACGTGCGCCAACACGCTGAGCGCCTCGGACTGCGCACCTGGGACAAACCCGATAGCCAGGACGTCTGCTTCATCGAGGCGTCGAAGGGTCGAGAGGTCTTCCTGCGCCAACGAATGGCGCTGACGCCGGCCGTGATCGTCGATCGATCGTCCGGCGAGGAACTCGGACGTACCGAGAGCGCGGAACTGATGACCGTCGGTCAGCGCCGCGGGGTACTGCCCGACCGCGACGGTGAACGTCGATTCGTCTCGCGCGTCGACTTGGCGAATCACCGCGTCGAAGTGGGGCGCCTCGAGGACATCCTCATCGAGGCCATTGCCCTTGACGCATCGTCGCTCACGTTCTCGCACGCCGACCTGGTCGACGGGACGCAAATTCTCGCGCAGTGGAGCGCCCACGGAACCCCCCAAAGGGCGATCCTTCGCCACACGCAGCGCTGGTGGCTGGAACTGCTCGCGCCCGCACGGCCCGTGGCGGCCGGTCAGAGCGTCGTGTTCTATCGCGTCAACGACCCCACGATCGTCGAAGGTGCCGCGATCGTCGCTCCCTCGTGAACCCGGCGGAGCACGCTGCTCGGCTGCGCGACGAGATCACCCGACACAACGAGGCGTATCACGTGTTTGACGCGCCGACGATTCCCGACGCCGACTACGACGCGCTGGTGCGCGAACTGAGAGCGCTCGAAGCGTCGCACCCCGAGCTGAACACCGAGGACTCGGTGAGTCACGTGGTCGGCGCGCCGGCGTCGACGGTCTTTTCGCCGGTCACGCACGCCGAGCCCATGCTCAGCCTCGACAACGTCTTTGACCACGACGAGCTGCGCGGGTGGAGCGAACGGGCGGCGAAGGGCCTGGGCGTGCCCGTCGAGGAGTTGGTCTTTGTCGTCGAGCCCAAGATCGACGGTCTCGCGCTCTCCATTCTTTACGTCGACGGCGTCTTGACGCGTGCGGCGACGCGCGGCGACGGGCGAGTGGGTGAGGACGTCACGCAGAACGTGCGCCGTATCGCGAACGTGCCCGGAACGCTCAAGGGCGCCAAGGAACGCGTGGAGGTGCGTGGCGAGGTCTTCCTCGCGAAGTCCGATTTCGCCGAGATGAATCGACGTCAACGTGAACTCGACCTGAAGGAGTACGCCAATCCCCGTAACGCCGCGGCGGGCAGCCTTCGACAGAAGGACCCCGCGATCACGGCGAGTCGCCCCCTGTCCTTCCTCGCCTACCAATTGGTGGAGCTCGACGGCGCCTCTTCATTCACGCGGTACGTCGAAACCATTGCCCAGCTGGCGGCGTGGGGCTTCTTGACGGCGCCCGAAGCGACGACGGAGATCGGTGCCACCGCGATGATCGCGCGCAGTGACTGGTTCGAGGTACACCGCCACGAACTCCGCTACCAGATCGACGGGATCGTGGTGAAGATCGACGACCTGGCGCTGCGCGCGCAGTTGGGCTTCACGAGTCGCGCCCCGCGGTGGGCGATCGCACGAAAGCTCCCCCCCGAGGAGCGCACGACGAGGTTGAAGGACATCGAGGTCTCGGTCGGACGCACGGGTCGCGTGACGCCCTTCGCCGTGCTCGAACCCGTTGTCGTGGCCGGATCGACGGTCTCGATGGCGACACTGCATAACCAGGACCAGGTGAAGGCGAAGGACGTTCGACCGGGCGATCTGGTGATCGTTCGAAAGGCCGGCGACGTCATCCCCGAAGTCGTCAGCGCGGTACCCGAACCGGGACGTCGCCGCAAACCACCGTGGAAGTTCCCGACGGCCTGTCCGGCGTGCGACAGTGCGCTCGTACGCGTCGGAGACGAGAGTGACACGTACTGCGTCAATCCCGCCTGCCCCGCGCAACTCCTCGCCCAGATGGTTCACTTCGCCTCTCGCGGGGCCCTCGACATCGAAGGCCTCGGCGAACAGCGCGTCGGCCAACTCCTCGCAGAGGGATTGGTGCGTGACGTCGCGGACCTGTTCTCCTTGCAGGTGAGTGACCTCAGTTCGCTCGAAGGACTGGGCGAACTGTCGGCGACGTCGCTCGTCAGCGCGATACAAGGCGCCAAAGCGATGCCGCTCAACCGACTGCTCGTGGCACTGGGCATCCGTCACGTCGGTCCCGTCGCCGCTCGCGAACTGGCCAACGCCTTTCGCACGTACGCCGCGCTCGAAGCGGCGACCCTCGACGAGCTCTCCGTCGTCGTCGGCGTCGGTCCCGTCATTGCGGCGTCGGTCTATGAGTACGTGCGCGACGAGGAGAATCGACTGCGGGCGCAACGCTTCGCGGCCGACGGCGTGGCCCTCGCCGAGCCCGAGGTCGTCTCGACGCTCGCCCAGACACTCTCGAATCGTGCCGTCGTCGTCACGGGATCGGTCGAGGGGTTCTCGCGCGACGGCGCCGAAGAGGCGATCGTCGCGCGTGGCGGCACGTCGCCTGGTTCGGTGTCGAAGAAGACGTACTGCGTGGTCGTGGGTGACGCCCCGGGCGCGTCCAAGGTTTCACGAGCGAACGAACTCGCCATCCCAATGATCCCCGCGAGCGAGTTCTCCACGCTTCTCGCGACCGGAACGTGGTCAACCACACTTTGAATTCCCATCCTCGGTAGGGTTGGGAACGACTATGCCACCGCCGACCTTCGCATCTGGACATCTCCTGGTCAACCGATACCGGATTGGCGAGCTCCTCGGCGTCGGCCAGACCGCCGAGGTCTACCTCGCTGAGGACACCTCGCTGCAGCGCTCCGTGGTGGTGAAGGTGCTACTGCCGCGACTGGCCGGGCACGAGGACGTGCGACGGGCCTTCCGGGATCGGATCGTGCGTGCCGCGACGCTGAGTCACCCCCACTTGGCCCGCGTCTACGACGGGGGCCAAGAGTCGGGCTCGATCTTCATGATCTGTGAGTACCTGAGCGGCGGGTCGCTCGAACAGGTCCTCGCCAGTGGCCGCACGCTCAGCGTGGACGACGGCGCGCGACTGGGACGCGATGTCGCGAGTGCGCTGGCCTACGTCCACGAGAGCGGCATGGTGCACGGCGCGTTGTCGCCGTCGAAACTGCTGCTCGATGGCGAAGGACGCGTGCGCGTCAGCGACGTCGCGCTGGCCGGAATCGGCAGCGCCTATCGCGAACGACTGACCCTCGACGACGTGCGCTTCCTCAGTCCCGAGCAAGCGATCGGCGATCCGGCGGGCCCGAAGAGCGACGTCTACGCGTTGGCGCTCATCATCTACGAATCGCTCACCGGAGTGACGCCCTTCGACGGTGTCACGCCCGAGTCGGTTCTTCGCGCGCGCATCGACGCCACGCTGCCCATGCGTCGCGAACTCGGCACGCTCGACATGCTGCTGGCCCAGGCGGCGGTTTCGGACCCACGACTTCGTCTCGACGCCGACACGTTCGCCAGTCGCCTCGGTGCCGTGGTCAGTGACGATTTGCCGTTGGTGATCGCGCCGGTGCAGGGTGAAGTGCCCTTGCTGTCGCAGTATCGTCCCTCGGCTCCGAGAAATTCGGTCGGCTTTCGCCCGCCGTCCCCCGACCAGATCACCGGTGCGACGCCCGTGGTCGCTCCGCTCGGCGCTCGAGGCGCTCCTCGACACGCCCGTCCGGCCGACGAATGGATGACGCCCGCGACCGGTTCGCTCGGTGCGCGTAGGAGTGTTCGACCGGAGTTTGACGATTCGGATTACTCGCGCCTCTCGGGCTCGCGCCGACTGGCCTTTCTCATCGCGGCGGTCTTGTTGATCGTGCTCGCCGTGGGCGGAGGACTCGCGTGGATCTTCGGCGCCTTCACCTCGAGCGCTGCGGTGCCGAATCTCGTGAATGTCAACCTGCACCAGTTGGAGAGTTCCACCACGACGCTTTACCCGAACGACGCACGACTGAAGGCGACATTGAAGACCGATGGCTTCACGATCGGCATCACCCACGCCTACTCCGCGACGGTGGCCAGAGGGGTCATCATCGCCCAAACGCCCGTGGCGGGCACGGTGGAGAAGTCCGGACAGATCATCACCCTGTCGGTCTCGTACGGCGTGAACGTTGTGAAGATCACCGCGAATCTCTTGGGCGAGGACTGCACGACCGCCGAAGCTCCACTCCACGCGGTGCACGTCAACTCCACGTGTCCCGCGTCGAATCTGGTGTCGAGTTCGGTGACACCCCTGGGCAAGATCGCCAAAGTCGTCGACCGCGCCGGACACGTCGTCACGTCAGTCCCCGTGAACTCGACCGTCATCCTGGAACGCAGTTCTGGTCCGGCGTCAGTGACGACGACGACAACGACGACAACCACGCCGCCCAACACCACGACGACCACCACCACCACCCCCGTCGCCGAACAGGTGGCCGTACCCAACGTGGTGGGGATGGACCAGTCTCAGGTGCTGGCCGCCTTCAAGAAGGCTGACCTCTATTACTCGACGCGCGGACCGGGCGCCGGCACGAAGCCGACCTGGACGAGTGTCGTCTCGGAATCGCCGGGCGCGGGCACGACGGTGAAGAAACTGTCAAACGTCATTTTGAATGTGAAATGAGCACCGGCTGCGATCTCTGCGAGGCCGCCATCATCACGACCCGTTACTACGAGGACGCCGACTGCTGGATTGCCGACTGCGAGATCTGTCTGGTGCCAATGGTGGTGTGGAGCGTCCACGACGCGTCACCGCCCGACGACGTGAAGGCCCGACTGCACGGTTCGCTGGCCTCGGTGGCCGACGTCGAATTCGGCGCGGGCAATTGGAAGGTGGACGACCACATGCGCAATATTCCTGACCACTACCACGCGCACGCTCGGCCACCCTATTTTTGGCGTCGCGGCGAGGTCAAGTAGTCCCGCCCACGCTCAGTACAATCGGGAGACCAGAACTTTCAAAGGGGTCACCATGGGTGCGCTAGACGGTCGCGTAGCAATCATCACCGGAGCCGGTCGCGGCATCGGGCGCGAGCACGCGCTGCTGTTCGCCCACGAGGGCGCCAAGGTCGTCGTCAACGACCTCGGCGGAGCACTCGACGGTTCCAGCCACGCCGCGTCGCCGGCCGAAGAGGTCGTCGCGCAGATCACCGCCATGGGTGGCCACGCCGTTGCGAACCACGACAACGTCGCGGAGTGGGAGGGGGGCCAACGTCTCATCCAGTGTGCCCTCGATACCTTCGGCGCGCTCCACGTGCTCGTGAACAACGCGGGCATCCTGCGCGACCGCGTCCTCGTGAACCTGAGCGAAGAGGACTGGGACTCGGTCATCAACGTGCACTTGAAGGGTCACTTCGTGCCCACGCATCACGCCGCGACGTACTGGCGCGAAGAGGCTAAGGCCGGCCGCCCGGTGAAGGCCGCCATCATCAATACCTCGTCGACGTCGGGTCTGCTGGGCAACATCGGACAGTCCAACTACGGCGCCGCCAAAGCGGGCATCGCGGCCTTCACCGTGATCATCGCCGAGGAGCTGAGCCGCTACGGTGTGCGCGCGAACGCCATCGCGCCCGCCGCGCGGACTCGAATGACCGAATCAACCCCCGGTCTCTCCGACCACGTCGTCGCCCCCAGCGACGCGTCGGTCTTTGACACCTGGGACCCGGCCAACATCTCGCCGCTTGTCGCGACGCTCGCGATGGAGGAGTGCGAGGCAACCGGTCAGGTGTTCTTCGTGCAGGGTGGCACCGTTCGCAAGTTCCAGAACTGGACGATGACCACGACCCTCGAGAAGAACGATCGCTGGACCGTGGACGAACTCGCAGCACAACTGCCAACTCTGCTCAAGTGAGCGATCAGCGTCCCGGGACGCACGTCGACCGCGAGGACGCCGACGGTCTCCTGAACGCTCGCAGTGACCCCGCCTCGGGCGCATTCGGCACGCTCGGCTCCGAAGCCGGCAGTGACCTCAACTGGTTGTTGTTGCTTCGCCACCGCGCGCAAGCGCGCGCCGAGGGATCGTCACGGTATCAGTGGTGGGTGTTGTGGTCGTTGCTCGCGGGACTCTTCGCGCTCAACTTCACCTTCACTGTCTTCATCGTCGCCCTGCCCAACGTCGCCTCGCAGTTTCACACCAGTGTCACGGTCCTTACGTGGACCATGGTCGGACCACTCCTCGCCTACGGGCTCGCCGCGCCCATCCTCGGCAAGACCGGTGACATCTACGGACACCGCCGGCTCTACCTCTTTGGACTGCTCGGGGCTATGGTCTCGGCGCTCTTGACCGCTTTGGCGCACAACGTCGACATGCTGCTCTTCGCGCGAACCCTCGACGGTGTGCAGGGTGCGGCGACGGGGACGGCGTCGGGAGCGCTGATCAACTCGGTCTTCGGACGTGAGGAACGGGTCAAGGCCATGGGGTGGTGGAGCCTGGTCGGCGCCGGGGGACCGGTGATCGGCGTGTCGCTCGGAGCGCCCATCATCGCCGCGTACGGGTGGCGGGCGCTCTTCTGGTTTCAGCTGGTGTTGATCGTCGTGGCGTTGTGCGTGGTGTCGGTGATCTTGCCGCGCAGGAGAGGCACCGTCGAGGAGGAGGCGGAGAAGAAGGCGAAGGCCCGTCTGGAATTCAAGAGTATGGACTGGATCGGCAGTTGGTCGCTCTCGATCGCGGTGATGACCCTGATGCTCGGACTCTCTATTGGACCGAGTGTTGGCTGGACCAGCGTGTGGTGCGTGGGCACCTTCGTGTTGTCGGTCGTGATGACCGTGGCGTTCATCCATCGAATACGAACGGCCGCGCACCCCTTGATACCGGCGGAGTACTTCCATCGTCGCAACTTCGTGATGCCGATGATCCTGCGCGCGACCGCCAACTTCGCGTACTTCGGCGCGTTCTTCCTCTTTCCTCTCCTGATGGAGCAGGGGTTCGGTTATTCGATCCCTCGCGTGGGGGCCCTCGCGATCGCGCGTCCACTCACCTTCGCCCTGTGCTCCCCGATCGCCGGTTACGTGGCCGTGCGCATTGGCGAGCGAATCAGCGCCATCGCCGGCGCGACGTTCCTCACGGGGTCACTCACGCTCTTCGCCCTCCTGCACCCGACGTCGGGTGCGTGGATGGTGGCCGTCGCGCTCGCCCTCTCGGGGCTGGGTATGGGTGTCGCGATGCCCTCGTCCAGTTCGGTGATGGCCAACGAAGTGAAGACCAACGAGTTTGGCGTCATGTCCGCGGCGCAGATGTTGGCCATGCAGGTCGGTGAGGTGGCCGGTATCCAGGTGCTCGAGACGATTCAGCAGGCACTCGTACATCGCCGCGGGCTCAGCCACGCCAAACCGGGACCGGCGCTGCTCGCCACCTTCCATCTGCCGTTCCTCATCGGCGCATGCGTCGGAGCGATCGGACTCGCGTCGTCGCTCTTCATTCGCTCGGTCCCGCGACAACGCACCAAATCGACGCACTGAACCAACCGGTAAGATTTCCCCCATGAACGTCGACATCATGCCAGGCTGCGAGCCGCTTTCCTTCGCCGGAAGCGACCGCGGCGTCCTTGTCCTGCACGGTTTCACCGGCAATCCCTCGTCCATGCGTTCCCTCGCGGAGCGGGCCGCGGCGGCCGGTTACACGGTGGAGCTCCCGCGTCTGCCCGGCCACGGTACGACCGTCGAGGACATGATGACCACGACGTGGAACGACTGGTCGGGGGCGGCGCTTGCCGCCTACGACGAACTGGCCGAGCGCTGCGAGCGCGTCGCCATCGTGGGGCTCTCGATGGGTGGGGGACTGACGGCGTTCATCGCCGAGCGGCGTCCCTTCGTGGCGGGCTGCGTCTTCATCAACCCGCTCGTCAAGTCCCCAGCCCCGGGCATGGAAGATGCGATCAACGAGATGCTCGAGTCGGGCGTCGAGACGTTCGATTCGATTGGCTCGGACGTCAAGAAGGAGGGTGTGGTCGAGGCCTCCTACGGCGCCACGCCGTTACGTTGTGTCCTCAGTCTCGTCACCGGTGCCAGGGACGTCGAATTGAAGTTGTCAGACATCGTGGCCCCGAGCCTGCTGCTCTCGAGTCGCGAGGACCACGTCGTCACCTCGGACAACGGTGACGCGATCGTGGAGCAGTCCTCTGGCCCGGTGGAGCGAATCTGGCTCGAAGAGTCCTGGCACGTGGCGACGTTGGACAACGACCAGGAACTGCTCGAGTTCTCCACCATGGAGTTCCTGGCGAAGGTGCTTGCGTGAGCTCACCGCTTCGACGTGAGGACGTCGCGCACGTTGCCAAACTCGCCCGCCTCACCTTGAGCGAGGCGCAACTCGACCTGTTCACGGAGCAACTCGGTCAGGTCCTGGAACACGCCAACGACATGAACGCCCTGGACCTCGCCGACGTGGTGCCCACCGCCCATCCCTTTGGACTCGTGAACGTGGTGCGTGACGACGACGTGCGTCCCTCCCTCGACCACGACAAGGTCATGGCCATGGCACCCGACGCGCAGGACGGTCGCTTCGCCGTACCTCGAATCCTCGGGGAGGCGCCGTGAACAGTGCCGAGCAGATCGCTCGCGACGTCCAGAGCGGTTCGATGTCGGCGACGTCGGTGCTCGAGATGTCCCTCGATGCCATACGCGCTCGCAACGATGAACTCAACGTCTTCCTCTACGTGGACGAGCAGGGCGCGCTCGAGGCGGCATCGAGCATCGACGCTCGAGTCGCCCGCGGTGAGCACGTCGGTCCGCTCGCGGGCGTGCCGGTGGCGCTCAAGGACAACCTCTGTCAGGACGGGATTCCGACCACGTGCTCGTCCAGGATCCTCGAGGGTTGGCGTCCGCCCTATAACGCGACCGTCGTCGACCGACTGCTCGCGGCCGGCGCCGTTCCCGTCGGCAAGACGAACCTCGACGAATTCGCCATGGGCTCATCGACGGAGAACTCCGCCTTCGGCCCGACGCGCAACCCTCTCAATCCGTCGCGGGTACCCGGTGGCTCATCGGGCGGCTCGGCCGCTGCGGTCGCGGCCGACATGACGCCGCTCGCGCTCGGCAGCGACACGGGTGGATCGATCCGCCAGCCGGCGGCGCTCTGTGGTCTCGTGGGCATGAAGCCGACCTACGGTCTCGTCTCGCGATACGGACTCATTGCCTTCGCGAGCTCGCTCGACCAGATCGGACCACTGACCAAGTCCGTGACCGACGCCGCCATGCTCCTCGAGGCCATCGCCGGTCACGACGCGATGGACTCGACGTCGTTGCCCGAGCCGGCGCCCTCCCTCGTTGCGCACGTGAACGATGGGGTCGCGGGCAAACGCATCGGGCTGGTACGAGAACTGGTCGACGGCGCCGACGAGGACGTCGTCGCCTCGGTGCAGCGCGCCGTCGAGGCGCTTCGTGAGGCCGGCGCCACGATTGTGGAACTCTCCGTCCCGGAGTTTCGACTGGGACTGAGCGCCTACTACCTCATCGCTCCGGCGGAGGCGTCGAGCAACCTCGCGCGCTTCGACGGTGTTCGTTACGGGCTGCGCGTGAACGAGGGTGACGTCACCGCGATGATGGAGGCGACGCGCACCGCGGGCTTTGGCGAAGAGGTGAAGCGGCGCATCATGTTGGGGACCTACGCGCTCTCGGCCGGCTACTTCGACGCGTACTACGGCCAGGCGCTCAAGGTTCGCACGTTGACGATCGACGCCTTCGCTCGTGCGTACCAGCAGGCCGACCTCCTGCTCGGGGCGACGACGCCGTCCGTGGCGTTCGAATTCGGTTCCAAGACCAGTAACCCCATGGCGATGTACCTGTCGGACGTCTTCACCATTCCGAGCAACCTGTCCGGCGAACCGGCGATCTCCGTGCCCTTCGGGACCGGTGAAGCCGGCCTGCCGACCGGCGTGCAACTCCTCGGACCGGGCCGCAGCGAGGCGCAGCTGTTCGCCGCCGCGCGGGTCCTCGAGATCGCGAACGGCTGACCGTGACCCTGCGCGACGGATGGGAGATGGTGGTCGGTCTCGAGGTACACACCGAACTCAAGACCAACACCAAGATGTTCTGCGGTTGTGCGAACACATTTGGCGCCGCACCCAACACCAACGTCTGTCCCATCTGCCTCGGTCTGCCCGGATCGCTCCCGGTGTTGAACGTGCGCGCCGTCGAACTGGCGATGGCGATCGGCACCGCGCTGCACAGCACGATCTCGCCGTCCACGTTCCACCGCAAGAACTACTTCTATCCCGATATGCCCAAGGACTTCCAGATATCCCAGTACGACCTGCCGATCAACGCGGGCGGGTACCTGGACCTGCCCGACGGATCGAGGGTCTCGATCGAACGGGCCCACCTCGAGGAGGACACCGGTAAATCAACGCACCTCGGGGGGAGTGGGCGGATCCACGGGGCCGACCGGTCCCTGGTCGACTACAACCGCTCCGGTGTGCCCCTCGTCGAGATCGTCTCGGGGCCGGACATCCGTAGTGCCGCGCAAGCCCGCGCCTACGTCGCGGAACTCCGCGGCATCCTCATCGCGACCGGCGCGTCCGACGGTCGCATGGAGGAGGGTTCCATGCGCATCGACGCCAACGTGTCCGTGCGCAAGTCGGGTGAGCCCTTCGGTACTCGCTGTGAGATCAAGAACTTGAACTCGCTTCGCAGCCTCCAACGCGCGATCGATTTCGAGGCGCAGCGACAGATCGACCTGCTCGACGAGGGTGGGAAGGTCCGTCAAGAGACCCGCCACTGGGACGAGAACCTCGGCACGACCTCCACCATGAGGGTGAAGGAGGAGGCCGACGACTACCGCTACTTCCGCGAACCCGACCTCGTCGACCTCATTCCCGACCAGGCGTGGCAGGACCGCGTTCGTGACGCGTTGGGACCCATGCCCGCGGAGCGTCGCGCGTTGTTGAGTGCGCGCCTCAGCACCCCCACGGACGCGCTGCTGGGCGCGGTGGAGGTCGTCATCGACTTGGGCCTCGATGGTTACGTCAACGGTGCCATCGACGCCGACGTTGCGCCCGAACTCGCCATCGCTCGCGCGGCGAATGAACTCGCCGCCGGCATCGACACGTTGCACAATCTCACGTTGGCGTCATTCGTGACGACGCTGTCGATGGAGCAGAGCGGCGACCTCTCGGCGACCCAGGCCAAGACTGTCCTCTTAGAGCTCCTGGGCAACGGCGGCGACCCCAAGGACATCGCCGCGGCCAAGGGTTTTGAGCGCCTCGCCTCGGGCGCGGTCGGCGACATCGTCGCGACATTGATCGACGCGAACCCCGATGAGTGGACGCGCTATCGCGAAGGCGATGAGAAGCTGGCTCAGTTCTTCATTGGCCAAGTGATGGCGCAAACCAAAGGTCAAGCGAACGGCAAAGAGGTCATCGCCGAACTCCAGGCCCGTCGTTAAGTCAGCGCGATCCCTCCGCGGTGAGCAAGTAGTTTTTCTCTATGCGTCGACTTCCCATCCTGAGTGCGGTTCTCATCGTGGTCGGAGCCGGTGTGGCGAGTGCTTCGGGCGCCGATACCACGACCACGACGTCCACGACGTCGACCACGCCGATAACGATCAAGGCGCCGGCCCACCAGCGCGTCGCGGCCCTGACCGGTCTCCCGGACCCGACCGCGGTGACCAAACGACGTTCCGCGCTCACCATCAAGATGGACAACACGCCTGAAGCTCATCCCCAGATCGGCGTGAACGAGGCCGACGTTGTTTACGAGGAGATTGTCGAAGGCGGGATCACGCGCCTCGCTGCCATCTTCAACTCCAACTTGCCGACCGTCGTCGGTCCGGTGCGGTCCGTTCGGCGCACTGACCGCGAGATCGTCTTTCCCATCGGTGGGATCTTCGCCTTCTCGGGCGGAGCGCAGTACGCCGTCGCGAGTATCGAGACCGCACCCGTGAAGCTCTTCGACCAGTCGACCGCCGGAGGGGCGATGTTCCGCGACACCAAGCGCCCGCCGCCGCACAACCTCTTCGCCAACGCCGCGGCGCTCATGAAGATGGGCGGCAAGGTCCACACGCCGCCCGCCCTCTTCTCCTACATATCGAGGGCCAAACCGGCGGTGGGTGCCCCCGTCGGATCCTTCACGGTGAACTTTGCGGCGGGCTACGCCGTCTCCTATCAGTGGGACGCCACGATCCATCGCTGGCTGCGCTCGATTTTCGGCGCACCGGACCGTGAAGCCAACGGCGTGCAAGTCACGCCGGCCAACGTGGTGGTCATGAGCGTGAACTACATCGGCGGCGTCGGCGTCGAGGGTTCCTACGCGCAGATGGTGGGGTCGGGCCCGGTCGAGATCTTCTCCGACGGCCGACTGCAGAAGGGTAAGTGGTTCCGCTCGAAGATTCGCCTCAAGACGGCCTATCGAACGGCGACGGGCAAGACCATCGACCTTCGGCCCGGTCAGACGTTCGTCGAACTCCTCGCGACCGGCGAGACGGTGAGCGTCAGTGCCCCCAAGTAGACGACCACGTTTGGGCGCCCTTCTCGTTTCGTAGACTTTGCGCATGACAGACCACCCCACCCCTCGAAGCACCGACGTCACGCTCGGTAAGGGCCGCGCTCCGGCGCGCGCGATGCTGCGCGCCATGGGCCTCACCGACGGCGACATGACCAAGCCGCAGATTGGTGTCGCGTCGAGTTGGAACGAGGTCACGCCGTGCAACCTGCCCCTCGATCGCCTGGCCAAGCGCACGAAGGTCGCCGTGCGCGACGCGGGCGGTGTGCCCTTTGAGTTCGTGACCATCGCCGTTTCGGACGGCATCTCCATGGGTCACGAAGGGATGCGCGCGTCACTCGTCTCGCGCGAGGTGATCGCCGACTCGGTCGAGGTCGTGATGCACGCCGAACGCTTCGACGCGATGGTCACCCTGGCCGGATGTGACAAGTCGTTACCTGGCATGTTGATGGCGGCCGCCCGTCTCGACGTACCGAGTGTCTTCCTCTACGGAGGATCGATCCTGCCCGGTGAGCTCGACGGCGAGGCGCTGGACATCACCTCGGTCTTCGAAGCGGTCGGCGCGAACGCCGTGGGCGCCATATCCGACGAGAAACTCCGGGCGATCGAATGCGCGGCCTGTCCCGGCGAAGGCAGTTGCGCGGGCATGTTCACGGCGAACACCATGGCGAGTGTGGGGGAGGCAATCGGGATGTCGCTGCTCGGCAGTGCGTCGGTCCCCTCGATCGACCCGCGACGCGATCAGTACGCCTACGACTCTGGTCTGGCGATCCTGCATCTCCTCGACCTCGGGGTGAGCGCGCGCCAGGTCATGACGAAGAAGGCGTTCGAGAACGCGATTGCCGTCGTCATGGCGCTCGGCGGCTCGACCAACGCGGTGCTGCACCTCCTCGCGATCGCGCACGAGGCGCGAGTCGACCTCAACCTCGACGACTTCAACAAAGTGGCGGCGCGCGTTCCCCACATCGCCGACATGAAGCCGCACGGCAAGTTCCACATGAGCGACCTCGACCGGGTCGGAGGCGTGCCCGTGGTGTTGCAGTTGCTCCTCGAGCATGGCCTCTTGCACGGGGACGTCATGACCGTCAGTGGCAAGACCATGGCCGAGAGCCTCGCCGACTATGGCGCCGCCAAGCCCGACGGGGTCGTGGTGCACGAACTCGACAGTCCGTTGCACGATCGAGGCGGCATCGCGGTCCTGCGTGGAACGTTGGCCCCCAAGGGTGCCGTCGTCAAGGTCGCTGGCATCGACCAGCTGGCTTTCAGCGGTCGGGCCCGCGTCTTCGACGGGGAAGAGTCGGCACTGAAGGCGATTCTCGCCAACGAGATCGAACCCCAGACCGTGCTCGTCATTCGCTACGAGGGCCCCAAGTCCGGACCGGGCATGCGAGAGATGCTCGCGGTCACCGGGGCCATGAAGGGTGTGGGTCGCGGGGGAGACTGTGCCCTCATCACCGACGGACGTTTCAGTGGTGGGACCCACGGATTCTGCGTGGGCCACGTCGCTCCCGAAGCGCTCGACGGTGGCCCGATCGCCCTCGTGCGTGACGGCGACCTCATCAACATCGACGTGAACACGTTGTCCATTGACCTCATGGTCGACGCCGCCGAACTCGAGGAACGTGCCAAGAGCGTTCCCGTCTTCGTGCCTCGCTACACGACCGGTGTCCTTGAGAAGTTCGCTCGGTTGGTGCAGGGAGCGGAAATGGGCGCCGTGACGACGAGGTAGGCGTCTTGTGCCGCGCCCATTCATGTGCAAAGATGAGTGCGTGACGACCCGAAACGACATTCTCGTGGTAGTAGTAGGCGCCTGGCGCCAGTAGTCACGCTCGTACGTACTCTGGAGGCCTCCCAAACAAGGGAGGCCTTTTTGCTTATCTAAGAACAAAGGACAATGGTGCAACTCACAGGAGCGCAAGCACTCATCAAGAGCCTCGAACAAGAGGGGGTCGATACGATCTTCGGCCTGCCCGGCGGCGCCATTCTTCCCGTCTACGACCCGTTGATCGACTCCACCATTCGCCACATCCTCGTGCGCCACGAGCAGGGTGCCGGGCACATGGCCGAGGGTTACGCCCTCGCGACCGGTCGTCCCGGTGTGGCGATGGTCACCAGTGGCCCGGGGGCGACGAACATCGTCACGCCGATCGGCAACGCCCACATGGACTCAACTCCACTGGTCGTGATCACCGGCCAAGTGGCGACGTCGGCGATCGGCACCGACGCCTTTCAGGAGTGCGACATCACGGGCATCACCATGGGCATCACCAAGCACAACTTCCTCGTGCAATCGGCCCAGGAGATTCCCCGTGCCGTGGCGGCGGCCTTTCACCTCGCGACGACCGGCCGACCGGGACCCGTGCTCATCGACGTCCCCAAGGACGTCACCCAGTCGATGATGGACTGGTGGTACCCCGCGACGGTTGAGGAGTTCGACCTCCCGGGCTACCATCCCGAGGTCGAACTCGACGAGAGGGCGGTCGCTCGAGCAGTGGCGCTCATCAACGAGTCCGAGCGTCCGGTGCTCTACGTCGGTGGCGGAACTCTAAAATCCCACGCCACCCAAGAGCTGCTCGCCTTCGCGCAACGTACGGGCATACCAGTCGTGACGACGCTGATGGCGAGAGGTGCGTTCCCCGATTCACACGAACAGCACCTCGGCATGCCCGGGATGCACGGCA
>Ga0182012_10001508_pt1 | contig 25416 bp, 22 predicted proteins | sample 612S2SmetaG_FD_120486 | JGI IMG/M metagenome (GOLD analysis project Ga0182012, IMG submission 120486) | Permafrost microbial communities from Stordalen Mire, Sweden - 612S2S metaG | ecosystem: Environmental > Terrestrial > Soil > Wetlands > Permafrost | place: Sweden: Stordalen | collected...
GCGACTTCAGTAATCGTGGCTCCTGAATCGAGCACCTCGCGAACCGCTTGATAGCGCTGCTCAACCATTGATAGCTCCACCAACATTGCTGCCTCCCCACGCTCTGGACTGACATCCAGACAAGGCGACAATCGCCGTGGGGTCAATGGGACAGGTGGAACGGGTGGGACACATGTCCCGAGGCCACTCACGAGTGAGACAGATCTCCCGAGGCCACTGTGACAGAACTACCGAATCCGGGCCGAGTAGTGAGACAGATGTCCCGAGGCCAAAGTGAGACAGAACAGCCGAGTTAATACACAGTACCTGGGTGTCGTTTCGTGGAGACGAAGGGGATCGAACCCTCGACCTCAGGCTTGCAAAGCCCGCGCTCTACCAACTGAGCTACGTCCCCGGGGACCTCAGCCTACCAAGCCATCACTATTCGGACTGATGCCGCCGAAGGGCGCGTTCACGTTCGCGGTCGACGCGAAGTAGTTGACGCTCGACGTCGGCCCAATGCAGTGGCGTCTCTTCGACCGGTTCGCCCCGCTCGTCAGCGCGGGAAAACAACGTGAAGGCAATCGCCCACATCGGCGCGTAGCACCCGAACTTCGCGATGAAACCGGCCAGCTGTTGATCCAACAACGCCGACACGTGCAACAACGCGTGTTGATGGTGCAGTGCGGGATAGAGGGAGTGGCGTGAGAAGATCCACACGAACGAGAGACTCGTCACGACGAGTGAAGATGCGAACAGGTAGCCGGCACGACCGGCCGGCGAGAGACGACGCGCACCGGGCAGAACGCCGAGCGCCGGCAACCACAACACGACACCGGCCGCCAAAACCGTGAGCAGCACCAGGTCGCGTCCGAATGTCGAGTTCGCACCCCAGTCGACGGCGGGCGTGCTGAGCGTCACCGTGCCGAGTACGGTCACGACGACGATCGCGACACCCGGGTGCGCCAGACGGCGGGTAATCGCGTCCAAGAGACGCGGACGCGTCATCCTCGCCAACGCGGCCGTCGGCGACGCCTTTAAGAGCATCGGCGCCACGAACAACATGATGACGAGACGTTGCACCGTGGCGACGCTCAGGGAGACGGACGACGCGATGTCACCGACGGGCCAGATCGTCACCGCGAGCAGTGCCACGAGCGCAAGGATCGCATATCGGCGTTCGCGGGTGGTCGTAACCACGACGTGATGCGCGACGCCGGCCCCCACTACGACCACTATCTCGGCGACGTGCCACTGAAACGGCAACAACGAGGTCACGTCGCCAACGTAATACGGCCTTCCTTCGCGGCGCGTTGCAGTGCAGTGAAGTCACTCAGCGTCCGGTCGCGGTACGCCGTCGCGAAGGTGGCGAACGCCTCGTCAGCGACGTCGGACTTGCCCAGGTAACCGGCGATCTCAGCCCCGCGACCGCTTCGAGAGTGCGCACGCGCGAGCGTCCACGCACAGATGCGGCCGTAGGTGACGAGGAGCCGCTCGTCCAACTGATCGATGTTGATCGCGGCCTTGTTGTCGTAGAGCTGACGCACGTAATAGTGGCGTTCCTCTCCGTCCTTCTTCATCGAGTGCCAGCCGATGAAGACGTCGGGCGTGGCCTGCATCTGGCGTTGACCAAGGACGACCCGCTCCCCTGGCGCCACTGAGGGGTTCCTCCCGAGCGCCGTCGCCACGACCGACGTCCCGGCCTGCTTGACCTGTAAGAAGAAGGGGTCGAATTCGTCTCGCCCGAGCAGGAGCATGACGTAGCACTCGGTACCCACGGATCCAACGCCGACGACCTTGCGGGCCGCGTCGACGGGCGTGAACTGCGAGAGCAGCACCTGTCGGTCACGGCTGAGCGTCTTGGCGTAGCCCGTCAAGAGCCGATCCAGATCGCCACGGGTCAGGTAACCCGGCGAGTTCAGCTCTTCGAGTCGTATGAGCAGTGGTGGCTTCGAAATGATGCGCGGCCCGTGCTCAGCGTCGACCACGAGCCGGGCGTAGGCCTTCTGGGTGTCGCGGCCCGTGGCGTGCGCGACCACGCTGTCGACTCGATGGAGGGCGTTGGCGTTGAAGAAGCCACCCAGTTCGGTCACGACCGCGTCGATGTCCAACGTGGCGTACCAGACGCTGAGGCGGGTCTCGCCCGCGAACCGGCGCACGGCGAGGCGATACTCACGAGCCGCACTGCGCGCGATGCTCTCTTGTTGTGCGTTGCTGTGACCGAGGTGCGACGACACGACGGCGAGTGACGTGACGAGACGTTTGACGTCCCATTCGAAGGGGCCCACATCGGTCTCGTCGAAGTCATTGACGTCGAAGACGGGGTGGCGCTCGGGTGAGGAGAACAAGTTGAAGTTGGCGAGGTGGGCATCACCGCATATTTGAACCTCGAGCGCGGAATTCGATCCTCTCGCGAGGTCGTCCGCCATCAAGAGCGCGTTGCCTCGATAGAACGAGAAGACATCGGTGAGCATGCGCGTGTAACGAAGCCCGACGAGGTCGGGCCGACGCGACGAACTCTGCCAGATGAGACGCTCGACGGGGTCGTAGGCACTTCCGCGCTCGGCGAGTTCCGCCAACGCGCCCCGCGTCAAGGTTTCGCGCATCGCGCGACCTCGCGCTTTCGCGTCGACCGGTGAGGGCAGTGGGTTCTTCGCCATGGTCATGCCAGTTTCGCAGTCGTGACGCCGCCGCGTTCACCCTGGAGTCGAAGACCGAGTTGACTCGAGAGGAGTACCGCCATGATTCACCCTCCCATCAGGTCGCAACCGGACAGCAACCGTCGGCCGTGATCGAGCGTTTGAGCGTCAGCACTCTCGGCTGGCCCAATGCTCCAACTGCCGGACTCAGAGGTGCACACCCGACAATTCTGGCCGCTGTCGTGCGTGGCGTAGTGCGCGTGCGCGGCGCCCCTGTAACCTCGGCCATCGTGGACGCAAGGACCTTTCTCGCGATGGAGCGCACGGGCGAGGACACGTGGGGCTTCGAGGTCACCGAGCGTGTCATCACACCCGGCAACTTCCTCTTCGGTGGGTGCGGGCTGGCGTCGGCCCTCGTCGCACTCGAGGAGGCGAGCGGTCGTCCGACCGTCTGGGCGACGGCGCAGTATCTCTCGTACGCGCCGCTCGGAGCGACGGTCACGGTGAAGACGGACCTCGCCGTCGTTGGCGGTCACGTGACCCAGGCGCGCGCCACGACGTACTGCGAAGGCCGTGAGGTCCTTACCGTCAATGGCGCCTTCGGGACAGGTGAACTCACGTCCCCGACCCCGTGGATCACGATGCCCGACGTCGCAGCACCCGAGAACTGCCCCGAACGCGTCATGCCGGAGCGTTTCAACCGATCGATCTTCAACCACCTCGAAGCGCGCATCGCGCTCGGACGCTCGTTCGGCGAGATCGATGGAACGCCCGGATCTCCCATCTCCGCCCTGTGGTCCAGGGTCCCGGGTCACTTCGATCCCTCGGCGGCGACCCTCGCGATCTTCGGCGACTACGTCGCGGGTGGCGTCACACAACCCCTCGGGTACCCAACGATGGGTCGAAGTCTCGACAACACGATCCGCGTCGTGTCACTTGAGCCCACCGACTGGGTGCTCACCGAGATTCACATGTACGCACTCGCAGGTGGCTTCGCACAAGGCACGGCCTTCATGTGGAGTCAATCCGGCACGCTGCTCGCCACGGCGAGCCAATCCATTGCGTCCAAGATTTGGGACGTCTCCGCCCTTTAGGCGGGCCCGGGTCGTCGGCTAGATTGGTACCCCTGCGGGGCTATAGCTCAGTCGGTTAGAGCGCGTCACTGATAATGACGAGGTCGTAAGTTCGATTCTTACTAGCCCCACCACCTAGTGCGGCTTTAAGGCATGGTGACGGTGCGCGAACTCACCATGCCTGTGGTGCGCATCCGACATTGAAGCCGAACGCGCGAGGCAGTGCTCTTAGGGCTATGGCAGCAAGGCAGGGCTTCGTGTCGCCAGAAGCAGCGTGTCGCCACCTTTACGACGCGCGTTCCACGATGATCAGGGACTTACGCGCACCAGCAGGTTCTTCGTGGCGGGAACAGCGGCCGAAAGCGATGAGTTAAGGATCCACACGTGGGACCCAAGGATGGCCAGTCCCATGGGAGACAGGAACGACTTCGACGTGATGACGCGTACTGAGTTCGTGAGGGCATTGATCTGAGAGAGTGTCCCACCGGGCCCGCTGGGGTTGCCAAAGTCATTCAGCACGTAGGCGTAGCGTGGCGTCGACTCGATCCAGAGTGAGGTGCTGAACGACGTGGACGATATCTTGATGGCCTTGCTCGTGGCGATGTCCACCTTCACCACGACGTGGTTGCTCGCCGGAACCCAGACGTAGGTGCCATTCGAGGTCACCGTCACAGCGTCATTGAAGTATGGAGAGTTCACCGCGGTCACCTTGTTCGTGGCCGTCGAGATTCTCGCGAGGGATCCTCGGTCCAGTGGCCCTCCGCCGTCACTGGACACCCAGATGTACTTACTATCGGCGGTGAGCGCTTCGCCGGGGTAAAAGAGCGTGGAGGAAATCGTTCGGACCGCCAAGGAGGTTCGGTCGATGCGCAGTACCGCGTTGTTCGAGACGCCAGCCGCCCAGAGATACGGCCCCGCCACCGCGAGGGAGACGAGAGCACTCAGCCCGGACACCTGGGCCACAAAACTGACCTTGTTCGTCGCGATGTCGATGCGAGCAATTGATCCGTGCGTCGCTCCCTGGCTCGCCGCGTTCACTACCCAGACGTAGGTGCCGTCAGACGTGAGGGTCACGGGTTCGTCGAGTAGTGGGCTGACGACCGAGAGATGAGCGCCGGAACTCGCAGTGACGCGCACAACTTTGGCTCCCTTGCCACCGAGACCTCTATCGGCGACCCACACGTACTTCCCGTACGCAGCGATGGCCCCAGGATTGAGGAGGCCGAGATTGTTGTACGCGACGACCGTCGCAGATGATGCCCCCGCGAACGATGTCGTGGCCGGGACGGCTAGCAGCGAAGCCAGCACTACGGCCAATGCGGTTAGTCGACGGATAGTCGTCACGGTTCCTCCGAGTTTAGAAGTACCGTGCCCGATCGCGGTGTTCGGGCACGGCGTTGTCAAAAGGCGCGGCGAGCGACCGACCGGATGGGCGGTTGGACGGCGGAGTCAGCCAAGAGGTCGACTCCAATTGCATTCGTGAAACCCGGTCCAAAGGCGTCTTGAACGCGGGCCTGCGCAGACTCAAAACTACCTCTATAAAAGCGCACCACCCAACCTGCCTCAAAGCCGAACCTGCCCCACCACGGAGGCATTCGGACTAATGGTCCCGATCCGTTCGGATAAACGTTCGGACAAATGCGCCGCTCGGTTAGTTCTCCCTGACACGAGAACTGTGAATCCGAGTGAAAGTCGCAGCCGTCGTCGTCATGGGGCGCCTCCTTGATCGGTCGTCCCGCTAACGCCATTCCTTGAGACAGGGTTGCCCGGTCCAGAATCGGCGTTAAGTTTACTATTTGACTCAAATATCGTGGTGCTATGATTTACGTCAAATAGTAAAGCAAATTTGGATGCTTTGAGTAAAATAGTCAACGAATATCGAGTGGAACTCACAATTTGAGTAAACAGGGAGAACCTCATGCCGAGCAAGGAGACGATACCCAAGGTCATAGAACGGCTCTTTTCCGCACGTACGAACGTGACTTCGCCAGAGGTCGCCGCTGCGGCTGGCGTCTCGCGGCAGACCGCATACAACTGGTTGTCCCGGATGACGGCGGAGGGCCTCTTGACCAAAGAAGGCAACAAACGATCCACCCGCTATCACCTCAACGCTCAGCGAGCCACGACGTATCCCCTCGAGGGCCTCACTGAGAACGAGGTCTGGGGCAACGAGCGCATCGCTCTACGACAATTTGACCCGGATATCGAAGAGATGCCGACGTTCAGACAAGTCCTGAATTTCGCCTTCACCGAGATGGTGAACAACGCAATAGATCACTCAAGAGGCAGCGAACTACGGGTCCGTTGGTTCCTCAAAGAAAATATGCTCGCCTTCGAGATCGAAGATGATGGAATAGGTGCGTTCGAATCCCTTCGCGAGTCGCGCGGGTTGAAGGACGATTTTGAGGCGGTCGGCGAACTCTCCAAGGGAAAGCAAACAACTGATCCAGCCCGACACAGCGGTCTGGGGATCTTTCTAACGTCCCGACTGGTGAATCGCTTCGTCCTCGCAGCAAATCATCTCACTTGGACCGTCGACACTGACCTCGACGATTCTGCCGTGGGATGGCTCGACCGTCCCAGGCACGGCACGCTCGTGCGATGCGAAGTTCTCTACGACACCACCATGACGTTGACCGCGGTGATGAGCGCACTTCAAGACCCCGTGACCCAGCGGCTCAACAAAACGAGTATTCGCATTGATCTCTTCCGGCAGGGGGATTTCGTTTCGCGGACGGAGGCCAAACTGATCGGAGCGCGCCTCGAAGGATTCGAGGTCATCGAACTCGATTTCCGTGGAATCACCCAAATTGGACAGGGTTTCGCCGATGAGTTGTTTCGTGTCTGGGCTAATGACCACCCTTCGTCGCACCTTGTGCCCGTCAACGCCAACCCGGCTGTCCGAGCGGTTATCGCGTCGGTTGAACGTCGAGCGGGATGACGGATGGTGCAGGTGACGGATACGCCCTCTCGTCGTGACCGAGATCAGCTGGCTGGTGATGCATTGAAAGGGGACGGCTCCAGCTCGACGTTCTGATCCGCACGCCGCATAAAATCCTGCGATGAACCTGGATCACCTCGGGACACCCTTGCGGCCTATGACCCGGGTGCACGGTAAGAGCTCAAATCGGCTGTACCGACTCGACACCGAACGGGGTTCGTTCGCGGTGAAAGCGCTCAACCCCTTCGACCGCCGCTGCACGTATCACGCCGACGACGTGTTCAGGTTCGAGCAAGCTGCCTTCGCATCCGGCATCCCGATGCCGGAGCCGATTTCTGCCACGCCCGAGGTGCTCGTGCACCGGTGGGTCGAAGGCGACAGGCTGCCCGAAGCCCCAGTACCGGCAGCGTTCGCGTTCGAGGTCGGCGAGATCCTCGCCCGCATCCACGCTCTTGAGGTCGAGTGGACCCATGCTTCGATTAGAGAGCCGGCGCCACGTGACTGGCCCGAACTCGCCGAGCAGGCAGCGGCGACCGGACAGCCGTGGGCCGACGAGCTCGCGTCGCACGTCGACACGTTTCTCGCGATTGCCAACTTCGTTGACACCTGCGAGCGCCCCGGCCCCGTCGTGGTGACCCACAAAGACATCCAACCGTGGAACCTGCTATCTCGAGACGGTCGGCCCGTCGTGCTGGACTGGGAACTGTCGGGGCCGCTCGAACTGGCCGGTGAGCTCGGCTCGACGGCCCTGAGCGTTGCGAAAGGCCCCGGATTCGACAACATTGAACCAGTCATCTTCCGCTCGGTCCTCGACGGTTACGTCGCACAAGGCGGCGAGTTACCCCCGTCGGGTCCGAGCTGGTTCGTGTTCATGATCGAAGGCTGGTTGGGGTTCACGCACTGGAACATCGTGCGCTGCATGGCCGTCGATGAGCCGCCGACCGGTCTCGATCTCGCGATGGTCCAGGAGGAGGTACTCAACGGCTTGCACGGCCTCCCCGTCATGTTCGGCCGACTCTCCGAGCTCGAGGGCCTACTCGTTTGACGACAACCCGCTTCTGCGCAGGGCAGGGCAGGGCAGGAGTTCCCCATGGTACGGGCAACGAGCAGTTACGTCTCAAGCGTCGCCGAAAGAGTTCGCACGTGTACCGACTTTGCCCTGTATGAACGGTCGATCTCGCGAAATGTTCTTGACTGACGGGACATTAACCAACGTGATGCGACTTTGGAGGTCTCAGCTCGACGTAGTGGTGGCGATGACGCTCACTGTGCCCGTGGGCGCTTCACTTGCGTTGGCGTCGGGGAGCGCCGCGACGCTCTTGCCCTGTAATGCAGCGGCACTCACGCCCAGCGTGGGCCGCGGCGGCGCCGCGGGAGGGACCGCCTACGAGACGCTTCTCCTCACGAATCACGTGAAGGGCACGAACGCCTCGACGGGCTGGTGCACACTGTCGGGGACACCGACGACACGATTCGGCAACGTCCTCGTGAAAGGGACTGGCATTGCCGAGTTCGTCGCGGTGGGGCCTGCGGCGACCAAGCTCACCATCGCGGGTCGCGGCAAGACCGTGACCCTGAAACCTGGTGCGGTCGCCAGCGTCACCGTCGGCATCGAAACGGCTGTCAACTTCGAGCCGCCGTCGAGATGTGAGCGGGCAAACGTCTCGCGGGTGCGGCTGTTCTTCAACCACGGAGTGACATTTGATTACACGCTTCGCAGAACCCAGGTCTGCACGAAGATTGCCAGCACGACCACGTCGGGCGTCGTGCTCGGAACGCGCTACCCGTAGCGGTCGCCTTCATCACGACGCCTCCGGTTGCACCTACTTTGCCGGTTCACCGGGACCGGGTTGATCACTTCAGATCGGCCAGCACCTCGGACGCCGCTCGTTCACCCGAACTGATCGCACCGTCCATGTAGCCCATCCAACGTGTCGCCGTTTCGGCTCCCGCCCAGTGGATAGGACCGACTGGTGTGCGCAGGGCATCGCCGAAGGCCGTCCAGGTATTCGGGGGGAAGAACGCGCCATAACAACCGCGCGTCCATTCGTCGTCGGCCCAGATCTTCTCGACGTAGTCGTTGGCCCGCGCGGCCTTGGGTCCGAAGAATCGAGTGAAGCAGTCGAGGACGCACTGTCGGCGTTCTGTCTCTGACCAACGTCCGAGTTCTCGAGCTTGGTTTCCCTCCAGAAACCCGAGGAGAACGCCCGGTCGACCGTCCGGTGGCGAATTGTCGAAGACGACCTTTACGGGTCCCCGGTCACTCGTGAGCTGCCCGGAGAGTCCGGCCTCTCGCCAGAAGGGCTCGTCGTAGATCGCCATGCATTTGATGACCGACCCATTGGGAGTGCGCTGGGTCAACTGATCACGGAGTGCGGGCAGGGCCGGCTCGTAGATGAAGCGTCCCGCCAGGGCCGGACTGATCGCCACGATGACCTTTGACGCTCGCACCGTGATCGATTCGCCGCTCACGATGAGCTCATCGCCGTAAGCGATGCGGCGTACCGGCTCGCCGAGGAGAATGATGTCACCGAGTTCGCCCGCCATGGCCAGGGCGATTTGCTGTGAGCCTCCGACGATCCGGCTCTGTTGCGCTCCGCCGTCGGTCGAGATCAGGTTTTCCAGGCCGCCCGCCGAGTTGCAATAGGCGAGGAAGTGCAGAAGTGAGACGTCGGCCGGATCGGCCGCCCAGACGGCTTCACAGGCCAACCCGATGAGCGATCGACCGAGTCGGGTTCGCATATGGCGTTTGGTCCACGAAGCCACCGTCTCGGCATCCCACGACGTCGCCTTGGGCGCCGTCCACGGCGTATCGGCAGGCACCGTGGCGACCATTCGCCCGAGTCGCGTCATGGCTAGTTGGACATCGATGAGCGCCACGGGATTGACCTTGGGGATCGCCCCTCGATAGGAGCTCAAACGCTCGCCGTGTTCGAAGAGGTTCTTGCCCGCACCGTAGGTGTCAAACGTTTCGATACCGAGTTCGCCGATCAAGCGAAGTATTCGCTCCTGACCCGGACCCACCCACTGTCCGCCGACCTCAACGATCTTGCCGTCACCGACGGGATGGTTGAGGGTACGTCCTCCCACACGATCTCGAGCCTCGACGACCAGGACGTCGACACCATGGGCTCGAAGCGCTCGAGCGGCCGAGAGGCCGGCGAGCCCCGCGCCAACGACCACGACAGTGGTTGACCTATCCATCTCACGCACCTCGCTCACTCGTAGGCATCACCACATGATGCTTGAAATCAGTACCTGACGTTGACTACGTCGGCCGTGCGTCTGGACCTCACTGCAAGGAGGAGTCGGTCACGGTGATCGTTCGAAGGTTCGACTCGTGTTTACTTTCGAGCGCGACGTCGCCGCGATCAGCGGCCCCATCAGATCGCCGACTTTCTCAATCCGTTTCAGCACGTCCTTCGCTTCGAAGCGCAGCGTGTCAGGGTTCGCGTTCTTGGCGCACTTGTCGACCTCTTGCCACGACACCGGTGTTGACACGGTCGGCTCCGGCCGGGCACGAAGCGAATACGCAGCCACGGTCGTCTTCGATGAGTTGTTCTGACTCCAGTCGATGAGCACTTTGCCGTTGCGGAGGGTCTTCTTCATCACCGACACGACTTCGGCGCGATGCTCTCGTTCGATCGACTTGGCGATCTCGTGCGCTCGCTCGCTCAACTGGTCCCAGGTCGTGCGCCGCACGCGAGTGTAGAGCTGAAGCCCCTTCGAACCGCTGGTCTTCGCGAACAGTGACTCGCGATCGATCCGTTCAGCGACCCACTGAGCAACGCGACAACACTCGACGATCGTCGTCCCGGGGCCGGGGTCGAGGTCGAAGACCATGTAGTCGGGAGGCGCGGGTAGGGCTTTGCCTTTCGCGACGTGCCAAAGCGGCACGTGGAACTCGATGGCCGCCAGATTGGCGGCCCACAACAGTGTGGGCCGATCACCAACCGCGGTGTACACGATCGGCTCGTGATCCCCACTCTTGGAAGGCACCTCGATCGTCTTGATCCACTCCGGTTGATGCTCGGGCGCGTGCTTCTCGTAGAACGACATCCCCTCCACACCATTGGGATATCGACGGAACGTGGTGGGGCGCCGTGCGAGGTGCGCCACCATGACCCCGGCGATCCGGGCGTAGTAGTCGAGGACCTGACTCTTCGTGAATCCCGTATCGGGGTACATGACCTTGTCGAGATTCGACAGCCACAGTTCGCGGCCGTCGATCTCGGTGAGGACTCGCTCAGGACTCACGGACCACGTCCTTCGCCACCTTGTCGCTGCGCACTCCCCGCCACGACGGTTGACGAAGGTTGCCGTCGTTGGTCCACTCCGCGAACTGGACTTCGCCCACCATCGTGGGTCGAACGAAGTGAGCGAGCGCCGTTTCACCACGACCGAGTGGGGTCGAGAACGGTGTCGACTTTCGCGCCAGTGCTCTCAGCCGCACGAGCAGTTCCTTGCGGTTCGCCGCGGTGAATCCCGTACCCACCTTGCCGACGTACTCCAATCCTTCCTTCGTGGGAATGCCCAGCAGGAGCGCACCGAGACTGCCTTCGCGCTCGCCCTTCCCTTCGGTCCATCCGCCGATGACGACCTCTTGCGTGAAGAAGTTCTTGACCTTGACCCAATTGCCACTGCGCGAACCCGGAGAGTAACGAGAGTCCCGACGTTTTATGACGACCCCTTCGAATCCTCGCTCTCTCGAGATATCAAGCACCTTGGCGCCCGAGGTGTTCGTGATCGATGGAGGCGTCGCGAACGTCTCACCCTGCAACTTGAGCGACACCAGCGCCGAACGGCGATTGTCATAGGAGAGGTCCATCATCGAGCGGCCCTCGAGATAGAGCAGATCGAAGGCGAAGAAACTGGCCGGCGTCGAGTGTCGCAACTTCTCGATCGCCGGTTTGGACGTGACGTGCAGACGTGTCGAGAGCGTCGAGAAATTTGGACGGTTGTCGTGGTCCAAGGCGACGATCTCGCCGTCGAGGATCGCCGAGCGCGAACCGAGGTGCAGGCCAATGTCACGCAGTTCCGGAAACGTCGACAGCAGACTCTTGTCGTTGCGCGTGAAGGCCCGCACGCGCCCTCCGTCGACGTACACCAAGGCACGCACGCCGTCCCACTTGAATTCGTAGGCCCATCCGGCGTCCTTCTTCGGTAGTTCACCCGCGAGGGCCAACATGGGCTTCACGTGTTGGGGCATCGCCTCGAAGTACGCCGGCGCCGGGTCCATCCGGTGGATCATCCAGTTCTTCTCATCGATGGGGAAGAGGACGTAGCGACCGGACGCGCGTTTGCCGTGCAACACGACCATGACTTCGTTGGTCCGCCATTTCTCGGTGTCGTAGGTGCCGTGATCCCAGATCGTGACCTGACCGGCCCCGTACTCACCCTTGGGAATCGTCCCTTCGAACTTCCCGTAGTCGAAGGGGTGGTCTTCGACGTGGACGGCGAGGTGATTGGTGTCGGGGTCCATGGGAAGACCCTTCGGTAGGGCCCAGGACACGAGCACGCCGTCTCGCTCCAGGCGAAAATCCCAGTGCAGGGCCCGGGCGTGGTGCTCTTGGATGACGAACGTCAAGGGTTGCGCCTTGTTCTTAGCGTTCGCGTTCTTCTGCGACGCCCCCATTGGTTCTGGGGTGCGCTCGGGATCCCTTTTCGCCCGATAGGTGCTGAGCTTCGAAGGTGGTGTGGCGGGGGCGTCCTTGGCGCGAGCCATGAAACCGGTCAGCCTGATTTCTTCTTGGCGTTCTTGGCAGCGCTCACCACGCGGATGAGTTCGTCCTTGGTCATCTTGGTCGTGACGTCGATCTTCAGTTTCTTCGCACGCTCCACGAGATCGGCCTTGGTCATGGCGTCGAGGCCCTGTCGCTCGCGGTGCGCCGCGACGTTCATACTCGCGCTCTTGGAGGGCGCGCTCGCCTTGGCCGCCGAGCGAGTTGGTCGCTTCGACGAGCGGTCAATTGACGCCTGCAGCGCGGACATCAGGTCGATGACGTTCGACTTCGGACGGTCCTCGGCGCCGTGCACGACGGCGTGACCGGCGCGTTTTTGCTCGACCAGCTCCTCAACGCGCTCGCGGTAGGTGTTCTTGTATCGACTCGGGTCCCACGCGTCGGTCAATGAGTCGACGAGCTTCTTCGCGATGGACAACTCTCGGGCGTTCGCGTTGCCGACCGGCGGCAACGTGTCGAGCTCCTCCTCGGGATTGCGGATCTCATCCTCGAAGAACATCGTCTCGAGCATCAACACCTTCTCGGCGGGACGAACGGCGACGAGGTGTTCCTTGTCGCGCAAGACCAATGTTGCGATGCCCACCTTCTTCGTTTCGAGCATCGCCTGGAGCAGAAGCGCGTACGCCCGATCGGCGCCTTTACCCTTGGGCGCGAGGTAGTACGACTGACGAAAGAAGATCGGGTCGATCTCTTCCAGGTCGACGAAGTCCTGGATCTCGATCAGTTCGGACTTCCCTGGAGCGGCTTCGGCCATCTCCTCACGAGTGACGACGACGTACTCGCCCCCGCCCAGTGGGTAGCCATTGACGATGTCCTCGGTGGAGAGTTCCTCACCCGTCTCTTCGTCGACCTTCTTGTAACGCACTCGGTGTGAGGTGTTCTTGACCAGCTGGTTGAAGTGGATGGTCTGATCGGACGTCGCGCTGTAGAGACCTACGGGGACGCTGACCAATCCGAAGCTCAAAAAGCCTGACCATGTGGCACGTGCCATGTGAATTTCTCCTCGACGAGTGATTCGTGAGACCGACAGAGGACAATTTTATCATCGGAGACCTTTGTTTCAAGAAAAACTTGGGATCGGTTCGCCGGTAACTCTCAGTGGTCCACCGCAATGTCACACCATGGATTTATCTTGAGATCATGTCCCTACCAATGCACGCATTGCCTTTCGCAACCTGCACGATGTGCGATGACGACCTCTTGCACTGCCACGGCACGGCGATCGTGGACGCCACAGGCTCCCACGTCTGCTCTGATGATCCTGATTGCACGCTCAGCATCAACGAGCACTGGTTCATGTCCGTCGAGGACGACGAGGACTCGTTGTCCTAGCCCTCGCGTCGCCGCGACCACGGAACGTCGCTTCGGGCCACGGGTGTACATTTCGGTTTCGCGGGTAATCGCAAACCAAAGGACTCTTCGTATGTCTGAAACAACATCTCCCTCCCCCATCTTCGCCTTCGCCGACGAGGTCGTGGACCGACTCGCCAAGAGCGACCCACTGTTCGCGACCGAGGCAGGTATTCCCGGCTACGAACGTCTCCTCCCCGACTTCTCTGCGGCGCAACAGCGTCGGGACCAGGATGAGACACTTCGCGACGTACAGGCCCTCGAACTACTCGACAGTCTGAGCGACGTCGACCGCATCGCCAAGGAGGTGCTGCGTGAGCGCCTCTCCGTGCGGCTCGCACTGCTCGAGGCGGACGAATATCGGAGGACGTTCTCGGTCTTGAGCTCGCCGGTCTCCTCAATTCGACAGGTCTTCGAACTCATGGCCACCAAGACGGCCGATGACGCGACGCACGTGGCGGCACGTCTAAAAGCCGTTCGTGCATCACTCGACACGTGGCGCGGCGCACTGCTCGTCACGGCCGCGGAGCACGAGCTTCCCGCCGTGCGCCATATCACCGGGATTGCCGACCAGGCCGACGTCCACGCTGCGGGCGCATTCAGCGATCTGGCGCAGCGCGTGGCGGCCGCAACGTCGGTCGACGTCACCGCGTCGGGACTCGCCGACGCGGCGAAGGATGCCGAGGTCGCGTACGCGGAACTCGCAGCGTTCTTGCGATCCGAGATCGCTCCAAAGGCTTCGACGCACGAAGCCTGCGGAGAGGAGCGTTACCAGCGCTGGTCGGCCTACTGGTCCGGTGCCACACTCGATCTGCGCGAACTCTACGTCTGGGGCTACCAGGATCTTCGACGCATCAACGCGCGTATGTGGGAGATCGCGAACGAACTGCTCCCGGGTGCATCGAACCTCGTCGCGGTGGCCGAACTCTTGGACAACGATCCCAAGCGCGCCATTCACGGAACCGACACACTGCTCACGATGTTGAAGGATTTCACGCAGCGAACCGCCGACGAGATGGACGGCGTGCACTTCGACATCGACGATCGGATCAGGTTCTGTGACGCGCGACTCGCGCCGGAGGGCGCATCTGCGGCGCCCTACTACATCAACCCGAGCGAGGACCTCAGCCGACCGGGAACGACGTGGTTTCCCACGATGGGTAAGACCAACTTTTCGTGGTGGCGACATGCGTCGACCTGGTATCACGAATCGATTCCCGGTCATCACCTGCAAATTGCGACGGCATTGCTCTCAGCGGACCAACAGAGTCGCTACCACCGCCTGGTCGGCGCCACGTCGGGCTACGTCGAAGGTTGGGCGCTCTACGCCGAGCGACTCATGGACGAGCTGGGTTACTTCTCGGACCTGGGCGACGAACTTGGCTACCTCGCGAACCAGGCGCTGCGCGCGGCTCGCATCGTCGTCGACATCGGACTACACCTTGAACTCGATGCGCCGAGCGACCTCGGCGTGCTGGGCGAACTCGGGGACTGCTCTGGCAAAGTCTGGACTCCCGCCATGGCGATCGCCCTCCTCGAGGAGTGGGCGATCCAAGACCACGTCATGTCGACGTCGGAAGTGGACCGTTACCTCGGATTACCCGCGCAGGCCATCTCCTACAAAGTCGGCGAACGGATGTGGCTGGCGGCGCGCGAAGCGGCCAAGGACCGCCTCGGTGATCGATTCTCCTTGAAGGCGTTCCACGCCCACGCCCTCGTTCTTGGCCCATTGGCGGTCGAGACCTTCATGACCGAGATGGCCACATGGGACGGCAACTGAGCCTCTTCGATGGTGCGCGACATTCGATTGCGCGGTCATGGCGTGAGCGTCGCCCGTGCCTCTCGAATCGCGTAGTAGAGGATTACGTAGCCCGAAACTGGATCGGCCCACCACCATCCGAGCAGCGCGTTCAGGATGAGTCCAAGGAGAACCACGCTGGCCAGTACTGCGTCGATCGTCGTGACCCGGCCTTCGGTCGTCAGAACTGGATTGTTCAAGGCGCCCCCAATCCTTGATTTCCCAGCGGCGAGAGCGAACATGACCACGGCGGTGAGCGCGGTCCAGCCGATGCCGACCGGACTGTGATGCGGCCGAAAGCCAATCACGAGGACGGTGGTGCTCTGGACCGCGAGGTAGACAGCTAACACGACGAAGGAAGACCCAATCATCGTCAACGCCCTGTGTTGTCGCGACTGCGCCACGTCAGCGAGTTCCCACAACACGACCGTCGAAGCGCCAATCTCTATGACGCTATCCAGACCGAACCCGGCGAGGGCGACCGAACGTGCCGCAATCGCTGCCGCGGCGAGGACGATCACGCCGAGCGCATTCCATGCGAGCGTCACCACTTCAAGTTGACGCCCACGTCGCAGCAGGAGCCGATTGGCCTGGTCGCCGGAGTCCTCGCTCACCCAATCACCATACGGTTACTGGCTCTCAGCGGCGTGACCTCGACGCGTCGTTCGCGTGAAACGGATCTGCTCGTGCTGCTTTTGCGCGCCTCGCGCGATTGCGCCCGTCGTTGGCGCCTGTCCCAGAATTGAAAATGTCGTGCACGTCGGGTGCGTTACCGTCTTTAGTGGAACGAGGACGACCACATGGCGAACGATCGAAGCACGATGAGCAGCAGTGAACGAGAGAGGGCGTCGGTTTTTCACTCGTGGTCGGCGCAGGCCACCATCGACCCGCTCATGGTCAAAGATGCCCAGGGCGTCTACGTGACGGGCGAAGACGGCACGACGTACCTCGACCTCTCATCGCAACTCGTCAACACGAACATTGGCCATCAACACCCCGCGGTCGTGCGCGCCATTCAAGAACAGGCCTCCACACTCTGCACGATTGCTCCCCAACACGGCTACGTGTCGCGCTACCGTGCGGCGGAACTGATTCTCGACCGTTCCTTCGAAGGTGCCGCGAAGGTCTTCTTCACCAATGGTGGCACCGAGGCAATGGAACACGCCGTGCGCATGGCGCGACTGCACACTGGTCGCCACAAGGTGATTTCGGCCTACCGCAGTTACCATGGCGCGACCGCCACGTCGATCAACTTGACGGGCGACCCACGACGTTGGCCAAATGACACCGGTTCGGCCGGCGTGGTCCACTTCTTTGGACCGTTTCTCTATCGAACGATGTATCACGCCGAGACCCAGGAGCAGGAGTGCGAGCGAGCACTGTCCAACCTCGAAGAGACGATTCGTTTCGAGGGACCAGCGTCTATCGCCGCGATCGTGCTCGAGACGGTTCCGGGCACTGCGGGCATCATGGTCCCGCCGAAGGGGTTCCTTCAGGGCGTTCGCGCGATCTGTGATCGCTACGGGATTCTCTACGTCGCCGATGAAGTCATGTGCGGATTCGGTCGAACCGGCGCGTGGTTCGCCTACCAACAGCACGACGTCACACCCGACCTCGTCGTCTTCGCCAAGGGCGTCAACTCCGGCTACGTCCCACTCGGAGGCGTCGTCATCAGTCAAGCGGTGAGCGACACATTCAGTGACCGCGTCTATCCCGGCGGTCTCACCTACTCGGGCCATCCACTTGCCTGCGCCTCAGCGGTCGCCACCATCGAGGCGATGCAGAGTGAGGGCGTCGTCGAGAACGCCCGGCGAATCGGTGACGAGGTCCTTCGTCCAGGACTCGAAGCCCTCGCGCAGCGACACCCCATAATCGGTGACGTCCGGGGGCTCGGCGTCTTCTTCGCCCTCGAACTCGTGGTCGATCGCGACACGAAGGAGCCACTCGCACCGTACGGTGCGAGCTCGCCCGCGATGAACGACATCGTGGCGGCCAGTCGCAACGAGTCGTTGCTGATCTTCACCAACTTCAATCGAATCCACGTCGTCCCGCCGTGCACCATCAACGACGACGAAATGCGCGACGGCCTCGCCCGACTCGACCGAGCCCTGTCAGTCGCCGACAAGTACTACACGGGCAGTTAGTGACCAACGAAGAGCGACGTCTCCGAGCCGCTGCCCTCCTTCGCGAACTCGGCCACGGCTTCGTTGCTCGCACGTTCAGCGACGAGCAGCTCGATGCATTGACGTCGCAACTCGCGATGTCGCTCGCCACGGTGCAGCAGGGTGAAGGCCGCGTTCGCACGTTCTCGAGCGACCGCTTCGGTTTCGCCTCGGCGATTCTCGAAGGTCGCCAGAGCAACAAACATCAACTCGTCTTGGACTCGATCGTCTCGGGTGGCGCCAATCCAATGGGCCTGAACGCTGCGGTCTGGCGTGAAGGTGACGTCGCGGTCATGGAGGTCACCCTCGGCCCCGCCTTCGAAGGAGCGCCGGGACGTGCCCACGGCGGGGTGATCGCGGCACTGCTCGACGAAACCATGGGGGTGGTGCACGTCCTCAACGAGGCGCTCGCGTACACCGCACAACTGGACATCACGTTCATCGCGCCCACGCCCATCGGCGAGCCGATCGTCGCGCGCGCCTGGCTCGCTCGACGAGAGGGACGCAAGCTCTACATCCACGCGTCACTCCACGCCGGCGAGGTCGAATTGGCGAGGGCCCGTGCCCTCTTCATCGCGGTTGATCCCTCGACGTTCGTGCAGTCCGCCCTCGATACGGCGTAGTCGCATGGCACTGACGCTGCATCGTCAATTCGACTCGAGCAAGGTTCCCAACGTCACGCCCGTCTTTTGGTGCCTCAAGATCCTCACGACCGCCATGGGCGAGGCGACCTCGGACTACTTCGTCAATCGGTTCAACCCCGAAGTCGCCGTGCTCTGCTCGGGCGTGGTCTTCTTCGCGGTGCTGTGGTGGCAGTTGCGATCGCCCACCTATCGAGCGACCACCTATTGGGCCGCCGTCGTCATGGTCAGTGTCTTTGGCACGATGTGCGCCGACGTCGTCCACGTTGCCTTCCACGTCCCCTACATCGTGTCGGCGCTCTGCTTCGGCGTCGCGCTGGCCGCGGTCTTCGTGTGGTGGCACCGAGTGGAGGGAACGCTGTCGATCCACAGCATCACGAGCACCTCCAGAGAGCTCTTCTACTTCTTGACGGTGACCGTCACCTTCGCCCTCGGAACGGCGGTCGGCGATCTGACCGCGATCGCGTGGCACCTCGGCTTCTTCGCCTCGGGGTTCCTGTTCACCGGACTGATCTCGCTGCCGCTGCTGGCGTTCGCGGCCCGACGGCGCCACGCGATCCTCCTGTTCTGGATCGCGTACGTGCTCACGAGACCACTCGGTGCCTCCTTTGCCGACGCCATGGGCAAGCCCCGCGTCGCGGGCGGACTGGGCTGGGGATCGGGAACCGTCTCGTTGTCGCTCAGCGCGATCATTGTGCTCGTCGTCTGCGCCGTGGCGCTCTGCGATCGACGCGGCAGGCTGCGTTAAGTCGTACCTACACTGGTGCGATGCCTGCCATCTCCGTAGAAAACCCACTCGAACTACCCCGGTCCGTCACGCCGCTCGTCACCGATCGACCCCGGCGCGTGAAGTCCGTCACGACCGCGCCACGCGGGCTCGAAGGCGAGGGTTTCCCCGTTCGCCGCGCCTTCGCCGGCATCGACATCGCCGACCTCGATCCCTTCGTCCACATGGACCAGATGGGTGAGATCGACTACGGACCGGGTGAGCCCAAGGGAACGCCCTGGCACCCGCACCGCGGCTTCGAGACCGTCACGTACATGATCGACGGTACGTTCTTGCACCAGGACTCGATCGGTGGCGGTGGCGTCATTCAAAATGGCGGCACGCAATGGATGACCGCCGGCGCGGGCATCTTGCACATCGAGCGCCCACCAGACACACTCATCGATACCGGCGGCGTCTTTCACGGCGTCCAGCTGTGGGTGAACCTCCCCGCCAAGTTGAAGATGACCAATCCCCGCTATCAAGACATCGAGGCCGAGTCGGTCACGCTGCTCACCAACGACAACGGTGACGCGATCATCCGCATCATCGCGGGCTCCCTCGGTGACGTCGAAGGCCCCGGCATGACCCACACGCCGATCGCGATCGCGCACGTGACGCTGATGCCGGGTGGACAGTTGACCCTGCCGTGGAAGCAGGGCTACAACGCTCTGACCTACGTCCTCGCCGGGCAGGGCACCGTCGGGCTGGAGCGCGCCGACATTGCCATGGGTCAGATGGCGGTGCACGTCGAAGGTGACTTTCTCGTGCTCGCCGCGAACGAAACCCAGGACTCGAGGACCAATGCGTTCGAGGTCCTGGTCCTCGGTGGCGAGCCCATCCGCGAACCGGTCGCGACCTACGGACCGTTCGTCATGAATACGCGCGCTGAACTACAGCAGGCGTTCGAGGATTACGAGGCCGGTCGTCTCGGCCAGATCCCGGCCGATCACATCTAGTCGCTCTTCGTCGATCGGTGCACGAGGAACGTGCCCGTCGCACGACTGACCATCTTTCCCTCTTCCGTGGCAATCGTCGCTTCGGCGTAGGCGATCTGACGCGTCAGTCGAACGACGTCGCCGCGGATCGCGTAGTGGCCGTCGAGAAGGGCCGGGCGCATCAGTTCGGTCGTCATCTCAATCGTCGCTTCAGTCCGGTCGCGACCGACCAGCGCCGCGTTGATGGCGAAGTTCATCGCCGCGTCCAGTAGCACCGAATGCACGCCGGCTTGGACCGCGCCGTGGGGATTGCACGCCAGTTGGGCGGGATCGAACCAGCCACCGACCCACCCGAGGTCCTCACCGTCCACGCCGTAGGTGTCAAAGGACCCCCCGATGGCGCCGATGATTTCCATGCCGCCGTCACCGAGCCAGCGCTCCATGTTCTTTCGTTCGCTCACGGATGTGACGATACTCCTGGCCCCCTATAGGCTTCGCGCGGTGGGTAAGCCCACGAAGGAACGAAAGGTACGTCAATGCCAACAGCCGTAATCGTGGATGCCGTGCGCACCCCAGGGGGGAAGCGCAACGGAAAACTGAAGAACTGGCACGCCGTCGACCTGGCCTCGGAAGCATTGAAGGCCATCGCGAGTCGCAACAACCTCGACCCCGCGTTGATCGACGACGTCATCATGGGCTGCGTCTCCCAGGTCGGTGAGCAGGCGTTCAACGTCGGTCGAAGCGCCGTCTTGGCCGCCGGATGGCCCGAGTCGGTGCCCGCGACGACCATCGACCGTCAGTGCGGCTCCTCCCAGCAGGCGTTGCACTTCGCCGCCCAGGGCGTGATGTCCGGTGCGTACGACATCGTCGTCGCGGCCGGTGTCGAAGTGATGTCTCGCGTGACGATGGGCTCCTCGATCGGCAAGGACTCGGGCTGGCCGTTCGGTCCGCGCGTCGCCGCACGCTATGAACCGGTGGGTGGACTGAAGAATCAGGGCATCGGCGCCGAGATGATCGCCGACCAGTGGAACATCTCTCGCGAAGACCTCGACGCCTTCTCGGCCGAGAGTCAACGACGTGCGGCGCAGGCCACAGCCGAAGGCCGCTTTGAGCGCGAGATCGTCCCGGTCTACGTGCGCGACGAGGAAGGCAACGCCACCGACGAATTGGTGACGACCGACGAGGGAATCCGACCCGACACCACCGCCGCCACGTTGGCGAACCTGAAGCCCGCCTTCAAGGAGGACGGCAAGGTCACCGCCGGTAACTCCTCGCAGATCACTGACGGTGCCTCGGCCGTGCTCATCATGAGTGAAGAGAAGGCCAAGGAGCTGGGCTACACGCCCCGCGCCAAGTTCCACACCTTCGCCCTCGCCGGTGTCGACCCCGTCACCATGTTGACCGGTCCGATTCCCGCCACTCGTAAAGTGCTGGAGCGCGCCGGACTCACGATGGACGACATCGACATCGTCGAGATCAATGAGGCGTTCGCCTCCGTCGTGCTCGCGTGGCAGAAGGAGCTCAACGTCGACCTCTCGAAGGTCAACGTGAATGGCGGGGCCATCGCGTTAGGTCACCCGCTCGGCGCGTCGGGCGCGAAGTTGTGCGCCACGCTGCTCAATGAACTCGAGCGCACCGGTGGTCGCTACGGACTCCTCACCATGTGTGAGGGCGGTGGACTGGCCAACGCGACCATCATCGAGCGCCTCGGCTAAAAACGAAGCGCGCCGTTACTTGTAACGCGTCGCCAAGTAGAAGCCGCCGAACATGACGGCGAGACCGACCACGAGATACCACGACGACACCGAACCGGGCAGGACGTCGAGGTAGTTGAGGATGATGGTGAGCATGCCCACCGCCAGCAGCGCGACGATGAGCCAGCCGTACCAACGAGGACTGTGGTCGTCGCTGACGGGACGCTTGGCGGTGATTCGCCCGCGCGCGTCTGGGGCGACGTAGCGTCCGACCGTCTTTTGATTGTTCGCCTTCGGAGTCGACTTCGCCATGGGTCCCCATGCTACTTTCAGCGCGCTAGGGCAGGGTTGTCGTGGTCGTGGTTGGCGGCACTTCCGTCGAGGAGTAGCAGACCGAGATAATGATCGACGCGTTGTACTTCACGTACTTGCCAATAACCGGCACACCATTGGCGTTGGTCTCATTGGTGACCAGACCCACGTCACTCGGTGAGCAGGTCGAGGGATCGGTCGGAGCGACACTCACGTTCAGATGTGCAGCCTTTAAGGTTGACGTCGCCACGGCCTGCGTCTCTTGCAGCACGCTCGGGACCTGAACGTTGCAGTAGCCCGTCGACGTGATGAGATCGACCTGCGTACCGGGGTTGACCAGCGAGCCAATCGGGGGATTCGAAGCCTCGACGAGGTCCAACCCCACCGAGTTCGAGCAGGCCGTCGTCTGCGTCGGACCGACGCTGAGTCCGGCGTTCGCTAGTGTCGCCGACGCCTGGTTCGGGGTCTGACCCGACAGATTCGGGACCGCGAGTTGCGACGCGGGATTCAGTTCGTAAAGGATGACCTTGTCACCCTGGTGACCGGTTTTGCCCCCGAGCGGACTCTGGTTCAAGACGACGTTGGGAATAGGCGTCTTGCCCGCTGGCGCTTGATTGATGAATTCAACCCTGGGGACCAAGAGGTACTGCTTCGACTGCAGTTCGAGTACCGCGTTGGCATTGGACATATTGATCACGTTAGGAATGGTCACGGCAACCGCCTGCACACCAAGGCTCACCGTGATGTGGACCAACTCCCCCTTCGTGAGGGTCTTCCCCGCTTTCGGATCTGAGGAGATCACGTTGCCCGCCGTGATCGGTGAGTTCTCGGGGTGAACCTTCGTCTTGATGCCTTTGCCCGCGAGTTGCAGAATGGCGGCGTTCTCGGATTTACCGACGACGTTGGGCATGATGATGGCGGTCGTGGTCTTCTGCGTGAGGAAGTACGCGAGTCCCCCAGCCGCGAGTAGAAGGATCACGACGAGGGCGATCACACCGGTCGGATTCTTTCGACGCCGTCGAATGTCCGTTCGCGGGCCGGTCATCATGGGGACCGCTTGGGTGCGCTCCCCCGGTGTCACTCGCGGTGTAGCCCTCGTGGCGTCACTGCCAAAGAACGCCACGTCGCGCTGCGCGGCACGCACCGGCTGGCCTTCGTTGAAGCGCATGAGATCAGAGCGCAGGTCCTCCGCGGACTGGTAGCGCTGGTCCGGGAATTTGGCGAGCGCCTCCATCACAATCGCCTGCAAATCAGCGGGGATCGTGCGGTTGAACTCCGAAGGCGGTGGGACAATCCCGTGCACGTGCTGGCTCGACACCTCGATCGGGGAGTCGCCAATGAACGGCGGGCGACCGGCGAGCATCTCGTAGAGGACGACGCCGAGTGAGTAGATGTCACTTCGACCATCGACCGGCGCGCCCTCCGCCTGTTCTGGTGAGAAGTACGTGGCCGTACCCATCACCGAACCTTCCTCGGCGATCTGGTCTTCGACCGACATCGCTTGGGCGATGCCGAAGTCGGTCACCTTTACCTGACCGTCACTCGCGATGAGGATGTTGCCCGGTTTGATGTCGCGGTGCACCACGCCGTTGCGGTGCGCGTAACCGAGCGCCGACGCGACTTGGGAGATCAGACTGGCGGAGTGCGAGGCGGTGAGGGTTCGGCCGCCGCGAAGCATGTCGGCGAGTGATGTGCCGTCGACCAGTTCCATGACGATGAAGTAGGTGCCTTGATCCTCACCCCAGTCAAAGACCGGCACGATATTGGGGTGTGAGAGGTTCGCCGCGGCCTGGGCCTCGCGTCGAAAACCTTCGACGAAATGGGGATCGGCGCTCAGTTCGGGGTACAACGTCTTGATGGCGACCGGACGGTTCAAGAGCGTGTCCTGAGCCCGGTAGACAATGGCCATGCCCCCGCGGGCGATGAGGTGCGTTACCTGGTAGCGACCTGAATACAGTCGAGGGTCATCTACAGGCTCCATGATGCGCCTAGCCTACGCCCTCTTCATTCACGGTTACTCCCGTTAGACCGGGCACGTGGTCGACGTGCCGGACGCGGGCTGGCCGGCCTGGATGGCGAGCGCACCCTCGACGAGACATTTCACGACCGGTCCCGCAATCGTTGCGCCGAAGTTCGCGGTTGGCTGAAACGGGATGACGACGGCGACCGCCACGGTCGGATCGGTCGCCGGCGCGAACGCGATCAACCAGTCGTCGGTCTGTTGCTTCGCGTTGCCGGTCTGCGCCGTACCCGTCTTCGCCGCCACGTCGTCCTGGGCGAGGAAGCCAACTCCTGACGCCGTCCCGTACGCGACGACTTTCTGCATCAGCGGAACGATGAAGGCCGCTTGGGTGGCCGTCAACGGCGTCTTCCATACCGAGTCCTTGTAGCGCTTGACAATGGTGCCGTCCGGGGCGGTGATGTAGTCCAATAAATGCGGCGTCATCATGACACCCCCGTTGCCGATCGCGGCCGCGACCAACGCGTTCTGCAGCGCGGTGGACCGCACGTTCTCTTGGCCGATGGCCGATTTAGCCAGTCCCGGCAAGTCGTTCGAGAACGATCCAGCCGACGGAAAGTAACTCGGCGCGGTCCCCGGGGCGGTGCTAGGCAGGTCGATCGGCGGTACCGAGTTGTAACCGAACGAGTTGGCCGCCTTCGCCATGTAGTCAGCGCCGAGGTCTAGACCGAGCAACGCGTAGCCCGGGTCACACGACACCGGCAGCATCACGGTCACGTCGCCGCCGCACTTCGTCCCTCCGCTGTTACAGAGCACAGAGTTCGTATCGGGCAGCGTCGTACAGGCACCGCGGTCACTGTTGAACGACTTCGTGAGGTCCGCCGGTTTGCTCACGACCGCCGCCGCCGTCGTGATCACCTTGAACGTCGAGCCCGGGGGGAACGTCTGCTGCGTGGCGACCAGTCCGAGGGGCGCGAAACCATTGCTGTCCTCTTTGGTGTACAGCTTCCACGCCGCTTGGTCGATCGCCGTGACAGGTGACGTCAGTGGCACTGGGTTGTACGAGGGATTCGAATACATCGCCAGCACGTCGCCGTTCTTCGGATTGAGTACGACGGCCGCGCCGTCCTCCGGCGCCCTGGCGTTCGGCGATCCCATGGGGAAGACCATGTTGGCGCGCGCAATTCGCTGGAGTGCCGGTTCGACCGTCAGCGTGATCGAGTCCGCGGCGCTGGTGGGCGCCAGCAACTGTTCGAAGCTCTGGGGCGGTTGGGTGTGCGCTGCGAGGTACCCGTTGTACTCGTCTTCGAGTCCCCACACCCCGTACCACGGCGAGGAGAACCCCAGGATGCCCGAGAAGAGTGACCCGTACGGGTAGACCCGTCGATAGGGATACGTCGAACTGTTCTGCTTCGCCGAGAA
>Ga0182012_10001510_pt1 | contig 25382 bp, 27 predicted proteins | sample 612S2SmetaG_FD_120486 | JGI IMG/M metagenome (GOLD analysis project Ga0182012, IMG submission 120486) | Permafrost microbial communities from Stordalen Mire, Sweden - 612S2S metaG | ecosystem: Environmental > Terrestrial > Soil > Wetlands > Permafrost | place: Sweden: Stordalen | collected...
CAGCGGCGGTGTGGGCAGCGGCGGCTCGGGCGAGCTCGGTTGCGGAGTGGGCGTCGGCGACGGCGTGGGCGCCTGCGCCTGGCCGGGCGTCGGACCCTTCTGCGAGGACTGCGTGCCCTCGAACACCATCGCCACCTCGGTCTCCGGCGGCTCCTCCGGTGGGGTCACGAGCATCGGCAGGCCGAAGATCAGGATCAGCAGCAGTACCACGTGCAGCGCGGTCGAGAGCGCCGCGCCGCGCCGCAGCCCGGGGCTCATCCCGCTGTTGCGTCGAGCTCGCAGCCCGCCATTGCCGCGGAAGATGCGCTGCAGCACGGAGGCTGCCTTCAACCCTTCGGCCGGGCGCTGCCGCCGCCCGAGGGCGCGCTGACGGGGGCGGGCGCGCCACCGGCCGGCTTGCCACCGGTGCGGGCCGCCGGCTGGGTAGCTCCCTGGGTAGCCCCCTTGGCAGCGCCCTGGGCAGGCGTCGTCGGTGACCCCTCTGCCAGCAGCGCCACCTTGGTGAACCCGCCGCTGGTGATGGTGCTCATCACCGCCATGATCCGCCCGTACGCCAGGTCCTTGTCGCCGCGCACGAAGATGCGCCGATCCTGGTTGTTCTCCGCGATCGCCTGCAGCTTGCCGACCAGCGCCTCCAGCTCAAGCTTCTGGTCCTGCAGGAAGATGTCGCCCTGCGCGTTGATCGTCACGGTCAGCGGCTCGCTGTCGCTGTTGATCGGCTGCGCGCTGGTCTTCGGCAGATCGACCGACACGCCCGACGTCATCAGCGGCGCCGTCACCATGAAGATGATCAGCAGCACCAGCATCACGTCCACCATCGGCGTGACGTTGATCTCGGCGAGCGGGCGGTAGCGGCCGCGCCTTTTGCCGGCGAGCGGAGCGGGCATGGCTCAGGCCTTCTCCTCGCTCTGCCGCGACAGGATGGCGCTGAACTCCGAGCCGAACGATTCCAGCCGGCTGGCGAAACGGGCGAGCGCGGTGCTGATCTGGTTGTAGGCGATCACCGCCGGGATGGCGGCGACCAGGCCGATCGCGGTGGCGAACAGCGCCTCGGCGATGCCTGGCGCGACGACGGCGAGGTTGGTGTTGTGCATGGCGGCGATCGCCGAGAAGCTGTGCATGATGCCCCAGACCGTGCCGAACAGGCCGACGAACGGGGCGGTGGCGCCGACCGAGGCCAGGAACACCATCCAGCGCTCCAGCCGGTCCATCTCCCGCTGCACCGTCACGGTGATGGCGCGATCGACGCGCTCGTTCACGCTGGTGCGGGCGATGTCGGCGCCGGAGACGCGCAGGCTGCGCCGCCACTCGCCCATCGCCGCGGCAAACACCGAGGCCATCGGATGCGCGGGCTGGCTGCCTTCCTGGTCGTACAGTTCTTCCAGGCTGCCGCCGGACCAGAACCGGTCCTCGAACCCGTCGGCTTCCTTGTTGACCTTGCGCAGGCTGGACCATTTCTCGAACACCACGGCCCAGACCCAGACGCTGGCGGCGAGCAGGCCGAGCATCACGATCTTCACCACGATGTCGGCCTGGACAAACAGGCTCCAGAGCGACAGGTCGCCGCCTGCCGCGCCCAGGTTCACCGCATCGACTGCCCGATCCACCGCATACCCCTCTTCGCAACGCCCCCGATCAGGCCGGGCGCGTGTCAGACTCCACCGAGGCCGGCCGTTCTGCCAGCATCGCCTCCAGAACCTGCCGCCATTGGGGCGGCAGTCGCGCCGGTTTCTCCTCGCCCGGCTTTACGCAGGCAAGCCTTACCCTCAAGACGGCGCAGGAACCCGCGGTCCCCTGGACGTCCTGCCGCAACACCACGGACGCGCCGCCGATCGCGAGCGCCTCTGTTACCACGGTGAGCGAGTCGTCGATCCGCGCCGGACGCAGATAGTCCACTTCGACGCGCCGCACCACGAACATCAGGCCGAAACGGTCCACCATCTCGGCATGCGGGATTCCCAGTGCGCGCAAGGCTTCGGTGCGGGCGCGCTCGGCGAAGCGCAGGTAATTCGCGTAGTACACGACGCCCGCGGCGTCGGTGTCCTCGTAGTAGACGCGCAGCGTGTGGCGGTGCGGCGCGGCGGTTTTTGCGTGGTCCGTCATCCTTCCTCCCGCAGCAGGTCGAGCTGGTCCGGCTGGCGCGGCGGGGGGGCCAGGTTCAGGTGCCGCCAGCCCGGCTCGCCGAGCATCCGGCCGCGGCTGGTGCGCAGGACCAGGCCTTCCTGGATCAGAAACGGCTCGATCACGTCTTCGAGCGTGTCGCGCGCCTCGGCCAGCGCGGCCGCCAGCGTCTCGACGCCGACCGGGCCGCCGGCGTGGTGCTCGGCGATGCGGCGGAGGTAACGCCGGTCCATCGCATCCAGGCCCAACCGATCCACTTCCAGCCGGGTCAGCGCGGCGTCGGCATCGGCGCGGTCCACCGGATCGGTGCCGGCCACGGAGGCGAAGTCGCGCACCCGGCGCAGCAGCCGCCCGGCGATGCGCGGGGTGCCGCGGGAGCGGCGGGCGATCTCGGTGGCGCCTTGCCCGGTCAGGGCCAGGCCCAGCTTGGTGGCGCCGCGGCGGACGATCAGTTCCAGTTCCTCCGGGGTGTAGAAGATCAGGCGCAGCGGGATGCCGAACCGGTCGCGCAGCGGGGTGGCGAGCAAGCCGGCCCGGGTGGTGGCGCCGACCAGGGTGAACGGCGGGAGGTCGATGCGCACGCTGCGCGCCGCCGGGCCTTCGCCGATGATGAGGTCGAGCTGGAAATCCTCCATCGCGGGGTACAGCACTTCCTCGATCGCCGGCTGCAGGCGGTGGATTTCGTCGATGAACAAGACATCCCTGGGCTGAAGGTTTGTCAGGATCGCGGCAAGGTCGCCGGCGCGCTGGATCACCGGGCCGGAGGTGGCCCGGAAGCCGACCCCTAGTTCGCGGGCAACGATTTGGGCCAGCGTGGTTTTGCCGAGCCCGGGTGGGCCGTGCAGCAGCACGTGGTCGAGCGCCTCGCCGCGGGCGCGGGCGGCCTGGATGAAGACTGCCAGGTTCTCGCGGGTGGCGGCCTGGCCGATGAACTCGGCGAGCGTCTGCGGGCGCAGCGAGGTTTCGGCGGCGTCTTCTTCGCGCCGGACGGCGGAGACGGTGCGGTCTTCGCTGGGGGCGGCGGTCATGGAGCGGCGACCGGTGCGAGCGTGGGGCATTCCGCTGCGGCGGGCTGGCCGATGATCGTTCGGCCGGCGGTGGCTTGGGCGCCAGGTGATCGCGCAACAAGGTGACGGACCACACGTGCCCGGGCGACAAGCATCCGGGCAACAAACGTTTGGGCAAGTGTAGGGTGGATAAGCGTAGCGCCATCCACCGCGGTCGTGGTGCTCGACTGCCGGCGATGGTGGATGGCGCTCCGCTTATCCACCCTACCCCTGTGTGCATCGTTTCGGTTCATGTGGCGGGTGCCCTTTGGGCGAGTTCTTTCAGCGCGTCGCGGATCACCGCATCCAATGGCGCCGCCTCGCCCAGCTTCTCCATCACCCGGCCGATCACGGGCTGCACCTCCGGGCGCCGGTAGCCAAGGTTCACCAGCGCCGAGGCCGCGTCATCGGCCACACTGGGCGGACGGGTGCCCTGCGTCGGGACGTAGCTGGCCCCGGTTGGCATCGCGCCGGCCTTGTCGCGCAACTCCGTCAGCAGCCGCACCGCCAGCCGGGCGCCGACGCCGGAGGCGCGCGTCAGGCTGGCGCGGTCGCCGGCCGCGATCGCGCCGATCAGGTCGCGCGGCGACAACGCGGACAGCACCGACAGCGCCACCTTGGCGCCAACGCCCTGTACGGTGGTGAGCAGCCGAAACCAGTCGCGCTCCGCCGATTCCGCGAAACCGTAGAGCACGATCGCGTCCTCCCGCACCTGCGTCTCAATCAACAGTCGCGCGGCGGCCGGCGGGGTTGGAAGCGACGCCAGCGTGCGGGTGGAGGCGTGCACCAGGTAGCCGACGCCGTTCACGTCGATGACGCAGGAGCCGTCGGCCACCTGATCGACCCGGCCGGTCAGCAGCGCGATCATGCCATCCGCCGCGCGGCCGCATAGACCAGCCGGCTGGCGCGGTGGTGCGCGTGGCAGATCGCCACCGCCAGCGCGTCGGCGGCATCCGCGCGGCGGATCGCGGCGCCGGGCAGCAGGCGGCGGACCATCATCTGCACTTGCTCCTTGGCCGCGCCGCCGGTGCCGACCACCGACAGCTTGACCGACTTGGCGCCATACTCGGTGACGGGGATGCCGGCCAGCGCCGGGGCGAGCAGGGCGACGCCGCGCGCATAGCCGAGCTTCAGCGTGGCGGTGCCGTTGCGGTTGACATAGGTTTCCTCGACCGCCGCCTCGGCCGGGCGGTGGGTGGCGAGCAAGGCGGCGAGCGCATCGTGCAGCGCCTTCAGGCGCTCCGGCACCGGGGCGGCGCTGTCGGTGGCGATGACGCCGTCCCCGATGTGGCGCAGCCGGTTGCCGTCGGCCTCGATGATGCCCCAGCCGGTGAAGCGCAGGCCCGGGTCGATGCCGAGCAGCCTGACCATCAGCGAATCGGTCCCTGTTCCTGTCTTGTGCCGGTATACGCCGGGTGGGGGCTGGGCGCAGCAGGGGATGGGGATTGAAGGTGGTGATCCGCGATCGGCTCAGGGCGGCCTGATCTTCGGATGATCTTCAGCCGGCCGGCCCCATTTAAATCTGGCGCTGGCGTGTGCTGTTTGCTCTTATTCTTCGGAAGGCCATGATTTACCGGCTGTGAACGTATTGGAGTTTACCATGAAGCATCGGAAGTTGGCCTCGGGCCGTCCCGTGCGGCATGGACTCGCACTCAAGACTGCGCCCCTGCGCGCGGTTGGCGACGAAGCGCCCAGCTATATCGCTAACGAAAGAGCCTGGCCGCGGCGCATGTATGCAATCGCATTCGACCTGGATACCGACACTCTGGAGCGCACATACGGGAAAGCGTCCTGGCGGAATGCCTATGAGGACATCCGCCGGGTGCTGGCCAGCCATAACTTCGACCGCCAGCAGGGAAGCGTCTACTTCGGGGATGCTGATAAGGTCGATCCTGTCCGCTGCGTCCTGGCCGTGCAGGATCTCACGCGTCAATTCGCGTGGTTCGCTGCCTCGGTCAGCGACATTCGGATGCTTCGGATCGAAGAGAACAACGATCTTCGCCCAGCCATCGAGGACATGGTTGCCTCCCTCAACGCCCGGAAGGTCCCGCCACCAGCCGCGGCCGAGTAAACGACCCCGCGACCATCGGACCAACGCATTCAAGGCGAAGCCAGGGGATCCGACGTGGACGCCAAACGGCTCGCCGCGGCCCAACGGGGGCGGCAACGGCGTCACGCGTAGACGCCGTACTCGATGCGCTGGAGGAAGTCCTCCACGATCTGAGTGCCCGCCGACTTCGCCAACCGGTCGATCGGGCGCTGCTGGTCGAGGCCGATGGCCGGGCGCTCCAGCCACTGTTCCGCGTCTTCCTGCGACCCGAAAACGGTGGTCGCCCTGGCCAGGATTTCGGCCAGCTTCTTGGTTCGCATGCTCTGCTCCTGGCTGAGCGACATCACCAGCATCCTTCCATTCGAGCCGCCGGAGCAACGTCCGGGTCGATGCGGGAGGCCCGACCACGGGACGGCTTCAGCTCAGCGGTGGCTTCACGCTGTGGTCGCCAACTCCGTTGTTGGCAACCAGCCAGTAGACGATCCCAAGCGACAGGATCGCGCCAGCCAGCGCGAGCATCCCGGAGACATCGACGCTCGATACGTCTGCCACGATGAACCTGCGCACTGTGGCCAGCATCGCGATCAGGATGATCGACCGGACGCGCACGACATTCTCCGCGGAGGTTTTCACGATCACCAGGGAGCGCTTGAATTCCAGCGCGATCAGGATGGTGAAGATGATCCCGAACACGTTCTGGAAGATGACGTGCTCGGAGACGCCCTCCGACGCCCAGACGAAAGAGACCAGCAGGGTCTCCACCAGGTGCCAGACGCCGCCGATCACGATCGCCACGATCGCGAGCGTGATGACGGCCATCACCACATGCTCGAAATGCTCATAGGGGTTGTTTCGTCTTATCGCAGCCAGCAGGTCTTTCATCATTGCTCCAAGCGTCGAGGCAGCCGACGTCTTGGGCCGGATGATAGCCGGTCCGTTCCGAATCGGGAACCGCCGCCGGGCGCGACACAGCTTCCGGGAGCCTGCTGTCCGGAACGGGGGGCCGGACGGCCGTCAGCCGTTCAAGCGGGCTCGCCGCTGGCGCTTGGGCTCTGCAACTGTGGCAGGATTAATATATTAGGACAGCGGATTCAGTGCCGCTGCAAAGGCACTGGGCGCTGATCACGCGACAGTGCACATTTGCTTGCGGCCCGCGGCGGCTTCGATCTGATTGGCTCGCGAAGCATTGTGAATCGAAGAGGCAAAGGTTCGGTTACAGTGTTGACCTGGGCCGAACCTGCGAAGGATGGGTGGCTCAGTAGGCACTTTCCGGGCTGGTTTCTTAATCAGGGGGGTAGACAGATGAGGTGGCAGCACTCTCACAACTCGCGCCACTGTAACACTAACGATACGATAACAGACAATTCGGACGGTGCGATCATTGCGGTGGGCAACAACAGCACGACGATCAATGCCAACGGTAACAATGTTATCATCACCGCTGGAAACGGCAACAATACGATCACCGCCACGTCCATAATACAGGAGATTCTTCCTCCTGAACAAGAGGGCGGAGGCTACGCATACACATTTATTCCAGGCGGTAACAACGATGTGATAACGGTCGGCAACGGTAACAACAATATACTACTAGGAGGCGGTAACAGCCAAATAATTGCATGAAATGGCAACAATGTCATCAACGTAGGCTACAATGTACTAAATCCGCCAAACTTCCCGCTTCCAGGTCCACCAGGATTCCCAACCGGAACTTCGATTATTATTGGAAGCGGAAACAACACCGTCAATGGAACAGAAATAAAGTATTGTTTAACGCCAACCGCATGAGCGTCAATACAGTATGGGTTAACGAATCGACGGTGACCCAAACCAACGGTACGATCCTGACCGGGACAGAATCAACACCGAATGGACTTGTCAACGATATCGTATCGAACTCAACTTTTATACTCAACCACCTAAACGCCGCTTCCGTACTCAATCTCTTCGGCGGATGCGATGTCCTGCTTGGGTCCAACTCGTCTGTAACGCTCAACCTGGGTGTCCGGACCGATGGTGGCAACGACATAACGGTGCAGTCAACCAAGGCGCCGACCGGAGTGGACACCGGAAAATACACAGGTAATGTAGTGATCACTGGCTTTGACAGCGGCCAACCAAACACGCTCGACCTCCAGGGGTTCGCATTCACCAGTTTCGATCATCTTGCACCGTATATTACGACAACGCCAACCGGTGATACAATTCGACTGCCGGGCGGCGGATCGATCGCAATTGGAACAACGACTGCGCTGTCGGCATCGGATTTTGCCTTCTCGCCGTCACATGGGCCGGTGACCTGAAGCCCAATTCCGGGACGGGGTGGCGGGCCGCTTGCCCGTCCCCCCTAAAATGACCAAGCCGGCAGCCCTTCCAACCCCTCCAAAAACCGCGCCGCCTCCGCCCGGATCGCCGCCTGCTTCCCCGAATCCATCGCCGCCCAACTCCGCAGCGGCAGCGCCATCCGCGGGTTCGCACCAAACCGCTCCGCATGCCGTGCCACAAAATCCCAGTATAGGAAATTGAACGGACAAGCCCGCTCCCCCACCATCGCCCTCACGTCATACACGCACCCCCGGCAGTAATCCGACATCCGCGAAATATACGCCCCCGACGCAGCATAAGGCTTCGACCCAACCACTCCGCCGTCCGCGTACAGGGCCATCCCCCGAGTATTCGGTATTTCCACCCACTGATAGGCATCCGAATAAACCGCCAAGTACCACTCATCCACAAAATCCGGATGAACCCCTGCCAGCAGAGCAAAATTCCCCGTCACCATCAGCCGCTGGATATGGTGCGCATAGGCCTCCCGCCGCGTCTGCCCCACCACCTCCCGAATGCACGCCATCTCCGTGCGTCCATCCCAATAGAACGGAGGCAGCGCCCGCGTCGCACCCAGCGCATTCAGCGCGCCGTATTCCGGCATGTACAGCCAGTAAATCCCCCGAACAAACTCACGCCAGCCGATGATCTGGCGAACAAACCCCTCCGCCGCGTTCAACGGCACCGCCCCCGCGCGCCACGCCGCCTCCGCCGCGCGGCACACCACCAACGGGTCCAACAGCCCAATATTCAACGCCGGCGAGATCAGCGCATGAAACAACACCGGCGCATCGCGCCGCATCGCGTCCTGCCAATCGCCAAACCGCGGCAGCCGCTGCGCAACGAACGCCGCCAGCGCCGCACGCGCATCCTTCGCCGTCACCGGCAACGCGAACCCATCCAGCTCGCCGAACAGCCGAGGCAAACACGCAGGCACCATCTCCATCACCCCGCGCGTGATCGCGTCCGGCGCAAAGCGCGGCACGTCCGGCGCCACCACGCGCGAAGGCAGCCGCTTGCGGTTCTCCGCATCGAAGTTCCAGCGCCCGCCGGCCGGCTCGCCATCCTCCATCAATAACCCGGTGCGCTTGCGCATCTCGCGATAGAAAAACTCCATCCGCAACGAGCGCCGCCCATGCGCCCACAGACGAAAATCCCGAACCGAACACAGGAAACGATCGTCCGCGCGGATCTCGGTTTCCGCCAGCGACGCCCATCCGCGCATCATCTGCAACACGCGCCACTCGCCGGGCTCGGTTGCGACGATGCGCTCCGGCCGCAGCCGCCGCACCGCCCGCGCCACTTCGCCGGTCAGCGATTGCGTGTTCTCCGGATCGTCCAGCGCAACATACTCAACGCGCACCCCGCGCCCGCCCAGCGCATGCGCGAAATGCCGCATCGCCGACAACACCAGAACGACTTTTTTCACATGATGCGGGACGTGGGTGCATTCCTCCATCACCTCCGCCATCAGCACCACGTCGCGCGCGGGATCGAGGTCGTGCAGCGCCGATATCCCGCGCGAGACCTGGTCGCCGAGGATAACCCGCAGCGTGGCGACGCTCAAAGCGGCCCGGTCAAAGCCGTTCGTAGTGCACGATCGACCCGTCGGCTGCGGAGAACTGCATGCCGGCCCAGACGCTGGCCATGTCGTACCAAAGCGCGAAGGTGAGGTCGCCCGACAGGTCGAAGCGCCGTGCGCGCAACGGCCCCTCCGCCGAGGCCAGCGTCTCGGTCCCCGCCGGAGCGACGTGCGGATGCACCAGCCCACCGTCCTGGGTGCCGATCATCGGCACGTGCAGCAGGCGCGTGGTCCAGTAGGTGGTGGGCAGCGCGTCTTCCGGCGCGATGTACGGATCGGTGCCGCTGCCGCGGACCTGCAACCCCGCCGCGCTGCGGTCCGCCGCCATCCACAGGTGCCGGCCGTTGCGGTCGGTCTGGCCCTCCACCGCGGCGATCTTCCCGCCCCGCCAGGTCTCGTGCGAGCGGTGCTTGTAGGCGACCAGCGGGATCGGCCCGAACGAGACATGCGCCTCAACCGCCACGTGCACGTCGAAATCCTCGCCGCCGGCGTGGGTGAACTCGACCGAATGCGAGCCGATCGGCGAGCCGTGGCGGACGATGCGGAAATTGAGCCCGGTGGCAGGCGGCACGGGCGCCGCCGCCCCGACCCCCCAACCGCAGCCGGCGGCGAGAGCGGCCAGACACAATCTCCGCCGCCCGAGTGCAGTCCTTGCGTCGTGCATGCTTCCTCTGATGGTCGTTTCGTGACAAAGCTGGCATCGTCAGTAGGTGACGACAAGACGGTGCCGCTGTGGCAAAGTCGCCACACGACTGAGCCGGGTCCCGATAATACGATGCGCCAGCTTCTGCTTTTGCGGCACGCCAAGTCCGCCTGGGATGATGCGAAACTGCCGGACCGCGACCGCCCGCTGAATCCGCGCGGCCGGCGCAACGCGATCGCGCTGCGCCATGCGATGCGGGAGCTGGGCCTGGCACCGGATGTCGTTCTCGTCTCCTCAGCAAAACGTACCAGCGAGACGCTGGAGGCGCTGGAGCCCTGGGACGAAACGCCGCTGATCGAGCCGATGGACTCGCTCTACCTGGCGACCGCGCCGCAACTCCTGGCGATTTTGCAGGGCGTGGCGGAGACGGTGCGCAGCGTGCTGCTGGTCGGCCATAACCCCGGGCTGCACGATCTGGCGACCAGCCTATCGGATGCCCGGGCCGCCGCCGACCAGCCCGACGCCCTGCGGCGGCTGTCCGAGGGGTTCCCCACGGCGGCGCTTGCCGAGTTCGCCATAGCCGGTCCCTGGTGGCAGGTCGGCCCGCGAGCCGGCCGCCTGATGCGGTTTCTGACTCCCGCGGATTTGACCGACAGCAAGCCAGCCGACTGACCCACACAATGGATATGGATCTGGAACTGGCCGAGACGACCGAGGCGCAGCCGCCGGACGAACCCGGCTCGCCGGCGGCCACGATGGCGCTGGAACTCGACCTGCCCACGGACGCAGCTTCCCGGCTGACACGGCTGCCAGCGATTGCGCACATGAAGACCGGGCGGTCGCGCACCAGGCCGGTGACCGTCGTCTGGCACGACACCCCGGCACGCGACCTGTCGGCCGGCGGCCTCGCGCTCGCCGAGCAGCGCGGCGCCTGGCGGCTGGAGCGTATCCGGCCCGGCCCGGAGCCATGGCCCCCCGGCGCCCCGCCACCCGCGCTGGCCGAGTCCGCCAGCCTGTCGGGGATCGACCAGGCGTTGCCGCAGCCGCTGCTGCCGGCCGTGGCGTTCGCGGGTCGCGCCCTCGACCTGACGCTGGCGGCCGCGGAGGGACCGGTTGCACTGACCGTGCTGCGCGGCACGCTGCGTACCATCGGGCGCGAGCAGCCGGCCTGCCGCCTGGTTCTGTCCGGTGCCGAGCCGGCGGTCCTGGCGCTCGCGCTGGCGCTGGCCGAGGAGCCGGGCGCGAGCGTCGCGCGGGCGAGCCTCGCCGGCGAGGCACTGGCCATGGCCATCGGCGCGCTGCCAGCCGTGCGTCGTCACGGCGCGCCGGTGATCAGCGAGGCCGCCTCGGTGGCCGATGCCTTCGGCGAGGCGGTCGGCCATCTCGCCGATGTGATCCTGCAGCTTGCGCCCACCGCCGCCGCTGGCACGAACGGGCCGGAAACCGTGCATCACATGCGGGTCGCCGTGCGCCGGCTGCGCTCGGCTCTGGCGGTATTCCGCCGCGCAGTGGCCTGCCCGGCGGTCGAGGCGGCAGAGGCCGGCCTGAAAGCGCTCGGTGCCAGGCTCGGTCCGACCCGCGACTGGGATGTGTTCGCCACCGAGACCGGCCCCCGGGCCGTGGCCGCGTTTCCCGGCGACAAGCGGCTGGAGCGGCTGCTCGCCGCCACGGAGCGGCGCCGGCGCGCGCACCAGGCGGCACTCGGCGCCTTTCTGCGCGGTCCGGAATTTCGCCGCCTCGGCGTGCTGCTGGCCTGGGTCGCCGCCGGCCGATCCTGGCACGACTCCATCGGCGATGCCGAACGCGCGGTCCTGGCCGCGCCGCTGACCGAGTTTGCCGCGCGTGTACTGAGCCGGCGGCTCAAGCGGGTGGCCGCTGCCGGGGAAGGGCTGGAAGGGCTCGCACCGGAGTCCCTGCACGATGTCCGCCTGCTCGCCAAGCGGTTGCGCTACGCGGCGGAGATTTTTGCGCCATTGTGGCCAGGCAAGGCGACCCGCCGCTTCCTGGAGCGGCTCGCCGCGTTGCAGCAGGAGCTTGGCATGCTGAATGACGGGGCCGTGGCGGCCGGGCTGCTCGACGAACTGGCCGCTGCCGGCGGCCGCCAGGCCTTCGCGGCCGGGTTGGTCCTGGGGTTTGTCGGCGCCGGCGCGGGCGTGCATCGGAGCAACATCGCGCGCGCCTGGGCGAAATTCCGCCGCCAGGGGCCATTCTGGGCTTGACCGCGTGCGGACGAGTCCGGCAAGGCGCCTGACGACTTTCGTGGCCCAGGGATGCCCGAGTGCCGATCGATCGACCCCGCCGGATTTTTCGCTCCTCGTTTCCGCGGCTGCCGCGGGGAGCCGCCACGCTGCTGGCGGTGGCCGTGGGGGTGGTCGGGGCCGGCAATTGGCTGGTCGGCCTTGATTGGAACCGGCCGGGCCGGGCCGGAGCGCCCGCGCGGCTGGAAGCGCCGGCGGCGCAGGTCGCAGTGGTGGATGGCGGTACGCTACGCCTGCAGGACAGGGTGGTCCGGCTGCTCGGCGTGATCCCGCCGCCGCGGGGCAAGACCTGCCCGCGTGGCGGCGGCGCCGAGGTGGATTGTGGCGGTGCGGCGGCAGACGCCCTGGCCGCCCTGGTGCGCGGCACGTCCGTGGCCTGCGAGGTCAGGACGGCAGACTCGATGGGCCGCCCGCTCGCCATCTGCCGCGCCGGCGGGGCCGAGCTGAACCACGCCGTGGTGGCCGGAGGCTGGGCGCGTGCCGACCGCGGCCTGCCCGGGCTTGACGAGCAGGAGGCCGAAGCGCGCACCAATCGCCGCGGCCTGTGGGCAACCGGCCAGAGTTGGTAACTCGGGCCGCGGGGGCGGGCCGCAGGGATATCCGTTGCGGGCGGGATACACGCAGGGCTTCCGCTTCCTCGGGTCGCGGTGCGTGTGGCCTGTTAGAGACGGCCCGTTGGACGCATGCAGCTTTGGGGTGAGGCTGCCCGCCGAAAGGAGGCTGCGAATTGGGGCATGAGCGCGAAACATTCTGTCGCTCCGGCGCATCGGGTCGGGAGCAGGCAGCTTGGCAGGCAAGCTGGAGGCTGCAGGCACAGGGGTTAAGCGGAAACCGGTCAAGCCAGCCTATCGCATTGCAATAAAATGATTTTTCCCGATAGAATGTTGCTGAATGCGGTTGCCCGGCCTAGGTGAGCGTTGCGATCGGGTTTAGAAAAGTCCGTAAAGGGGGGAACCATGGCGCAGGCCGCCGAAAACAAGAAGCGTGTCGCCAAGGGACGCGACACCGGGGCTGACAGGGAACCTGCCGACAGGGATCATGCCCACCGGGACCTGCTGCTGAAAGCCTATCGCGACATGCTGCTGATCCGCCGCTTCGAGGAGAAGGCGGGACAGCTCTACGGCATGGGTCTGATCGGCGGCTTCTGTCACCTTTATATCGGCCAGGAAGCGGTGGTGGTCGGCGTGCAGCTCGCGCTGTCCGATGGCGACCAGGTGATCACGTCGTACCGCGACCACGGCCACATGCTCGCCACCGGCATGGCGGCGCGCGGCGTGATGGCGGAGCTGACCGGGCGCTCTGGCGGGTATTCGCACGGCAAGGGCGGCTCGATGCACATGTTCAGCAAGGAGAAGAACTTCTTCGGCGGACACGGCATCGTCGGCGCGCAGGTCAGCCTGGGCACCGGGCTTGCCTTCTCCAACTGGTATCGCGGCAACGACCGCGTGTCGGTGACCTATTTCGGCGAGGGCGCGTCGAACCAGGGCCAGGTCTACGAAAGCTTCAACATGGCGGCGCTGATGAAGCTGCCGGTGATTTACGTGATCGAGAACAATCGCTATGGCATGGGCACCTCGGTGGACCGCGCCTCCGCCAGCCGCGACCTGTCGAAGAACGGCGCTCCGTGGGGCATTCCCGGGATGCGGGTGAACGGCATGGACGTGCTGGCGGTGAAGGATGCCGCCGATCAGGCCGTCGCGCACTGCCGCGCCGGCAAGGGACCTTATCTTTTGGAGATGGAAACCTACCGCTACCGCGGCCACTCGATGTCGGACCCGGCGCGCTACCGCACGCGCGAGGAGGTGCAGGCGATGCGCACGCAGCACGACCCGATCGAGAGCGTCCACCACAAGCTGGAAGCGCTGGGCGTTGATGAAGCTGCCATCAAGACGATCGACGACGAGGTCAAGGCGATCATCCAGGACGCCGCCGAGTTTGCGCAAAAGAGCCCGGAGCCCGACCCCTCGGAGCTATGGACCGACGTGCTGCTGGAGGGCTGAGCGATGTCCACGCAGATCCTGATGCCGGCGCTGTCCCCCACCATGACCGAAGGCAAGATTGCCCGCTGGCTCAAGAAGGTCGGCGAGGAGGTCCATGCCGGGGACGTGATTGCGGAGATCGAGACCGACAAGGCGACCATGGAGGTCGAAGCGGTGGACGAGGGCAAGCTCGCGCAGATCCTGGTGGGCGAAGGTACCGAAGGGGTCGCGGTGAACACCCCGATCGCCGTGCTGGCCGCGAATGGGGAAGACGCCGCGCCGGTGAAGACCGCACCGCCGCCGGCAACGCCAGATGAGCCGAAGATCGCCGGGCAGGCGGAGGACGCCAGCGCGATCGCCCGCCAGGGTGCGGCGGGGACTCGCAAGCCCGCGCTGGAAGCCGCGCCGGCGCCGGAGCCGGACTGGGGGGCGACCAAGCCGATCACCGTGCGCGAAGCGCTGCGCGACGCGATGGCGGTGGAGCTGCGCCGCGACGATTCGGTGTTCCTGATCGGCGAGGAAGTCGCGCAGTACCAGGGCGCGTACAAGATCAGCCAAGGCCTGCTCGACGAATTCGGCCCGAAACGCATCATCGACACGCCGATCACCGAGCACGGCTTCACCGGGATCGCGGTTGGCGCCGCGCTGAACGGGTTGCGGCCGATCGTCGAGTTCATGACCTTCAACTTCGCCATGCAGGCGATCGACCAGATCATCAACTCGGCGGCGAAGACGCTGTATATGTCGGGCGGCCAGATGGGATGCCCGATCGTGTTCCGCGGGCCGAACGGCGCCGCCTCGCGCGTCGCCGCACAGCATTCGCAGTGCTATGCGAGCTGGTACGCGCATGTGCCCGGACTGAAGGTGGTCGCGCCCTGGTCGTCGGCGGACGCCAAGGGCCTGCTGCGCTCCGCGATCCGCGACCCCAACCCGGTGATCGTGCTGGAGAACGAGATTCTCTACGGCCAGACCTTCGAGTGTCCCACGGACGACGAGTTTCTTGTGCCGATCGGGCGCGCGAAGGTGGAACGCGTCGGGACGCACGTCACCATCGTCGCATTCAGCATCATGGTGGGTGTGGCGCTGAAGGCGGCGGATGCGCTCGCCCAGCAGGGCATCGAGGCGGAGGTGATCAACCTGCGCTCGCTGCGGCCGCTCGACACCGCCACCATCATCGAGAGCGTGAAGAAGACCAGCCGGCTGGTCACGGTCGAGGAAGGCTGGCCGTTCGCCGGCATCGGCGCGGAGATCGCCATGCAGGCGATCGAGCATGCGTTCGACTGGCTCGATGCCCCGCCGGTGCGAGTCGCCGGCCTGGACGTTCCGCTGCCCTATGCCGCCAACCTGGAAAAGCTGGCGCTGCCGCAGCCCGATTGGGTCGTGGACGCGGTGAAGAAGATCGTCTGAAGGAATACGCGCATGGCGACGAACATCCTGATGCCGGCGCTCTCGCCCACCATGACCGAGGGCACGCTGTCGCGCTGGCTCAAGAAGGAAGGCGAAGCGGTCAAGGCCGGCGACGTGATCGCCGAGATCGAGACCGACAAGGCGACGATGGAGGTGGAAGCGGTCGAGGAAGGCGTGCTCGGCAAGATCCTGGTCGGCGACGGCACCGAGGGCGTGAAGGTGAACGACCCGATCGCCATCCTGGTTGATCCCGGGGAGAAGGTCCCTCCCGCCGGCATCGCGCCAGGCGAGAAGGCGGCTGCCGAACCGAAATCCGAACCGCCGAAGGCCGCGGCGCCTGCGGAGGCCAGGCAGGCCGCGCAGCCGGCCGCCGCGCCGGAGCCGTCAGCGCGTGGCGGCAACGGCCACGATGCCGATGGCGGGCGGATTTTCGTCTCGCCGCTGGCGCGCCGGATGGCGAAGCAGGCGGGGCTCGATCTTGCCGGGCTGAAGGGCAGCGGGCCAAACGGCCGCATCGTGAAGGCGGACATCGAGGCTGCGCAGAAGGGCGCCCCTGCCGCCGCGCCCGCGCTTGCCGCCGTGCCGTCCGTCGCTCCGTCGCCGGCGCCCACACCCGCCTCGCCGCCGATCGGCAAGGCGCCGCAGCCGGTGATCACCGCGCCGCACCGGCTTGTGCCCAACAGCACTGTGCGCAAGGTCATCGCGCGGCGGCTGACCGAGGCAAAGCAGACCATCCCGCATTTCTACGTCTCGATCGACGTCGAGCTGGATGCGCTGCTCAAGCTGCGGTCGGAGCTGAATGCCAAATCACCGGCCGAGGGTCCCGGCGCGTTCAAGCTGTCGGTCAACGACCTGCTGATCAAGGCCGCGGCGATCACGCTGCGCCGCGTGCCGCGGGTGAACGCGAGCTACACCGAAGACAACATCGTTCTGTACGACGATGTGGACATCAGCGTGGCGGTGTCGATTCCCGACGGGTTGATCACGCCGATCATCCACAAGGCCGACCAGAAAGGTCTGGCCGCCATCAGCAACGAAGCGAAAGACCTGATTGCGCGGGCGCGCGCCGGCAAGCTGAAGCCGGAGGAATTTCAGGGCGGCGGGTTCTCGATCTCCAACATGGGGATGTATGGCGTGTCCGAGTTCGGGGCGATCATCAATCCGCCCCAAGCAGCAATCCTGGCGGTGGCGGCGGGACAGCAGCGCGCCGTGGTAAAAAACGGCGCGCTGGCGATCGCCACCGTGATGACCTGCACGCTGTCGATCGATCATCGCGTGGTGGATGGCGCGCTCGGTGCCGAGTGGCTGGCGGCATTCAAGTCCGTGGTCGAGGATCCGCTCAGCCTGATGCTGTGACCCGAAGGAGGCGACCGCATGATCCGTCCCAGCACCATCGCCAGCATCCTGACCTACACCGCCGGCAGCATCATCGGCAGCGCACTGCAACTTGCCATCGTGCCGCAGAAGCCGCCCGGCGTGCGCTCGCCGTTGTTGCCGCCTGGACCGGTCATCGGCGTGGTGTGGACGGTGCTGTTCGCGATGCTGGGCGCGGCGCGCGCGAAGCTGCACGGGCACCCGCGCGAGCAGCTTCTGATCGATGCGCTTTGGCTCGGCTGCCTGTCCTACCCGCTCTACACCGACGGCATGCGCAATCGTCCGGCCGCGTTTGCCGGCAACATCGCCACGATCGTTGCAACCGCCGCGATCGTGGCGCGCATCCGGCGTGTGTCGCCGGCCGCGGCGAGGCTTGTCCTGCCGGTCATCCCATGGGTGATCTTCGCCACGATCGGCATCGCGGCCGAGCCTGGACGCGAAACATCGACCGCGCTGGTCACGACCAATGATTCAGTCGGCAACGACGACTGATGCCAAGGTTGGGGCTCCGCCCCAAACCCCGCCAAGGGGAAACCCCTTGGAACCCATCACTTTAAGTGAGGGGGGTCTGGGGCCTCGGGCCCCAGCGGGGTCCAGGGGCAGAGCCCCTGGCCTGTTCGCGATCCGGTCGTGCGCGCCAGACGACGTGCCGACTGTCCTGCGTCTGGTGCAAGCCCTCGCGGAGTACGAGAAGCTGGCACACCTTGCCGTCGCCAGCGCGGACGATCTGCACCACGCCTTGTTCGGCAAGCGGCCACTTGCGGAAGCCGCTGTCGCAGAGATCGACGGCAAAGCTGTCGGGCTCGTGCTGTGGTTTTTCACCTTTAGCACCTTCGCCGGCCGTCCCAAGCTGTTCGTGGAAGACGTGTTCGTCGAGCCCGCGCATCGCGGCAACGGCATCGGCCTCGCGCTGTTCCGCCACGCTGCACGGGCCGCGCTGGCGGCGGGCTGTATCGGCATGGAATGGAGCGTGCTGACCTGGAACCGGCCCGCGCTGGCGTTCTATCAACGCATCGGCGCGCATCCCGTGACAGATTGGCAGACGCAGCAATTGCGCGGCGACGCGCTCGCAGCACTCGGAGCAGGGCATGGCTGAGCAGACCTTCGACATCATCGTGCTGGGCGGCGGTCCGGGCGGCTACGTGGCCGCAATCCGCGCCGCGCAGCTCGGCATGAAGGCCGTCGTGGTGGAGCGCCAGCATCTCGGCGGCATCTGCCTGAATTGGGGCTGCATCCCGACCAAGGCGCTGCTGCGCACCAGCGAGATCAACCACACGCTGCACCACCTGCCCGAGTTCGGCTTCGCGCCGGTCGAGGCCCATTTCGAACTCGATAAAGTGGTGAAGCGGTCGCGTGCGGTGGCGAAGCAGCTTTCCTCCGGCGTCGCGCACCTGCTGCGGAAGAACAAGGTCACCGTGATCGATGGTACCGGCAAGCTTGCCGGCAAGCAGACGCTCGCGGTGGAGAAGGCCGGGGCGCCGGTCGCCACGCTGAAAGCGCCGCACATCATTCTCGCCACCGGGGCACGCGCGCGACAGCTTCCCGGCGTTGAGTCCGATGGAAAACTGATCTGGACCTACAAGGAGGCGATGATCCCGCCGGCGATGCCGAAATCGCTGCTGGTGATCGGCTCCGGCGCGATCGGCATCGAGTTCGCGAGCTTCTATCTCAACATGGGCGCGAAGGTGACGGTGGTGGAAGTGCTGGACCGCATCCTGCCGGTCGAGGACGAGGAAATCAGCGCCTTCGCCCGCAAGGCGTTCGAGAAGCAGGGCATGACGATCCACACCAGCGCCTCGGTGAAGAGCGCGAAGAAGAATGGGGACAGCGTCACGGTCGCGGTCGAGGCCAACGGCAAGAGCCAGGAGATCACCGTGGATCGCGTGATCTCCGCGGTGGGCATCGTCGGCAACACGGAGAATATCGGCCTGGAAGGCACCGGCGTGAAGGTGGACCGCACGCATGTGGTGATCGACGAATATTGCCGCACTGGCGAGCCTGGCGTCTACGCGATCGGCGACCTGGCCGGCCCGCCCTGGCTCGCGCACAAGGCGAGCCATGAGGGCGTGATCTGCGTGGAAAAAATCGCCGGCCTGAATGACGTGCATCCGATGGACGTGTTGAACATTCCCGGCTGCACCTATTGCCGCCCGCAGGTCGCCTCGGTGGGGCTGACCGAGGCGCGGGCCAAGGCCGCCGGCCACGAGGTGAAGGTCGGCCGCTTCCCGTTCATCGGCAACGGCAAGGCGATCGCAATGGGCGAGCCGGAGGGGCTGGTGAAGACGGTGTTCGACGCGACCACCGGCGAGCTGCTGGGCGCGCACATGGTCGGCGCCGAGGTCACCGAGATGATCCAGGGCTTCACGATTGCTCGGACGCTGGAAGCCACCGAGGCCGAGCTGATGCACACGGTGTTCCCGCACCCGACGATCAGCGAAGCGATGCACGAGTCGGTGCTGGACGCCTACCAGCGCGCCATCCACTTCTGATCCGCACGATCGCCACAGTCACGTGGAACGAAACGTCATCCGCCGCTTGCGGTGCGGCGGGCGACAACGGCTTGACCGGACAGCGGCGGCTGTTCGTTAGCGGCGCGCGAACGCGCCGCTAACCCAGACGCTACCCAGGGTCGCGGCGCTAATAGCGCCTGACGGCCGCGGCGCCGTTCGGTCCCACGCAGCCCGCGCGGTACGGGCCGGCGGCGCAGGTGCGCGTCGCCGGGACCGGCGGACGTCTGACCACGGCGGCACCGTTTGGACCGGCGCACCCGGCGCGATACACCCCTTTGGCGCACACAACAGCGTTCGCGTCAGTGGCCGACGCCAACGCAACGAGCGAAGCAGCAACAACGAGCAGATATTTCACAGCTAGTCTCCTTGGAGCGCACCAGCAGCGGCGCGGTGTGGGATCGTCAGGTTTGCGTATACTCACGCCGGCAACGGCCAGGGGGAGATGCTGGCCGTATCATGCCGGCCACTGTGTGATTTGTGGTTCGCGTTCCGCGCACAGTCCCCGCGACGGACCAACTCTGCCGCCGCGCAGAGGCGCAGCCTTCAGGAACCATGGGCTCTCTCCCTATGCCGTTCTGAGCGGCCGCTCTTGTGAGCAGCAGGGCATCTACCATGGCCTGGGATCAGGTGCCAGAAGCTGAATAATCACGCATCTTGCCGCAAAGTACGATCATGGCCGTGCCTTGCCGTCTCGTGCCGGTGCGGGGTGCGCCATGTCATCGCCGCTACTCGCCGATCGTATCGGCTCCGCGTGTTGATTGGGCATCCTCGGCCAGGGCACGCATCCTTGGCCAGGGCACAGAGACTCCGACATGTCGGCATCAGGGCTCGAACACGATCTGCACGCGCGGCGTCGGATAGCGGCCGATGGCATATTCCACCACGATGCCGGCGCGGTCCACGTTGACGTTGTCGGTCGTCAGCAGCGGGCGGTTGCGCGGCATGCGCAGCAGGTCCGCCTCTTCCGCGCTGGGAAGCCGCGCGGTCACGCGCGTCATCTGCCGGAGATAGTCGTCCACGCCGATCGATTTCAGCGCATCGGTGATCCTGGCATTGACGCGCAGCGCTTCCAGCAGGCCGTGCAGCCTCGCGACGGGGAAGTAATGGCTGGTGAGGCTCACCGGCCGCTCGTCGGCGAATCCGAGCCGCTCCAGCAGCACCACCCGTCCGCCCGGCCGGATGGCAAGCCAGCCGGCGATGGTGGCATCCGCCGTGATCTCCGTGAGTTGCAATACGCGCCCTGACGGCTCCTTGTTGTGCCGGCGGATCCATTCCGAGAACCGCGTACGTGCCTCGACCGCGTATTCCAGCACGTCCTCAGCGACAAACGAGCCGCGGCCCTGTTCGACCCGGACCAGGCCGCCGCGTGTCAATTCCTCCAGTGCGCGGCGCACGGTGTGACGGTTCACGCCAAAGTGTTGCGACAGTTCGGCCTCGGTCGGAAGCTGCGCGCCGGGCTGATAAACGCCCGCGCCGATGTCGTGTTGCAAGGCAGAGGCAATCTGCCGCCACAGCGTCACGCCCTCCCGGCGCAGCACCGCGGGCTTGCCGATGCCGTCGGGTGACAGGTTCATCGCAAGTTCATCATTGGGTCGGTCGATCCGATGCAAGCTCCCTCGGCGGTTATAGAGACCGATGTCCGGCTGTATAGACATCCGGCCAGACCGCCCGACAGAGTTCCGCAGACCCGACCGGAAGCGGGCCGAGTTGGCCGGCATGGACGCGCCGCTGCGGGACCCCGCAGGAGGCGGCCGCGCACGCAGGGTGGCGCTCGGGGTGCACGCGAGCGGTTGCAGGCAAGGCTTCGGGCTCCCAGGTGACATTTTCATTCATGCAGATCGCGCGCCGATGACCGTCGATCCAACCCAGCCGGCCTTGACCAATCCGGCGGCTCTGTCGCAAGCGTGTTTTCGTGCCCTGATGGACGCGATGGCGCTGCCCGGCCGACTGCATGCGGTCGGCGTGGGCCTGAGCCCGCCGGCGCCGCTGCATCCAGCCACCGCGGCCGTGCTGATGACTCTGGTGGACGGCGAGACCCCGCTCTGGCTCGACCCTTCGGCGTGGGCAGCGCGCGACTGGTTGGCGGCTCGCTGCGGCGCCGCGTTCGCCGCCTCGCCGGCCGGCTGCTCTTTCGCGCTCGCGCTGTCCCTGCCTGATCTTGCCACCTTGCCCGCAGGCGGAGGCGAAACGCCCGAGGCGTCGGCCACGCTGATCCTGCAGGTCGGCGCGCTCGGCAGCGGGGTGCGGCTCCGCTTGATGGGACCCGGGATGCAAGAGCCTGCGGTGCTGGCGGTGGACGGGCTGACCGAAGACTTCGTTGCACATTGGGCCATCAACCGCGCGCTGTATCCGCGCGGCGTCGATCTCGTGCTGTGCGCCGGCACGATGCTGGCCGCGCTACCGCGCAGCGTGACCGTCGAGGCGGCGCACTGAGGCCGGCACTGACGAGGGATTTCCGGGTCCGGCTGAGCCCGATGCAGGACGCGGCCTGACGGCGCCCTGCGGAGCCCGGATCGCCGCCAGGTTACCGGACGCCCCTTGCCATGCGCGATCGTTGCGCCGCTTGAACTCTCCCGGGCGAGAGACTTTGACAGCGCCATTTCGCGTCAAGTGGAACCGGGCAACCAGGGCATCGTTCATCGGCACAATCCAACTTCTTGGGAGGAAGCATCCATGGACCGACGCAACGCGATCGTTACACTGTCTGGCGCCCTGGTGGCGTCGGCGCTGGCCGCCGTTCCGCGCCGTTCGTCAGTCGCCCAGACGGCATTGCCAAATTCCGCTGCCACGCCTGGGCCATACGTTCCGCCAGCGCAATACCAGGCCCAGACACTTGATGTCGGTGCGTTCTTAAAACAGACGAGCGAACTGGCTCTGGTCCATGCGACGCACCCAACCGTCAAGCAGTTCGCGCAGTTCGAGACGGCGGAGCAGCTCACGATGGCCCAGGTCCTGACCGATTCCGCCAACCCGCCGTCGGCCCCGCTCGACCCGCAGCATGCCGCGTTGCTGCAGCAACTGGAGGTCCAGGTCGGCAGAGGGTTCGACGCAGCCTATGTGCAGACCCAGATCGACGCGCATCGGGAATTGTTTGTCATTCAGGAGACGTTCCTGCGCGGCGTCACGGCCGAACTCGACTATCAGCACATCGCGATGCTGGCCCGGACGGTGATCCAGATGCACCTGACGATGCTGCAGGATATCCGGAACCAGCTTAACGCCTGAGGCTGCCGCTTGGCTTTGGCGCTACAGGGCCAACTGCGAGGCGGATAGTTCAGGCCGGGCTCCGGTCGCGCTGGCCGCGACCGGAGTCACGATCGCCGAAAGTCTTCGAGCGCTGCCCGGATGTTGCAGCCCCGCCGGCCGGTCACCCCATGCCCTTCGCGCGCTTCCATTCCATCGCGGTCGCCGCTGACCAAGCTCATGATGTCCGTAACTCTTACCAGCCCCAACGTTAACTCTTACCAGCGCCAACGTTACGGTTGTGGTTGCCTTGGGAGCCAGTACGCTCACTTCGTTGCGACCGCCGGATCGCAAATCGCCAAACCGCATTACCTCCCGATGCAGCAGCACGAAAGGAATGCCATGCGAAAGGAAACTGCCGTACTCCTGGTCGGGGGGGCCATCGCTGCCGCCACGCTCGCCGGCCGGCGCTACAGCCCACGGCCGCAGCACCCAGAGTCCCTGGCGTGGTACGACTCGATCGAGAAGCCGGCGTTCACCCCGCCGCCCGCCGCTATCGGCGCCGTCTGGGGCGTGCTGGAGGTGCTGCTCGGCATCACCGGCTACCGGCTGCTCACCGCCCCGCCCAGCAAGCAGCGGACGCGTGCCCTGGTGCCCTGGTCGCTGATCGTCGCCGGTCTCGGCACGCATTCGTGGCTGTTCTTCGGGCGCAAGCGCCTGGACCAGAGCATGGTTTTGGTCGGCGGCCTGCTGGCGTCCTCGATCGCCTCGATCCTGACCGCGGCCCGGGTGGACAAGCTGGCCGCGAAGGCAGGGGTCCCGCTGCTCGCCTGGGTGAGCTGCGCCAGCCTACTGGCCGAGGAGACCTGGCGCCTGAACCGCAAGCCCGGGCTGGGCGGAAGCGGCGTGCCGGCGGTGGCCGCCGACCGGCTGCCGGCACTCTCCTCGGCCGAAGCAACCGTCCAGGCGGCCCGCCGAACCTTGGCCCGCGCATAGGTCTTACCGGGTTATCGCTCAACCGACACCGTCGCCGCCGGCGGGTTTGACGCCGGCGGCGACGCATGGGATGCCCGAGTGGTGACAACCCGCACAACGGACCATCGCCCATCCATCGCGGCGCTGCGCGTGCTGCTTCCCTTCCTGCGCCCGTACCGCGGGCGGGTCTTGGGCGCGCTGCTGGCACTGCTGACGGCCGCGTCGCTGGTGCTGCTGCTGGGGCAGGGCGTGCGGCGCCTGATAGACCATGGGTTCGCCGCAGGCGAGATGACGCGGCTGAACGAGGCGGCGGTCGCCATGGCCGCGGTGATCGGCGCCCTCGCTATAGCGACGTCCTGCCGATTCTACCTGGTCTCCTGGCTCGGCGAGCGGGTGGCCGGCGACCTGCGCCGCGCCGTCTTCGACCGCCTGATCTCGCTGTCGCCTGCGTTCTTCGAGACCGCGCGCACTGGGGACCTGCTGTCCCGGCTCACCGCCGACACCTCGCTGCTGCAGGCGCTGATCGGCTCGTCGATCTCGCAGTGGCTGCGCGCCGCGCTGATGACCGTGGGCGCACTGGCGATGCTGGTGGTGACCAGTCCCACCCTGGCCGCGGTGATGATCGGGGTGGTGCCGATCGTCGTGGTACCGTTCATCCTGTTCGGCCGGCGCGAAAAGCGGAAGTCGCGCATCGCCCAGGACCGCGTGGCGGATCTCGGCGCCTATGCCGAGGAAACGATCAACGCTTTGCGCACGGTCCAGGCCTTCACCCACGAGCCCGTCGACCGCGCCGGGTTCGCCGCCCGGGTGGAGCAATCGGTCGATGCCGCGCTGTCGCGCATCCGCACCCGCGCGCTGCTGATCTTCGTGGTGATCCTGCTCGGTTTCGGCGCGATCACGTTCAGCCTGTGGCTGGGCGGCCGGGAGGTGATCGCCGGGCGAATGTCCGGCGGCGAGCTGACCGCGTTCGTGTTCTACGCCGTGGTGCTGGCGACGTCGATTTCCAGCCTCAGCGAGTTGTGGGGCGAGATGCAGCGCGCGGCCGGGGCGGCGGAACGGCTCGTGGAACTGCTGGCCGAGCGGCCGGCGATCGCCGCCCCGACCCATCCGGTGAAACTGCCCCGGCCGGTCCGCGGACAGGTCCGGTTCGAGGACGTGACGTTCACCTATCCTGCTCGCCCGGACCGGGCTGCGCTGGGGGATTTTTCGCTGACGGTCCAGCCCGGGGAGACGGTGGCGCTGGTCGGTCCGTCCGGCGCCGGCAAGACCACCGTGTTCCAGTTGCTGCTGCGATTCTACGACCCACAATCGGGGCGCGTCCTGATCGACGGCGTGGACATCGCCACGGCCGATCCGGCGGATATCCGCGCCTGCATCGGGCTGGTGCCGCAGGACCCGGTGATCTTCGGCGCCGATGGCTGGGCCAACATCCGCTACGGCCGTCCAGACGCGAGCGACGCCGAGGTGCGCGCGGCGGCGGAGGCCGCGTCGGCCGATTTCCTCGATGAGTTGCCGGAGGGCTACGACACGTTCCTGGGTGAGAAGGGCGTGCGTCTGTCCGGCGGCCAGCGCCAGCGCATCGCCATCGCCCGTGCCGTGCTGCGCAACCCGCCGATCCTGCTGCTGGACGAGGCGACCAGCGCGCTGGACGCGGAATCCGAGCAGGCGGTGCAGCACGCGCTGACGGTGCTCGCGGCGGGGCGCGCCACGCTGGTCATCGCGCACCGGCTGGCGACGGTCCGGCGCGCCGACCGCATCGTGGTGATGCAGGACGGGCACGTGGTCGCCACCGGCACCCACGAGAGCCTGATCCGTCAGAACGGTCTGTACGCGCGCCTGGCGGAACTGCAATTCGACGACCGGTTCGCCGCCTGACAACCTGGGCCGCCCGACAATCCATACCGACCCACGACCGGGACCGCGTGACGA
>Ga0182012_10001511_pt1 | contig 25365 bp, 22 predicted proteins | sample 612S2SmetaG_FD_120486 | JGI IMG/M metagenome (GOLD analysis project Ga0182012, IMG submission 120486) | Permafrost microbial communities from Stordalen Mire, Sweden - 612S2S metaG | ecosystem: Environmental > Terrestrial > Soil > Wetlands > Permafrost | place: Sweden: Stordalen | collected...
ACATGACGCAGGTACCATTGGGAACAAGGCTCGCGACAGCCGGAAGGGCCGACACGCGCTTATCTTCTCGCGATCGAGCACGCCCCGAAGGCAGTGAAGAAGGCTTTGCGGGCCGTGTGTTGCGTTCGACATCTACGACAAAACCGCTGTTCGCAAGTATTTGCGCGCTCCCGTACGATGGCAGGATTTTTGGTCTTCTCTTCCTGAATTCGCCGCCGCTTGATGCTCGTTTGACTACACCAGTCGGGCGAGCGACGGCATGGCAGATGACACAGAATCGGAGCTGGACGACATCAGACCGGCCAACGACAATCAAGGTCCGGAGGATGGAGCGAGCAAGCCGGATCACAAGACGCGGCGACAGTTGGAGCAGGTGACGTTGACCATTGCCCGGCTGATCGGACGCCGGATCGCACAAAAACAGTTCGCGGCGCTCAGCGCCGCCAATGATAACCGGCCTCAAGCCACGAACGATGCGGAGGACGAAGCCGGCAAGGATTAGACATAACGGAGACCGCCATGCCCCGCGTTGCGCTTTACGCCCGCTACTCGTCCGACAATCAGAGCGAAAGCTCGATCGAGGATCAGTTCCGACTCTGTCGAGAGCACGCAAAGCGCGAGCGATGGAAGGTCACGAGCACCTATCACGACGCCGCCATCTCGGGCGCGAGCATGATCCTGCGGCCCGGCATCCAATCGCTGTTGCAGGATGCGCAGCGCGGCCTGTTCGATGTCGTGTTGGGCGAGGCGCTGGACCGGATTTCTCGTGACCAGGCGGATGTCGCCACGCTGTTCAAGCATCTGCGCTTCGCGGGCGTCTCCATCGTCACCCTCGCCGAAGGCGAGATCACCGAGCTTCACGTTGGCCTCAAGGGCACCATGAATGCCCTGTTCCTCAAGGATCTTGCCCTCAAGACCCATCGCGGCTTGCGCGGCCGGGTGGAGAAGGGCAAAGCCGGCGGCGGCCTCTGCTACGGCTATAACGTAGTGAAGGAGCTCGACGCCAACGGTGAGCCGATCCGGGGCGATCGCGAAATCATCGTGGAGGAGGCCAGGATCGTCCGGCGCATTTTCGGCGCCTTTGCCGCCGGCAAGAGCCCGAAGGCCATCGCGGTTGAACTGAACAAGGATGGCATTCGCGGTCCGCTCGGCCGGGCCTGGGGCGACACCAGTATCCGAGGCCACGTCTCGCGTGGCACCGGCATCCTCAACAACGAACTCTATGCCGGGATCCTGGTCTGGAACAGGCAGCGTTTCGTTAAGGACCCTGCGACAGGCAAGCGCGTGTCACGACCGAACCCGGAAAGCCAGTGGATCAGGACGGAAGTGCCGCATCTCAAGATCGTGGACGATGAACTGTGGCAGGCCGCGCGGGCGCGACAACAGCAAATCTCGGCCCTCTTCGGTCCCAACCCGGCCAATACGCGGGAGGGCAGGGCCGAGCGGCTGCACCTCGCCAATCGGCCCGTTTCCCTCCTTTCCGGCCTTCTCACCTGCGGTTGCTGCGGCGGCAAGATCGGCATCCTGACGCCGAACCGCTACGGCTGCCTCAACCACCATCGTCGCGGAACTTGTGCGAATAACCGCACCATCACGCGCGACAAGATCGAGGCGCGGGTGCTGGCGGGTTTGAAGGATTGCCTCGTCTCTTCTCAGGCGGTCGCAGAAGCCGTGCGCGCCTATACCGCGGAGATGAACCGCCTGAACCACGACCAGCGGGCACAGGCGGAAACAGACCACCGTGCACTTCAGAAGATCGAGCGGGCGGTTGCCGGCATCATGGCGGCGATCGAGGATGGGCTCTACCAGCCGTCGATGAAGGCGCGGATGGACGAGCTTGAACGGCAGAGGGCGGAGATCACACAGCGCCTGTCAAAGGTTCCCGCCGACATCCCCGACATACATCCCAACATCGCCGATGTCTATCGCAGGAACGTGGCCCGGTTCACCGAGGCGCTCATCGATCCGGATGGCGGGCGCGAAGCGGCCGATGCGCTGCGCTCGCTCATCGGCGAGATCGTGCTCAATCCCGGCAAGAAGCGTGGCGAGGTCCATGCCGAGCTGCGCGGCGAGTTGATGGGTATCCTTGAATTCTCGAATACCCAGGAAAATCAAAGAAGTAAGCTTGTTATGCCGGCAGTGGCTGCACGTCCCCGCAACCAGACAACAAGCCCTTGAAAACGTTTCGTTTTCGAGGGCTTTTGGCTGTCGGGATTAAAGCCGTTGATATTGGTATCACCCGAGCGTCAGCGCTTGGTCGGTAAGGTCGTTCCAGCGACTGGGCGAGCCCCACCGCGCCTTCTCCGACCCTAAATCCGAGTGTTGACGGTATTCGAATTTGACGAAGTCATGGATACCGTGAGGCATGGCGACGAATAGAGGGGTCTTGTCGGTTCTCCCGACGGGTGAGCGACCGGCAGCTGAGAAGGTGTCGGCCGCGACGGCGGTCGCGGACACCTTCGCGGGACCGGCCCATGTCGAATGGGACGACGCGGCGAGGGTAGCCCGGCTTGGCCAGCTTCCAGTGCGTTCGGGCTGGTGAAATGCAGCGGGCAACCCCAAACCCAGGTGTCAGACAGTCCACCCTGGCCGCCGAACGCGGCTGGCGCATCAGCGACAGCTTGAAAGGCTTTTTGTTCGTCGCGCCAAGCCTGGTGTTGTTAATTGCATTTGCCGCCTATCCGCTGGCGTCCTCGCTGTGGTTGAGCCTTCAGGAAGTCCAGGTCTTCAGCAATCAGCAGGAGTTCATCGGGCTGAAGAATTATTCGGAGCTGTTGTCGTCGAATGATTTCTGGAGTTCGCTCTGGAACGGCTCGTTGTTCAGCGTGGCCACCGTATCGCTGCAGCTTCTCGCTGGAATTGGCACCGCTTTGCTGCTCAACAATGCGTTTCGCGGACGGGCGCTGGTGCGCGGCCTGATCCTATTCCCCTTCGTGGTCCCGACCATCGTCGCCATCCTGATCTGGAAATGGATGCTCAATGACCTCTATGGCATCATCAATTTGTTTCTGATGAAAATCGGAATGATTCATGAAGGCATTGCCTGGCTCGGATCGCCCGATCTGGCGATGGGCAGCGTCATCGTCGTCAACGTCTGGATGTTCTTTCCCTTCATCACGATCCAGGTTCTGGCCCGGCTGCAGGTGATACCGATCGACCTCTTTGAGGCCGCCTACATGGATGGCGCGGGGGCGCTGCAGAGGTTCCGGTATGTCGTGCTGCCTGAATTGAGGTCGACCATCCTGCTGGTTGTCTTTATTCGCGGTCTGTGGATGTTCAACAAATTTGACACCATCTGGCTGTTGACCCAGGGCGGCCCGGTCGGCCGCACCCAGACCTTGCCGATCCTGGCCTACCTCAGGGCCTTCCAGGAATATCGGCTCGGCGCCGGTGCCGCGGCATCGGCCTGTATTTTTATGCTGCTGGCCGCGTTCGGCGCCTGGTACACGCGCGCCATGCGACGCGGGATGGTCCCATGAGCCTCAACCAACGCGTCCTGCTTTGGGCCCTGATCGTTATCACGATCTCGATCGTCTGTTTTCCGCTTTACTGGATGATTATTTCGTCGCTGAAACAATATGGCGACCTGTTCAGCCGCACGTTCGATGTGCTTCCAAGCGGCGCCAGCACCCTGCAGGATTACACGGAATTGCTGCACAAGACCCTGTTCGCTCGCTATTTCCTGAACAGTCTGGTGGTGGCCGTTCTAGCGACGGCAGGCTCGGTGCTGACAGCCGTTCTGGCTGGCTTCGGGGTCACGCGATTCGAGTTTCCCGGCCGCAAACTGATCGCAAGCAGCGTGCTGTTCACCTACATGTTTCCCCCGATCCTGCTCTCCATCCCGCTGTTCGTGATGTTGAAGAATGCCGGCCTGGTCAACAGCCTGTTCGGACTGGCATTGGCCCATATCAGCTTTACGCTGCCGCTGGCGATGTGGCTCGCCATCATCTTTTTCGAAGCGATACCGATCGATCTCGATGAAGCCGCGATGATCGACGGCGCCGGCAGGTTGCGCACCTTGTGGGCGGTTATCCTGCCGATCGCCATTCCCGGCGTGGTAGCCATCTCTGTGTTTTCGTTCATCCTGTCCTGGAACGACTATCTATTCGCCCTCGTCCTGATCGTCGACGAGACCAAGAAGACGCTCCCGGTCGGCGTAGCTGGCTTTGTCGAAGCAACTAGTGTCGAATGGGGACTGCTGATGGCCGGTGGCGTGTTGATCACGCTGCCGGTATTGATCGGCTTCAGCATTGCTCAGCGATGGCTTATCGAGGGCCTGGGTGCCGGCGCCGTCAAAGGCTGAACAAAAAAGGAAAAACGGGAGGAATACATGCCGAAACTATCGCGGCTGGCAAAAATAACTGGATTGGCCGTCAGTCTCGCGCTCGGCGGCCTTGGCGCCGCGCGCGCGGAGGACGCAACCATCACGGTCATGACGACCGAGACCAACCCCGACACGCAGGCGGCATTCGACAAGATCGTCGCCGCCTTCGAAAAGGACAATGCCAGCGTCAAGATCAAATTCCAGTATGTCGGATTTCAGGATCTCAATCAGAAACTGATGCAAGCGCTGGCGGCAGGCGCGCCGCCGCAGCTGGTCACGATTTCGAATCAATACGACCTGTTCCAGCTTGCCAGGCAAGGCGCCATTGCTCCCGTCGACGACATCGTCGACGCGATCGGGAGACAGGATTATTTCAAACAGTTCCTCGATGCCAACACGCTGGAAGGCAAGGTTTGGGGAATTCCGTTCAGCGTCGGCGTCAACGTGCTGTGGTACCGGAAGGACCTTTACGAGGCCAATGGCCTCAAGGAAGCAAAGAACTGGGATGAATACCTCCACAATGTCGAGGTCCTTGCGCAAGCCAGCGAAAGGGCCGGCGGGACGAAAACCTATGGCACGGCGCTGGCGATCGGCAACAATTCGCTGACCAACGACAACACGCAGAACTGGATGTGGTCAAATGGCGCCACCGTGTTCAATGCGGCCGGCGATGTCACATTGGACAAGCCGCAGGCGGTGCAGTCGTTCGAGTATCTGGCAAAGCTTGCCAAGTTCGCACCCCCTGGCGCCAACAACTATTCGAACAATGAAATGCAGAATGCATTTGTCACAGGCGCGGTGGCGCACACGGAATATCCCTTCCGTCTCCTCAGTCTGCTCGAAAAGTCGAACCCTAAGCTTTTGGACGTGGCGGTCCCCATGCTTCATCCGGTTGGGCCGGGCCAAGGCGCGCATCCGGCCAGCTTCCTCTATGTGAAGAGCTGGGCTATTGCGAAAGGCGCACCGTTTCAGAAGGAGACGGCACAGTTTATCAAATTCATGGAGACCGGCGCCAACAAGATCGCCGTCATGAAGAGTGTTCCGGTGCATTATTGGCCGCCGCTCAGGAGCGTAGCTGAAAATCCGGATTTTCTCGATCAGCCGCTGCTCAAGACACCGGCAGGTCGGCGCTCCCTGGAGGTCCTGACGGAGGCGGTCAATTCAGGTCAGCTGCCGCTTAGCGAAAGCGGCGTCCCCGTCCTGAAACTGGGACCGGTTCTCCAGAAGCGGGTGCTGGCTGCGACGCTCGAGCAAATCGTGGTCAACGGCGCGGATCCGAAAGCGGCCGTTGAGGCAGCGGCTAAGGGTCTCAAATAGCTGGGACCGGTGTGATTGCACACGTGATGCGTCAATCGCAAGAATAGGATTGGTCCTCATCTGTTGCAGGTTTGAGGGTTCGCCCACGCAAAACTTTTACTTGGATTAATTCGCTATCAGAGGGAGGTGCCCCGTGGGCAAAGTGCGCGTAAGAGGTTTTGCAGTTTCCGCCGACGGTTTCGGCGCCGGACCGGACCAGAGCTTAGAGCATCCGCTCGGCAAAAGGGGCCGGGAGTTGCATAACTGGTTCTACCCGACGCGGGCCTTTCGATCGATGATCGGGCAGGACGGCGGCACGGATGATCGCTTCGCCAGCGCAGCGATGGAAGGCTTCGGCGCCTTCATTCTCGGCCACAATATGTTCGGGCCAGCCGGCGACGATTGGGGCGGACCGGACTGGAAGGGCTGGTGGGGCAAAAATCCTCCGTATCACGCGCCGACCTTCATCCTCACGCACCACGCCCGGGCGCCCATCGAGATGGAGGGCGGGACGACTTTCTATTTCGTCACCGAAGGGATCGAGTCGGCGCTCGTCCAGGCCAAGGCCGCCGCGGGCGACTTGGACGTGAAGATCGGCGGCGGCGTTTCGACGGTCCGCCAGTATCTTGTCGCAGGCGCAATCGACGAGATGCACCTCGCAATGTCGCCCATCTTTCTCGGCCAAGGCGAATCCCTGTTTGCGGAAATTGACCTGCCGGGCCTTGGCTATCGGGTGAGGGAGACGGTGCCAACGGAGCTGGCCACGCATTTCGTATTGTCGCGCTGACCATCGGCACGTAGCCAGTTACGTCCGATCGGACGCCTTAGGCTGATACTTCAACTTAAATAAAAAGGAGTAACGATGGTGCTCGACACACCGCAGATCGTCCAGACCACGGCCCAGACAGCCGCCGTCATTCACCTCAGCGTTCCACGCGGCGACATGATGAAAGTCTTTGGCCTTGCTGTCGGAGAATTAATGGCGGCGCTAGCAGAGCAGGGGATCAAGCCCGAAGGGGCCATTTTTGCACATCACTTGAAGATGAGCGCGGACAACTTCGATTTTGAATTGGGCTTAAGGGTCTCGACGCCGATCAAGGCGATTGGACGCGTGAAGCCGGGTGAACTTCCGGCGGCAAAGGTTGCGCGCACTGTCTACAGTGGCCCGTACGAGGGATTGCCCGCCGCGTGGAGCGAATTCAACAAATGGATCAAGGCTAATGGGTACGAACAAGCCGATGACTTGTGGGAGCTTTACTCCATCGGGCCGCAATCGACGCCTGATCCAGAGGGATGGCGCACCGAATTGAACCGGCCTCTCAAGGGATAACGTTGCGGCACGGTCCTGGGATAAACCGCCACGCGGACTGCGGTGTGAGAGATGTAATTTTGAAGATGACAATATCGGTAGTTCGGACTCACACGCCGCCATGGGTCCATCCGGCCTCTTGCGTGCACCGAGTTCCCGGGTTCTGTGCGAATTGGCATCGTTGCCTCCGACCGGTCATGCGGACTCCCTGACCTTGGCCGATTAGGGCGCTGGACGACTTCGTATTCTACTTGTGCGCGAATGGACATGCATTACACTCCGATCGGCACGGCAACGTTCCCGGGAGGTAGAAGTACCATGACGCGTTCAGGGCAACTAAATCCCGCGAGCGCCCTCGGCAATATTTCCCATGTCATCGTGCTGATGTTCGAAAATCGCTCATTCGACCATCTGCTCGGCGCGATGCCGGGCGTCGACGGCGTGCTGGATCCCAGCGGGAACGTCTATTCAAATCTCTACAACACGATGAATCCAACCGCGCCGCAGTGTGGCACGAAAGGTCCCGGCTACAATCCACCAGTCTACCCGGCGGCGATTTTCCCGGATATCGGAAACGAGCAAAGCCCCAATAATGAGTCGACTGTATTCCGAGGTGACAGCTTCAACCACGATTTCTCGGATGCGATGTTGTGCGACCTTTATGGTCCGGGAACGACCGGCATCATCGGCGGCCAACCGCAGAATGCTCCCGCCACCACCTATCCGCCGACCAATAGCGGCTTTCTGGTCGCGCCTGGAAACACTACCGGCCCATCGCCGATTGCGGGCGTGATGAGCTATTTCGAATGGAACTCGATGCAGGTCTTCCATACATTGGCGCGGAATTTCGTGACCTGCGACGCATGGCACTGCGACATGCCCGGTCATACCGCGCCGAACCGCGCCTTCATGCATTGCGCGACCACGGGCGATCTCGGCATTGACGACAATGACGACGCGTCCCTCAATCCCTATCCGGAGACGCAAGGTTCCGACAGGGTCAATCGCCCCACCATTTACGAGCAGATCCAGAACAACAATCATACCTGGAAGATGTATTGGCTGGGCAGCAACTGCGACACCGACTGGCTCAACACGACGGTCTTCAGCGAGCAATACAACGCAGCCAGTCCGACGCAATATAACGTGACGCAGGTGCCGATCGCCAACCTGTTCGCCGATCTCGGCAACGGCACGCTGCCGTTCTACAGCTTCATCATGTGCTGGAACGATCTCGGTCCGGACACCAGCATGCATCCCAATTCCATCGTGGAATCCGGAGAGAACCTGCTCGCATGCGTCTACAACGCCTTGCGGGCGAGCGAGTATTGGAACAACACGCTGCTGGTCGTGAATTTCGACGAAAATGGCGGCATGTACGATCACAAGAGCGTCCCGGCGGCCAGTCCGCCCGACCAAAACGCAGAGGTTTCGACCTGGCAATGGTCGCCGGGCGGGACGGTCTATTCGTTCGATTTCAGCGTGCTCGGTCCGCGGACGCCCGTCCTCCTGATCTCGCCTTGGCTGCAAGCCGGCATCTGCAGCAACCCGTACCAGAATACATCGATCCTGCGTTTCCTGCAGGACCTGCTGACGCCGTCGCAGCCGGGCAGTTTGTTTCTCACACAGCGCGACCTGAATGCCCCGTCTATCGCGCCGGTGTTCGACTATGCAAATTTCGGGCTGACCGAAATGCGCACCGACTGCCCGAGCAATCTACCGCTGTATGCCGGCACATCCTCGACTTCAGTCATTACCGAAGCGCAAATCACCGGTGATTGCGAACCCACGCCCGAGCAGCTGGCCGCCCCGCCGGCGCCGCACATCTGCAAGATCACCAAGAAATATCTGGCGGGATTGCCGGGCCATCCGGACAGCGGCAAGCCGATTATCAGAACCTTTGCCACTGTCGGAGAGCTGCGCGCCTATGCGAAGCAACGACGGGACGCGGCGCTGGCCGAGATCCGGAAGGGATGTGCTCGCTGAAGCTCACCGCATCGTCGCGACCTGTAGCGCGAGCGCACACGCTCGGTCGTACTCGTCGAGATTGATCCATTCGTCGATCGTGTGGACCTCGTTCTGCCCGGCGCCGAAGGTCACGGTCGGAACACCGTGACGGACCATCCAGTTTGCATCGAGCCCGCCATTGGCAGAGCGAATGGTCGGCGTTCCTCCGATGCCTGATATGGCTGCGACCGCGCGCTTGACCACGGGCAGGCTGTCCTTCATGCGGAATGGGTAGTAGTCGGTCTCGGCCTTGAATTTGACGCGGCCCGACTTGCCATCGCTGTTCTTGACGCGCTTGGCGGCCTTCTCGAACGCCGCCTTGTAGGCCTTGGTGATCTCCCTGAAGAACTTGCTGTCGTGGCTGCGGCTTTCGCCGCGCACGTTGACATAGTCGGTGACGACATTGGTGGCGTCTCCGGCCGGCCGGCCGTCGCCGCCGCTGACCGGCCCGACATTGCTGGTGCCCTGCCGCTTGCCCTTCACCACCTTGCCGAACCAGCCACCCGCCTTGACGTCTGCGAGCGCGAGCGCAAGGATCATGGTCGAACTGATCCCCCGCTCCGGTGCGACGCCGGCGTGCGAGGCGCGGCCGAAAATCTCGACCTGCCAGCGATCCGCGCCGACGGCGCCGATGATGACGTTGGAGGCCGAGCCACCGTCGTAGTTGAAGGCCATCACCGGCGAGCCGAGGTCGGCGGTCTTGACATGTCGCGCGCCCCATAGCCCGCTCTCTTCCCGCACGCAGAACAGAAGCGTGATGGGCGGATGATCAAGCTCCTGCTTCGCAAGCTCGGCCGCCAGCGTGACGAGAACGCCGCAGCCGGCGCGGTTGTCGCCGCCGAGCGCGGTCTTCGCCTCATTGACGATCTTCCGGCCGGCAAGCTTCGGCTTCGCGCCGGCGCAGAGCGGCACCGTGTCCATGTGGGTCATGAATAGGATCCGCGGCTGGTTGTGCATCGCGCCGCGCCCGGGCAGATCGACAATGAGGTTGCCGGTCTGCGTCGGCACGGGAATGCGTGTGTTCGCGTCGTCCAGGCGGATCGCGTCCACCGGCACGCCGCTTTGCTCCAGCGCCGCGGCCAGCTCGCGCCCAATCGCGGCCTCCTTTCCGGTCACGCCCTCGACGGCGAGGAAGCGCATCAGGCGGTCAGTAGCGGCTTGAGCGTCGACAGGCATCACGGATCCCCTGGTGAAGCAGAACCAAGCATGCTTCGCGGCGCCTTGCTTCGCAAGGCTCTCCTCAGATGGCATGTATGGCGCGGCGCGGCTTCGTTGTGTCCAGGCGTAGCCAACGTATTGGTTTTGCGAAGCGCTGGAAAGTTTGGCGCACCCGCCTTCTGAACGCAGACTTTCATCGCTCGGCTTAATCAGATGAGCCAGTCTTGCAGCGCCCGATCGATCTGACCGCCCCACCAGCGGTATTCTCGAATGCTGAGCTCATCCACCGCGCCGCCGCGTCGTGGTGGATGGGCTGATCAAATGGGGTGACGACATCGGAGGTTGGCGCAGTCCTTCGTTACACCGTGGCGTAGAGACAACGGTGCGTTCGTGGTGATGTGTAAGCGGTATCTTTATGACCCTCGTGATCGCTGCATTTTAGTGGGAGCGGGATCGTAATCTGGGATATGGTCGAAAAGGTTCGCGGCCAACCTCGCGTGACCCGCGTCAAGAGGCTGCCAACCACAGTGGACGCTCGGCATTATCAACCTTTGGGGACTTCGAATGGGAATTTTTGATGGATTGACGAGCGGCATCCTCGGTCAGGTGGAAGCTCAGGTTCTGCCCGGCCTGCTGTCGAAAGCGTTAGCCGGGACCAGCCTGGGGTCCCTGCAGGGCTTGTTGGATAAGCTCAGTCAGTCGGGACTTGGACCCCAGGTGGCGTCATGGCTGGGCAGCGGCCCGAACCAACCGATCACCGCGGAGCAGTTGGAAGCTGCGCTGGGCAGCGGCGTCGTCGAAAAGATTTCGACGACGCTGAATATGCCGCCGGATCAAATCTTTGGTTTCCTGGCCAAGCACCTGCCTGACGTGATCGATGCGCTTAGTCCGCATGGAACCCTCAAGCAAAACTGAAATATCGGTTTTCCTGGCGCCCGCATTATTTGAAATTGGTCATAGAAGGAGCGCCGTGGCGGCCGAGTGGACGGGCCGCCACGGCGCAGATCTCGTTAGAGCGAACGCAGGAACAGGATGATGTCCTGCTGATTGGTCGGTGACAGGCCGTTGAAATTGGTCACCGTCTGATTCGCTTCCGAGCCCGAGCTCTGGTGATCGGCGATCACCGAGAGCAGGTCGCTTTCACGCCCGTCATGCAGGAAGAACAGGCGCTGGCCGAGCCCCCACAGCGGAGCCGTGCGGAATTGCTGGCCGTTAGCCGCGCCCTGGCTGATCTGGTCCTGCAGGCCGACACCCATACTGTGGAGGGCGAAGTCGCTGTAGACGCTGATCTCCACAGCGCTCATTCCGGAGCCGAACACCGAGTTTGCGGTCTTCTGATGCGGGATGTGGCAGCGGGTGCAGCCGATATTATCGAACTGCTGGGCGCCATTGGTGGTCTGACTGGTCGCAGCCGCCGGTGTGGGCCGATCCAGGAGGCGCATGAAGGCCGCGAAATTAACGATGTCAGAGGAGAAATCCGACGCCGGACTGTTGCTCGCCTCGTTGTCGATCACATTGGTCGAATCCTCCGGGGTGGCGTTGAACACGCACCCTGACGTGGTGTTCCGCTCATCGGGAAAAGCCTCGTTGGTGACGCCCATTTCGACATTATAGGCTTCGCCCGAGAAGATCAGCAGCGACTTGTTCTGCGCCTTCCAGCCGAAGCGGGTAATGGTACCGTCGTTGCCGCTGATGTTGAACACGCCGGAGGTGATGCCGAGCGCGGTCTGAAGGGTCTGCAGGCTTGCCTCCTGCGAGATCAGGTTGGCATCGGGAATATTCTCTACCAATCCGAGCCCGAACACCGGCGTCGGGATGCGGAAGATGATGTTACTCTGATCGATGGCCTGGTTGAAGTTCGGCTGGCTGATTTTGCAGCCTGAGGCGTCGGAGCGGCCGGTGATCGTAAAGAGGTCGTGGACGCCGCCGTCCGGTGCGCCACTCGCGTTCTTGATGAAGCGCGCCTCGCGAACCGGGCCGTTGGAAGTGATGAAGGACGGCACCGTATTGGTGGCGCCGTCCAAGTTGGCCAGCGCGACCTGCGGGTTGACCTTCGGGCTGGAGCCGCCGAGTGCCGGAAATGCATGGCACATGGCGCAACTGTTGCCGTTGAAAACCGGGCCGAGGCCGTTACCCGTCTCGTTGGCGATGTTGCCACTGACCGAATCGACCTCCTGGAAGCGCGTCTGCGCCGCCGTGAAGAAAGCCTGATCCAGGTTGGACAGCCCACTCACCGATCCGCCGGCGCCCGGAGCGCCGCCGCGCGGACCCGGATCCACCACGACCTGACCGAATGCCGCTCCCGAGGCGGCGAGCAGGCTGATGACGATGGCGCCGCCGATGACCGCTCCGGTCCTCGGCTTGTTTCTTGCTGCGACTCTGACTGCTGTGCTCAGGCGAATCCTTCTCATGTGACCTCTCCATATCCTCCACGGCCACGGGTTATGATCGACACGAGCACTACTGCCGCGCGTCCCATCATCCCGGGTCGAAATGTTAAAGGTTAGTTGTTTCGGAAAGCCCCAACATACGCCGAGCGTGTATTCACGTCATCGACACATCTAAGATTGATCAATTAAAGGTTGCCGTCAAGCGTGATTTTACCGCGCGGCCATTTTCTGCCAATCCATGATCCGCTGGCGCTCGCGACGTTGTCCCGGGCTCGACTGGCAGTTCCTCATCGAACGTCCGGCAAAATTGGAACCGGGGCACCCGGAAACGCGCGCGCCAAGGGCGGATGCAGACGATACGCGACTCAGCTGGAGCCAATTTAAGGTTGTGATCGCAAATCGCGTTGCTATAATACCTTCCGCATGAACCAGTCTTTTTGCGGGGCGGCGAATGCGCGAACGAGGTGTCCGGGCGGGGAGGGACCGTTGACTAGAGCGGCTCGCGGTCTGGTTTTTCTATCGCTGACGGTCGGCGTCTGGATAGGGCAGATGTCGATCGCGGAGATCGCGGGCTGCCGTGCGCTGGCGCAGTCGGATTCGCCGTCACAGCCGCCGCCGGGCGCTCCGGCAAAAGATTGGGACGGCTCGGATCCGGAGTCTGGATCGGTCGTCGGCAAGGCCTACGAAAACAAATATTTCGGCCTCTCCGTGCCTCTGCCGCAAGGGTGGTCCGAGGGCCTCGCCGGGCCGCCGCCGTCGGCCGTCGGCTCCTATGTGCTGTCCGCGTTCGACGGCACCAAGGCCGACCGTGGGTCGATCCTGATCGTCGCCCAGGACCTGTTCTTCGGCACCAAGACGTTCGCGAGCGCCGCCGAGATGGCGGCGGATTTCCGCGATTCCATCCGGGGCATCTCCTACATGACGATCGACCGCGGGCTCGACAGCACGGCGATCCGTGGCCATGAGTTTTGGCGCCTCGACTATCATGCCGGCGGCCTCTACCGCGTCTGGCTGGCGACGGAACTGCGCTGCCATTCGGTCATGTTCAACATCACCGGCACGGATCGGGCTCAGGTCGAGAACATCGCGCGCGGTCTTGAGGCGATGGCGCTGCCTGGCGAAGCCGGCGCGCCAGTGCCGCCCGGCGCCGAGCAGACAACTCCGGTCTGCATCAAGGACTACGCGACGGAGCAGACCCTCGTGCGCAGGGTCGATCCGGTTCCCAACGAACCCAGGGGCGTCAACGTGCCGGTCCGGATCATCATCGGCCAAGACGGCCGGGTCCGCCACGTGCACGTGATCAGTGCCAGCCCGGCGCAGCGCCAGGCGATCGTGGAGGCGCTGACGCACTGGGAATTCAAGCCGTATGTGGTGGCCGGGCGTCCCACCGAAGTCGAGACCGGTGTGCTCTTCAAGTTCAGGCCGCACGGAACCTGACGGGTGATCGGGGGTCGGAAACGTCTTGGTGGCGGACGATCGCCATCAGCATTTTATGGAGCGCGAGCCGCGCGCGGATGAACCAAGCTCAGGGCGAACGCCGATCACGCGATTGGTTCATGGTGCTGTCCCGCCGCTCCACGGCGCGGTCGATGCGCTGCATGGTTTCGATGGCGAGATAGCCGCCGTCGAGATAGCGCGCGCCGATTTCGCGGGCGTCGCGGCCGCAGTGCGGACAGGCCGCGGTGCCCTCGAAGACATAGCGCAGGCATTGCCGGCAGAGCAACAGAACCGGTGCGGCGCGGCCTTGCGGTGGCGTTGAGAGAGGGCCGCTCATGCGCAGTGGACTTCGACAGGCGGTGTCTCTGCCGCCGGGATCGGTTCTTCGACCAAGGCAAAACGACCGGTGGCAAACGGCAGCGAGGGGGCCTCCTCGACCTTGACGACGCGCTCGCGGATGCCGCGCTCGGCGAGCGTCAGAACGCGGTGATGGCAGTAGGGATTGTTGCCGCGCCGGCCGAGCAGGGAATCGGCGGTCCAGGTACAACCGCCGCGGCAGGCCTCGGCGTAATAGCAGCTCCGGCAAAAGCCCCAGAGATCTTCGACGCCTCGGTTGCGGTTGAATTGCAGCGCCGGATGGGTTGCCCATAATTCCGCGATCGGGGTGTCGCGGACGTCGCCCGCGCCATAGCGGTCGGTCGCGAGCGACGGACATCCCTTGAGCGTTCCGTCCGCCTCCAGGCCGATCGCATTCTGGCCGGCCGGACAGCCGCTGTAATAGCCGCGGTCGGGACCGCGCCACAGTACGTCATAGGGACCGAAATAGCCGACGTTGTTGCCCGGCAACAGCACCAGGTTGCGCTCGCGTCCGCGCTGATGCAGATCCGCCAACAGCGGCATCAGCGTGGACAGCTCAAAGGGCTGCAGCAGGATTTCGTCATGATCGACCGCATTGCCCATCGCCACCGTGAGCTGGACCTGCCAATAGCGGGCGCCGGCAGCGACGATGATGTCCATCAGTTCGGCAAGTTCCGGCATCACCGTCGAAGTAATCTGGGTGTTGACGCTCGCGATCAGCCCGAGACTGCGGCAATCCTCCAGCACGCGCATGGCTTCGCGGTAAGAGCCGGGAACGCCGCGCAACCGGTCGTGCAACGCCTGCAGGCCGTCGACCGATACGCCGAGACCGAGCAGGCCGGCATCGACAGCGGCCTTGATCATTTCGCGTGACAGCTTGTAGCCGCCGGTCTGCATCGTGCAGTCGATGCCGCGGTCGCGGATCGCGCGGATCAGCGTCAGCCAGTCCCTGCGGATGAAGGCTTCGCCGCCGATGATGGTGATTTCACGGGTACCGAGTTCGGCGAGCTGGCGGATGACCTCGATGCACTCGCCGGTACTGAGCTCATTGGCGCGGCGATGACCGGCGCGCGAGCCGCAGTGAACGCATTTCAGATTGCAGGCGAGGGTGGTTTCCCAGACCACATAGACCGGCACGCAGTCGATCTGGTCGCGAAGCGAGAGCCTGCGCCGCGGCCCGCTATCGCGTGAGGATTCTGTCATCGACTTGCAGCCTTTGGCCCGGCATGTCGACCGGGCGCCGTTGCACGATTAGGCGCGCTCCGCATGCTCTATTTCTTCGCCGCGATGGCCTTTTCGAGATCGCTGAGCGATGCACGCAACTCGCCATCATCGCCTTCGTTGCTCTTGAGCAAGTCGTTCGCCACGATACGATAGGCTTGCAAGGTTTCCAGACTTGCAGTCTTGATCTTGTCACGAATGGTGGCGCCATAGAGCTGCCTGATGTTTCCATTTCCGCCGTTGTCATACTGAGCCATGCCCGTCTCCTCAAGGTTGAGATGTCGTCGAGATCGCGGCCAGCAAAAGGCGGAGCGCACGAAGGCGCCGCCGCGACGGCGTGCCAGTCGTCTCAGCACTCCAAAACCGCGATCCGCCTCGAACGTAGCTTAAACTATTTTTTGGCCGGCTTCGCCGCGATCGCTTTGTCGAGCTCCTGGACCGCGTCCGCGAGATCCTTGGCGTCCGATCCCTTGTGATCCTTCAGGAGATCACGAGCCACCGTTCTATAGGCCACCAAGGTCTCAAGGTCGGCCGACTTGCACTTGTCGCGAATAATGACGCCATACAGCGGACGGATTGTGCCTGAAGATGTCACGCGTATTCTCCTGCTGATTGTGGCCATCCCTGAGAACGCTCTGGGAACAGTTCCGACTCTGCAAACTGGGATCGGCCGAACGAAATCGGTGGGACCGCCGGCCCCACAATGAGTAATCGAAATGCGAACTCAATTTAAAAGTGAGTGTATGCTACGTTACATTCCCGGCGATTTCAATAGATGCGACCCGCCGCCGGCCTCCACGATGGTTCACGATTAAGGGATCACACCGTACGCGATGGACAGCCGCGTCCCGAATGTCGCCAGATAGGCAGCGCGTCGTTCACGGTACTACATACCAGATGCCGGACGACCCGGGTTTTGTGAGGCGCTTCAGATCCCCGCGGAATTATCGGGCCAGCCCGTCATCCGCCGTCACGAGGTCCTCGATCCCGATTGGAAAATGGCGCACCCGGATTCCCGTCGCGTGCCAGACCGCGTTGGCCACCGCGCCGGCCGAGCCGGTGATGCCGATTTCGCCGACACCCTTGATGCCGAGTGCGTTGACGTGGGGATCGTGCTCCTCGATCATCAGAGCCTCCAGCGACGGCAGGTCGGCATTCACAGGAATGTGGTAGTCGGCGAGGTTGGCGTTGAGCGTGCGGCCGGAGCGGCGGTCGACTACCGCCTGCTCGTGCAGCGCAAACGACACGCCCCAGATCATGCCGCCGTAAATCTGGCTTCGCACCAGGCGAGGATTGATGACCCGCCCGGCTGCGAAAGCGCCGACCATCCGGCTGACGCGGATCTGTCCGAGATCGGGATCGACCTTGACCTCGGCGAACACCGCGCCGTGCGCGTGCATGGCGTAGGCCGATTGCGCCGCCGGATCGGGCGCGCCGTTGCCGCGCGCCTCGACCTCGGCGAGACCGGCGCGGGACAGGATATCGGCATAGCTCTCGCTGCGGCTTTCATCGTCGCGACGGAACAAGCGTCCGTTGCGGGCAACGACGCCGGCATTGCCGGCTCCAAACAAGGGCGAGCGCTCATTGGTCGTAGCGAGATCAGCCAACTTGGCGATCAGGGCGGCGCCGGCATTATGGATCGCCATGCCTGCGGTTGCGGTATGGGCCGAGCCGCCGGCGATGCCCGCGTCCGGCAGGTCTGACGTGCCTGACCTGAACTCGAGCCGATCGAGGTCGAGTCCTAGTCCGTCGGCCGCGATCTGGGCGAGCGCGGTCCAGGCGCCCTGGCCCATGTCGTGCGCACCCGTCTCCATCAGGCCAGAGCCGTCGTGGCGCACCACCGCACGCGCCTCGGCGGCAAACATCAGCGCCGGAAATGTCGCGGTCCCCATTCCCCAGCCGAGCAACAAGCCCGCCTCGTCGCGCATCTGTCGTGGCGCCAGTGGGCGTCTCGACCAGCCGAAGCGCTCGGCGCCTTGCATGTAGCATTCGCGCAGCGCCTTGGAGGAGAAGGGCTTGCCGGAAATCGGTTCGACGTCGGCATAGTTCCTGATGCGGAAGGCGAGAGGGTCCAGCCCGCAGGCCCACGCCGCCTCGTCGATCGCGCTCTCCAGCGCGATCGAGCCGGTCGCCTCACCGGGAGCCCGCATGAACAACGGCGTGCCGGTGTCGATGCGGACCGCCCGATGCGAGGTGGCAATCGCAGGGCTGGCGTAGAGCGTATGCGAGGCGTCGGCGGCCGGCTCGAAGAAATCATCGAACGTGCTCGACGCGACCTTGGCCTGATGATCGATCGCCGTCAGCCGGCCCTCGCCATCGGTGCCGATGCGAAGCCTTTGGCGGGAGGGTGAACGATGGCCCACCGGGCCATACATCTGTTCACGGCGCAGCACGAGTTTGACGGGCCGGCCGACCAGCCTGGCCGCCAGGACGCCGAGCAGCTGCGGACTGGAAATAAAGCCCTTGGAGCCGAAGCCGCCGCCGAGGAACGGGCTGCGAATATGGATCTGCTCCGGCGCGATGCCGAACAGTCCGGCGATCCGCGCTTGCGCCATGGCGAGGCCCTGGCTCGGCGTGTCGATCGACAGCCGATCGCCGTCCCACGCCGCGACGATGGCATGCGGCTCCATGGCATTGTGGTACTGGGTCGGCGTCTCGTAGGTCGCATCGATGCGCTGTGACGCCGCCTTGAGACCCGCCTCCACATCGCCGCGCCGCATTTCGGTGGGGTTGCCGACGCCGACGGCCGGCGGCACGAAAGCTTCGCTCCCATCCAGGCCGACGCGGGCAGGCAACGATTCGTAGCGCGGCGACAGCAGCGCCGCGCCTTCGGTCGCAGCTTCCAGCGTCTCGGCGATCACCACCGCGATCGGTTGGTTTGGATAGCGCACCTGGTCGTTCTGCAACAGATCGAGCCGGAACATGAACGGATTGGTCTTGGCGTCCGGATCCTCCGTGAGGGCGGGACGGTTCTTGGGCGTCATGACGTCGACGACACCTGGATGGCTCATGGCTGCCTGCACGTCGAGGAAGCTGACCCGACCGCGCGCGATGTGGCTGACTGCGAGGACGGCGTGCAGCATTCCCTCGGGGTGATTGTCCGCGGCGTAGCGGGCCTCGCCCCTGACCTTGAGCAGGCCGTCGCGTCGGGTCAAAGGCTGCCCGATATTGGAGCCGTGCCGGGCATGGGCTGCATTGTCGGTGAGACGTATCTCAGGCATTTTGCAATGCTCCTGGAGCGGTCGAGAAAAGGGAGGCTGGAAGGGCAGGGATGCGGCGCGGCGTTCCCGCCGCGGCTGATGTCAGCGCGCGCACTACGATGCGCCGCGCCAGCTCGATCTTGAAGCCATTCTCTCCGGAGGCTTTGGCGTCGGCGAGCGCCGCTTCGGCCGCGCGGCGGTACGCCGCGGGATCGGGATGCGAGCCTGCCAGGGTCGCTTCCGCCGCGCGGACCCGCCACGGCTTGGCGGCGACGCCGCCGAGCGCCAGTCGCGCCTCTGCGATGGTACCCTGTTCGATCCGCAAGCAGGCCGCGGCCGAGACGATCGCGAAAGCGTAGGAGGTGCGTTCGCGGAGCTTGAGATAGCGTGCGTGGGCCGCGAAAGCGCGGGCTTTGGCGGGCAGCCTGATGGCGATGATCAAATCACCGGGATCGAGCTTGCTTTCGCGTTCCGGCCTGTCGCCGGGCAGGCGGTAAAAATCCTCCAGTGTGACCTCGCGCCGGCCGGCCTTGCCCTCGATCTCCACGACGGCATCAAGGGCGGCCAGCGGTACACAGAAATCCGACGGGTGGGTGGCGATACAGGCCTTGCTCCAGCCGAGCACGGCGTGCAATCGGTTCTCGCCGTGAAGGGCGTCGCAGCCGGCACCCGGCTCGCGTTTGTTGCAGGCGCTGGCGGTGTCGTAGAAATATCCACAGCGCGTTCGCTGCAATACATTGCCGGCGACGGTTGCGGCATTGCGCAGCTGCGCCGAGGCACCCGACAGCAGAGCCTCGGCCACGGCAGGATAGAACCTTGCGAAATCGGGATCGTGCGCCAGATCGGCATTGCGAACCAGCGCGCCGATGCGGATGCCGCCATCGGCGAGATGTTCGATGCGATCCAATGCTTTCAGTCGCGAGATATCGACGAGACGATTCGGGCGGCTGATCCCGCCCTTCATCAGGTCGAGCAGGTTGGTGCCCCCAGCGAGATAGGCGGCGCCCGGCTCGGCCGCGGCCGATACGGCTTCCGCAATGGTGGTAGGTCTGACGTAATCGAAGGTCTTCATGCCGAGCGCCTCTGGTTGGCCGCGGCCAGGATTTTCTGTGCCTCCAGCACCGCTTCAGTAATGCCCGCATACGCCCCGCATCGGCAGAGGTTTCCACTCATGCCTTCCCGTACCCGCTCAGGGTCGTCGCCGGCGTGGCCTTCCTCGATCAGGCCGATTGCGCTCATGATCTGGCCGGGCGTGCAAAAGCCGCATTGCAGGCCGTCATGCGCGATGAAGGCGGCCTGCACTGGATGCAGGTGGTCACCGCGGGCGACGCCCTCGATCGTCAGCACATCCGCGCCGTCCTGGCTGATGGCGAGCGCCAGACAGGAATTGATCCGTCGCCCGTCGACCAGAACCGTGCAGGCGCCGCATTGGCCGCGGTCACAACCCTTTTTGGTGCCGGTCAGGTGCAGTCGCTCGCGCAGGAGATCGAGCAGAGTGACGCGCGGGTCCGACAGATCGACGTTGCGCTGCACTCCGTTCACGGTAAGGCTGATGGAGAAGTTCATGCAGTGCTCCCATCAATGCTGCTATGGTCAAATGGAATCGAGCCGGCGTGTCCCCGAAAGTGGCGGCTGACATCGAGCGGTCCGATGATCAAGAGTTCGCGTCGCCGATCGAGCTCGCGGCCGCCGGAGTTTGGTCGACGGCACGTGGCAGGAGCGGCACGTTTAGGTTAGTATACGGAGGCATCCTCCGTTTGCAAGGGGACGGGGATCACGGATTAGTTAGATGACAGATCAGTCCGCAGCTTTGCTTCGAAAGCCGCGCGCCGACGCGGTTCGCAACCGCGAGCGCGTCCTGCAATCCGCCAAGGCGGTGTTCAGCGCCGGCGGCCCGGATGCGAGCCTGGAGGCGGTGGCAAAACGCGCGGGCGTCGGCATCGGCACGCTGTATCGACACTTTCCCACCCGCGAGGCGCTGTTCGAGGCGGTCTATCGACGCGAGGTGCTCGAGCTCGGCGAGCTGGCGGAAGCGCTGAAGAGCGAGGCCGATCCGGTCGACGCCTTGCGTCGCTGGCTGCGCTCCAATGTCGAGTTCGTCGCCACCAAAAAGGGCATGTCGGCGGCGCTGGCGCTGGCCGTGCAGGGGAACTCGGAACTGTCGGCGTTTTCGTTCGATCACCTGACCAAGGCGGTCGGTGCGCTGCTGGACCGCGCCGTTGCCGCCGGCCTGATCCGCTTGGATATCAGCCCTGAAGACCTGCTGCGGGCGCTGGTCGGCATGTGCTACATGCACGACCAGCCGGGTTGGCAGCAGAGCGTCCTGCGGCTGGTGAATGTTTTCGTCGATGGCCTTGCCGTGCAAACCGGCGTCGGCGGAGCGACGGCAAAGGGTCCGCGGCGCGGCACAGCTGCAGCGAGCGGACATCCGCGGCGGCGCCATTCTCGGAACCGCCGGGAATAACAATACGGAAGGCGCCGCGAGGACGCCGGCGACGAACAATCCGCTGGTTTCGACGGCCGATCTGAAATTTCAGAACAGCGATGTCTTCCTGGTCGACAATTTTACGCGCGCCGCCGATCGCAATGCTTTCGTGCCCAACCGCCAGCGTTCCGATCTCAAGCGCGCAATAGGCCACCGGCACCTTGCAGCGGTTGCAGAGCCGGCAACCGCCGCCGTTTAATCCGATCCAATCCCTTTAGATTTCCTTGGGCTGGCCGCTGGCCCCAAAGAGTTCCCGTGCAGCAACGCGTGGCGGGCAATCGGCCTTGCGTGCAACCACGACACACAATTGAACCAATAGAGTCAAATTATCGGCGCTTGTCCGCATGATAGTGGCAACGGGTTGTCCGGGACAACGCTCACCAAAAATGTCAACCAGGTGCGCTTTGAGGTGCGACGATGCTGATTGTGCGGGACTTGGCACGGGACTCGTCGGAATCAAGGCTGCATCTGGCCCGCGAGCCCGTTCGTTGGCGGCGATTGCGGCTATGGCATCACGCCGCGGCGCTGCTGATGGTCGCTGCGATCGCCGGTGCGATGGCTATGAAACCGGCCGCGGCTGCGGGCGCCGGCGACAACGAGATCCGGATCGGCAACACCATGTCGTATACCGGTCCGCTTTCCTCCTACAGCATCATCGGCACGACGATCGCGGCCTATTTCGAAAAGGTCAACGCCGAAGGCGGCGTCAATGGCCGCAGGATCAATTTCATCTCCTACGACGATTCCTACAACCCGGCCAGGACCGTTGAGCTTACCCGCAAGCTGGTCGCAGATGACGGGGTCCTGTTCATGCTGGCGAGTCTCGGCACCGCCTCGAGCGCGGCGGTGCAGCCCTATCTGAACTCGAACAAGATCCCGCAGCTGTTCGTCGCGTCCGGCGCCTCGATCTGGGACAAGCCGCACGAGTTCCCCTGGAGCATGGGCTTCCAGCCCAGCTATGAAATCGAAGCGCATATCTATGCGCAGTATCTGTTGGAGAATTACCCGCAAGGCAGGATCGCGGTACTTTATCAGGACGACATCTTCGGCAAGGAGTTGCTGAAGGGCCTGAACGATGCGCTCGGCGGCAAGATCCCGGTGGTGGCTGAGTCGTACAAGGTGACGGACACCAGCATCGATGCACAGCTCACCCGATTGAAGGCGTCGGGCGCGGACATTTTCGTCGACCTGACGACGCCGAAATTCTCCATCATGGCAATCCAGCGCCTCGCCGCCATGGCGTGGAAGCCGGTGCATCTGCTCTCGACGGTGTCGGTCGACACCGTACAGCAGCCGGCCGCCGCCCAGCATGCGGAAGGGCTGTTATCCGCCGCTTTTACCTTCGATGCCGACGATCCGGAGATTGCAAGCGCCCCGGGTTACGACGCGTGGGTCGCTTTCATGGACCGCTATTTGCCGGCCGCGAGCAAGAAAAACAGCCTGGCGATCTTCGGCTACGCGGTGGCCCGGGCGACGGTCGAGGTGCTGACGAAATGCGGCGATGACCTGTCGCGGGACAATGTGATGAGGCAGGCGAGTTCGTTGAAGGGTCTGCAGCTCCCGATGTTGATTCCCGGCGTCGTGATTAACACCAGCGCGAGCGACCACGCGCCGTTTGAGCAGATGCAGATGATGCGATTCTCGGACGGCCGATGGCAACGCTTCGGCTCGGTGCGCAGCGGGGTCGATCCGGGCAGCGTCAGCAGCTCCTTCATGACCCTGTTCCGTTATGGCAAGGAAAAGCACGAACTGGCGGCTCAGCTCAACCTCAACACCGTCACCCTGATGACCGGCTCGATCGGGAGCACCTACGCGCAGATCGGCGCTGATCTGGCTTCCGTGCTCGACGATGGCCCCAGGATGCGCGTGTTACCCGTGCTAGGACGCGGGTCCGTGCAGGCGGTGGCGGACGTGCTGCTGACGAAGGGCGTTGACGCCGGGATCGTGCGCAAGGACACGCTCGCTTACCTCGAGCGCAAGGACTTCGCCGACAATATCCGCAATCAGTTCGTCTACATCACCAAGCTGTTCAACGAGGAAATGCACGTGCTTGCGCCGGTGAGCATCCGCAGCCTGAAGGATCTCGATGGCAAGACGGTGGTGGTCGGCGTGCCGGATGGCGGCACCTTCGTAACCTCGATCAACGTGTTCGAACGTCTGGGGATCAGGCCGCATCTGGTCTATAGCGAGCCGCGATTGGCGCTCGACATGCTGCGCCGGGGCGAGATCGATGCGATCGTGACCGTCGAGGGCAAACCGGTGCAGTGGCTGAGCCAATTGAACGATCCCAACCTGCATCTGGTGCCGGTCGGCTATGAGACACCGCTGCAGGAGGAATATCTGCCCTCGCAGCTCACATCGGCGGACTACCCCAATCTGGTTGCCGACGGCGCTCCCGTCGATACCATTGCAGCCGAGGCCATTCTGGCGGCCTACAACTGGCCGAAGGCGAGCGATCGGTATCGCCGTCTGTCCGTGTTGGTCGATTCGCTTTTCAGCCGGATTGCGCAGTTGCAGCGGCCGCCGTACCATCCCAAGTGGAAAGAGGTGGCGCTGCCGGCCCCGGTCGCCGGCTGGACCCGCTTCAGTGCTGCGCAGGCGTGGCTCGACTTGCACTCCCCGGGGGCCGAGACCGCTGCCATATCCGAATCCGACACCATCGAGGGGCCGAGCGTGATCGGCAAGCGGCCGGATCGCGAGGATCAGTTGTTCCGCGAATTCCTGCAATGGCGCGCGGCGCGCCTGAGGGTCAGAACGCCGCCAGGCCCACGCCGAGCTACCGTCGTCCGTAGCGGATCAATAAGGTGAAGCGCGGCACGCCGTCACAGATGACGGCGTGCTTTCCGGCGATCCCGCTTGTAATCGGCGTTCTGGTTGGCAAGCCTGCTTGCGAAGCGTTCAGCGATAACTGGCGAGCGTGTCGAGCTGGTGTTGTGCCTCGGGCGAGCCCCATTCCTGGGCTTTCTGATACCATGAACGAGCTTGTGCCGGATCAGGGTCCGGGCTGAAGGCGCTGAATTGCTTCGACAGTATCGGATCGAAGGTCTTGGCGAGGTAAAGCGCGGCGTTCGGATCCTGGGCTTCCGCTGCGCGAAGCAGCAACAGACGCGCCGCATGCAAGTCTCCCTGGTCCAGCCGGTCCTTCGCCCGCCTGATGAAATCTGCGACCTCGCGGGGCTTGATTTCCGGCTTGGGCGGCTGGGAGGGCTCTGTGCCGGCTGGCCGCAGCGACGTCATGGGCGGTGCCGGCACCGTCCTGAAGGCGGGATTGGCGGCCGTCGCGATGGCGGCGCTCTGGGGTGCCGAGGTCCAGTTCAGCTGTACCGCGCTGCTGGCGAGCGTAGCGCCATCGGGTCCGCGAAGCTCGGCGGTCAAATCCATGGCTCCGGTAAAACCGATCGGTGGAATGATCAATGCTTGCGAAATCTCACGGGCCGGCACGCGCCATTCCCCAGGACCCGTTCGCCTTCCGACCGTCAGCCGGGCACCGGCCGGCATCCTGCGGATGCTCACGGTCGCGTTGGCACTGGGAAGGCTGATGTTGACACCGAGCGGCAGCGGCTGGTTGACGGATCCGCCGGCACTGTGGAGGATCAGCATCGGACTGCGCTGCGCAGGCAGGGATGGCTGTGAGGATTTTCCCGACCCCGGGGCCGATGCCTCCAGATCAGCCGAGCCCTGCAAGGCCGGATAGACAACCACGTAACCCAGTACGATCAGCGCGGCCACGCCGACGGCGACAACTGAACGAAAAGCCAACCCGGGCTGAAACAACAGCACCAACGGTGCGTTGCGAATCTCCGGCTCGCGCGGCTGTCGCAGCGCCACCACGACGCTCTCAGCCGCCTTCTCCGGTTGCTTCTGAGCGGGCGCGGCGATGTCTTCCATGGTTTGCCATTGCGCGCCGGTGTTGACAGGCTTGCGTTGGACCGCGTGGCCCCGTTTTGCCAGGGCGTGCGCCAAAGGCGACGGGTCGGAGTCGGTGCCGCGCAGCCGGCGGGAAGCCTGACCGGTCGAATCGAGATCGTTTTGCTTCTTATCGCTCACGCCAGTCCCTCCCTCTAGTGTTGTGATTCTAACGCTTGTTTCGCTCTGGCCACTTTTTCGAGGATTTGGCCGGCGGATTTGGTCCAGACGAAGGGTTTGGGATCATCATTGTGGTTTTCCAGGTATTCCATGAT
>Ga0182012_10001513_pt1 | contig 25359 bp, 20 predicted proteins | sample 612S2SmetaG_FD_120486 | JGI IMG/M metagenome (GOLD analysis project Ga0182012, IMG submission 120486) | Permafrost microbial communities from Stordalen Mire, Sweden - 612S2S metaG | ecosystem: Environmental > Terrestrial > Soil > Wetlands > Permafrost | place: Sweden: Stordalen | collected...
ACCGGCGTTACCGGCACGCGCCGTCCGGCCAGAGCGGTGCAGATAGGCCTTGTGGTCGGCCGGGGGATCCACATGCACGACGAGCTCCACAGCATCAACGTGCACGCCACGGGCGGCGATGTCCGTGGCCACCAGGACTCGCGCCTTGCCGCTGGTGAAAGCCGCCAGGTTGCGGTCGCGTGCAGGTTGAGAAAGGTTGCCGTGCAAGTCGACTGATGGAACTCCGGATTCGGTGAGCTGTCTGGCGAGCTTGCGCGCTTGATGCTTGGTACGCATGAACAACAACCTCCGGCCCGTGCCCGAGGCGAGATAGTGAACTAGTTCCTTCTTGGCTTCAGCCCCCGCCACGTGGAACACGTGGTGAGTCATGGCAGCCACCGGTGAGTCGACCGCGTCTACGGAGTGCGTCACCGGGTTTCGGAGAAAGCGCTTGACGAGCTTGTCGACGTCGTTGTCGAGGGTCGCCGAAAACAACATCCGATGCCCGCGGGCGGGTGTTGCAGCCAGGATGCGGGTAACTGCGGGTAAGAAGCCGAGGTCGGCCATGTGATCGGCCTCGTCGAGTATGGTGATCTCGATCGTGTCGAGCCTGATGAGGCGCTGTTTCACCAAGTCTTCTAATCGGCCCGGGCACGCAACCAGGATGTCGATGCCCGACCGCAGGGCAGCCACTTGGCGACCTTGTGGAACCCCGCCGTAGATCGTGGTGACCTTGAGATTGTGCGCGGCTGCCAAAGGCTCAAGTACCGCGGCGATCTGGGAGGCCAATTCGCGAGTGGGAACAAGGATTAAACCTCTCGGACCCGATACTTTTTCCATCCGCGCCAGCCGTTCAACAAGCGGGATGCAAAACGCGAGTGTCTTCCCGCTGCCAGTCTTCCCGCGGCCAAGCGCGTCTCGCCCGGCAAGAGTGTCGGGGAGCGTCTCAGCCTGGATCGGAAAGGGAGACAGGATTCCGCGTGCGGCGAGCACGTTGATCATTGTTTCGCCAACGCCGAGATCGGCGAAGGATGGCTCTGTCGTCATGTGTTTAGGACCTTCAGATTTAGGTTGTGCAGTGCTCCGTGGAATCGCCAGGAGGCACACGACACAAGTTGGCGAGATTGCCGGCAGGCAATATCGATCGCCGAAGAGCTTGTGCGGATGTATGGACATCTGCGTTCGAAGCTTAGGGACCGGTAGTTCAGAATCCTCAGTAAGCTGCGAAAAGATTGTTCTACGACGCGCCGGCATCAGTGCTATTGACGCCGCCGATTAATCAAATCATACACGACGTGACCGCCGACCCCAATCCTTGCCAATCCTTGCCAACCCTTGCAGCCGGCGAGCGGTGTTGACGAACAACGTGGCCGCAGTTCACCGAGGCGGCGTCGCGTTGCTGCTACAGCCGTTTCGTTGTTGACGATGGCCTCGAACGTCATCCCGCGGACGAGATCACGGGCAATGCGATTTATCCATCAGCACGATCGCGGGTCGACAGTCTCTTGTGCTGGGAAGGGGTTCCCATGAATCGCGCAGACGCCGGCCTACCCATTTACCCGGCGCATCGCGACTCTGGGCGTTCTCGACCGCCGACTCCATTGTCCGTGTGGCCCAGGGCGAAAACGTTTGAAGCAGCGACACCTTTAGGATGTGCGCTGCCGAGATGAAACGGCGTTACGGACCCTAGCCGGAATCTTCCGGTTTTTCCGCGCCGATCCTCAAAAGGCTGTCAACGGTTAGCGCATTGTCTGGGCCGGCCGCGGTCATCATGATGGCGTGCGCTTGGTCTGGGTCGGCGCGCGGGGAGACTACGAGGAGAACGATTCTCTGGCGGTTGAGCCCAAGGACTTCGACGGTGTTGACCGGCTGGAGGCGATATCCGTCAAGTCGTACCGGCCGCCCCCCTACTGTCATTTTCCTTGGTGCGGAGGACCATTCGCCGAGTTTGTAGATTACGCGGCCAATCTCGCCGAGCCTAACTGAGAGCACCGCCAGCAGATCTGGCAGTTCTGCGGCGAGGTCGTCACTGTGCGGCCACCATGCCCCATCGACGTATCCGCTCTCGGGCGACTTGGGCTTTAGGCGCAGGCGCGGTGTGTGCACCGGTGAGGCATGACGCTGCGCGACATCCGTGTGGTCCTGGTTCAGCGTCATCGCGACGCTCCTGTCTTGACCGCGAAACCGGCCCGATTGTGGGAATCGGTGACGACATGTCTTTGAATAGTCACATACGAGGTATCACCGACATTTTCGAGCCTACTCTGGTTGTCCAGTAGGGCGGCAGCGGCAACGCCGAAGCCGGGTAATCACGCTGTGGCGCGGCTGGTTTCAAAAATCTTCAACCGCAGTCCGGCTGCGGTGATCGGTTGAGCAGGTGTCCTCAGCGGATGGAAACCAGTTGGTCGATTGAATCCTGTGGCAAGTCACCGCCAACGACGGCGCTCACCGCCAGTTGGTTCAGCGTGATCGCGCCTTTGTGATTATCGAGGAAGGCCGTGTCGGCGGCGTCACGTCCGGTGGCTATGCGCACCAAGGTCTGCCGGGGCGCCAGCAGCGTCGCATCGACCACCCGCCATTGACCCTCGACGAAAGCCTCGGCCACCGCGTGGAAGTCCATCGGCGACAATCCCGGTGCGTACACGGACACCAAGCGGGCCGGAACGTTGACCGCACGCAACAGTGCCACCACCAGATGCGCGAAGTCGCGGCACACACCTTCGCCGGCGAGCAGGGTATCCACCGCCCCGTCGATCGGATCACTTGAGCCGGGCACATAGTTCAACCGGGTACCCACCCACGAGCTTACGTGCTCCAACAACGTCGCTGAATCGCCGTCGTTGCCGAATTCGGTTGCAGCGAAACCATAGAACTTATCGGCCTCGGCGTAGCGGCTGGGCCGCAAATACATCGACAGGTCATAGTCGGTGACCGGAGCCGGATCAGTCTGGCCCACGATTGTCGCCGCGTAGTCGACCTTCAGTGTGCCGACGGCCGCGTCGAACTTATGGATGCGGTTGCCGTGCGTACCGCTGACTTCCAAGGGCTGGATAGGCTGCCCGTTCAAGACGAACCGAAGCGACTCGGAGACCTCAGTGTGTGGATGCGGTGCAACTGCAATCTGAAACTCCAGCGTCGTGGGCGCCGTGATTTCGACTTCGATCTCGCAGCCCACTTCTCGCCTCATAGCGCGATACTGCGCCAGTTGGTGCGGATTCGCCAGCCGTGCGGCGGGTCAAGATGGCTCGTCCCGGGTCCATGTTGGACTTCCTGTCTTCGCCGCATATGGCATACCCTGGGAGATAGCGACGGGTTTGGACAGGTTGCGTTCGTGGTCCGTTGTTAGATGGCCGTTGGTGCGTAACTGTGGTGTTAAACAGTCAGCACCAGGCTGGCCGCCGTCGAACTTGCTGTGTGCACAAACGCAGCGCGGCTCTTCTGGAGATCGGGTGATTTGGGCGAACCCACCGCCTGAGTCGCACTACGCTCGAAGTGCTTGACGCCGAGGGCAATAAGATCGTCTCGCTGGTTCCCACAGTCGGCCGCGGCCTGGTAGACGAACAGCTGCGAGCGGCCATCGAACACATCGACCAGGGGGACGGGCCCGTCAGCCCCGATCAGGGTGTAATCGGTCAGCGCGACCATGGGCTGACGGCGCCGCCGGGCGGCAGTGGCCTCTCGCCGAAGTTCGGTGCTCGCAGCCAAAGATTTCGTCCGCAACGACACGTCAACGAGAGAATAACGATTCGGCAGAGCCCTGGATTTGGCGGTAGACCGATGCGAGTGTCATCGCGTGACTGTTGATGTTGACGCGCTGGCGCGCCGCTCGCGTAGGCAGTGGATGGACCGACCACCCCAACGCTGTACTCGTGGTCACTGGCTGCTTCCTGGACACATGATCGTTGCCACGATGCCGTGCTCCTGCGGCCAGCACATCTGCTGGCAATGCGAGTGCGGTGCGGCCACGTACGTGCCGGCATTCGTCGAGTCGTGCAGCCTGGCGACCGGTCTGCGCGGATCTTCAGTTTATCGAGTCGCCTCCGTCCCGCGGACTTAGCTGAACTCGGCCTCGATGGCTGGGCGCCAAGGTGCCCGCGATTGTTTTCCCTCACCGTGACTTTTATGCTCGCGCGCACACGGCACGCCGAACCACGATGCCCGCTGGGCCACCGCTGACGACGAGACAGGTCGTTCCCCGGGATGCATATCCATCCGCGGCCTTGGCGGACCAACCTCGGTGCTACGGGGGAACATGTGCGCCCTGCGTACGGGTTATTGACTCGGTCGCACCCATCGAGCTGTGATTTTGGGGGCTCACCGTGGCACCGCGGGCCGGAATCGGGGACCTAGCGCAATACCGCGTCACTGGACGGCCCGGCCGGCAAGGGCATCGAGTTGGTGCACAGCGCCCGCCAGGCCGGCGGGACTTCCGGGCAAACCGATCCTCGATCGCGTGACGTTGCTGCTCGTCACGCTCGTCGTGCCGGACATCGGTGCGTGGTCACTGACATGCTGAGGCGCATACGCCTTGCTACGCTTCGCGCCATGCACGTGGCATCCGGTGGTTTGGTGTGCTTGGGCCTCGTGCTTTGTTGTTGCTGACACCGGACCCCGTGCGCGGTGTGGAGTTGGCGAATCCTCCTGAAGTTCTCTTGCCTTTCCAAGCCTTTCAAGCCCTTCCGCAGCAACGGGATCGACTTACCTGAAGTCCCGCACTGGAAGGTCGCTAATGCTCAACGATATCGAGAGCGCATTTCGATGGGGGCAAGCCGTCGTGCTCACTCTTGTCGTCGGTGCCGTCGCCTCGTGTCAGGGCGGCGCCAGCGATGTCGTCGGGAGCGGCGGACTGGCCGATTCGAACACGAAGATCACTTTGGTCGCCTATTCGGTCCCAGAACCCGGCTGGAGCAGGGTCATTCCGGCATTCAACGCTTCCCACGAGGGCAAGGGCATCCAGGTAGTCACTTCCTACGCGGCTTCCGCCGACCAGTCCCGCGGCGTTGTCGAAGGAAAGCCGGCCGATGTCGTCAACTTCTCGGTCGCACCCGACATCACGCGATTGGTCAAGGTCGGCAAGGTTTCCGCGGACTGGGACAAGGAGGGAAATAAGGGTATTCCGTTCGGGTCGGTGGTGACATTGGTGGTTCGCAAGGGTAATCCGAAGAACATCAAGGATTGGGATGACCTGTTGCGCCCCGGCATTGAGGTCGTCACCCCCAGCCCGCTGAGTTCCGGCTCGGCCAAATGGAATCTGCTCGCCCCGTACGCGGCCAAAAGTACTGGGGGCGCTGACAGTCGAGCAGGTATCGACTTCATCAGCAAACTGGTACACGAGCACGTCAAATTGCGTCCGTCATCGGGACGGCTAGCCACCTCCGTATTTGTTGAAGGCAGCGGCGACGTGCTGATCAGCTACGAAAACGAGGCCATCGCCATCGAGCGGCAGGGCAAGCAGATTGAGCACATCATCCCTTCGCAGACTTTCAAGATCGAGAATCCGGTCGCGGTGGTGACCACGAGTCCGCACCTGGAAGCCGCAAACGCGTTCAACAACTTCCAGTACACCGCCGCGGCACAGACCGCGTGGGCGCAGGCCGGTTTTCGGCCAGTCGATCCTGCCGTGGCGGCCAAATTCCGATACCAGTATCCCGTGCCGGTGAAACTGTGGACGATCGACGACCTCGGGGGCTGGGGCGCTGCTGACCCGCAACTGTTCGACAAGAACACCGGCAGCATCACCAAGATCTACCTGCAGGCCACCGGATGACTCGATCTTTTCTGGGCAATCGAACCGGCCCGGAGGCGATCCGGCCCGAGCTGCACCAGCCGGGCAGCGAACTTCCGCCGCCGCCGGCCGCACGCTCCTTCAGCCGCCCGGGGAGCCCCTCACTTCGGTTCGGTGTGACGATGCTGTGGCTCTCGTTGATCGTGCTGTTGCCGCTGGCCGCGATCGCCTGGCAGGCCGTCGGTGGCGGCTGGCAGGCCTTCTGGCTGGCGGTCTCCTCGCATGCCGCGCTTGGGGCTTTTCGGGTGACGTTCGCCGCGTCCGTTGTGGTGACCATCTTCAACGTGGTGTTCGGTCTGCTGACCGCGTGGGTGCTGGTCCGCGACGACTTCAAAGGGAAGGGCCTGGTCGACGCAGTCATCGATCTGCCATTCGCGCTGCCCACTATCGTCACCAGCCTGGTGATGCTGGCCCTGTACGGCAAAAACAGCCCCGTGGGTCTTCATCTGCAGCACACCCCTCCAGGGGTGGGGGTGGCCTTGGCGTTCGTCACGCTTCCGTTGGTCGTGCGCGCCGTCCAACCGGTTCTGCTGGAAATCGACCGGGATGTCGAGGAGGCGGCGGCATCGCTGGGCGCCAGCGGCCCTAGGGTCTTGACCTCGATCGTGCTGCCGTCGTTACTGCCGGCAGTGCTATCCGGTGCAGGCCTGTCATTCTCGCGGTGCATCGCCGAGTTCGGCTCGGTGGTGACGATCGGTGGCCAAGTACCTGGGAAGACCGAAGTGTCATCCCAATGGATACGCGCATTGATCGAAAACGACGACCGCACCGGCGCTGCCGCGATATCCATCGTGCTGTTGGCGATCTCGTTCACCGTCCTTGTGCTTTTGCGGATCGTGGGCGGGCGCGCGGCAAAACGCGAGGAGAAGGCCGCGTGACGCGATCAGCAGGCCGCGTTACACCAGTGCAAGGGTCACCCTGGGCTCGCTACCTCGCCCGGTACGTGGCCTTGGCCTATGTCGGCGTGATGCTGATCTTTCCGGTGGTGCTGATCCTGTGGCGAACATTCCGGCCCGGCTTTAGTCAGTTCTACGCGTGGGTCAGCACTCCGGCGGCGATATCGGCGCTGAACTTGTCCTTGCTGGTGGTTGCCATCGTGCTGCCGCTGAATGTAATTTTTGGTATTTCGACGGCGTTACTGTTGGCGCGCAACCGGTTTCGCGGAAGGAGTGTGCTGCAGTCGGTCGTTGATCTACCGTTCGCGGTCTCGCCCATCATTGTGGGCGTGGCACTGATCGTGCTGTGGGGATCGGCCGGTGCCCTCGGATTCGTCGAGAACGACTTCGGGTTCAGGATCATCTTCGGCCTGCCTGGCATCGTGCTGGCCAGCATCTTCGTCACACTGCCGTTCGTGGTGCGCGAGGTCCAACCGGTGCTCCAAGAGCTGGGCATCGAGCAGGAACAGGCGGCAGCAACCCTCGGTTCGAATTCGTGGCAGACGTTCTGGCGGATCACGCTGCCGTCCATGCGGTGGGGTCTGACCTACGGCATAGTGCTGACGACCGCACGTACCCTCGGCGAATTCGGCGGGGTCATCATGGTGTCGTCCAATCTCCCGGGGGACTCGCAGACACTCACGCTGCTGGTCAACGACCGCTACAACCGCGGTGCAGAGTATGGCGCCTACGCGTTGTCGACGTTGATGATGGGTGTTGCCGTTGCGTTTCTGGTCGTCAAGACGATTCTGCAAGTTCGGCGGAAACGAGCCACAAGAGCCGCGTGACGGATCCTTACTCAAAGAGACATTCAGCTAACCGGATGGCCCAGGCGACCGATGTGACATGGAACACGGGATGCCTGCACGCGAGGTGCGCGACCAGCCGTTGTCTCACGTTCGAAACGGTTGCGACCACGCCGTTGACGCCAGCGTAACAAGTTGGCCATCGAACCTTCCTAATGTAGGGCGGTCCATATGTAGGGGAAAAACGCGGACCCCCTCAGCGATAGGAACCCAATTGAGCGGAAATTCAACCCGTCTGCAGGCGATTTACAACGTCGAGGCGTACGTCCCACCAGCCGTCAGTTTTAGTCACGAAGAAGAGGTTGGCGAGGTCTTCGGCTCCAACGTCTTCACCAGGGCCGAGATGCAGGCACGGCTACCCAAGGCGGTGTTCAAGTCCCTGGTAGCGACCATCGAAAAAGGCATCAAGCTGGACCTCGCGGTCGCCGACGCGGTCGCGTTAGCGATGAAGGACTGGGCTGTGGAGAAGGGCGCCACCCACTACGCCCACGTGTTCTACCCGCAGACCGGCCTGACCGCCGAGAAGCACGACAGCTTCCTGGATCCCGTCGGCGACGGGACCACGTTCGCGTCGTTCGCCGGCAAGACCCTCATCCAGGGTGAGCCCGACGCCTCCAGCTTCCCGTCGGGCGGTCTGCGCAGCACTTTCGAGGCGCGCGGCTACACCGCCTGGGACGCCACCAGCCCGGCCTACATCCTGGAGAACCCGAACGGCAACACACTGTGCATCCCGACGGTCTTCGTTTCGATGACCGGTGAGGCGCTGGACTACAAGACGCCGCTACTGCGCAGCCAGCAGGCCATGGGCGTACATGCCGAGCGCGTCCTGAAGCTTTTCGGGCACAAGGATCTCAATCACGTCGTGTCGTTCTGCGGCCCGGAGCAGGAGTACTTCCTGGTCGACCGGCACTTCTTCCTTGCGCGACCGGACCTGATCAATGCCGGTCGCACGTTGTTCGGCGCCAAGCCTCCGAAAGGCCAGGAGTTCGACGACCACTACTTCGGTGCTATCCCCGAGCGCGTCCTCGGCTTCATGTGCGACACCGAGCGCGAGCTGTTCAAACTCGGTATTCCCGCCAAGACCCGGCACAACGAGGTGGCCCCCGGCCAGTTCGAGCTGGCGCCGATGTTCGAGCGCGCCAACATCGCCTCTGACCACCAGCAGCTGACGATGACGATCTTCAAGGCAATCGCCAAGAAGCACGGCATGGAATGTCTGTTCCACGAGAAGCCCTTCGCCGGTGTCAACGGCTCGGGCAAGCACGTCAACTTCTCACTGGGTAATTCCGAGCTGGGTTCGCTGCTGGTACCGGGCGATACCCCGCACCAGAACGCGCAGTTCCTGGTGTTCTGCGCCGCAGTGATCCGTGCCGTGCACAAGTTCCCCGGGCTGCTTCGGGTGTCGGTGGCGTCGGCTACCAACGACCACCGCCTGGGTGCCAACGAGGCGCCGCCGGCGATCATCTCGATCTTCCTCGGGGAACAGCTCGCCGACGTGTTCGAGCAGATCGCCAAGGGTGCGGCTACGTCGTCTAAGGGTCAGGGCACCATGATCATCGGCGTCGACACGCTGCCCGTGCTGCCGACCGACCCGGGTGACCGCAACCGCACCAGCCCGTTCGCGTTCACCGGCAACCGGTTCGAGTTCCGGGCGCCCGGCTCTCTGCAGACGGTTGCGGTGCCGCTGGTCGTCATCAACACGATCATGGCGGACTCGTTGGACTACTTGGCCACGAAGTTGGAGAAGGCGGTCGCAGACGGCGAGGACTTCGACAAGGCAGTACAGACACTGCTCACCGAGGTCATCACCGAACACGGTGACATTGTGTACAACGGGGACGGCTACTCGGAGAAGTGGCAGATCGAGGCGGCCGAGCGAGGCTTGCCGAACTTCAAGAGCACGTTGGACGCCGCTGGGCAGCTGATCACGCCAGAGGCGATCGAACTCTTCGAGAAGTACTCGGTGTTCCACGAGCGCGAGCTGCATAGCCGCTACGAGATCCTGCTGGAGCAATACGTGCTCACCGTCGGGGTCGAGGCGAGGCTGTCTCTGGAGATCGCGACAACGGTCATCCTGCCGGCCGCGGTCCGCTACCAGACCGAGCTGGCGCAGAACGTCGCAACTCTGAAGAAAGCTGGTGTGGAGCCGAGCACTGCTGCTCTGGAAGCGGTTTCGGCCCCGCTCGCCGAGCTCACCGAGGCGCTGGGGACGCTGAAGAAGGCGCTGTCACATTCCCACGCGGAGTCGGCGCTCGACGAGGCCAAGCACGCTCATGACGAGCTGTTGCCGGCGATGGATGCGGTGCGCGCCGCCGCCGACACGCTGGAAAGCGTTGTCGCCGACGACCTGTGGCCGCTGCCCACCTACCAGGAGATGCTCTACATCCTCTGACGGACATCGCCGGGTGTAGGGGTGGGGCCGCGCATGCGGACCCTGATGATCCGCGACCCCTACACCCGGCGATCCCTCGGGGCTACTAAAACCGTCGCCGGTGCGCGTCACGCACTACTCTCGGAGCATGGCTCCGAAAATTCCTCTGCCGAAAATCCTTCTTGAATGGCCAGTCGTCCGTCAGTTGCGTTCGGGGGACTTGTTGGGCCGTGGGTCGGCAGTGACCTCCAAGCACACCCGCGCTGTCACCGCGCGCACGTCCACGGCCGACCGGGTCGTGCAAAGCGTCTGCCCTTACTGCGCGGTCGGGTGTGGTCAGCGGGTGTTCGTCAAAGACGACAAGGTTGTCCAGATCGAGGGTGACCCCGATTCGCCGATCTCGCGAGGCCGCCTGTGCCCCAAAGGTTCGGCCAGCGAGCAGTTGGTCAATTCTCCGGGCCGGCAGATCGAGGTGCTTTACCGCGCCCCCCGCGCGACCGAATGGGAACGCCTCGACCTGGACACCGCCATCGACATGGTGGCCGACCGCTTCGTGGAGTCCCGCCGCCACACCTGGCAGGACATCGACAAGAAGGGTCACCTGCTGCGCCGCACCATGGGTATCGCGTCGTTGGGTGGTGCGACGCTGGACAACGAAGAGAACTACCTCATCAAGAAGCTCTTCACCGCCGCGGGCGCCATCCAGATCGAGAACCAAGCCCGTATTTGACACTCCGCCACGGTTCCCGGTCTGGGAACCTCCTTCGGGCGCGGCGGCGCCACCCAATCACTGCAGGACATGGCCAACGCGGATTGCATCGTCATCCAGGGCTCCAACATGGCCGAGTGCCATCCGGTCGGGTTCCAGTGGGTGGAGGAGGCCAGGGCTCGAGGCGCGCGGGTGATCCACGTCGACCCACGCTTCACCCGCACCTCGGCGGTGTCGGATAAGCACATCCCGATCAGGGCCGGCTCGGACGTGGTTTTGCTCGGCGCGCTCATCAACCACGTCCTCACCAACGACCTGTGGTTCAAGGAGTATGTCGTCCCCTATACGAACGCGGCGACTCTGATCAACGAGAACTTCAGGGACACTGAGGAGCTCGGCGGTTTGTTCTCCGGCTTGGATCCTGAGACTGGGCAATACGACCCGTCGACGTGGGCCTATGCAGAAGTGGATGCCGAACACGACGAGTCGGACCCCGAGCACGGTGCCGGCGCGTCGGCGCGCGCGGCGGGTCACGAGTATGGGAGTGGAGGTCCACCGCTCGCGCACGCTCGCGTAGTGCGTGACGAAACCCTGCAGCACCCACAGACGGTATTCCAGATCCTCAAGCGGCACTACGCGCGCTACACCCCGGAGATGGTGCGGGATATCTGCGGTGTCAGTGTCGAGGACTTCGACTATCTGGCCCGGTCCATCGTCGAGAACTCCGGGCGCGATCGCACCACCTGCTTCGCCTACGCCGTCGGATGGACCCAGCACACCTTAGGGGTCCAATTCATCCGCACCGCAACAATTTTGCAGCTCCTCCTGGGCAACGTAGGTCGCCCGGGCAGCGGCATCATGGCCTTGCGCGGGCACGCCAGCATCCAGGGCTCCACGGACATTCCGACGCTGTTCAATCTGCTGCCCGGCTACCTGCCGATGCCCAAGGCGGGAACTCACGACACCCTCGGCGACTACCTCGACGCGGTGGGGTCGAAGAAACAGAAAGGCTTCTGGGCTAACGCCGACACCTATACGATCAGCCTGCTCAAGGCGTGGTGGGGGGAAGCGGCCGGGCCTGATAACGACTGGGCCTACGACTACCTGCCGCGGCTGAGCGGTCCGCACGGGACCTATCAGACCGTGATGGGGATGCTGGCCGACGAGGTAGAGGGCTACTTTTTGTTGGGCCAGAATCCCGCGGTCGGGTCGGCCCACGGCAAGATGCAGCGTATGGGCATGGCCCACCTGAAGTGGCTCGTGGTCCGCGACCTCAACCTGATCGAGTCGGCGACGTGGTGGAAGGACGGTCCGGAGATCGCTTCCGGTGAACTGCGCACCGAGGACATCGAGACCGAGGTGTTCTTCTTGCCCGCGGCCACCCACGTCGAGAAGGCGGGGTCATTCACCCAGACACAGCGGCTGCTGCAATGGCGCCACAAGGCGGTCGAACCCCCCGGCGACTGCCAGAGTGAATTGCAGTTCTTCTACGACCTGGGCAACCGGATCAAAGCGCGGTTGGCCGGTTCAACCGACGAGCGCGACCGGCCGCTGTTGGACCTGACCTGGGACTACCCGACCGACGAGCACGGTGACCCCGATGGCGAGGCGGTGTTGGCCGAGATCAACGGCTATCACCTCACCGGCGCGGATGCCGGTAAGCCGGTGTCGTCGTTCACCGAGTTGCGGGCCGACGGCTCGACCGCCGCCGGCTGCTGGATCTACGCCGGGGTGTACGCGGACGCCACCAACCAGGCCGCCCGCCGCGTCCCGCACGGGGGCCCGGGGCGAACCCAGTCGCAGTGGGGTTGGTCCTGGCCGGCCGACCGCCGGATTCTCTACAACCGCGCGTCAGCCGACCCGGACGGCAAGCCGTGGAGCGAACGCAAGAAGTTGATCTGGTGGGACCCGGAAAAAAGCCGGTGGGTCGGAGACGACGTGCCGGACTTCGTCGCGGACCGGGCGCCGGGCAGTCGCCCCGACCCCGATCTCGGAGGTCCGGCCGCGCTGGCAGGCGACGACCCGTTCATCATGCAAGCCGACGGGAAGGGCTGGCTGTTCGCCCCCAGGGGCGTGCTGGACGGGCCGCTGCCCACCCACTACGAGCCGCAGGAATCGCCGGTTGCCAATCTGCTGTATCCCCAGCAGCAAAACCCTTCGCGAATCATTTTCCCGCGCAAGGACAATCTGAGCGCGCCGAGCGCCGGGGAGCCCGGGGCCGATGTGTACCCGTACGTGTTCACGACGTACCGGCTCACCGAGCATCACACCGCCGGTGGCATGAGCCGTTGGTTGCCCTACCTGTCGGAACTGCAACCGGAGATGTTCTGTGAGGTCTCTCCGGAGCTGGCCGCCGAACGCGGCCTCGAGCCCTACGGATGGGCGACCATCGTCTCACCCCGCGCGGCGATCGAGGCGCGGGTGCTGGTCACCGAGCGGATGACCCCGCTCGTCATCGGCGGCCACACGGTGCACCAGATCGGGCTGCCGTACCACTGGGGAGTCGGCAGTGACGCGGTGGTCAGCGGGGACGCAGCCAATGATCTGCTCGGGGTGACCCTCGATCCGAACGTGCAGATCCAGGAGTCGAAGGTCGGGTCGTGCGACATCCGCCCGGGTCGTCGGCCGCAAGGGGAGGAACTGCTCCGCCTGGTCGCGGAATATCAATCTCGCTCCGGCACCACGGTCGAGACGGACAATATTCGAGTGACCGAGCCACGTATCACCGATGACGGTAGGGGAGCCGATGGGCCAGCTGACCGGACCGACTGACCCGGCCGCCGACGCTGGTTGGGACGATGCCAAACCGCGCAAGGGCTTCTTCACCGACACGTCCATCTGCATCGGCTGCAAGGCCTGCGAAGTGGCGTGTAAGGAGTGGAATCGCAACCCGCGCGACGGCGACCTGAAACTGCTGGGCTCGTCCTACGACAACACCGGCGCGTTGGGAGCGAGCACCTGGCGGCACGTCGCCTTCATCGAGCAGGGCCGCGACCGCATCGATGAGGCACGCGAGTCGGGGCGCGCCCTCGTCGATCTGGGTCTGCCCGGCCTGCCCGGTCCTTCAGCTCCCGCCGCTTCAGCTTCCGCCGCTTCAAGAGTGGACACCACCCCGCCGGACACCCCGGAATTCCGCTGGCTGATGTCCTCCGACGTGTGCAAGCACTGCACGCACGCCGGCTGCCTCGACGTCTGCCCGACCGGCGCGTTGTTCCGCACCGAGTTCGGCACGGTGGTGGTGCAGGACGACGTCTGCAACGGCTGCGGCACCTGCGTGGCCGGATGCCCGTTCGGTGTGGTCGAGCGTCGTAGCGACGGCACCTACACCACACCGGCGCAGCGACCCGGCCAGCCGGTGGAAAAGCCCGTCACCGGCGTCGCCCAGAAATGCACCCTCTGCTACGACCGCTTGGTCGAAGACCAGATACCGGCGTGCGCCAAGGCCTGCCCGACCACGTCGATCAAGTTCGGTAATCATGACGAGCTGGTGGCACAAGCCCGGGAACGGGTCGCCCAACTGCATGCTCAGGGGCTCACCGAGGCGCGACTCTACGGCGCCAACGAGCACGACGGTGTCGGCGGCACCGGGTCGATCTTCCTGCTGCTCGACGAACCGGAGGTCTACGGCCTGCCGCCCGACCCGCGGGTCTGCACGGCTGACCTGCCCCAGATGTTCAAGCGGGCCGGCCTGGCCGCGGCCGGCATGTTCGGGGCGGCAGCGCTGGCGTTCTGGAGAAGCCGGTGAGCACGTCAGAGTTCGACAGCCTGCGCCCGCCGGAGCCCGCGGGCGGCAAGCGGCGTCGGAAAGGAAAGGGCAACGGCCGCCGGGCCGGCGGCGACGGTTCACGCGAGATGCCGATGGTCCCCGAAGCCGAGTTCAGCTCCTACTACGGGCGTCCGGTGGTCAAACCTGCGCCATGGGGGCATGAGGTCGCCGCGTACTTGTTTCTGGGCGGCGTTGCGGGTGGGTCCGGCCTGCTGGCTGCCGGCGCTCAGCTGACCGGGCGCACCAAGCTACGCCGCAACACCAGGCTGTCCGCCCTGGTCGCTGTGATGCTGGGCGCGGTCGCACTGGTAAAGGACCTGGGCCGGCCCGAACGTTTCGTCAATATGTTGCGAACCTTCAAGCTGACGTCACCGATGAGCCTCGGCTCGTGGATACTCAGCTTCTTCAGCGCCGGCATCGGAGTTGCCGCGGTGTCCGAAATCGACCGGATGACCGGCGAGCGACTTCCATTGGGTCCGTTGCGTCCCGTGCTACGCGCAGTGGAGGGACCCGCCGGGTTGGAAGCCGCGCTGTTCGCACCGCCGCTTGCCGTCTACACCGCAGTTCTGCTGTCCGACACCGCGACTCCGACGTGGAACGCCGCCTACCGAGACCTGCCGTTCGTGTTCGTCAGCTCGGCGAGCCTGGCCGCATCGGGGTTGGCGATGATCACCACGCCGGTCTTCGAGGCTGGGCCCGCCCGCAGGCTGGCCATCATCGGAGCGATCGGTGATCTGATCGCTGCCAGGGTTACCGAGCACCGGATGGACCCGGTGGCCGCCGAACCGCTGCACCACGGAAACCCTGGCTGGATGCTGCCATGGAGCGAACGGCTCGCCGCCGCAGGTGGTTTGGGCGCGTTGCTCGGCGGGCGACACCGCGGCGTCGCCGCCTTGTCCGGCCTGGCGCTGCTGACGGCGTCGGCACTCCTGAGGTTCGGTTTCTTCGAGGCGGGCAAGGAATCAACCCGCGACCCGCACTACACGATCGAGCCGCAGAAGCGCAGGCTGGCCGCCCGCCGCGCGGCGGGTATCACGGACGACTCGATCACCACCGCCGGCTGAAGCGGGCGTTGGCCGCCGAGTCTGAGGGCGAAAAGTGCGCCATCAGCACAGGCCCGCTGCGCGAACGGCTAGCGGATTTCGATCCCGCGACTTTGTACGGTGTGGCCTATCACCGGGTAACCGGGCAGTTCGCCGACCACGAGCAGGCCGCCGGAGGTTTGCGCATCGGCGAGCATTAGCAGGTCATCCTCGCTGACATCGGAGCCGGGTCGCAGATGCGAGCGGACCCAGTCGAGATTGCGCCGGGTCCCGCCGGAGACGAACCCTTCGCGCAATGCCTCGCGCGCGGCCTCGATCACCGGCACCTCGGTGCGGTTGATGACGGCGCCGACGCCCGACGCCCGGCACATCTTGTACAGGTGTCCGAGCAGCCCGAACCCGGTCACGTCGGTGGCCGCACGCACGCCGGCTGAGACTGCGGCCGCCGCGGCGTCGCGGTTGAGCCGGGTCATGGTGGCGACGGCTTCCGCGAACACCTCACCGGTCTGTTTGTGCCGGTTGTTGAGCAGTCCAACGCCGAGCGGCTTGGTGAGGGTCAGCGGCAGGCCCGGTTCGGCGGCGTTGTTGCGCAGCAGCCGATCGGGGTCGGCGACTCCGGTCACGGCCATCCCGTATTTCGGTTCCGGGTCATCGATGGAGTGGCCACCGATCACCGGGCAGCCCGCCTCTGCTGCCACTGCCAACCCGCCGCGCAGCACCTCCGTCATCAGTTCCAGGGGCAGTAGGTCACGCGGCCAGCCGACGAGGTTGATCGCGACGACCGGGCGCCCGCCCATCGCGTAGATGTCCGAAAGTGCGTTGGCCGCGGCGATCCGGCCCCAGTCGTAGGCGTCGTCGACGACCGGCGTGAAGAAATCGGCCGTGGAGAGCACCGCGATATCGCCGACCAACACCGCGGCGGCGTCATCGCCGTCGTCCAGCCCGACGAGCACGTTCTCACCCGACTGCCCGATCAGACCGCGGACTGCTTCTTCGAGCTCGCCGGGTGGGATCTTGCAGGCGCAGCCGCCGCCGTGCGCATACCCGGTGAGCCGCCTCTGCGTCATGTCGGCCGAGCCTACCTACCCCCGCGAGACTGCAAGTAGCAATTCATCGCGCGCGCGAAAGCGTTGGTAGTTGCAGTTTCGCGGCAGACTAGGTTGTTGCCTGGAGGCGTTTGGGTTCCTGGTGGTCCCCCCGGTCTTCAAAACCGGTGAGATCGAGTATCTCGGTCTGGCGGGTTCGATTCCCGTCCGCCTCCGCCAGCAGAGAGGAAGGCCGTGACGCACGTCGACCCACGCCGCCAGATTCCGCGCACCGACCAATTGCTGGCCTTGCCGGATGTACAGCGGGCGCGAGCCCGGCTGGGCGAGCACGTCGTCATCGCGGTGGTGCGCGACATCCAGGACCGGGCCCGGCGCGGCGACGTGGCACCCGATGACGTGCGGGACGGCGTGCTGGCGGCGCTGGCGGAGCGCACGCCCACGACGTTGCGGCCAGTACTCAACGCGACGGGAGTTGTCGTACACACCAACCTGGGTCGTGCCCCGTTGGCCCAAGGCGCGGTGGAAGCGCTGATCGCCGCGAGCGGGTACGTCGACGTGGAACTCGACCTCGCCACCGGCACCCGCTCGAAGCGCGGGGTCGCGGCCCGCGACGCCCTGCTGAATGCGTGCCCGGCGGCCGAGGACGCGCTCGTGGTCAACAACGGCGCCGCCGCCTTGGTGCTCGCGACCACCGCTCTGGCGGCCGGGAACGAGGTGATCATCAGCCGGGGCGAACTGATCGAGATAGGCGCCGGGTTCCGGCTGCCAGATCTGATCGCCTCCACCGGCGCCCGCCTGCGCGAAGTGGGCACCACCAACCGCACACACCTGAAGGACTACGCCGAGGCGATCGGGCCGCACACCGGGTGCGTCCTGAAGGTGCACCAGAGCAACTTCCGGGTAGAAGGGTTCACCGCCGCTGTCGCTTTGGCCGACCTTCGGGCGTTGACCGCGGTCAAGGGGGTGCCCTTGGTCGCCGACTTGGGCAGCGGGCTGCTTGCGCCCGACCCGCTGCTGCCCGACGAACCCGACGCCGCGACAGCGCTGACTGAAGGTGCCGACGTTGTCACCGCAAGCGGTGACAAGCTGCTGGGCGGCCCGCAGGCCGGTATCGTGCTCGGCCGCTCGGATGTGGTTGCCCGGCTGGCGCGACATCCGCTGGCACGCGCTATGCGCGCCGACAAGCTCACCCTCGCCGCGCTCGAGGCGACCATCTGTGCCGGCGCATCGCCGGTAAGCCAGGCTCTGCACGCCGATACCCAACGGCTGCGCGCCCGCGCTGAGCGTCTCGCCGCGGCGGTGGGCGGGTCGGTCGTCGCGCACGACGGCCGCGTCGGCGGCGGAGGGGCGCCCGGCGTTCCCCTCGCCGGATGGGCGGTCCGTCTTCCGGAATCCGCAGCAAAGGCCCTGCGCGCGGGTGACCCCGCGGTGCTGCCGCGGGTGCACGACGGCGCCTGCCTCGTCGACCTGCGGTGCATACCCGAGGCCGACGACGATCGCCTCATTGCCGCCGTGATTGCGGCGCTGACGCCCTGACGGCTCGTTGACCATGCAGCACGTTGTGGCCACGGCCGGCCACGTCGACCACGGCAAGAGCACCCTCATCCGGGCGCTTACCGGCATGGAGCCCGACCGGTGGGAGGAGGAGCGTCGCCGCGGGCTGACCATCGACCTGGGCTTCGCATGGACCACCTTGGCATCGGGGCGCGAGGTCGCGTTTGTCGATGTGCCCGGCCACCAGCGCTTCCTGGGCAACACCCTGGCCGGCCTGGGACCGGCACCGGTGGTCTGTTTCGTCGTCGCCGCCGACGAGGGTTGGCAGGCACAGTCCAGCGATCATCGCGACGCGATCGCGGCGCTGGGAATTCGGCACGGCCTCATCGTGATCACTCGCGCCGACCGGGCGCCTGACCGTGCCGACGAGGTCCTCGCGCACGCCCGGGCGGAGCTGTCGGAGACCGGCCTGCGCGACGCGCCAGGCGTCACCGTTTCGGCGGTCGACGGCACTGGACTGACCGAGTTACGCGGAGCACTCGACTGCGTACTGGAGCAGGTACCCGAACCCGAAACGAGCGCGCGAGTGCGGCTATGGGTCGATCGTTCCTTCACCATCACCGGTGCCGGCACAGTGGTGACCGGGACGCTGGCGGCAGGCACACTGGCCCGCGGCGATCGGCTCGATCTGCTCGGCCCGGAGCGTATGCGGTCGGTGGTGATTCGCGGTCTGCAGAGCCGCGGTGAGCCATACCCCACGCTGGGACCGGTAGGTCGGGCGGCCCTCAACCTGCGCGGGGTCTCCCGCGATGTCATCCACCGCGGTAACGCGCTGATCACACCGGACGCGTGGCCGAGCACCCGCGAGCTCGACGTGCGCCGCACCACCGGCAGCCCATGGACCGACGCCCCGGCGCAACTCATCGTGCATGTCGGCACCGCCGCGGTGCCCGCGCGGCTGCGGCCCTTCGACGACGACCACGGCCGGCTCACCCTCGACTGGCTGCTGCCGCTGGTGCTCGGCGACCGCTTGGTACTGCGCTATCCCGGCAGCAGTCAGGTACTCGGTGGTGCTCAGGTGCTCGACGCAGAACCGCCGGTGCTGCGCCGACGGGGCGACAGCGCGCGCCGGGCAGCTGCGCTGGCCGGGATGGACGCCGGCGGCGACGTTGCGGCCGAGGTCGCTCGCCGGGGGGCGGTGCAAGAGCACCATCTGCGTCGGTTGGGACTGCTGACCGGTCGGGAGGCTAAGACGCCCGCCGGGGTGCGGGTACTGGATGGCTGGTGGGTACACGACGCAACGTATGACGCCTGGCAACAGCGGCTGCGAAGTGGTGTGCACGACCTGCACACTCAGGATCCGTTGGCAGATGGCCTATCGCGCGGAGCCGCGCGTGACCTGCTGGCCCTGCCAGACGAGTCGCTGCTTGACGCAGTGGCCAGGGACGCGGGGCTCGAGCAGGGCGGTGGTCACATCCGGGTGGCCGGTGCCCGCGACGATCTCGGTCGCGCTGAAGCAGCGGTCGGCGAACTGGAGGCCAGGCTGCGGGCAGAGCCGTTCCAGGCGCCCGAGGCCTACGAGCTGTCGGCGCTGCAGCTCGGCGCGCGCGAACTGGCCGCAGCCGAGCGTGCCGGTCGGCTGCTGCGGCTGCGCGACGGTGTGGTGTTGCTGCCCACGGCGCCTGCCCTGGCAATGCGGGATTTGGCGCAGCTCGAACAGCCATTCACCACCAGCCAGGCCCGGCAGGCGCTTGGCACGACCCGACGAGTCGCGATCCCGCTACTGGAACACCTGGACGCGCGTGGCTGGACCCGTCGGTTGGATGCCGGACACCGCGAGGTCGTGCGCTGATCGTCAGGCCCGAGACTCATAAAGCCGCGAGCTGGGGCAGCACGTCGGAGGCGAGGAGCTCAAAATTGCCCGCCAACGTCCCGATACTCTCGGGCGCACGGACGTAGACCCGCGTGATGCCCAGTTCCGCGTAGGGGCCGAGTTCGTCGACAATGTGCGATGGAGAGCCGGACAACGTGGTTCCGTCGAAGGTTTGCGAACCGAAGTTCTTCGGGTCGATCGCGGCCGCGGCCGTCTCGTGCGTGTGTCCGACTCCGACGAGCGCGCTCATGGAGAAAAGGATCTCAGCGGGATTTCGGCCGATTACCTGGGCTGCTGTGCGCACCCGGTCCATCTGGCCCGCGACGTCTTGGCTTTTGAGTTCGCTTTTGTGCTGATCCAAGGGGGCGCGACGGCGGCTGGTCTGCAGATTGAACTCGTCGGCGAACCGGGCCGCCAAAGCAGGAGTGCGCTTCTTGCCGGTCCCGCCGAGAATGATCGGCGGACCGGGACGTTGGCAGGGCTTGGGCAGCGCCGGCGAGTCGAGCAATTGATAATGCTGACCGGTGAAGGAATATCGCTGTCCGCCGGGGGATTTCCACAATCCCGTGATCAGCTCCAACGCCTCGGCCAGTCGGTCGAACCGTTCCCCGGCGGGTGGAAACGGAATTCCGTAGGCGAGGTGCTCAGGCTCGAAATAGCCAGCGCCAAGCCCGAACTCGATGCGGCCCTGGCTCATCATGTCCACCTGAGCGACAACGATCGCCAAGGGTCCCGGGTGACGGAACGTGACTGACGTCACCAACGAACCAAGTCGGATGCGCGAGGTTTCGCGGGCCAGCCCGGCCAATGTGGTCCAGACGTCTGTCGGGCCGGGCTGGCCGTCACCCGTGAACTGCATGTAGTGGTCGGACAGAAAAAATCCCGCATACCCGAATTCTTCGGCCAATCTGGCGGATTCGGACAAGTCCTGGTAGGTCGCGCCGTTGCTGGGATCAGTGAAAATCCTGCATTCCATCCGTTCACCCACTTAGCCGCATACTTGGTCAGGACTAAGGCAATCCCGGATTAGCGTTCCTCGTCGTCGCTGATGCGTTCGACCCCTTCCCTTGACAGCGCTCTGACGAAACCGAAAGCATGCATCCCAGCCTTACCGGGATTTTTGACGATCCACTCGTTGATCTTTTCCAACGCCTTGGCCAAGTCATCGCGCTTGACCTGGATGAGGTAAGTCAATCTATCGTCGCCCGGATCGTCGCTGGCTTCGGCGACTGCGACGGGGTTCTTGAACGCGTACGCGATCCCATGCACGGCATCGTGGTTCAGCGCCCAATCGAGTTCGCTGGGTCGCAGTTCCTTGACCGCCAGATTGCGGTACTCGTCTTCGTTTGAGTTACTCACCTGGCGATGGTCCTCCCCTGAGTGCCCGCGAGAAAGTCGGTGACGATGGACTGAAGGTGATGTCGAGTAGGCATTTCGATGAAAGTTCAACCTGAATACTCTCACCAAAGGAAGGTCGCTCGCTCAACTCGCGGGCCTGTGACGCTAACGTCAGCATCCCCGGGCGTCGTAGAGTAAGCAACGCAACTATCTACCGCCGACGGCGAGGACTCATGACGGAACGCATCGAGACCCATCGCACCATCGCGGCGCCGGCGCCCGATATCTTCGCGGTGCTGTGCGACCCCCAGGGCCACGTCGCGATCGATGCATCGGGAATGCTGCAGGATGCCGAAGGCGATCCAGTTAAGGCCGCCGGCGACAGCTTCGTGGTCCACATGGACCGTGCGGCGCTGAACGACTATCCGGAACTCGGCAAGTATGACGTCACTGTCGAGATCAAGGAGCTAGAACAAGATCGGCTGATCTCGTGGACGGTTCTGGGCCAGATCCGCCCACAGATCGGTCATGTCTACGGTTATCGACTCCAGCCGGCCGGCGACGCCGCGGCCACCGTGGTCACCTCGTTCTATGACTGGTCGAGCATCGACCAGAAGTGGCGGGAAGCCGGGATCTTCCCGGTGATATCTGAGGGCGCATTGCGGGCGACTCTGGGCATTCTCGACCGTACGGTCCGTCGAGGTTATCCGCGGGGATAGTCGGCGAGTAGGCGGAGCCCCAGTTTGGTACAGCCGGTAAACGATTTAGCCCCACCGACAACCTGACTTCAGGCACCGACAAACGCGCTTACCTCCCGCCGAAGCGGGAGGCTTGCGCGCTACGTTAAAGCCGTCACCTCGCCGATCGTAGAACCGCGGTTGATGCGGCGTCACGCAGAACGCGAACGCGCACATTTGCTTGGCATCGAAAGGAACGGCTCATTATGACGACACAGGCCGAAAACTATCGGCATAAACCACAACTGGTTCCGCGCCGGCTACTGCGAAACGGACAGATTCACCACCCAGCCGTCCTCGAAGAGGCCAAGAGACGAAGCGACGATTTTCAGCTGCGCCTAGCCGACCGGATAACCACGTTTGCCGGCTCGATGAACTTCGTCTGGCTACATGCGGCCTTGTTTGGCGTGTGGATGGTGGTGCTGGAGAAAAGCCCCTGGCCGACGTTGACCCTGGTGGTATCGCTTGAGGCGATTTTCCTGTCGACCTTCGTGATGATCGGCCAGAACCGTCAGGCGGCATTCCAGCAATCCAGGGCCGACCACGACTTCGAGACCCAGGAATTGGAGCTGAAGACCAATACCGAGCTCACGCGCCAGATACACGTCCTCACAAAGGAATTGCATCGACGCTTCATGCCACCGGCGTCTGAGCGCGACGACTCCGCGTCGACCAGTTGACTTACGACGTTCGAAGCGGGTGATTTTCGCGTACTCCGCGGTACATGCCCCACCGCACGACGAACGGCATCACCAGCCGCTCGACCGACCATGACGGCAGGCGGAACGCCTGGCCGGTGGGCAGGAAGACCTCCAGCCCGTCGGCCTGTATTCCCACCAATGAACCCCACCGCCGCCCCGGCGTGCGGTAGGTCCGCAGCCGTCTGCCTGCGAACTCGGCGCGGATGTTACGGGTCACCAGCGCATCTCCGCGATTGCGGGCCGAGCTGCGCAACGGGTCGCTCGCCGCTACGTCCCCGACCGCGTAGACACCGTGATGCCCGGGCACCTTCAGCTCCGGCGTCACGCGAACGAACCCGTGTTCATCGAGCAACTCCGCCGGTAGCCAGTCGGTGTTGGGTCGCACTCGCCCGATCGCCCAGAGCACCGCTTCGGCGGCAGCCGGCGGTTGTCCGGTGCTCCACTGGACCGGTTCGCTGCTGATCTCCTCGCCCGCGGAGCCATTGGAGATCACGGCGCGGTGTCCCGGGTGCAGGCCTACACCCAGGTCAGTCAACCGGCCTTGGATGCGGTTCCACGTCCGAGGGTGATACTCGCCCAACGCGCGCTCTCCCGGGAAGTACAGGTCGATCCGTTTGTCCGGCCACGTGGTTGCCATGTTGAAGGCACTGCTCACCGCTGCTGCGCCGCCGCCCACAACAATGACCGAGTTGGCGGCGGCCAGCCGTTCGTGGGTAGCGCGCAGGTCGGCGCTGATCTCGACGGCCGACTGCAGTGTTGGCCGGCGCCAGAAGCCGTTGCTAACTCCTGTCGAGATGACCAGCGCGTCGTACTCCTCGGTGATCGTTGCGCCATCCTCGCCGCGGCCGATGACGGTTCGGGTTGCCAGGTCCACTCCCGTCAGCGTGGCCTGAACCCTCCGCACCGCGTCCAGACGCCGGAAATTGTCGAACGGAATCCAGTAGTCGCGGGCCCAATCCTCTGGCCGCGAGAGCCGGAGGCCGAGCTCTTGGCCACTCACCAGCGCGGGTTTGACCGAGATACCGACGACGTCCGCATGCCGGGCCAGACGGATGGCGACCAGGATGCCGACGTCACCCAGCCCGGCGACGACAACGCGCTTACGGTTCACGCCACCCTCCTGCGCGGCGGCCTCGGGACAAAGCGTGGCACCCGATCGATGATGTCTTGATAGCCCGGCCGGCGTTGCAGGCTGCGTTGTTCCATCAGCGGAATGCTGGCGCCCAGGAACATACCCAGCATCGCCAGTGTGCCGCCAAACAACCACCATGCATCCGACGGGGACGCCGCCACGCCGAACAACGCCAAGGCGAACCAGAAACTGAACTCCCCGAAGTAGTTTGGATGCCGCGACCAACTCCACAAGCCGCGATCCATTACCTCACCGGGCTGCCGGCTCCGGACGAACCGGTGCAATTGGACGTCGGACACGAGCTCGAGTGTGACGGCTCCCAAGCCGACGACGAAGGCGACCGCGGTGAGCCACCTGACGTCGCCACCGGCGTGGGTCACGCAGACGTAGACCGGGAGCATGCCCGCGAAAACCTGGAGGGTGGGGATGAGGTGTATCGCGACCAAATCAAGCACGAATTCCCATCGCCCCGCACGTTCCCGCATCATCCCGTAGCGCCAGTCCTCGTGGTGCAGTCCAGGAAATCCGTAAACCCAGTTAGCGGTCAGGCGTATCGCCCACAACACGATCACCACCACAACCAGCCAGCAGCGAAGTCGGTCGACACCGGGTCCGGCCTGACTCCACCAGTACAAGGTCAGCAGCGGTGGAATCACGCTCCAGTACGCGTCGTAGAAGCTGGAGTTGTGATACACCCGGCTGAAGGCAAAGACCACAAAGGTCGCCAGCACGTCGGCGACCAACGTATCCAGCCACAACTGGCCGGTGGTCGGACCCCACGCCAGCCAGGCGGCCGCCACCCCGACAGCGACGGCGTATGCCACACCAACGAGCACCAGCGACCGGGTCTTAGTCATCGTCGCGGACGCTGCCCAGTGACATAGCTGCCACCGGCCTCATTACGCCCGGTTCGCTTCTGCCGCTGCCTTTTTGGAGGCCCGAGACGAATGCAGGTGGCGACGACGCGGTCCATACGGGCCTCCTTACGCGCAATACCCGGTTGCCCCGAACCCTCGGCCGAGGTCGGCAAACTGTAACACGTTCTACCGACGCGTTGAGGCAGCTTTCGCGGGCTTAAAACGCGGACAGATGGGTCAGGACCGCGAGATCCCCGAGTGGGTCGCCAGCGAACTCGGGGTGCAGGCGGCGCGCCGCCTCAACGTGCAGCTTATGGCTGGTGAAGCTGCTGACCCCCCATCGCGGATGTCCCAGGCCAGCAGCGGCCCCTTCATCTACGATTGCTTAGTGGATGAGCCGTGGCCCCGTGGTTGGGGCGACGAGGTTGCTCTCTCCTCTGGTCCGGATCTCGCGTGGCCGGCCGTGGCCCGGGTTCTGGGGGACTGTCCGCTCGCGTCTGTTGTTCTCGGGCCTGCGGACGGCGAGTTCGTGATCCTGTGGGCGAACCGTGCGTTCGGGCAGCTGACGGGCTATCACTCGGGCGAGTTGGCGGGATCCGGCCTGGACTCGCTGGCCGACCGGACCGATCCGGCGGGGGCGGAGCGGCTTCGGGAAGCGGTGCTGGCGAGGAGGCCGGACGAAATCCAGGTAACTGTGCGCCACTGTGACGGTCACCTGCTGCGTTGTTCGGTCGCGCTGCGCCCGCTCCGCTCGGGTGACGGGGCACTCACCGGTTCTGCTGCCTGG
>Ga0182012_10001516_pt1 | contig 25336 bp, 22 predicted proteins | sample 612S2SmetaG_FD_120486 | JGI IMG/M metagenome (GOLD analysis project Ga0182012, IMG submission 120486) | Permafrost microbial communities from Stordalen Mire, Sweden - 612S2S metaG | ecosystem: Environmental > Terrestrial > Soil > Wetlands > Permafrost | place: Sweden: Stordalen | collected...
CACCGCCCACGCCATTCCGAATACCCGGGGGAAGCCCGCGAACGGACCGTCCGCGAGGCGCGGCAATTGACGGTAGAATCCCGGCGGAAGATCGGCGCGGATCTCGCGGATCTGCTCTTCGACGAGATGATAATTGTCCAGCAGCCATTCGGCGGCGGGGGTGATGGAACGACCTTCGCCGGCCGCCGCTCCGATGGTCCGATAGGCGGCCAGGAGAACGGATTCGTTGTCCTTGAGGCGCGCATTGAGCGACCGGCGGGTCGAGCGCCTGCGCGTCACCTGCTGTGCGGCTGCAAGACTCGCGGCGTGCTGTTCGAGGCGCTCGCTGGAGAACAGCTCGGCTCGAAGAATCTCGTCATTGCCCCAGGGAGAGACCGGCGACCTGTATAGGAGCACTGTGTCGCCGGTCCGTCTGGACTAAATCGCGGTCGCCGGCCTATCCCGAGCCGGCGCGGGCCTTAACCGCGGGCCGCGATCGGGTCGCCGCTCTCATCGCCGATCACCACTTCGACCCGTCGATTCAATTGCCGGCCGCCCGAGTCGGCGTTATCGGCGACCGGGAAACCCTTGCCGTAGCCTTGGGTCTCGACGCGCGATGAGTCGATGCCCCGGGTGACGAGCGCGGATTTGACGGCATCGGCGCGCGCCTGCGAGAGAGTTTGATTGTACGAATCCGTGCCGACGCTGTCGGTGAACCCGTCGATCTGCACCTTGCGCTCCGGGTGATCGGTGAGGAATTGCGCCAGTTGGTCCAGCTTGCGCGCAGCCCCGGGATTCAATTGTGACTTGCCGGTGTCGAACAGCACATCGCCCAGCGTCAGCACCAGCCCGCGCGGAGTGGGCTTGGCCTTGAGTTGATCGACCTCAGCCTGCAGCCGGGCAGCCTGTTCCGTCGCCTGGTCCCGCTGTACTACGGCGGCGTTGGTGGCCTGGGTCGCGGTATCGACCTCCCGGGTGCGGGCATCGAGCTGAATCTTGTCGCGCTCCCCACGGCCGGCGGCGACCCGTGCGTCATCCGCCTTGGCGGCGCCATGCGCCTCGGCGAGCCGCGCCATCTGAGTGGCGAGGTATGCGGGCTGTGCAATGGCGGGCTCGTCGTGTCGCAGGTAAGCGGCCTGCGCGATCTCCAGCTGCTTCTTGGCCGCATCCAGATCCACGGCCGCATATTTGGCCACGTTCGGATTGGCTTGCGCCGTCTGCACCTCGCTACGCGCCCCCTCCAATGCCGCATTGGGTTGCGGCACGGACGCGCAGGCCGCGATGCCGAGTGCCGAGCCGATCGATATCAAAACCCGTGTTCTCGTTTTCATTTGCCGTCCTTATTGAGTGGGGGGCGAGCTGCGCAGCGATTCTTGACGCAGGGTTTGCATGCCTGCGTCGAACTCGGCCGCCGCCTTGTGCGAACGCTGCTGTTGCGCAGTGGCTTCCGCGAGCTCGGCGTCTGCATTGGCCTGTTCGGCCAGGAGCAGGGCGGGCTGCAGATCGTGATCCGCGTTGGCCTTTTCGGCGCGGGCGAGTTTGTCGCGTGCGCTGGCGAGTTCGACCGGTGCCAATTCCGGTGCACCCGAGCCTTCGGCCCGCTGTACGGAGGCCTTCGCAACGGCGATCTTCTCGTCCGCCGCCGGATTGCTGGCGCATGCGGCCAGCACGACGGTGCCCGCCGCCAATGCGGCGACGCCCTTCATCAATGTCGATAGTCTCGTACTCATAAGCGGCCCCTGGTCCTTGTAGTATCGGAGCACCAGGCAAAGACGCCGCGATTGGCGAAGCGCCCGGTCCCGAGGATTGAATGCCCACCATACGCGCAGCCGTTGAGCCCGTCGGTACGCTACCGCACTTAATCCGCGGCGATAGCGCGCGGCGAACTCAGCGCGCGGAGCGCTCCGCGCGCGGCGCACTCAATGCGCGGCGCACTCAATGCGCGGCGCACTCAATGCGCGGCGCAGATCTTCGGATAACAGCTGCAGGACGCGACTTCGAGTCCGGCACGATTGAGGATGGTGATGTATCCACGGCTGTATTCGATCAGACCGCGGCGTTGCAGTTCGCCGGCGGCAGCCGTAACGCCGACCCGGCGCACGCCGAGCATGGCCGACAGCACTTCCTGTGTGGCGAAAAAGCTGTTGGACTGTGCTCGATCCTGGCTCATCAACAGCCAGCGAGCCAGTCGGGGCTCGATCCGGTGAAATCCGAGACATGCGGCGGAAGAAGCGAGCTGCGCGATCAGGCTATGAAAATACCGATCCATGCAACGCCGCAAGGCCCCGCTATGGCTGATCGCTTGCTCGAGCGCACGCGCGTTGATTCGCCAGGCGAACCCCGGAGCGAGCACCAGAGCATGCATGGGATCATTGCCGGCGCAACAGGTGAGGTCGGGTCCCCACATTCCTTCGCGACCGATCATGCAGACCTGCGCCACGGGTTTGCCACCCAGCGTGGCCATCAACGAGATGAAGCCGTGAGCCGGGAAATACATGCTTGCGCATCGATGCGAGTGCTCGTCGAGAATCTCGCCGCGCACCAGGTCGATCTTCTCGGCAATGGTCAGCAATCGTCGCCGCTCGATCGGCGGCAATGTCTCGATCAGCTGATTGTGGGCGAGGGCGCCCAGTGACGTCTCGCCCGTGGAGATTGGCACGGGTGGCACATCCAGATCCGAAAGTCGCTCCATGCCGTGGAGCTTGAACAAGAATTCTGAGGCTGACCGTCTGTTAGGATACATAGTGGTCGGATGTGCCATGCGGCATAAAGCGCTTGTTCAGCGCATCGAATACCCATCGAGGAGCTAAGGATGGACGATTCAGTGACGAGACTCGAGGGTTGCCGCCATCGGTGACGTTTGCGTGTATTACTTCATGCGGCGCGGCGGCCCGGTGGTCGGCGAGTCCCTGTCGAAGCGGCGCGCGACTCTCGAGAGCATCGCAGGCAAAGGCGAGCCCGTGATGGAATCGAAGCTCATCGTCGATCACACCGAGATCGATTCCAACGGGTTCCTGACCGGGCGCGCGAGCGACGATGCGCATCCGGTGCATGAGTTGTGGGCCCAGACCAGGTCGCTCGAGTCGCGAGCGAATTCGCGCGAAATCGAAGCGCTCGAGCTGCACGCCGAGTTCGACGCGGAGCGCAGGAGCCGGCTGCTCGCGGAGAGCCGCGAGCTTCGTGATCAGGCCGAAGCCCTGCGGCAACTGCTGAGAGCAACCACGCCCGGCTCGATCGGTTCCTGAGGCGGTGGCGAACCGGGTTCGCTGCGGCGCGGACGCAGCATCACCCGCGGTTCATTCGGCGAGGGTCGAGACGGTCTCGCTGGGGACGCCGAAGCGATGCTGCTGCTCCGCCTTGACCTGGTCGAGCGTGAGCGCCGTATTGACCGCGATCACCGCGAGCACGGGATGGTTGGCGTCGCGCGGCAGCTGGGCGCCGTGCAGGCTCTCCCATAAGCGAATCCGCTCCTGCGCCGTATAGCGGTCCGAGGACTGTTCGCTCTTTGCGCGGTGCCGTTCTGCTTCCTGCTCGGCCTTGATTTCCGCCGCCCGCTCGCGGCATTCGTTCCTGCTCGCGCCGGCCGTCGGAAGTTGCGGCACGTAAATGCGCGTCCATTCAGAGTTCATGAGTCTGCTCCAGAAGGAGGAAAGCTCGGCGCACTCCCGGCCGGTTCCGTTGAATTTGTGGTCTCCGGCGGCTTCTCTTTTTTGAGCCGCTTCTCGTCGTTGCGCTTTTTCTTCAGCTGTTCGCGCAAGTTTTTCTGGTGCCGATAATTGACCCGTGCCATTGTCTCTCCGTGATGTCCTCATTCCGGACCGGAGCCGGCGGGACGTGTTTCCCAGTCTACCCCGCTTTGCGCCGGAAGTTCGCGCTATCTGCGGCCCTCTGCATGATGGCCGCTGTCGATGTGCGAGCGGCTCGGCGCCTCAATACTCGTGATACAGCTCGACCCCGTCGATGGCGCCGCCCTCGAGATATCGAACCGTGAAGAAATCGACCATCTCCCGGGTGTCGAGCCGGTAGACGCGCTCCAGGCCGGCCTTCGTATTTCTCTCCTCGGCGAAGGCGAGTCGTTCCACCGGCCCGGTTTCGCGCAAGTCGCGGGTCAGCGCTCGGAGCCAGACGCGCGATAGCGTGCGTTTTGCGGCAGCGCTCAAAGGTTCGTTCTGCAAGGGTCCCGCCGGTGCATCGTCGATGAGCCGGCGAAATTCGCGCGTCAGTGCCGGCCGCGAGTCCTCGGACGCTTCGTGGAAATGCGCGACCTGCGGATCGAAAAAGCCCGCGACCGTATGCACGATGCGCTGGACCCGGCATAGCGACAGATTGGTGAGCACGGCGACCGTCAGATGTCGATCCTCGTAACGGGCCATGGCGGATTGAAAGCCCTGCCAGTTGCCGTCGTATTCGATCACCGGATGTCCGCGCAGGGAGTTGATCTCCCAGCCGTAGCCATAGTGCAGGAGCGGCGGCTCGCCGTCCTTCAGCGGGTCGACGCGCCAGGCGCGGGCAAGCTCATCCTGCGTGAGCACGGTCCCCGCCGAGAGTGCCTGATCCCACCGGGCAAGATCGAGCACGGTGGAATACAGGCTTCCGTCCGCGGTTCGGTTCAGGGCGGGCGCAACCCAGCCCTGATTCTGCAGCGCACCCGAGGGGCCGATCTCGTAACCGGAAGCGCGATCCGGAACGATGTCGATGTCGGAGATGATTCGCGTGCGCGTCATGTTGAGCGGGCGGAACACCCGGTCCGCGAGCAGGTCGCCATAAAAGCCGCCGGTGATGCGACCGATCACGATGCCAAGAAGCACATAGGCGGTGTCGCTGTAAGAGGCGTCGGTACCCGGCTCGAAATCGAGCGGGAGGGAGGTCGCCAGGCGGATGTACTCGGCGTCCGTGTAATCGTGATGCAGGTCGAGCAGGTCGTGTGCGGGCGGCGTCAGCTGCGCGATGCCGGATTGATGCTTGAGCATGTCGCGCAGGGTGACGGCGCGCCAGCCGGGAGGGATCTCCGGCAGATATTTCGACAGCGGGTCGTCGAGATCGAGCCGGTGCTCGCGTGCGAGGAGCATGACGGCGGTGGAGGTGAATTGTTTGCCGACCGAGCCCAACTGGAACAAGGTCTCCGGTTTCGCCGGCACCGGGTGCTCGAGAGTGGCGACGCCATAGCTCTTGATGTAGAGCGGTTGGCCGTCGCGCAGGACCGCGAGCGACAGCCCCGGGATGTGCTGCTCGCGCATCTCGGCGGCCACATAGTCGTCGATTTCCGGACGCTGGGCGGCGAAAGAGCCCGATGCAGGGATCGCGCATGCTGAAACAGCCGCCCAGAACACCCATAAGAGATGAGCGTGCGCGCCGCGGCCGCGACCCGCGTTGCCGTACACCATGAAATCGATGCTCCCGCGGCGGGGGCCGCTGCTGCCGATCGGCCGATAGTCTAGCGCAACGCTTCGCGAATGCCCTTGATCACCCCGGGGTCCTTGGCGGCGTAGCCCGGGAGCTCGCCGATCGCCGCGGCGAACTCCGGGCTGCGCATGACGCTGACCAGCCGTTGTACCGATTCGTTCTCGAGCGTGTGCTTGCGGCACACGAACAGGTAGTCCTCGGTCACGAGCCGCACGAAATCCAGATCGAATTGCCTTGCGGCGGCCTCCACGCCGAAGCTCGCGTCCGCCATGCCGCTGGCGACATAGGCGGCGACCGCGGCGTGCGTGAACTCCTCGTGCAAGTAGCCGTTGATACGGGTGGCCTCGAGCCCGCGTTGCTTCAAGAGCTCATCGAACAGGTGGCGCGTGCCGGAGTCGGCGTCGCGATTCACGAATCGAACCTCGCCGCCGACCAACTGTTCGAGCGACTCGATCCGAAGCGGGTTGCCGCGCTTCACCATCAGTCCCATTTCGCGGGTGACGAAGCCGATGACCCGATGCTCCCCCGCGATCAACCATTGCTTGGCCGCGGCGACGACCTTGCCGCGCAGCTCCCCCAGCGCCAAATGGACGCCCGCCAGATCGCACCCGCCGCGCGCGAGCGAGGCGAGCGAGTTTTGATTGCTGACGTAGCGAAGATCGACGTTGAGCTGCGGCTCGAGGGAGGAGAGCAGCTCCCGCAGTTTCGAGACGGCGAAACCGTGGCTCGCATGAATGCGCACCAGTTTGGTTCGTTGCGGCAAGACTTCGTTGATTTCGGTCTCGAGCTCCTGCGCGAGATTTTGAAGCTGTGGCTTGAGCCGCGCCTGCAGGCGCTGCCCGGCCCACACCAGCTTTTCGCCCAAGGGGGTGAGCCGGCTGCCGCGTCCCTGGTGCCGCTCGACCAGCGGTGCGCCGAAGAATGCAGCCCATTTTTCGATCAGGTTCCAGCAATGCCGGTAGGACATGTCTGCGCGGACCGCGGCCCGGGTGATTTTTCCCGTGGCGCGGATCTCGTTGAGAAAGTCGAGCATCACCAGCGTCGTTCGTCCATCGTCTTCGCGGCGAAATCGCCAGACCGGCTCGATCTCGATGCGGATCAGGCCGGGCTCGATGTCTGCTCGGGCTGCTTCTGGATCGGTCGACATGGTGCGTCCCTTGGGATATGCAAATCGATGCATATAAAGCATAAAGGAAACCGGCTCCAAAAGACATATTCCCAGCGATTATCTGGGTCTATATGCTGATCTCACGGATCAATCAAGGGCGGAAACATATGATGCTAGATACATATCAAGAGAAGCGCGAGGCGATTGCGGAACCACCCCCGGCGCGCCGCGAGCAGCTGTTGATTCACGGCGCACGTCGGCCGGCGCAATCCGGGCGCTACTTCGAGACCGTCGATCCCGCCACCGAAGCCGTCATTGCGCGGGTGGCCGAGGCAGATGCCGCCGAGGTCGATGCGGCCGTCGCGTCCGCGCGTGCTGCATTCGACGGGGAGTGGGGTCACTTGAAGGCCTCCGAACGGGGACGGCTGCTGCTTCGCTGGGCCGACCTGATTCGCGCTCACGAGGACGCGCTGGTCGAACTCGAAAGCCTCGACTCCGGCAAACCGGTCTCCGCGATACGCCGGCAGGACCTGCCGGCGGTCCTCGACACCCTGACCTACTACGCCGGTTGGGCCGACAAGATCAACGGTCAGGTGATCCCGGCGCGCACCGATGCGCTGACCTACACCTTGCGCGAACCCATCGGCGTCGTGGCGGCGATCGTGCCCTGGAATTTCCCGCTCATGATCGGCATGTGGAAGATCGCACCGGCGCTTGCGTGCGGTTGTACCGTCGTGTTGAAGCCGGCGGAGCTCACGCCGCTCACCGCGCTCAAGCTCGGCGAGCTGGCGCTCGCCGCCGGCATTCCGCCCGGCGTGCTGAACGTCGTGCCCGGATTCGGCAGGACCGCCGGCGCGGCACTGGTCGAGCATCCCGGCGTGGACAAGGTAACCTTCACCGGCTCGCCCGCCGTGGGCCGCCAAATCTTGAGTGCGGCCGCCGGCAATCTCAAGCGCGTGACGCTGGAGCTCGGCGGCAAGTCGGCCAATATCATCTTCCCGGGAGCCGACCTGGATGCGGCCGTCAAGGCGGCTGCTTCGGGCATCTTCTTCAATTCGGGCCAGGTGTGCTCCGCCGGCTCCCGCATCCTGGTGCACGATTCGATTCACGACGAGGTCGTCGATCGTCTCGTGGCGCGCGCCGCTGCCGTCCGCTTGGGCGATCCTCGCGACAAGGCGACCGCCATGGGGCCGTTGGTATCGGCCGCCCAGATGCATCGCGTGCTCGACTACGTCGACATCGGCAGGCGCGAAGGCGCGGAGCTCGTTGCGGGCGGCGCGCGCGTGGGCGGGACCGGATTCTTCGTCGCGCCGACGGTGTTCGCCAACGTCGGGCACTCCATGCGCATCTCGCAGGAAGAGATTTTTGGCCCGGTGGCTGCGGTGATCCGTTTCAAGGATGAGGAGGATGCCCTGCGCATTGCCAACGGCACAAAATACAGCCTGGCAGCCGGCGTGTGGAGCGAGGACATAGGCCGCGTGCATCGCTTCATCAGGCGGCTCAAGGCCGGAACCGTCTGGGCGAACACCTATGGGCCGACGGACGTGCGCCTGCCCTGGGGCGGCTCGCGCGATTCCGGATTCGGGCGCGAGCACGGCGAAGCGGCGATCGAGAACTTCACCGAGCCCAAGGCGGTGTGGATCGCCACCGGGCGTTAGGCCGGTGCGGATCGGCGCGCGACGCGGCGAACCCGGGCGTGCGGCCCCTGGCTATTCGAGCTCCGGATAAGGGCCCTTGCCGCCGTCGGCAATGAAGCGGTCGATACGGGCGGTGAGGACAGGCAGCGGTACAGAGCCGAGTTCGAGCACGGCGTCGTGGAAGGCGCGCACGTTGAAACGCGCGCCCAGCGCCTTCTCGGCTTTGCGGCGCCCTTCGAGAATTGCATTTTCTCCGAGGTAGTACGACAGAGCCTGGGCGGGCCATGCAATGTAGCGGTCCACCTCCGTTTGGATCTCGTGCTCGGGCAGCGCCGTGTACTCGCGCAGGTAATCGATGGCGCGGTCCCGGCTCCAGCCCTGCGCATGGATGCCGGTGTCGATCACCAGTCGCGCAGCGCGCCAGATCTGGTAATTGAGCATACCGAAGCGGTCGTAGGGAGTCTCGTACATGCCCATCTCCTGGCCGAGCCACTCGCAATAGAGTGCCCAGCCTTCGCCATAGGCGGATAGATAGGTGTGCTGGCGAAATTCGGGCTGTTGCTTGTGCTCGAGCGCCAGCGGCATCTGGAAGGCGTGGCCGGGCGCCGACTCGTGCAGCGTCAGGGCGGTGAGATTGTAGAGCGGGCGGCTCGGCAGATTGTACGTGTTCAGCAGGAACAGCCCCGGACCGCCGCGGCCGGCCGTATAGAACGGCGCGATGTCGTCGGGCACCGGCCGGATGGCGAAGCGGGCGCGCGGCAACAGACCAAAGTATTGCGCGGCCTTGCCGTCGAACTTCTTGGCGATCCATGCGGCGCGCATCAGCAGATCCTGGGCGGAGAACGCCTGGAACTGCGCATCGGCGCGCAGGAACACCAAAAACGCGGGATAGTCTCCCTTGAATCCGGTCTGTCCCATGGTCTCGACCATCTCGCCGTGCAGCCGTGCGACCTCGGATTCGCCCAGGGCGTGGATGGCGTCCGGATCCATGTCGAGGGTGGTGTATTCGCGGATTTTCGCGCGGTAATAGGCTTTGCCGTCGGGAAGCTCATAGGCCGCGAGGCTGGCGCGGGTCCCCGGCAGATAATCGTTGCGCATGAACGCCAGCAAATCCCGGTAGGCGGGCTGCACCGAGTCGCGGATCACGGTAATTGCCTCCGCCCTGAGCGCAGCCCGGTCCGCCTCCGCGATCCCGGGCATCTCCTTGAACGGCGTATAGAAGAAACTCTGGTCCGGGGCCGCCTCGGTGACCGCGGTGATCGAGGCGTCGCGGCCCTTCATGGTCACCTGCGGCGGCGTGAACCCGCGCTTCAAGCCGCGCCGCATCTCGTCGATCTGTTCGCGGAAGTAGCGCGGGATGTCGCGCATTTGCGCGATCCAATGGCGGTAATCCTGCGCGTCACGGTAGGGACGGCGGGCCGTGTAGCCCAGATCCGTCCAGAATGTCGTATCGGAGTTCGCGGGCATCTCGTAGTCGCGAAACCGCTGGTTCGCGATCAGCGTCTCGATCTGCGGCCGGTAGACGTCGTAGTTCATCTGCTCGGCCGGCGACAGCTCGCCGCGCGGGATCGAGTCGAGCTTCGCGAGCGTGTCCTGCCACATTCGAAGGCGCATTTCCTGGGTGTCCGGATCGGCTTTGGGGAGGTGGTCCTGGATCGGCTTCTGCGAGTCCTCGTTGTCGGGGAACTGCTGCTCGCGCCATTGCCACTCGGCCGTGTAGATGGCAGCCAAGCGCGAGTCCGCCGTCTCTTTCTTCTGGCAGGACGCGAGGCTCACGAACGATGCAATGAACGCGATGGCCACGAGCAGGCGCCGGGCCGGCGCTCGGGATCGGGGAGAGTGCATGCGCGATATTCCATGGGTCGGGTGCATCGGAAGCGCTTAGATCGTATACGATCTGGAAGCCCGACAGATCAGATTCCAGCGAGGCGCCCCATGTTCACCGCATTGCCCTGTGATTGGAGCGGCGTGTACCCCGCCGCCACCACGCAATTCGATCCGGATCTGCAAGTGGATCTGCCTGCGACCCAACGGGTGCAGAAGGCGCTCCTGCAGGACGGCGTTCACGGCTTGGTGCTGATGGGCACCGTGGGCGAGGGCAACTCGCTCAGTGCAGAGGAGAAGCGTGCCGTGCTCCGGGGTGCGGTCGAAGTGGCGGAGGGCCGAGTGCCCGTGATCGCGGGGGTGTCGGAGCTCACGACGGCCGCGGCCGTCGCCTTTGTCCGCGACGCGGAGCGCATCGGCGCGACGGGATTGATGCTCCTGCCCGCCATGGTGTACGTGCCGACGCCGGCGGAGCTCGAATACCATTTCAGAACCGTCGCGGCGGCAACGGCGCTCCCGATCATGCTCTACAACAACCCGCCGTCGTACCGCGTCAACATCGACCTCGGCACCTTGTTGCGCCTCGCGGACGTCCCCAATATCGTGGCCTTGAAGGAGTCTTCACCCGATTCCCGGCGCTTCACCGATGTGTTCAATGCGCTCGGCGATCGCTACGTCCTGTTTGCGGGGCTGGATGATGTGGTGTTCGAGGCGCTCGCGCTCGGGGCCAGGGGCTGGGTGTCGGGCCTCGCCAACGCGTTCCCCGGGGAATCGATCGAGCTTTATCGCGCGGTGATGGAGGGCAACCTGACGCGGGCCCGCGCCCTCTATCGATGGTTCATGCCGCTGCTGCACCTGGACGCGGAGCATGATCTGGTGCAATCCATCAAGCTCGCCGAACAGCTTCTCGGCAGGGGCACGGAGCGGGTACGCGCGCCGCGGCTGCCGCTCGCGGGGGAGCGGCGCGCCGAGGTCACCGCCCTGGTGGAGCGCGCGCGCGACACCCGTGGGCGGATCGGCGCCGTCGCCGGTCGATGACGACGGTTCTGCGCGTCATCGATTCTCATACGGGGGGCGAACCCACGCGCCTCGTGATCGCCGGCGGACCGGACCTGGGGTCCGGACCGCTCGCCGATCGGCGCGAGCGATTTCGAACCCGCTTCGACAAGTATCGTTCCGCGATCGTGAACGAGCCGCGCGGATCCGACGCGCTCGTCGGTGCGTTGCTGGTCGAGCCGCATCGCGCCGACTGCGATCTTGGCATGATCTTCTTCAACAACGTCGGCTTTCTCGGCATGTGCGGTCATGGAACGATCGGTGCGATCGAATCGCTGCGTTTCAGCGGACGCCTGCGAGCCGGTTCGATCCGGATCGACACGCCGGTGGGACCCGTGGAGGCGCGACTCGATGCTGACGGCTCGGTGAGCGTCGAGAATGTGACGAGCTACCGGGCGGCACGAGGATTCGAAGTGCAGGTCCCGGAAGCAGGGTGGCTCGCGGGCGATATCGCCTGGGGCGGCAATTGGTTTTTCCTGGTCTCGGATCATGGGCAAGTCATCGACCTTGCCCATGTCGAGGCGCTGACGGAGTTCGGCTCGCGGGTGCGCTCCGCCCTCAACGCTGCCGGCCGGCCCGAGGTCGACCACATCGAGCTGTTCGGTGCTGCCGGCGGTGCGGGTGCGCACAGCCGAAACTTCGTGCTGTGTCCGGGCAAGGCGTACGATCGTTCGCCGTGCGGAACGGGCACCAGCGCGAAACTCGCCTGCCTCGCGGCCGACGGCACGCTCGAGGAGGGCGGCGAGTGGATTCAGCAGAGCCTGATCGGGAGCACGTTTTCGGCCCGCTACCGGTGGAGCGATCGCGCCAAGGGCGAGATCATCCCGACCATCACCGGCCGGGCGCACGTCACCGCCGAAAGTACGCTCTACATCGATCCGCAGGACTCTTTCGGCTGGGGGATCGGAGCGTGAGCGAGCCGCTGATCCGGTCGCTGACCGGCGAGTTCGGCTTTTCCCGCTAGCGGCCGCGGTGCGATGACGCGGTGCGATGACGCGGTCCGAGATGTCCGCGGACGCCGTCCCACCATCCGCTCGCCACTGCGGCCACCTTGCTCAATTTGGCGTCCTCGTAGAGCACGATGCGCTTGCACGTGCGCACGCGCCGGCCGAAGCTCTTGAGCGCCCATGAGCCCCAGGGGAATGCCCCGTACTCCTTGAGCACGACGGTGTCGTTGCGTGCCATGTAGTAACGCCGCTCCGCCGAATGATTGCTGGTCCATTTGCGCAGGCCGAGGATCGAGTGATGTGTCGATGCCCCGATGGCGTGCGACATCAGCGGCTTTCGTGTCCTCGCCACCCGGTAGCCCTGAGCCCTCGCCCGAAAACAGAATTCGGTGTCCACGAGGTCGATGAACAGCTCGTCGCGGAAGCCGCCAATGCGATCGAGGATCGCCAGGTTGAGGAGCGATCCGGAAGAGATCACCGACTCGGCCTCCAGCCACAGAGGTTCGGCTTCGCTGGCGGAGCCCCGCTCCGGCGCCGGCATGTGGATGTCGCGAAAGCCTGCGCCCAGCACGGCCAACCTCGCGGGCTCGGGGAAGGAGGCATGCGCCGCGATCAGTTCCTCCACCATCCCTGGGTCGAGCACGCTGTCCTGATCGAGCGCCAGCACCCACTCGTACCCGCGCGCGCGCGCGCGCCGCATGCCGATGTTGAGCGCGCCCGCAATGCCCAAGTTTTCGCGATTCAGCTCGAGCGAGAGCTTCGGGCCGGCGGACAACGCCGACAGCATTCGAAGCGCGGCCTCGCCCGAACCGTTGTCCACGATCACGAGCGCGCCGACCTGTCCCAGAATGCGGTCCACTCTCGCGGGCAAATCGTCGTCCGGATGAAAGCTCACCAATACGGCGCAAATACGCTGGGCGCTCGTCGGATGCTCGGGCACTCTGTCCTGCACGGCCGCTGGCCGCTCCTCTGGATTTCCACGCATAATACCCGCCCCGAGGAGACCTCATGACAACTACCCACCCGCCGCGCGTCAGCGGCACGCGGCTCTGGTCGCGACTGATGGAGATGGCCGAGATCGGAGCGACGCCTCACGGCGGCTGCAATCGGCAGGCGTTGACCGATGGCGACCGCGAGGGGCGGCAACTATTCGGCCGCTGGGCGGCCGCCGCCGGCTGCACGCAGCGCGTCGACGCCATCGGCAATATCTTCATCCGCCGTCGCGGGCGGGACGATGCGCTGCCGGCGGTGATGACCGGAAGTCATCTCGACACCCAGCCGACCGGCGGCAAGTTCGACGGCATCTATGGCGTGCTCGCGGGACTCGAGATCATCGAGTCGCTCAACGATCGGGCGGTCGAGACCCGGCATCCGATCGAAGTCGCCGTGTGGTGCAACGAGGAAGGCTGCCGCTTTCCGGCAGCCATGATGGGATCGGCCGTATGGTCGGGTCGGATGCCGCTGGCGAGCGCCCATGCACTCGCCGATCGCGCGGGCCGCAGTGTCCGGCAGGAACTCGAGCGGCTGGGTGTGGACTGTTCCGCGCCGCTGACCCGCCAGCCGGTCAGGGCGGCCTTCGAGGTGCACATCGAGCAGGGCCCTGTGCTCGAACAGCGCGCGAAAACCATCGGCGTGGTCACGGGCGTTCAGCACATGAGCCGGCACGAGGTCATCGTCCGCGGGCAGGAGGCTCACGCGGGACCGACGCCGATGGACATGCGCAAGGACCCGGTTCGCGTTCTGGCGGACGTGCTGCCGGCCATGTATGCGACCGCCGCCCGGCACGGCAAGGATGCGCGCTTCACCGTGGGCATCATCGAGACCTCGCCGGGGTCACCCAACACGGTGCCCGGCCAGCTGCGCTTCACGGTCGATCTGCGCCACCCCGATGGGGGAGCGTACCGCTCGCTGCGCAGTGAGATCGACGGCGTGGTGCACGCTGCGCTCGCTCGTCAAGGGCTCGAGGGAAGCATGCGCTGCGTGTGGGAAGCTCCCGGCGTCGTGTTCGATCCCGCTTGCATCGACGCCGTCAGGCACGCGGCCGAGGCGCTCGGATGCGCTGCGATGGAGATCGTCAGCGGCGCCGGCCACGATTCGTGCAATACCGCAGCCGTCGTGCCCACCTCCATGATCTTCGTCCCCTGCGCCGGCGGCTTGAGCCACAATGAAGCCGAGAGCGCCGCACCCGCGCACCTCGAAACCGGGGCGAACGTCCTCATGCACGCCATGCTGTCGCTGGCGATTTGAACCAAGGAGCTCGAGATGGCGATGAGAACAGCGATGATTGCCGGCGCCGCCTGCTATGCCTCGATCGGCGGAGGTTTGGGGTCCGCGATCGCCCGCGCCGACGATGTGCCGGCGCCGCCGCCCGCGCCGTTGACTGCTCTGCATTGCGGGCACCTGCTCGACGCGGTTGCCGGCACCGTGCTCGGCGCGACCACCATCGTGATCGAGGGCAAGCGCGTGCGTGCAGTGAACGCCGGCAGTGCGCCGGTGCCCGAAGCGACCGAGATCGATCTGCACGATCAGACCTGCCTGCCGGGCCTGATCGACAGCCACACCCATCTCACCGGCCAAACCAGTCCGACCCAGTACCTCGATCAGTTTCATTGGAACATCGCCGACTACGCCGTGCGCTCCACCGTGTATGCAAGACGCACGCTGTTGGCGGGATTCACGACGGTGCGCAATGTGGGGGACCAGGCCAACGAGTCGGTGGCCCTGCGCAATGCGATCAATGCGGGGATTCTGCCCGGGCCGCGAATTTTCACGGCTGGCGTCGCCATGGGATCGACGGGCGGCCATGCGGACCCCACCAACGGCTACCGCGCCGATCTCGCCGGTGATCCGGGGCCCGGCAACGGCGTGATCAACGGCCCCGAGGATGCGGTGAAAGGGGTTCGCCTGCACTACAAGCTCGGCGACGATCTGATCAAGATCATGCCGTCCGGCGGCGTGCTCGATGAGAGCGCGAGCGGCGACAATGCCCAGATGACGATCGAAGAGATCCGTGCCGTGACGAGTACCGCCCACGACTACGGCTTCACGGTGGCCGCGCACGCGCACGGCGCGGAGGCGATTCGGCGCGCGGTGCTGGGCGGTGTCGATTCGATCGAGCATGGTACTTTCATGGACGCCGAGGACATGAAGCTCATGGTCGAGCACGGGACCTGGTATGTGCCCACCATCATCGCGGGGGACTTCGTCGCGCGCCATGCCCAGGTTCCGGGTTATTACCCCCCGCAGGTAGCCGCGAAAGCGGCCGCGATCGGGCCGCTGATCATGGCGACCGCGGGTCGAGCCTACAAGGCTCACGTGAAAATCGCATTCGGCACGGACGCCGCGGTCTATCCGCACGGTCAGAACGCGCATGAGTTCGAGTTGATGGTGCAGGCGGGCATGCCGCCCCTGTTCGCACTGCAGGCGGCAACGGTGAGCGCGGCGCAGCTCCTGCATCGCGACAAGGATCTCGGTTCGGTGACGGCCGGAAAGTACGCCGACGTGGTCGCGGTCCCCGGCGACCCCATCGCCGACATCAGCGTGATGACCCGGGTGAGCTTCGTGATGAAGGACGGCGTCGTCTACAAGCTGAACGGTTCGCCGGTGGAGCAAACCCCGTAGCGGGGCCTCTCCTGGGGTGGCGGAGGTGCCTCGCCGGGGTGCCCGGCGGGGTGGCCGGCGGGGTGGCCGGCGGGGTCGTCAAGGGCGCCTTTTGAAATCCGTGATCAGTGTACTTAACCTAACGGTCGGGGGCCCCTAATCTCTCCGGCATGAGAGCTGCGTCCGAGTCGGCTGATGTTGCGGTGCACGATGAAGGGATGTCCGCGGACGAGGCGGATCGCCTGGTATCGCTGCATCGGCTGGCCATTTTGGACACTCCACCCTCACCCGCATTCGATGGGGTGACCCGGCTGGCCGCCGCGGCGTTGCGGGTTCCGCTGCTGCTCGTCTCCCTGGTCGACCAGAATCGAGTTTGGTACAAGTCGCGCGTCGGGCTGTCGCTGCGCGAGAGTCCACGCACCGGCTCCTTTTGCGCCGAGACCATTCTGCAGCGCCAGCCCTTGAGCGTTCGCGACGCCTCGACCGATCCGCGTTTCGAGCAGAACCCGTTGGTTTTCGGTCCGACCCGCGTGCGCGCCTATCTCGGCATCCCGCTCTTTGCCCGTGACCGCCAACCGCTCGGCACCCTGTGCGCGATGGATACCGAGGCGCGCGATTTCGGGGAAGTCGAGCGGGTGGTGCTGTCGGAGTTCGCCAAGATCGCCGAAGAGCTTCTGGCCTCGCAGGAAGTCGCATCCAAAACCGACGGCGTCCTGCAGTATGCGATGGAGCGCGAGAAGCTGTTCCGCGAGACCTTCGAGCAGGCGGCGGTCGGCATCGTGCACACCTCGCTCCATGGCGCGATCTTGCGGACCAATCAGCGCGCGTGCACCGTGCTCGGTTACAGCGCGACCGAGCTGCGCGAGCTGTCGTTTCGAAATCTCACGCATCCCGATGACTTCCAGCGCAACGTCACCGAGTTCAAGCGCGCGCTTTCGGGGGAGATCGACAGCTATCGGCTGGAACAGCGCTTGCGCTGCAAGGATCAGAGCTATCTGTGGGCCGCCGTTTCCGTGACTTTGAGACGGACCGCGTCCAGACAGCCGGATTACAACATCGTCGTCATCGACGATCTGTCCGCGCAAAAGCAGGCCGAAGCCGATGCATTGAGAGCCCGCGATGCCGCGCAGGACAGATTGGCGCAGCAGTCGCTCAAGTTCAAGGAAAGCGCCGATGCGCTGGTGACCCAGGGCTCGCGCGCCGTGGAGGCGGGCGAGGCGCTGCGCGAGTCCCAATCGAATCTGCGCGACACCCGTGCACGGCTCGAGCAATCGGAGCGGGCGCTGTCCGAGAGTCAGACCGCCCTGAAGGAAGCGCAAGGCTCACTGAAGGAGATGCGGCAGACGCTCTCGGAGGCGCAGTCGGCGCAGCGCTCGACGCAGGAGGATCTGCGCGCGGCGCGGATGGAGCTGCGCTCGCTGCAGGACACGCTGCAGACCACGCAGGAGACGCTGCACTCGACCCAGCAGGCATTGGTGGACGCCCAGGCGCTGCAGCGCGAGGCCCAATCCTCGCTGCAGGCCAGCAACGCCAAGCTCGCGTCCGAAAGCGCGACCGACGCGTTGACCGTGCTGCCCAATCGGCGCACGTTCAGCCGCCGCAGCGAACAGGCCGCCCAGGCGCTGCGGCATTCGAAGAAGCCCTATGGACTCATCCTTCTCGATCTGGACGACCTGAAGCAGATCAACGAAGAGTACGGTCACGACGTGGGCGACGGGGTGCTGCGCTCGCTCGGCAACATCCTGAACTCGCAGCTGCGCAATTCCTCGGACATGGCCGCCCGGCTGGGCGGCGACGAATTCGGGATTCTCTGCTTCGGCGACATCAACGAACAGACGCTGCACGACGTGGCGGAGCGGATTCACACGCAGATCGGCAAGGAGCCGCTGGCGACGCCGAAGGGACTCTTGCGTTTCGCGGGGAGTTTCGGCTTGGCGCTCAGCATGCCCGACGACCCCGACTGGAAGACGCTCTACGGCCGGGCGGATGCCGCACTGCGAGAGGCGAAGGCGGCCGGTAAAGATCGGATTTCTTTCGGCCGCTCGCAATCGAAGAACGGCACCGCTCGACTGCGCGCGCTCTCAGCCCCCCCTTAGGCTCGCCGGCCTAGACCGCCACCGCCCGGTACCGCCGCCGATTGATGGCGTCGCGCAATTGCGCCGCCGCGGCGTGAATGGCCGCGCTCTCGCCACCGCCTGCGTAGATGATCGCGCGCGAAGAATTGATCAACAGCCCGTTGCCGTTCGAATCGAGGCCGGCCGCCAGCGCCTCGTCGAGGTCGCCGCCTTGCGCGCCAATCCCCGGCACCAGGAAGCAGAGTTCCGGATGCGCCCGCCGCAGTTGCGCCATCTCCGCCGGGTAGGTCGCGCCGACCACCAGCATCAAGTTCCGATGCCGATTCCAGCGCGCGGCCGCGCGCGCCGCCACTTGGGCGTACAGCGGTGCTCCGTCGACCAGAAGATCCTGGAAATCCCGGGCGCCGGGATTGGAGGTCCGGCACAACACCACCGCACCCCGGTCGGGCCGGGCCAGAAAGGGCGCCACCGAGTCCTCGCCCATGTAGGGACTCACGGTCACCGCGTCCGCACCGTAGCGATCGAACGCCTCGCGCGCGTAGGCCTCCGCCGTGTTGCCGATATCGTTGCGCTTCGCGTCCAGAATCACCAGCGCCTCCGGTGCCCGGTCGCGGATGTATTCGATGGTGGCCGCGAGTTCGTCTTCCTTGCCAAGCGCACTATAGAAGGCAACCTGCGGCTTGTAGGCCGCCGCCATGCCCCGGGTCGCATCGACGATCCGCCGGCCGAAGGCCAGAAAGGGCTTGGAGTCGCGGGCGATGTCCGGCGGCAATCTGGCCGGGTCCGGATCGAGCCCGACGCAGACCAGACTGTCGGCCGCGATCTGGGCTCGATGCAGGCGTTCGGGGAACGTGAGCGGCATGTCGCAATGATAGCGGGCGCACTAGGAGTATGCTTGCGCGATGAGCACGGTCCTGGCAAAGCCTCGCGCGGGTCAGCGATTGGTGCTGCAGCCTCCCGCCCGCCGTACCGCACGGCACACGAGTCGAAGCATGCTGAAGCGGTTCTTCGCGATCGCGGACGCCTGGGAGCTTTCGCCCCTGCAGCAGTGCCGGCTGCTCAAAATTCCGTCCCCGCAGGTGCTGGAGCGCTACCGGCTCGGCCAATCGCCGCGTCTGTCGGCGGTGCAGCAGGAACGCGCCGCCCTGGTCGCCAACATCCACAACTCCCTCTCGCCGGCGGCAGGCAGCGCGGATCGGGCTTGGGCATTTCTGCACACCCCGCAGGACAACGCCCCCTTCGATGGCGACAGTCCACTTTACTTTATGCTGGAGAACGGACTTCCCGCGATGCGCGAGCTCGCCCGGCTGCTGGTGAGGGAAAGCGAGCCCCGCTAAAGGCGCATTCTGGCGTTATAATACGCGGCTGTTCAATTGCGAATGTGGCGGAATTGGTAGACGCGCCAGGCTTAGAACCTGGTGGGGCAACCCGTGCGAGTTCGAGTCTCGCCTTTCGCACCATCGCTTAGGCATCAACGAGGAGCGACATGCAGGTTTCCGTGGAAAGTATCGGCAAGTTGGAGCGCCGCATGCAAGTGCAGGTGCCCGCCGAGCGCGTCAGCGAGGAAATCGCGACGCGGCTCAAGCATTTGAGCCGCACCGCGCGCTTGAAAGGCTTTCGTCCCGGCAAGGCTCCCCTGACCGTCATCCGCCGCCAGTTCGGCCAGCAGGTGCACCGTGAGGTCATCGGCGAACTCATGCAGTCGAGTTTCGCCGAGGCGGTGACCCAGAAACAGCTCGCGCCCGCCGGCAGTCCGCGCATCGAGCCCAAGTCCGTCGACGAGGGGCAGGACCTCACCTACGTGGCCACCTTCGAGGTGTTTCCCGAGGTCGCGCTCAAGCCGGTGAGCGGGCTCGCCGTCGACAAGGTGACGGCGGAGGTCACGGACGGCGACGTGGACGCGATGATCGAGCGGCTGCGCAAGCAGCAGACCAAGTACACGGCGGCCGCGCGCCCGGCCGCAGCCGGCGACAAGGTCACGATCGACTTCTTGGGCGCGATCGACGGCGTGCCGTTTACCGGCGGGAAGGGCGAGAACGTGCCGATCGTGGTGGGTGAAGCGCGCATGCTCGCGCAGCTCGAGCAGGGCTTGATCGGCGCATCGTCCGGGGACAGCCGGGAAATCGGCGTGGACTTCCCCGCGGACTACCGGGCCCAGGAACTCGCGGGCAAGCACGCCGTATTCAAGGTGCAGGTGAAGAGCGTGGAGGAGCCCTCGCTGCCCGCGCTCGACGAGGAGTTCTGCACCGTATTCGGCGTGACCGAGGGCGGCGTGCCGAAGCTGCGCGAAGAGGTGGCCGCCAACATGCGGCGCGAGCTCGACCAGAACATCCGCAATCGCAACAAGACCGCGGTGCTCGAAAAGCTCTATCAAGCCAATCCCGTGGATGTGCCGAACTCGCTCGTGGAGTCGCAGATCCGCGACATGCAGGTCGACGTCATGCGTCGCGCCGGCGCCAAGGATGTGTCGCAGGCGCCCGATCGGGAGCCGTTCATCGAGCCCGCCCGGCGCCGGGTGGCGCTGGGACTTCTGATCAACGACATCATCCGGCGCGAGAAGCTCGTGCTGGACCCCGCGCGCGCCAATGCGAGGCTCGACGAGATGGTGTCGAGCTATGGTGATGCGGCGGCGCTGAAGCGCGCTTATCTGCAGAACGCCGATGCCATGCGGCAGGTGGAATCCCTGGCGCTCGAGGATCAGGTGGTCGACTGGATCCTGGCGCATGCCGAGGTGCAGGAGAGGCCCTCCACCTTCAAGGAGCTGATGAATTTCGAGGGCTAGAGAGGCTCGTGCGGCTTGAAAAGGCGCACCTCGGTCCGCAAATTACCGTTTCGCCGCGTCCAAACTTAAAAGGCTTGCATCCCATGACAACTCGAGCATTGAACCTGGTTCCCATGGTGGTCGAACAGACCGCGCGCGGCGAGCGCGCCTACGACATCTACTCGCGCCTGCTGAAGGAGCGGTTGATTTTCGTCGTGGGACCGGTCGAGGATTACATGGCGAACCTGGTGGTCGCTCAGCTGTTGTTTCTGGAGTCGGAGAACCCGGAGAAGGACATCGCTCTCTATATCAACTCGCCGGGAGGCTCGGTGAGCGCGGGACTCGCGATTTACGACACCATGCAGTTCATCAAGCCGGACGTGAGCACGATTTGCGTGGGTCTCGCGGCCTCGATGGGTGCGGTGCTGCTCGCCGGGGGAGCGGCCGGCAAGCGCTACTCGCTGCCGAATTCCAAAATCATGATCCATCAGCCGTCCGCGGGCTTCCAGGGCCAGGCATCGGACATCGATATCCATGCGCGGGACGTGATGGAGACCAAGGAGCGGCTGAATCGAATTTTGGCCAAGCACACCGGCCAATCCATCGAGCGCGTCAAGCAGGACAGCGACCGCGACAACTTCATGAGCGCCGAGATGGCCAAAGCGTACGGATTAGTGGATTCCATGCTTGAGAAGCGCACCGAAATACCCGCAAAGTCTTAATGTTCGCTTGATTCGCCCGCGGCGGCGCCCGAATCGGGCCCGCGGGGGCCCTTCGGCTCCGGAACGGCGCCTTATGTCCCCCTCGAGAGGACTTAACGAGGACCTCGGTCACAGCCCGGCGGCTGCGATCTTTGCGCATGGTCGGCCGGGTGCTATATAGTCTTATCGTCGCCGCGCCCCTCCTTGGGGTTGCGCGGCCAATTTGAGGGCAGCATGAGCGAAGATTCGCGCGGCAAACATGATGACGGCAAGCTGTTGTATTGCTCTTTCTGTGGAAAGAGCCAGCACGAGGTTCGAAAGCTGATCGCCGGACCGTCGGTCTTCGTCTGCGACGAATGCGTCGAGCTTTGCAACGACATCATCCGGGAAGAGCTCGAGGAACGCGCCGAGCGCACCCGCGACAAGCTGCCCAAGCCCCAGGAGATCAAGAAGGTTCTGGACGAGTACGTGATCGGACAGGAGCGCGCCAAGCGGGTGCTCTCGGTCGCCGTCTACAACCACTACAAGCGGCTTCAAACCCGGGGTGCCGAAGGCGTCCGCTCCAGGGACGAGGTCGAGCTCGCGAAGAGCAACATTCTGCTGATCGGGCCCACCGGCTCCGGCAAGACGCTGCTCGCCGAAACGCTCGCGCGGCTGCTCAACGTTCCCTTCACCATCGCCGACGCCACGACCCTCACCGAGGCGGGCTATGTCGGCGAGGACGTCGAGAACATCATTCAGAAGCTGCTGCAGAAGTGCGACTACGACGTCGAGAAGGCGCAGACGGGCATCGTGTACATCGACGAGATCGACAAGATCTCGCGCAAGTCCGACAACCCGTCGATCACCCGGGACGTGTCGGGCGAGGGCGTGCAACAGGCGCTGCTGAAGCTGATCGAGGGAACCATCGCCTCGGTGCCGCCGCAGGGCGGCCGCAAGCATCCGCAACAGGAATTCCTGCAGGTCGACACCACCAACATCCTGTTCATCTGCGGCGGCGCTTTCGCGGGTCTCGAAAAGATCATCATGAACCGCACCCACAAGAGCGGGATCGGTTTCGTGGCCGAGGTGCGCGAACAGAACGCACGGCCGCATGGCAACGACGTGTTCCACGACACCGAGCCCGAGGATCTGATCAAGTACGGGCTGATTCCGGAGTTCGTCGGGCGCCTGCCGGTGGTGGCGACCCTCGAGGAGCTCGACGAGGATGCGCTGATCTCGATCCTGCTGCAGCCGAAGAACGCGCTCACCAAGCAATACCGCAAGCTCTTCGACATGGAAGGCGTTGAGCTCGATTTCCGCGAGGATGCGCTGCGCTCGGTGGCCCGCAAGGCCATGCAGCGCAAGACCGGCGCCCGCGGTCTTCGGACCATCCTCGAGAATGTGCTGCTCGATACCATGTACGACCTGCCGTCCCTGCGCAACGTGCAGAAGGTGGTGGTCGACGAGCAGGTCATCGAAGGCCAGACCAAACCCTACATCGTCCATCGAACCGAGGAGACTCGTTTGGTGGCCCCAGTCGAGGAACAGCGCCGCCCCACCGGCTCGGATCATCTTTGAGCGGACATCGGGGCGTTGACCGCGCCCGCCGGTCAGGCTTGAAACTCATGCGAGGCGGCCGCATTCATGCTGTTCAGGCTGTGTTCCATGCCCTAACCAAAAGGCGAGCCTCGTGAGCGACGAACCCGTAATCGACATCCCCGCCACCGTTCCCCTGCACGCAGGCATGCCCGTGCTGCCGTTGCGCGACGTGGTGGTCTATCCGCACATGGTGATCCCGCTGTTCGTAGGCCGGGAGAAATCCATCGTGGCACTCGATCTTGCCATGAAGGCCGACAAGCGCATTCTGCTGGTGGCTCAAAAGCAGGCCGACGTCGACGACCCGAAAGGCGAGGATCTGTACCGGGTCGGCACCGTCGCCACCATCCTGCAATTGCTGAAGCTGCCCGACGGCACGGTCAAGGTGCTGGTCGAGGGCGTCGAGCGCGCCAGCATCGACAAGCTGGCCGAGGGCGAGTTCTTCTCCGCGGAAGTCACCTCGATGCCCGATCTCGAGCGCTATGAGGAGCGCGAGATGGACGTGCTCACGCGCTCCATGATCACGCAGTTCGAACAATACGTGAAATTGAACAAGAAGGTGCCGCCGGAGATCCTCACCTCGCTTGCCGGCATCGAGCAGGCCGGCCGCCTCGCCGACACCGTCGCCGCGCACATGTCCTTGAAGCTCTCCGAGAAGCAGAAGGTTCTCGAAATTCCGGACGTGCGCAAGCGCCTGGAGCACATGCTCGCCGTGATCGAAGGCGAGATGGACGTGCTGCAGATCGAGAAGCGCATCCGCGGCCGCGTCAAGCAGCAGATGGAAAAAAGCCAGCGCGAGTACTACCTGAACGAGCAGATGAAAGCCATTCAGAAGGAGCTCGGGGAGCTGGACGAGGCGCCGAACGAGATCGGCGAGCTCGAGAAGCGCATCAAGGCCGCCGGCATGCCGAAGGAGGCGCGCGAGAAGGCGAACTCCGAGCTCGCGAAGTTGAAGCTCATGTCGCCGATGTCCGCGGAGGCGACGGTGGTGCGCAATTTCATCGACTGGCTGGTCAAGGCGCCCTGGAAGAAGCGCAGCAAGGTGCACCTGGACATCGCGGCGGCCGAGAAAGTGCTCGAGGCCGACCATTTCGGTCTGGAGAAGGTGAAGGAGCGCATCGTCGAGTACCTGGCCGTGCAGCAGCGCGTGAAGAATCTTCGCGGCCCCATTCTCTGCCTGGTGGGCCCGCCGGGCGTGGGCAAGACCTCGCTCGGTCAGAGCGTCGCACGCTCGACCAATCGCAAGTTCGTGCGCATGTCCCTGGGCGGTGTGCGCGACGAGGCCGAGATCCGCGGCCACCGCCGCACCTACATCGGCTCCATGCCGGGCAAGATCATCCAGAACCTCGCCAAGTGCGGCGTGAGAAATCCGCTGTTCCTGCTCGACGAGGTCGACAAGATGTCGACCGACTTCCGCGGCGACCCGTCCTCCGCGCTCCTGGAAGTGCTCGATCCCGAGCAGAACAGCTCGTTCAATGACCACTATTTGGAGGTCGACTTCGACCTGTCCGAAGTGATGTTCGTGTGCACGGCGAACAGCCTGAACATCCCGGCGCCGCTCCTCGACCGCATGGAGGTCATCCGCATCCCCGGGTACACCGAGGACGAGAAGAGCAACATCGCGCGCCGTTATCTGTTGCCGAAGCAGGTCAAGCAGAACGGCCTGAAGCCCGGTGAGCTGATGCTGGGCGATGACGCGATCCAGGACATGATCCGCTTCTACACCCGCGAAGCGGGCGTGCGTAATCTCGAGCGCGAGATCTCCAAGATCGGGCGCAAGGCGGTCAAGCAGCTGCTGCTGCACCCCGCCGAGAAGACGGTCAGCATCGACACGAAGAATCTCGACAAGTACCTGGGCGTACGGCGCTTCCGCTACGGCAAGGCCGAGGAGAGCAACCGCGTGGGACAGGTCACCGGGCTCGCCTGGACGGAGGTCGGCGGCGAGCTGCTGACCATCGAGGCGGCGGTGGTGGCCGGCAAAGGCAAGCTCACCCATACCGGCCAGCTCGGCGAAGTGATGCAGGAATCCATCCAGGCGGCCATGACGGTGGTGCGCAGCCGCTCCGCCATGCTGGGACTCGAGACCGATTTCTACCAGAAGGCGGACGTGCACATTCACGTCCCGGAAGGCGCCACGCCAAAGGACGGTCCGAGCGCCGGCATCGGCATGTGCACCGCCTTGATCTCGGCGCTCACCAAGATTCCGGTGCGCTCGGATGTCGCCATGACGGGCGAGATCACGCTGCGCGGCGAGGTGCTGCCGATCGGCGGCCTGAAGGAGAAGCTGCTGGCCGCACACCGCGGCGGCATCACGACGGTGTTGATCCCCGACGACAACACCAAGGATCTGACCGAGATCGCGGACAATATCAAGGAAAAGCTCGATATCCGCCCGGTGAAATGGATCGACGAGGTGCTGCAGGTGGCGCTTACGCACATGCCGGCACCGCTCCCGCCCCCCGAATCCAAACCGGTGGCGGCGATCGAGGGCGAGAAGCGCCGGCGCAAAGCACCGCGGACCAAGGGCGAGGTGCACGCGCACTAGCCGGCTGCCACGGCCACTAGCCAACGGTTGCGGCGTCGAGTAGACTTCGGCGCCTCTTCCAGGGGGGTGCTTAGCTCAGCTGGTAGAGCATCGCCTTTACACGGCGAGGGTCGGGGGTTCGA
>Ga0182012_10001520_pt1 | contig 25311 bp, 19 predicted proteins | sample 612S2SmetaG_FD_120486 | JGI IMG/M metagenome (GOLD analysis project Ga0182012, IMG submission 120486) | Permafrost microbial communities from Stordalen Mire, Sweden - 612S2S metaG | ecosystem: Environmental > Terrestrial > Soil > Wetlands > Permafrost | place: Sweden: Stordalen | collected...
AAGCAGCACCGTGTGCCCCAGATGCAGATCGGGTGCCGTGGGATCGAACCCCGCTTTCACGCGCAAAGGCTTGTTCTCCTTCGCGGACAGAATCAGGCGCTCACGCAGGTCTTCTTCGCGGATCAACTCCGCCAGACCCTTCTTTAAGTATTTGATTTGCTCGTCGACAGGAGGAAAAGGCACGTCACTACGATTGTAGGCGTGACCCCTTACGGTAGCTTGACGGTAATCGGTTCAGTCAAAGACGTAACCCGCAACTTGTGCCGGGAAGCGAGCGTCGCAAGGTCGCTTTGATCGAGCACTTCGCTACCTTCCAGATCCAGGTAATACATCACAGAATGGACGCTTGGGTTGTGCTTCAAACCAAGCATATGGCCGATTTCGTGAACCGCCGTCAAGTAGAGCTCGGTGTTGCTCAGCGGCGCTTTTGGGTTGAACGCGATCCAGCCTTGAAAGTTTTCCCACTCGGTGAATTGGGAGCGGGCCACAATGCTGGTCTTAAGGATGGCCGGAGTTCCGTCAACAAGTTGCATGGAGCATGAGTTTGACTCGTCCTCATGCCAGTTCATGTCTACTACTTGTGCCCAGAAGTCTAGAGCCTGGCGGAACTCATGGGCCAGTATGGGGTTGGTTGTGGCGATTTTCACACCAAGGTTCATGGGGTCCCGTTTCAACAGCTCAAACCGTTGATTGCAGGGCGGAAAGTCTCCGGCCCAGTTGGCCGTTCGCTGATCGGCGAACGACACGGGCAAAGTAAGAACTGGCAGAAGAGCGGCTAATCGATACAGGCCTCTAATGCGCAACATGGTGGGTGGCTTCTGTAATTCAGGTGCGCCCAGCCGAGCCGTGCTCTCCCACATTTTGTAGGGATAATTCCGGTCTAAAGGGTTAATACGCTATGCTTTGTAACAATCCCCATGGTTCTCCACACGATCGACTGGATCATCGCCGCCATCTGTCTTCTAATCTGCTTTCTACCCGCTCTTGCCTTCGGAAAGCGGTCGGGCAAAAGCACATCTGAATTCTTCGCCTCGGGCCGTTCAGTTCCCTGGTGGCTTGCCGGCATTTCGCTGGTGGCGACAACCTTCTCAAGTGACACGCCAAATCTAGTGGCCAATATCGTTCGCACCCAAGGGGTGGCTGGTAACTGGCAATGGTGGGCATTCACACTGACCGGCGTATCCACCGTCTTTTTCTATGCCCGTTTGTGGCGCCGGTCAGGCGTCTTGACTGACCTTGAGTTTTATGAGCTGCGTTATTCGGGGAAATCGGCCACTGCCGTCCGCGGCTTTCGTGCGGTTTATCTTGGTCTGCTGTTCAATTGCATGATCATGGCGACGGTTAACTTGGCCGCCTGCAAGATCGCCAGCATCCTGTTCGGTTTGAATCGCTGGCAGACTTTGGCAATTGTCGGAACGCTGAACGTGGTTTTTGCGGCACACTCCGGTCTTTGGGGCGTCTTGGTAATCGACATGACCCAATTCTTTATCAAGATGGGCGCAGTGATTGCAGCCGCTTATTTTGCCGTGACCCTGCCGCAGGTCGGTGGACTGAGTGGATTGGTGACGAAGGTTTCTGCCATGCGCGGACCTGGCGGCTTGCACTTTTTGAATGTTCTGCCCGATTTCACCAATAATTGGGACTTGGCACTAGCCGTATTCGTCATCCCGTTGACAGTGCAGTGGTGGTCGGTCTGGTATCCCGGTGCCGAACCGGGAGGCGGCAGCTATGTGGCGCAACGCATGCTGGCTTCGAAGTCGGAAAAGGACTCACTCGGCGGAGTGCTTTTCTTCAACTTGGCTCATTATATTTTGCGGCCGTGGCCCTGGATTCTGGTAGCCCTTGCTTCCCTAATTGTTTATCCGACCCTAGATGACATCCACAAAGCATTCCCGAATGTCGACCAATCGCTAATCGGTCCTGATATTGCTTTCCCGGCAATGTTGCGCTTCTTGCCTGCGGGCTGGATCGGCCTGATGGTCGGAGGCTTGATTGCCGCTAACTCATCGACGATTCTGAGTCATTTGAATTGGGGAGCTTCTTACTTAGTTCACGATTTCTATAGGCGCTTCCTGAGGCGTTCGGAGACCGAAAAGCATTATGTGTTGATGGCGCGCCTGGCTACGGTGCTGCTTTTCGTCCTCTCATCGTCGCTGGTTTTTGTGCTGCAAACCGCGCAAGAGGCTTTCTATTTGATCTTGCAAGTGGGCGCTGGAACGGGCCTGCTGTATTTGTTGCGCTGGTTCTGGTGGCGGATTAATGGCTGGTGCGAGGTTGCAGCCATGCTGAGTTCATTCTTCATATCGCTAGTTTTCTTCATCCTGAAGCACCAAGGAACAGTTTTCAGTACGGATCAACAATTGCTGTTCACGGTACTTGTTACCACCATCTGCTGGGTGACGACGGCCTATCTTGGCCCACAGACCGACAAGCAGACACTTATCGACTTCTATAAGAAGGTGCAACCTTTCGGCCCAGGCTGGAAAGCGATTCGAGTGATATCCGGCGTCTCCGATGCCGAAGTAGCGGCTTGGGAGAGGACAGATAACATTCCGCTGGCGATGCTGGGTTGGGTAACTGGAACCGTACTCATCTGGTCGGCTCTGTTTACGGTCGGCAACTTTCTGTACGGGCGGATGAATTACGGATTCGGGTTACTAGCGATTGCGGTGGTAAGTGGCGGGGTGCTGATTAGCGTAATTAGGAGGCTTTGGCGTTAGTCACTCATTCACTGCGGCCAGATCTTCTGGTCTGCCCACATCTCGCCAGTCACCTTCGACAGGTGAGATGCGCAGTTCCAGACCGTCGGCCAGCATCATCTCGAAGGCTGAAGTGATTTCGTATTCGTTGCGGACGGATGGCGTGAGTTTGTCGAGGTAATCGAAAATCACCGGACGAAATCCGTAGAAGCCGGCGCTTCCCCAGCGCGTTGTGGAAGTTCCTTTGGGAGGCTTCTCAATAATGCGCGAGATGCGCCCGCCTTCCTCGTAAATCGCAGCGCCCTGCCAGGGATCCTCAATATCTTTGGCCGCCAAAACCGCCGCAGTAGCTGGATTTTCGCTCAGGATCGAGCGGATGCGAACATATTCGGCAGAATTGCAAAGACAGTCTCCGAAGCTTAATAGAAATGATTCATGGCCAGCAAATTGCTTGGCTAGGCTGGCAGCGCGGCCCGTACCGTTTACCGGCTCTTGAACGGCGAATTCAACCGGGAACTGCCACTTCGTGAAATGACGTTTAATGAGATCGCCCTGAAATCCCACGACGACCAAGAATCGCTCTATACCGGCCTCGGCTAGTCGCTCCATGATGTGTTCCAAAAGAGGCTTGCCGTGCACGGGCAACATTGGCTTGGGTATCTCTTGAGTGATGGCTCCCATGCGCGTGCCGCGGCCCGCAGCCAATAGGACAGCGCTCTCAATTTCTCTAGACATGCAACGCTCCTGCCGACGGCTCGGCAAAGATCAAATGTTCAGAGGAGTGGAAATCACGGCGCTTCGAATAGAAGCCGTCAACAAGCGCCCGCGCGATGCGCTCACGCTCACTCATTTCACAAAAGATAATGGCACAACCTCCGAAGCCCGCGCCGGTTAATCGCGCACCCAGCGCTTTATTCTTTAATGCTAGGGTTACTAATTCGTCTAACTCGTCACAACTTACCCGTAGATCGTCGCGCAAACTGCGGTGCGATTCATAAAGCAGATTGCCGAACGCGTATTTGTCGGCGGTTCGCAATGCCTCCACTGCAGCGCCCACACGCTTGGCTTCGCTTACAACATGGCGGAATGCGCGGCGCTCTTCATTGGTCAGTTGCGGCGAATCGTCTTGCTCGCTCGCCTCAAGGTAGGAACTAAGGCCGAGCTTCTTCAGTGCGTTCTGGCCGGCGGCTCGCCGAGCATTGTACTGCTCACGGGTGGCTCCGGACTTCTCCGCCGTCTTTAAACTGTGCGCAACGATGAAGCTCCAACTGTCCGGTATTGGGACATCCGTCAGCTGAAGTGGTGCGAAATCGACCAGTAGGGCGCAACCGGCTTTGCTCGCCAAAACTGCCGCGTGATCCATGCCACCGCCGCGCGTTCCGACAAATTGCTCGCCATCTGGAAGAACCTCCATCAACTCGCGTACCGTTGGCTCAATGTCATTCGCTCGTAACAAAGCAAGGGTGAAGCCAGTTAATAGCGCTGTTGAAGAGGACAAGCCAGCAGCGGCCGGGAGGTCGGAAGTTACTTTAGCTTCAATACCATGGCTAATCTTCCAGCGGGTCTTGACGGCCTGAATGGCAGCCTTAATATAGTTGCTCCAGTGGCCCGGTGCGCCAGGCTGCTGAGGCCCGCAAAGGCCTATTTCGACCGCTCCGTAAACTTCCGAGTGCGCGCAAACAGCGGCAGCATCTATATTTGTGTAGGCAATGCGAATTCTCCGTTGAATCGCCATTGGAAGAACCGGCAAGTTGTGGTAATCAATGTGCTCCCCAATTAGGTTTAACCTGCCGGGAACAGTTACGGCGTGCATGTGAACAGAATGGCATGCCGACCTGTGGGACGATTGAAAGATACTCTTTGTGAAATATTCGTACACTATTTTTGTCTCCGCATGCCTGGTTGGGCTTGTTGGATGCGCTTCTAAACAGCAGCAAGACGGCATGAACGCGATGATGATGGAGCCTGCCGCAGTGCGTGCAGTATCTGTTACGCAATCTGACGTGCCACTTGATATCTCCGCCGTTGGCAACGTGGAAAGCATGGCGACGGTTGATATCAAGTCTCGAGTTGCCGGGCAAGTTTTGCGAGTCTGCTTTCAAGAAGGCCAGACCGTGCAGAAAGGAGATTTGCTCTTCGAGATCGATCCTGAAGTGATTCGCCGCCAACTGGCAGAGATACAAGCGAACTTAAGCAAGGACTTAGCGCTTGAGCAGCAAGCAAAGGCGAACGTGACCAAGGATGAAGCGCAAATTAAGCAGACTAGGGCGGCGGCTGACCGCGGTTTAGAACTCGCAAAGGACGGCATCTTTTCCAAAGAACAAACAGAGCAGGTAGTGGCCACAAATGATACGGCGCAAGCGGCCCTAGCAGCAGACCAGGCGGCAATTGAAAGTGCGGCTGCGTCGATTAAGGCAGATCGAGCGCGGCTGGCGCAGACCGAGTTGCAGCTTGCCTATACCAAGATCACAGCACCCATCAGTGGGCGCGCCGGGTCCATTAATGTGAAGGCCGGGAACTTAGTAAAAGATAACGACGCCGTGATGGTGACGCTTTTGCAGATGTCCCCCATCTATGTGACGTTCGGAGTTCCGGAGCAATTGTTGCCCGAGATCAGAAAGCGCCAAGCTGAACAAGGATTGCTGGTGATGGCAGCGGCGCAAGGTCAAAAGCCAGAGAGTGGGATCTTGCAGTTTATCGATAATTCGGTGGACGCGTCTACTGGAACTATAAAATTGAAAGCTCGCTTCGACAACACAGACAAGGCGCTGTGGCCCGGTGAATTTGTGAATGTGCAAACGAGACTGGTGATGGAGCGCGATCGTTTAGTAGTGCCGAGCCGAACTATACAGACAGGTCCGCAGGGTAAATATGTGTGGGTACTCAATCCCACAGACGGCACGGTGGCAATTCGGCCAGTGGATGTAGTGAGACTTTACAAAGGGGAAAATGCCCCGGAAGAGTCGGTAATCGGCTCTGGTCTAAAGCTTGGCGAGCAAGTGATCTCCGAAGGTCAAATGCGCTTGATGCCGGGTGCAAAGGTGAACTTGCTGAAGCAAGAAGGCCAGGTTGGCGAGTCGGGTAATACGGGCCACGGCCCCGCATAGAAGGAGGCCGCAATATGCACTTTACAGATTTCTTCATTCGCCGCGCCGTTACGACTACTTTGCTAATGGCTGCAATTCTGATTTTCGGAGTGATCAGCTACCTATCGCTCCCAGTGAGTAACCTCCCAGTGGTGGAATATCCCACAATTCAGGTGAGTGCCGCATTGCCGGGAGCAAATCCTGACGTGATGGCCTCGTCGGTAGCGACTCCGCTCGAAGCACAATTCTCAACCATCGCAGGCTTGAACAGCATGTCATCTTCAAGCTCGCTGGGCACTACGGCCGTTACGTTGCAGTTTGATTTGAGCCGTAATATTGATGCCGCAGCACAGGATGTACAGGCAGCCATCGCGCGCGCTCAAGGGAACTTGCCGACTGATATGCCGACGCCTCCTTCGTATTCAAAGGTCAATCCGGCTGAGCAACCGATTCTCTATATCGGCCTGAGTTCCGACACAATGACTCTCTCGCAGCTTGATCAATACGCAGAGACGCTGATGGGTCGACGAATCTCGATGGTGAGCGGTGTGGCACGAGTCAATGTTTTTGGCGCGGCCAAATTTGCGGTGCGGGTGCAGGCCGATCCTGCCAAACTCGCGGCCAAACAGATCGATTTGGAGCAGGTGCGGACAGCCCTTTCATCGGGCAGTGTGAACCTGCCTTCTGGGTCTCTTTCGGGTTATTCGAAGGCGTACACGGTTCAATCGGATAGCCAGTTGACCTCGTCCGCGCAGTTCGGACAACTGATTGTTACTTACAAGAATGGAAGTCCGGTTTACCTAAACGAGGTCGCGCATGTGTATGACAGCGTCTCGGACGAGAAATCGAGATTCTGGAACAACGATCACCGGAGCATTGTGCTGGCCGTTCAAAAGCAGCCAGGTTCAAATACGGTGCAGGTGGCCGACGCAGTGAAGGCTCTGTTGCCGATCTTGAAGCAATCGATTCCTGCGGGAGTTGAGATCAACCACTCGTTCGACGAATCGAAGAATATTCGCGAGTCGATTGCCGATGTAAAGTTCACTCTGCTGCTGACCATCGCATTAGTAATAGGCGTGATCTTCTTCTTCCTACGAAATGTGTCGGCTACGTTGATTCCGAGTTTAGCGGTCCCGCTGTCACTGTTAGGCACGTTCGCCGCCATGAAGCTGCTGGATTTCACAGTGGACATGCTTTCGATGATGGCGATGACTCTCTCCGTTGGGTTTGTGGTGGATGACGCAATTGTGATGTTGGAGAACATCGTTCGCCATATGGAGATGGGTAAAACTCGTATGCAAGCGGCCATCGAAGGGGCGAGAGAAGTGGGTTTCACCATTGTTTCCATGACCGTTTCGCTGGTGGCGGTTTTCATCCCAGTGCTTTTTATGGGAGGAATTATTGGGAGGCTTCTCCGTGAGTTCTCGATCACTATTGCCGTGGCGGTTCTTATCTCGGGAGTCATTTCCCTGACGTTAACTCCCATGCTCTGCAGTAGATTTCTGCATCACGAATCTCATCCGACTGGAGCGTTTTACCGGTGGTCGGAACAGTTCTTCGTCTGGCTGAATAATCTTTACCGGCGAACGCTAACTGGCGCATTGCGTTATCGCAGCGTGACACTGATTGCTAGCTTGGCATTAACTGCGGCCACCATATATCTATTTGCGGTAATGCCAAAAGGCTTCATGCCCGTTGTGGATCAAGGTTTTGCTTTCGGCGGAGACGAGGCAGCACAAGACACATCGTTCGATGAAATGCTACGCCTGCAAACGAAGGTGAACCACATTATTCATGACAACCCGTGGGTTGAATCCTACGGAGCGGGCGTGGGAGGATTGGCCGGTGGACAGAACTCAGGGTTTGCCTTTTTTACGCTGAAACAGATTCCTCATCGCCCTAGAGTTACGGAGATCATTGCGCAACTGCAAAGTGAGTTTGCGAAAATTCCCGGTTTGATGGTTTTCTTGCAGTCTCCTCCGCTGATCACTTTAGGACAGAACGAAGGACGCAGCCAGTATTCACTCGCATTGCAAGACGCCGATTTAGATGAGTTGTATAAGTGGGCGCCGGTGCTTGAGGCAAAGCTGCATGAGATTCCGCAGATAACGAATGTATTCAGTGATCTGCGCTTGGCGAGTCCGAGGTTGGATGTACATATCGACCGGAATTTGGCGTTGGCCATGGGCATAACGCCAGATACAATTGCTAACACTCTCTACGACGCGTATGGGAACAGGCGCGTGAGCATTATTACTGCGGCGTCTGACCAGTACGACGTGGTGTTAGAGGTATTGCCGGAGTATCAACGCGACCCGGCTGCTTTACGAGAGCTCTATATTCGATCGAACCAAGGCAAGATGGTGCCGCTTGCAGCCGTGAGTGACTTGAAACAGACGGTTGCACCTCTTTCAGTGAGTCACATAGGCCAGTTGCCGGCCATTAATTTCCAGTTCGATCTTAAGCCCGGTGCGGCGCTAAGTGAGGCCACAACCTTAATTGACAAGGCAGCGGCTTCAATCAATTTGCCCAAGACCGTTTCGTTTAGCTATCAGGGGACGACAGCGGCATTCCAGGATTCCTTAGGCGGTTTGGGTGTGCTGCTTCTCATAGCGGTATTTGTGATCTATCTCGTGTTAGGTGTTTTGTATGAGAGTTTCATCCACCCGATCACGATTCTTTCAGGATTGCCAGCCGCTGGGCTGGGAGCTCTGCTCACTTTGCTTTTGTTCGGCGAAGATCTTAATCTGTACTCGTTTGTAGGCATTATTTTGCTCGTGGGCATTGTAAAGAAGAACGCGATTATGATGATCGACTTCGCGCTGGCTGCGCAGCGGAATGAAGGCAAGTCGCCAGCCGAAGCGATTTTCGAAGGTTGCATGCAACGCTTCCGGCCAATCATGATGACGACGATGGCGGCATTGTTGGGAACTCTGCCTATTGCATTCGGAACGGGTGCGGGCGGTGAAGCACGGAGGCCCCTGGGTATCGCCGTTGTCGGAGGCTTGGTGGTTTCGCAATTGTTGACTCTTTACATTACCCCAGTAATTTACCTTTATCTAGATGGGTTTGTCTCAAAAAAGAAGCGCCAGTCACAAACGCTGGTGCCGGAATTTCTTCCAGAGGAAGTAAGCCGGTAGGAAGATAATCAGCCCAAAAAGAAAAATGCTTGGGAGGGCTGTCAGAAGGCCTTCAATCAGTCCAATCATTCCGTTGAATGCAGAACGCAGTCCACCGACGGCCGCATTACTGAGACGAGTGCCAATCGGAGAATCGCTCGAACTCAGGGGAGCACGGTAGTATTCGCTCACCTTTAGTGACACTGTCGCAAATGTGACTCGATTGTTGAGAGCTTTTTGCTCTGCTTCGGCCTGTTCAATCCGGCCACGCACTTCATCAAGCTTCTCCTCAACTTCGAGAACATCAGACAGCTTTCCGGTTCGCGTAAGAAGGATTTCAGTGAGTCGTTCTTCTGTGTGGCGGGAGTTGGCCAGGCGCGCTTCCAGGTCGACAGATTGCTGCGTTACCTCTTCGCCCTGTTGCGTTTCCGACTCAACGTGTCCGAGTTTACGGAGTTGGTCAAGTGCGGCGTCGAGCTGAGATGCGGGAATACGAAGTGTAGCGTTGAAGCTTCGACCTTGGCCGTTCGGAGTTGAAAGATTGAGGTCGGCAATATGGCCTCCGAAGTGGTCGAGAATGCGATTGAGATCAAAGCGAACGGTGTCGAAGCTGCTCGCGGTGAGGGTTAGCTCGGCGGTACGGACGATGATCGGTTGTGTAGACGGAGTCAGCGGCTTGGCAGCGGGCGGCGGGGTTCCTTCGTACGGGCTGGCCGATCTCGCCACCAGCGGCATCTGGGCGGGCTGCGGAGGCACAAAAGAATCGGCAACATTCGCAAGATGCTGGCTCTTGTAAGCGCTGCGCGAGCCCGAATAGATCCAAAGTGCCGGGATGACGATGATACCGGCAAAGGCTGCGACCGCCCAGGGATGTCGGCCGAAGAAACCCCAGTTCCAAGCTGACCTGGGATGCTTGGCCTCCCGACTTTCTTGAAGGGCAATTTCTACGGCGATTTCGGAGGGGAGCGAGCTTGTCTCCGAAGAGTCGATTGTCCAAGTAGCGAGCTGGCGGGAAACTCCTTGGAGGTCCGCTGCAACGCTCTGGCAGCTCTTGCATTGTGCAATGTGCGCAGCCATCTCCGAGGCTTCAGGAGCAGAGAGTTCACCATCAAGATAGGCCATTACATCCTCGCTCTTTATCGGGTGAAAATTCATGGGCATAAGTCACCTGCCAGGATCGTTTTGAGAGCGAGACGGGAACGGAATAGGCGGGAACGGACAGTGTTTAGGGGCAGGTGAAGCAGCTTAGCGATCTCGGCGTAACTCAGTTCCTCGTACTCGCGTAACATGAGAATTTCTCGATCCATGTCTTCTAGCTTGGAGAGCGTTTGGTTGATCCAAATGCCAGCTTCGACCTGCGACGAAGTTGCGGGTTCTGCGGAGGGTTGTTGGTCTCGACGTCGAGATTGCCAGCGCCGTTCTGCAGAGACTTGTTTCAAGGCTATGCCGTACAAATAAGTGCGAACGAGAGCGCGCGGCTCATAGCGCACTTTGGCGCGAATCACTGCCAGGAAAGTCTCCTGCATCAGATCGTCGGCACGGGCATCATTGCTGAGCCGCCGACGGAAGAAGCTGTATAACGGCTGACGATAGCGCGCAAACAACTCTTCAAAGGCTTCACGCGAGCCGTTCTGGAATTGCAGCATTAGGTCTTCGTCGCTGGTCATCTGACTGTCAAACCGTGTAATAGCTTCGGCAGGGTCAAAAGTTCCCTGGGCTCAAAGAATATTAATTGCCCGGGCGGCGAGAATGACCAAGGCACCAAGAGAAATGCTGCTCTGCAGCATCATGAGTAACTTGGCCCAGCGGGAGAGCACGGGAACATCGGTGGGAGAGAAAGCAGTGGAAGTATTAAAGGCCAGAAAAAGATAGTCCACAAAACCTGGGCGCCAATGTTTTTTCAATAACTTCGAGTGAGGAGGCAAACTCATTTGCGGGAATAGAAAAGCGCCATCTGTTTGAAACCGATGGAGCTCGCGCTGGTGGGGACCGCCCGCATCCAAACGCCAATACCAGCAGGCAAAAATGAGGATATTCGAGATCCACAGCGCGCCAGCTGCCGTAAGCAACTGGACCGGGCTTTCTTTCTTGGCGGGCAGTCCGGCGATCAACGAGCCCAGTGACCACAAGAGTGCAGCCGTTACGACGCCTGACAGAGTTACGCCGAAGACGAAGTTCAGCCTCGCAATGTTCATACGATGAGTGACCACCACAGGGACAATGAGCACTAAAACGATCAGGGGCAAGAGCCAGTTAGGTCCGAATGTCAATCGTTCTGGAAGAAACAAGTAGAGTGCGCTGATTGACACGACGGCAAGAAGCGCCGGCCAGCGTGGTTCCGGCTCCATTGTAATTTGGGGTTCAGGCGTGGGTAGCGTATCCATCTCCATGACAGTGTACGACGATCATAAAAGTATGAAGCTAAAGATCATGCAAGTTGGAGAGGCGGTCTTGCGGAAGCAAGCGAAGGCTCTGACGGTGGACGAGATTCGCAACCGTGCCACGCAGGACTTGATTGAGTGGATGAGGGACACCATGTACGACGCACCGGGAGTGGGGCTGGCAGCGCCGCAGATTGGCCTTGGGCTGCAATTGGCGGTGATTGAAGACAAAGCCGAGAACATGAAGGACGCGCCTGCGGACTTCATCAAAGAACGCGAGCGCCAGCCAGTGCCGTTTCACGTGGTGATCAATCCGAAAATCACACTAGAAGGCGCAGCAGACGTGAACTTCTTTGAAGGCTGCCTCAGTTTGGCGGGCTTTACCGCAGTGGTACCGCGAGCCCGCAAAGTAAGGGTTGAGTGTTTGGATCATAAAGGAAATGCCACGGTGATCCAGGCATCGGGATGGTACGCGCGCATTTTACAGCACGAGATTGATCACTTACAGGGCACGGTTTATATCGACAGAATGCTGCCACGCACACTGATGAGCGTGGAGAATTTTAATCGGTATTGGAAGAGCAAAAGTATGGCAGACATCAAGAAAGAGTTGGGTTAATTCTCTTAAACAGTCGCAAACCTCTTTTGGGACCCGCCCGCCAGTTTACGCTGGCTTACAATTCGCCACGTTCCGACACAAAAAGCGATCAACAACAGACCGCCGAAAGCCCAAAGCAGAGCGGGCGACCAGTGCTTTAGGGCTTCAGACCAAACGCGAACCACGTGACGGCCATAGGTGACTCCGAGCCAAGCAACGAGCCCGTAACGAAGAGTGCGGGCGGCACTGTATGCGATGAGAAAGCGATTGCGAGAGATACCTAATGCACCTGAGGCGAGGATAAACGGCGTAAGAGGAATCGGCGGCGGCAGAAGCGCAGGAAGGAAAACCGAAAGGACGGAGTGAGTCTCAATCCAGCCGGAAATGCGTTTTAGCAATTGTGGTCTTATGTGCTTTTGTAGCGCCGCCTCACCACCTTTTTTGCCCGCACTCCAATTGGTATACCCGCCCAAGATACTGCCATCAATCGCACTCACTACCAGAAGCCAGGCATTGCCGCGATGCGACACCAGCCACAGCAAGAGCAAATCTGTGCTGCCGGGAAGAGGCAACGGAATCACTGAGGAATCGAGCACCGCCACTGCGAAAAGTCCCAGTCCTCCAAGGTTAGTGAGCCAATGCGGAATGATGGAATGGTGAAGGTGCGTTGCGGCAGCGTGAACGGGCGGCGTCACGGAAGTGCTCATGCACTCATGGACGCGCTGTGGAGACATTTCAGTTGACCTGACTTCAGGCGCTTTACAAATTTTCAGGTTGCTTCGCACGTATTGGCCACAGGTGTGCATCTTAGCGATGCAGGGACGCGTCATATGGACAGATGCGTGTCCCCAATGAGTTTTCTAGGAAGCGACGTTCGGTAGACCGAAAGCGGCGTGAGGTTCAGCTGTTCGCCCGCGCAATGGAGTCGAAGCGTCACCCAATTCTGGCGCAAATCATCCCTACTCGAAGATGTAACCTGGCTTGCACCTATTGCAACGAATACGACGCAATTTCAAAGCCAGTGCCAGTAGATGAAATGTTTCGGCGCATTGATCGACTGGGCGAGCTTGGCACAACGATTATCACGCTCAGCGGCGGCGAACCTATGCTGCATCCGCAATGCGACGACATGATTCGCAGGATTCGCAAGGTTGGAGCGATGGCAACCATCATTACGAATGGTTACTTACTAACTCCCGAGCGCATTGGCGGGCTGAATGAAGCTGGGCTGGATTATTTGCAAATCAGCATCGACAACGTACAGCCAGATGAAACTTCAAAGAAGAGTTTGAAAGTGCTGGACAAGAAGCTGCAATGGATGGCTCAATACGGTGAATTTGCCGTGACCGTGAATACTGTATTGGGTGCGGATGTGCGGAATCCGGAGGATGCGCTGACGATTGCGAAGCGCGCGCGGGCACTTGGCTTCAACAGCACGGTCGGCATTTTGCATGACGGAACTGGACAGACGCGCCCGCTGCCGGCAACTCAAATGGAGATTTACGATCAGATAAGAAAGTTGGAAACCGGCGTCTTTTCCTTTTCGCATTTTGACCGCTTTCAAACGAAACTGGTGCAAGGCTTGCCGAACGAGTGGCATTGCCGCGCGGGCAGCCGGTTTCTATACATCTGTGAAGACGGCTTAGTGCACTATTGTTCGCAGCAGCGTGGACACCCCGGTACGCCTCTAGCGACTTACACCAAAGAAGACCTGGAGCGCGAGTTCAATACCGAGAAGGCGTGTGCGCCGAACTGCAGTATTTCTTGCGTGCATCAAGTGGCCATGCTGGATGAGGTGCGAGAACATCCGCGAGAGATGTTAACGGAACTGATAGCCCGCCGTAAGGAAGCGAACCCATCGTTCCAGCCGCCGTTTCTGCTGCGCGCGGTGGGTTGGGCCTTTTTGGATAACCCGCTAGCGCCAGCGATTGGACGCGCCGCTGGAGCGATGCTGCGAAGCGTTAACTCGCCTGCTCATAATTCCAAGCCACCCGAAACATAGTCGCTTCGTCGAAATGCTTGGCAAAGATCTGGAGGCCGATGGGCAGTCCATCCCCCGATGTTCCGCAGGGAACGCTCATGCAGGGGACACCCGCAAGATCGCCCGTCAGAGTGTAGATATCCGAAAGGTACATTGTGAGCGGATCGTCAACTTTTTCGCCGATCTTGAACGCCGGAAACGGAGAGACAGGCGCGAGTATGGCGTCGACATCCTTAAATGCGTCACTGAAATCACGGGCGATAAGCGTGCGAACCTGCTGGGCCTTCTTGTAATAGGCGTCGTAATAGCCTGCGCTCAGTACGTACGTACCTAACATGATGCGGCGCTTTACTTCGGCTCCGAAACCAGCGCCGCGCGTTTTGCGATACATGTCCGACAGCGAGGCGCTCTCGGAACGCATGGTGTAACGAACTCCGTCGTAGCGCGCGAGGTTCGAGCTCGCTTCAGCGGTGGCGATGATGTAGTAACAAGACAGGGCGTATTTTGTGTGAGGCAGACTGATCTTGCGAATCGTGCAGCCGAGGCTTTCAAGCTTCTTCACGGCCGCTTCAATTACAGTGCCAGTTTCAGATGTCAGGCCGTCAAAGTATTCGGTTGGAAGGCCGAGCGTGAGACCTTTCACCGAACGTTTCATGAGGGCATGGTAATCGTCAATTGGGGCAAAGGCTGAAGTGGAATCCTGTTCATCGCGACCTGCCATCGCCTTTAGGACGGTTGCGCAATCCTCGACATTGCGCGCAAACGGTCCAATATGATCGAGAGAACTCGCAAACGCTACCAGACCATAACGAGAGACTCGCCCATAGGTGGGCGTAACCCCGACGACTCCGCAGAAACTCGCTGGCTGGCGAATAGATCCGCCCGTGTCGGAGCCTAAAGTAACCACAGCCGTTCCTTGCGCAACTGCTGCGGCCGAGCCGCCGCTCGAACCACCAGGCACGCGGTCAAGCGCGCGAGGATTCCGCACCAGCCCAAAAGCGGAATTCTCGTTCGACGAGCCCATGGCGAACTCATCGCAATTTAATTTTCCAATGATGACCGCGCCTTCTTCTTCGAGTCGGGTCACCGCCGTAGCATCATAAGGAGGGATGTAGTGCTCCAGCATGCGCGAACCGCAAGTGGTGCGGAGGCCCTTGGTAACAATCACATCTTTCACACCAAGGGGCACACCCGCCAGAGCACCAATTGGCGAACCTTTGGCGATCTCGGCGTCCACCTTGGCCGCAGCGTCAAGGGCCCGCTCGGGCGAGAACGTAAGATACGCGTTGGTCTTGGGATTCTCAGCCTGGGCAAACGCCAGCGCTGCTTCAGCAAGCTCTTTGGCGGAGAAATCTTTCTTTAGCAATCCTTGGCGAATTGTTCCGATGGTAAGGGAAGACAGGGAGGTGATGCTCATGGTGCGGCTCGCTAGGTACGATCAATCACTTTCGGAACTTTGTAGTAGCCGGCGCCGGATAGCTGCGCGTTGGCGAGCGCGTCCTTATTTGAGAGTGTAGTGTGGGGAATATCTTCGCGTAGGGTGGCAGTTTCGTCGGCGTCGAACAGTACTTGCGCCATGGGCTCTACCTTCGAGGTATCGAGAGCGTTGAGTTGCTCAACATGAGTGAGAATGTGGCCGAGATCGTGCGACATTCGCGCCACTTCTTCGTCAGACAAGTTGAGGTTCGCCAGGTCGGCAACCTTGCGCACATCTTTTTCAGTTAGGTTCAAGCGGTAGCCTTCTTGCGGGAGAGTCGATATACCTTCTTTAGCACAGCATCCTGAATAGAATCGGCTTCATCGTAAGGGGCGGCCGTCTGAGTGGCTGGGCTTTCGCGACTTTCGGCGCGCTGCGGCTGCCGGCGCTTCACGGCTACTCGGAATTCAATGTCTTCGACAACTTCGCTGGCGGTAACGCTGCGGAGGCGGTCTAGAATCTGGCCGCGGAGGCCGAAGAGCTGCTTTTGCCAGATCGTATCTTCTACCTCGACTACGAGGGTGTTGCGTACGAGAGTGATGCGCGATGTGTGAGCGGCAATGGCTTTGCCGACGGCGGCTGGCCAAACCGCACGCGCAAGATCTTCTTCACTGAAAACTTTCTTTGAAAGCTTATTGGTTTTGATGAGACGAGCGGCGCGTTCCATAAGACTTGCGGACAGACCTGTGCTTTCAGGGGAGGAAGGGGGAGTGAATGAAAGGATAGCATGAGGCAGGCCGCATGGGATAGTGCGCCGCGATTTCCTCAGAAGAAGTCGTCAAGGCCCGGGTCGGGCGCTCGACGACTAAACGCTTTTAGGAATTTGGCCCTACTGCTTGCCCTTCCACGTGTAAAGCAGTGCGAGCAGTGCAGTGGGCTGAAGCTTGGAGGCTGGCGAAGTTCCGCTGTCAAAAAAGGGCTTATCTGAAAAATCGCACCTGAACTCGGCGCGTGCCGTGAGATCGGGTATGCGCGGCTGGTATTGGAGAGTAGCCGTCACTTCTTGCAATTTCTGAATGACACCCGTGGTAGCACCTGTCGCGTCGTTGTAGTACTCCCACCTGGGGCTAATACTCCAGCGCGCGCTCATCGGCAGAGTAACTGCCCCCGCGATGCCGAACCAATCATCCCTGCCCTGTACCAGATTTTTTTCCTCGCCATAAACGGCTTCGACGTAGGCATTCAAACGCTTCGTGGGGGTAAACTTTACGACGCTGTCGATCATTTGGGAAAGCTTCTTAGGCCTTAGCCCATTAAAGGGGATCATGTTCGAAGGTAAGTTCGCCAGAAACACGGGTTCGGGCCCCGCCAAATAGGTTTCAGACCAATTAAACAACTTCTTCGTGTAGGTGGAAGTCAGCCCAAGCGTTTGACCGCCCGTGTTGTTGACCACATCGTTCCAACCATTCAACATTTGAATTCCGACAACGAGAGCAGGAGAAACTGATTTTGAGGCACGCAGGCCGAAATGGTAGTAAGGTGTGCCCAGGGCGAAGATGAGCGATCTCGAATATTGGAAGTTCGAGACAGTGTCTGGGACCTCCGCTCCAGCGCTAGTGTAAAACTTGCCAAAATCCAAGTCGAAATCTGAACTCTTGAACGGACGCACGGAAACGTAGGCTTGTCCAAAATAGCGGTTAGCGCCGCCCCAGGGATCGCCAGCGTTCATTGTCTTGTATATTTCGCCATAGCCCGAATCAAAGTGCAGCCCGAATGGCCCTTTGGAAAGCTGCAACGATACGGTCGCGGCGCCAAGTTCGAACCGATCTGAAGCGATATCAAAGTTGCGCAACAAATTTGTTGAAGAGGAACCACGCTGCAGCTTTGTTTCGGAATACAGGTCGAAGGAAAACGAGTAGTCAAGTAAAGGTTGTTCCGGTGTTCCCACGGTATTCGAAGAAGCGGGACTCTGAGCTAACGCAGGCACCGCGATCATAGCGGCGAGGGTAAGACGAGATAAATATTGGTTCATTAGGACTTTACTGGGAAGGAATTCCCCTCGCTAGTGGTATCGGTAGTTCCCGCAGTGGAGGAGAGCCATTTTTCGCGCGGCCGCCTTAAAGTATTTTTGTGCTCAGGTCGATACAGTTACTGGAAGGGCCTAGCGCTTCAACAGTGCCCTCTAGGGCGGACTAAGTGCCAGTTCCCAATGATCGATCTTGCCCATAATTTCTTCAGAAACGGCACGGCGCTGCTGATAACCGGTAGGGAAAGCCAAAACAAAAAATGAATAATTGGAAAATTGGAACGCGAATTTCAGTAGGGTTTTCGGCCGTGATTTTAATGGCAATGGCCTTCGGGATATTTGCATATACCCGGATTGGAATCATAAACGGAAATGCCCTTGACATCTCGGAGAACTCACTCCCGAGCGTGTACGTTGTTGGACAGATCCATTCAAACGTAGAGCGAATTATGGGACTACTCATGGCGCATGCCCAGTCGAGCGACGCGCAGGAAATGGCCCACATTGAATCTGATATTCGAGATGCCCGCTCGAAGAATACTGAGTGGATGCAAAGGTACCAAAAGCTTTTCTCAAACGAAGAAGATCGGCACCTATACGGCAATTTAGAGTCGTCTGATCGGGCGTTCTGGGAAGTGGTCGATGCGTTTCTGCCTGTTAGCCGCATTGGAACACCCGAAGCAAACAAACGAGCTTTCGCAATTTTACAGACTCAAGCAAAGCCTCAACACGAGAAGCTTTTGGAGTCGACCGAAAAGCTCGTTGCCTTTAATCAGGATCTTGCGGCGGACGCGACCAAGTCGATTAAAAGTTCCGTTTCCGGTGCCCGTACGGGGATTATTCTTGGGATGTCCGGTGCAATCCTTTTGGCGGTCTTCATTTCTTTCTTAGTTGTTCGAGGAATCACGCGTCCACTTGCGACGGCAGTCGAACTAGTAAACCGGGTAGCGGAAGGCGACCTTAGCCAGACAGTTGAAGCGAGATCCGGCGACGAGTTCGGCCAAATGCTGCGGGCTATGAACTGCATGGTCGAACATCTGAAGAGCACTGCGAACGTGGCCACTAGGATCTCTGAAGGCGACTTGACGGTCAAAGCAAAAGCGCTCTCAGAGAAGGATATTCTTGGCCAAGCGCTCGTAGCAATGATCGAGAATCTTTCCCGGATGGTGTCTCAAGTATCCGTTGCGGCAGGTAACGTGGCGACAGGGAGCGCAGAAATGACCACGACTGCGCAGCAACTTTCCGAAGGCGCCACCGAACAGGCAGCCTCGGCGGAAGAGACGACTTCCGCCATGGAGGAAATTACCGCGAGTATTCAGCAGAACGCCGACAATGCTCGTCAGACAGATAAAATCGCGGCCAAAGCTTCGGAAGATACGCGTTCAAGCGGTGAAGCAGTTTTGCGTACTGTAAGCGCAATGAAGCAAGTGTCCGAAAAGATTGGGATTATCGAGGAGATTGCCCGGAAAACGGATCTCCTGGCGTTGAACGCGGCGGTGGAAGCCGCCAGGGCGGGCGAGCATGGCAAGGGCTTTGCCGTGGTGGCATCTGAGGTTCGCAAGCTCGCCGAGAGAAGTCAAACGGCAGCAGCTGAGATCAGCAGATTGACGTTCGAAGGTGTCAAGGTTGCCGAAGGCGCCGGGCAAATGTTGTCGCGGCTGGTACCCGATATCCAAAGGACAGCGGAACTCGTACGTGAAATCGCAGCAGCCAGCGCGGAGCAAAGTACTGGCGCGTCGCAAATCAATAAAGCCATCCAGCAACTCGATCAGGTCATCCAGCAGAATTCGGCGTCATCGGAAGAGATGGCTTCGACTGCGGAAGAGTTATCGAGCCAGGCAGACGTCTTGCAAAGCACGATTGGACTTTTTAAATCGAATGAGACGCAAAACACCGCGATGGCAAAGAACAAACAAAGCACGCGGCCCCGCTTTGCGTCTTCCCGCAAGCCATCTAGGCCGCAGTCAATCAGCGCTGGTCTATCGCATATGCAGCGCGCTCTCAAAGGCGCTGGCACGAGTATCGAATTGGATTCCGACAACACCGGAGCCGACGCACAAGATAAGAATTTTGCACCATACGAATCTTAGGCAATTGAACGCGTGCGCACACGAGCGTCGGAAAGACATAGCGGTGCGAGCGTTAGTTAAGGCTTGAGTTGCTGCGGACTACCGCTCTCGCGTTTGCGTGGTGCTCTCTAATCTGAGGGCGCCACGTTTTAGTCTGTAGCTCCAGCCTTCGTTACAATATAAGTTAGCGATGGACGTGTGCCCGTAGCGTCTGCCCAGTAAGAAATCACCAACATGAGAGAGACAAATGCCCCGACGTTGGGCGTTAATAGCTGGTTAGAGGAAGAACTATATCAGCAGTATCGCCTCAATAAGAATAGTGTCGATGATGGATGGGGCGACCTTTTCATTCAGCTCGATGAGAACGCTGCGCCCGCGCCGGTTGAAGAGCCGCATCCTATCGCGCAGAATGGCACTGGCCACGCTGTAGAGGAAGTTGCTTCACCCGCAGAACCAGTCACCGCCGAAACTAAGGTTCCTGAAACGCCTGTCGTCGCACCGGTTACGACGGTTAGTCCTGCGCCAGTAGCCTCAGCGCCCGCCGAGCCAGCGCCAGTCGCTTCAGCAGTCACACCAGCTCTGGAGCCGACTCCTGTTGCTCCAACCATTGTTACTGAAGTTGCGAAGCGCGCTCCGCAAGCCCCGGCAAAGTTGGATACTCGGATCGCTGGACCTAGCGATCAACTCGTGCCCATCCGCGGTGCCGCTGCCCGTATCGCCGAAAACATGACGGCGAGCCTCGCGATTCCCGTCGCTACTTCTCAGCGGCAGATCCCTGTCCGCGTCATCGAGGAAAATCGTAATCTCATCAATAAGCAGCGCACTCTGCACGGTCGCAGCAAGCTCAGCTTTACCCACTTCATCGCTTGGGCCATTGTTAAGGCAATTAAGTCAAATCCCGGCCTCAATCACGCCTACGCCGAAAACGGCGGTGAAATTTTTCGAATAGTGCGAGGCCAAGTAAATATCGGCCTTGCAGTGGACATCAGCGGGAAAGACGGCTCGCGCACCCTCAAAGTGCCCAACATTAAACATGCCGATGGCATGACCTTCGCGCAATTTGTCGCCGCTTACGACGATATTGTCGCGCGCGCCCGCACGAATAAGCTGCAAATCTCAGATTTCGAAGGCACTACCATATCCCTGACCAATCCGGGAACGGTAGGTACGATCGGCTCCGTCCCGCGCCTGATGCCGGGACAGGGCGCTATTGTCGCCATCGGAGCAATCGATTTTCCCGCTGAATTCGCCGCCGTGAGCGAAGAGATGCGCGCCAGCCTTGGCCTTAGTAAGACGTTGATGATTGCTTGCACCTACGATCATCGAATTATTCAGGGCGCCGAATCAGGTTCATTTCTCGCGAAGCTCGCGCAGCTACTGCAAGGCGAAGAGAATTTTTACGACGCTATTTTCCGCGATCTGAAAGTCCCTTACCGGCCAATTCGCTGGCAAGTCGATACACCACTGACTACTCAGCAAGTTCCGGGCGCGAATACCGACGTTGCCAAAGAAGCGGCGGTCATTCAAATTATCAACTCATATCGGACGCGCGGCCACCTGCTTGCCAACACAAATCCGCTGGGCATCGACCCTGGATATCATCCCGATCTCGACCCAGCCTCCTACGGATTAACTATCTGGGATCTTGACCGTGTTTTTCTAGCAGGAACTTTGAAGGCGCCTAGCGGTGCGATTGGGCGTAATATGCGTCCCTATGAGTCGTTCCGCACGATTCTTGACCGGCTCAGAACCACGTATTGCGGTTCAATTGGCGTTGAGTACATGCACATTTCCGATCCCGAGCAGAAGCAATGGCTGCAGGAGCGCATGGAGTCGACACAAAACTTTTGGAAGCTTGATGAATCCGTGCGCAGCCGAATTCTGAACCGGCTGATTCAAGCCGAAGAGTTCGAACATTTCCTGCAAGCTCGTTTCGTGGGCCAAAAGCGTTTCGGGCTGGAAGGTTTGGAAAGTACGATTGTCGCACTCGACGAAATTCTAGAGTGTTGCACAAAGGAAGATGTTACGGAAGCCGTCATAGGCATGGCGCACCGCGGCCGGCTCAATGTTTTGGCGAATATTGTGGGCAAATCGATGGCTCAAGTATTCTCCGAATTCGACGGCGAGCCCGACCCCGATAGCGTGCAAGGCTCGGGCGACGTAAAATATCATCTCGGCGCAAGCGGTGTTTTCACGTCTAGCAGTGGGCGCGAAGTGGTCGTGTCTGTGGCTTTTAACCCCAGCCACCTGGAGGCGGTCGATCCGGTTGTCGAAGGTCTCGTCAGGCCGAAGCAAGATCGGTTGAAAGACGCCGAACGCGCTCGGGTAATTCCGATACTCATCCATGGAGATGCCGCGTTCATCGGTCAAGGCGTGGTGGCCGAAGTTCTGCAGCTTTCGCAGTTAGAAGGCTACAAAACGGGCGGCACAATTCATATTGTTACTAATAATCAGATTGGCTTTACCACTAATCCGCTGGAAGGGCGTAGTAGCATTTATTGCACTGACGTTGCCCTATCAGTCCTGGCGCCGATATTTCACGTAAATGGTGATGACCCGGAAGCCTGCGTTCGCGTGGCGCAACTCGCTTACGAATATCGCCAGCGCTTCAAGCGCGACGTCGTTATTGACATTATTGGCTACCGCCGCCAGGGTCATAACGAAGCCGATGATCCAAGTTACACCCAGCCGGTGATGTACCGCAAAATCAAGGCTACCCCGACAGTAGCCACTCAGTATTCCGAAACCTTGGTTCGCGAAAAGTTCATGTTGGCTGATCAGATTGAAGCCATGCGCTCTCAGGTTCGCGGCAAACTCAACGATACTTACGATGAGGCGAAAAAGAATCGCGAGCAGTTCGCCATTGAAGAATTTGCGGTAATGCCAGCGGAAGAAGTTGCGCAGCCCATTCCTTCGACCGCTGCTTCGCACGAAACGCTTGCTAAGGTAATCGAGAAGTCGACCGTACTGCCTGATGGCTTCCATTTGCATCCAAAGCTAAAGTCCTTGCTCGAACGCCGTCGCGATGCGCTCAAGGGTGCACCCATCGATTGGGGTTTTGCGGAAACCTTGGCGTTGGGCAGCCTGATCATGGAAGGTACGCCAGTCCGCTTGAGCGGCGAAGATGTTCGGCGCGGAACGTTTACCCAGCGTCATCTTGAGTTCTACGATTATGAAACTGGCGACGGCTACATGCCGCTGCAGAATCTAAAGCCGAATCAAGTGCGGTTCGAAGCGATCGATAGCTTGCTCAGCGAATATGCCGTAATGGGTTTTGAATTTGGCTATAGCGTAGCAGATCCGCTCACCTTGGTCATGTGGGAGGCGCAGTTCGGCGATTTCGTCAATGGCGCGCAAATCATTATCGATCAATTCATCGTTTCCGCAGAATCGAAGTGGAACCAGCCAAGCGGTCTCGTCCTGCTCTTGCCGCATGGTTTTGAAGGCCAAGGGCCAGAGCATTCTAGTGCCCGTATTGAACGTTTCTTACAACTCTGCGCTGAAAACAACATGCAAGTTTGCAATTGCACCACGCCCGCGCAATACTTCCATCTGCTGCGGCGGCAAATGTATGGCGGCAAAGACCGGCGCGGCATCCGCAAACCGTTAGTGGTATTCACTCCCAAATTCTTGCTGCGTTACGCCAAAGCATCTTCACGCCTGGAAGATTTGACCAGCGGCACGTTCCAGGAAGTGATTGGCGATTCTCAGCATCTCGGCAATCAGATTCGCCGCGTACTCCTTGCTAGCGGCAAAGTCTATTACGATTTGGTAAACAAGCGCGAAGAGCTAAACCGCAACGATGTAGCCATTATTCGTATTGAGCAACTCTATCCCTTCCCGCTTCAGCGTTTGCGCGATGTGTTGCGGCGCTATCCCGAAGATGCCGAGTTGTTCTGGGTTCAGGAAGAACCTGAGAATATGGGCGCTTGGAATTTTGTCGAGGAGCAGATGCAATCGATTATCGATCCTAGCGGAAGCGGCCAGCCCCAGCGGCAGCTTCGTTATGTTGGTCGAGTCGTAGCGGCAAGCCCCGCGGCAGGTGCACACAAAGTGCATCACGACCAGCAGGAAGCACTGAGCGAACAGGCATTTTCGGCGACACCTGGCGCGGTCATGAAGGCACGGCGATTAGTGAGGAAGAAGCGCTAAGCTTGCTACAGTAACCGGCGAAGCCCCGGTACACGTTCACGCAATAATCCGCTTACTAAAAAAACTGTCGGTACTGCTATTAGGCATGCCATAACGAATTTCGCCAAGGGCGGCAATGGTACAGGTCTTAATACCAACGTCACGGCAATTAAAAGGGGTGGATGGAACAGATATGCGCTAAAACTGTTTTGCGACATCCAGCGCGCAAAGCCGTCTTGGCTGTTAAATCGTTCCCGGAAGATGACGATCAAGCCAAGACAAACTCCTACGCAAAAGAACGATTCCCAAAAACAAAAGGCCGCGCTCTGCCAGGTGAGACCGCCCAATAGGCTTTTCGTATCTCCGCGCAAAGGTCCGGTCGTCCCAACAATTGCAATCCAACCAGGAATTCCGCCAAGCAGTGAAACTCTAAACCAAAAAAGCCCGAACGCCTTATTGACTCGCCGCAACCAATCTCCGCGATACGCCATAATCCCGACACAAAACAGCAGAATGTATTGCGAGAAAAAACAAAGCTGCATGTTAAACACATTTGTTCCGATAGGCTGAATTATCCTAACTAAGAAAGAGCCCGAACCCATCACTAGCATCAAGCCTACGACTGCTAAATGGTTAGGGACTGACAATGGCACAGCGCGCCCTTCGCCTCCAGAAACAAAACGATACAGCCCATAAACAAAGCAGAAAATGAGAAGTGCCAACGCGAACCACATTGGACCTGAAGCGCTAAGCATTCCAAAAACTGTTAGAAATCGCGGATACGCTTCAGCAAGAGTCGGCCTGGAGGGATCGTCAAAGCGCAGCAGCCAATACTTAATAACCGGAGCTAAAACAAGCATAAAGAATAGCGTTGGGATGCCAAGACGCATCGATCGGTCTCGCAAGAATCGCCAGCCACCCTTGCTGTCATAGGCGCCTGGAACAAAATAGCCCGCCAGAAGGAACAAAATCCCCATGAAGAAGGCTTGATTAAAAGTCTCGAATGTGGCGAGCGGCAGACTGGCCAGAAGGCTGGGTTTAGTGCCGTCGAGGTAATACCAGCCCCCCACATGACTGTAAGTAACCGCCGCATGGTGGCAAATCACCAGCACGATCAGGGTCCAGCGGAGATTGTCTACAAACAGCAAGCGGACAGCTTGACTTTGCTCTGCGCCGATAGCGGTCTTATGAAGAGAAGTTGCCACCTTTAATCCCTCGTTTTTAAGGTCCGCATTCCCGCCTTGTGGTGTTCCTACCAAACTAGCAAGGATCCTATCCGTGCACCCGCAAGCAAGCCTCCAATTCATCAACAGCGGTTCTTACACCATCCTCCTGGGCCAACTTATTCGCAATGTTGCGCGCCGTGGAAGCGTAACTTGGATCGCCCAATAAGCGATCCAGTTCTCTTGCCACTAACGCTCCCTTGTATTGATTGCGCCACACCGTTCTCGAAACGCCCAACCTACGGCATCGCTCCGCGTTATCAGGTTGATCGTGCGCCCACGGCACTATCATCATTGGCCTTCCTGCCTTCAAAGCCTGCGCCGTCGTTCCGATTCCGCCTTGATGCACCGCTGCTGCGGCTCTCGGCAGTAGCCGCGAATACGGCGCATAATCGGTTACATAAATCGCGCTCGAATCCACTTCCGGAGCGGTTTCCGTTCTCCCGATGAGCAAAACCGCGCGTCGCCCCAAACTCTTTATGGCTTTACTACTCTCCTCATAAAATTGCCCAGCAGCCATGACTGCTGAAGAACCTAATGTGAACACCACCGGTGCCGGGCCAACTTCCAGAGATCGGAAG
>Ga0182012_10001521_pt1 | contig 25297 bp, 26 predicted proteins | sample 612S2SmetaG_FD_120486 | JGI IMG/M metagenome (GOLD analysis project Ga0182012, IMG submission 120486) | Permafrost microbial communities from Stordalen Mire, Sweden - 612S2S metaG | ecosystem: Environmental > Terrestrial > Soil > Wetlands > Permafrost | place: Sweden: Stordalen | collected...
CCATGGAGTCCAGATAGTGTTTCTCCTTTGCCCCGATCATCCAAGCCGGCAACCCCGATGGGAACGTTTGCACGTCCTCTGACATAGAGGTGGCTGAAACTGTTCGGACAACGCAAGCGTATCATCAAGCGACGATAATTGCAACCGAGCTGACCAGATTTGGTCAATACATTCCTCACCTTACAGTACCGGCTACACGGCTCTCGACCGAAGAGTGACGTTATATGGTCATTTGGCCGATTTGGGTCCGCTCTGCAAACTCTAAGCCTTTGGTTGCTGCGCAAGCGTTGTGATCCGCCGCACAGCCCAGTCGCACATTGTTTCGGCCAGTGACTTGCAAGCACACATACAAGTGCGCAAACTAAGCAAGATTGAGGTGGGAAATGGCCGTATCGTTTCAGGGCTTTCGCTCTCTCGTTGAAAATAATCCTGATGCGATCTCGTTGATCGACAGACGGGGCGAAATACTCTATGGAAGCGCGTCTAGTACCAAGATGTTCGGCTATCAGCCGGAAGAGATCGTTGGGCGGAATTGCCTCGATTTAATTCATCCAGAAGACCGCGACCATGCCAACGGCACGTTACAAGAAGTGCTTGCAACGCCGCCAGGCCCCTTTCACTGGGATGCCAGAGTGCTGCACAAAGACGGGACCTACTGCTGGGTAGAGAGTACGCTTTCTAATCTCCTGTTTGAACCCGAAGTGCAGGCGATCGTAATGCAGCAGCGTGACATCAACGCGCGCTGCATCGCCGAAACGCAAAGACAGGCATATGCGGATGAATTAACCCGTTCCAACTTGCGGCTGGAGGAGTTCGCGCGCATCGCAGCTCACGACTTGCGGGAACCTTTGCTCACCATATCCTTATACTCGGAAATGATCCTGAAGAAGACCCAAATGGATGCTACTGGAAAGCAAATGGCGCAAATCGTCGTCGATAGTGCCACGCGCATGGTCACTCTCATCGAGGGGCTCCTTTCGTTTGCCAGTACTGGTTTGCATGAACCGCCGAGATTCGTGGACCTACGGCACGCCGTGGCGCAGGCCACTCAGAATCTCGCATCCCCCATTAGGACGAGCGGTGCCGCGATTGTGGTCGGCCCCTTGCCCGTAGTGAAAAGCAACGAAAGTCATTTAGTAAGCATTTTCCAGAACTTGCTTAGCAACGCCCTGAAATACCGTACTGAACGTCCGCTAAGAATAGGGATCAAAGCGGAGCAGAGGGGGCCAGACTGGGTTGTAAAAATTGACGACAACGGGCTCGGCATCGCGAACGAAAATCAAGCTCGCATATTCATGCCGTTCTTGCGTGTGGCCAGCAGAACGGTGCCAGGTTGCGGTCTTGGCCTCGCCGTTTGTAAGAAGATCGTTGAAGAATTGGGCGGCACGATCTGGGTTGAGTCTAAGCTCGGCGAAGGATCAACTTTCTGTTTTACGCTTTGTGCAGACAAAAACACGAAAATTCCCGAACTCGCGTATGGCGAATCTGTTTAAATGGTTTCCCAAAGCGGAATTCAGCGAGGCTTTCAGTCTGTTGAAGCGAGTGGTTCAACAGTGGAATGCCGACAACGCCATGAGTTGGAGTGCTTCGGTTGCCTTCTACACTCTGCTTTCTGTCACTCCATTGTTGATTTTGATGGTTGCCATCGCTGGTTTCGTTTATGGCCGTGATGCGGCACAAGGAGAATTATTCCGAGGGGTACGAAATCTGATCAGCCCTGAAATCAGTCCCGCCGTTCGAATGATGTTGGCCAGTCCGCGCGAGGCGTCAACTGGGTTGATCACGGTTATCTTCGGGGCACTTGTTTTGTTTTTTGGAGCGTCGTCGGCGCTGACGGAGATTCATGACGCGTTGAATGCAATATGGCATGTGGCCGTTGATCCAAACGCCACCGAGACAGCAACTTTGTTGCGTTTGGTTAAGGAGCGCGTATATTCGTTTGGCGTCATAATCGGCTGTGGACTGCTTCTTCTCGCCTCTTTACTGCTCGAAACCTGGATTGCCGATTTGGAGGCGATATTTGATTTGCGCATGATGAGGTCCGGCGATTGGTTTCGCCCAGTTGTTTTCGCGCTGTCATTCCTAACGATCACGTTTGTGTTTACTGTCATCTATAAATTCATTCCAGACGTGGATCTGAATTGGCGCGATGTGGCGGTGGGCGGCTTGGTGACTTCATTGCTGTTTGTCGCCGGCAAGCAACTCATTTCGCTGTATATCGGAAAGACCGACCTGGGTTCCGCGTACGGTGCGGCCGGATCGCTCATCGTAGTTTTGCTCTGGGTCTATTACTCGGCTCAGGTCTTTTTCCTTGGCGCGGAGTTTACGAAAGTATACGCCGAGACGTTCGGTTCGCGGAGAGGTCAGAAGGAGATCACTTTGTCTTGATTTGGATGAGATCGCCAAAATCATTGGCTACGGCGGTCGATTGTGCGCGATACGCGCGGGCATCCCCATACGGCAACATGTGTGCATCTCTGGAGTGGGACTGTAAGCTTCGACGCGCATGCTTAATGGGACAAAAGTGTTGCTCCGTGCGCGCAGCGATTTCAGTGATGTAGGCTAGTAATCCATTGGCATACGAACAATAAACACAAGCCACTTTCTCGATTGCGTTTAGATACGCGAGATGCCCTCGATCATAAACCAGATAGTCGCTACGCCGAACTTTTGGGATCCCGTAAATGGGAAAGCAAACGGCTTGATAGATTGCAACCGTGAGATCAAGCAACAAAAACGGCACCACGCAAACATAAATTAAAGGCGACGTTAGTACCACAAGGAGCGGTGTGCTCCGCATGTGTCGCCACATCGAGATCCTTTGTAAGCGGTGTTCCGCCCGCATTTCTGCAGAGAAACGCGCCGGCTGTTCATCAAGCATCTGGGTATTCACCTTAATCTGTTGTGCAAGAAGATGGCCTTCGACTTTGGTACTTGGGGTGCATCCACAGAAGGTAGGAGTAAACAAACATGAAAAGCGTTTTGGATGAACCGCTGACCAACGGAAGCCCGGCAATATCAACCGGGAGCAACTGCGGGTTGGACGAAGTGGAGGCGGTCATTACCAGAAAGATAGAAGAAGGCATAAATGAGGCGAAAGCAGCCTTTTATCAGAAGCTTGAGGATGGCCGGGTGCAGGCGGAACGGCTTTTGAAACAAGGTCAGTATGCCGTTGAGGATGGAGTGAGCGAACTGGCTCACAAAATCAAAAAGAACCCGATCAGCTTCTTGGGAATTGCTTTTGCCGTGGGTGCCGCCTGCGGTTTATTGTTGTCGCGTTCTTCCCATCGCCAAAACACAGATTGACGCTCGTAAGTCACGCTGACCGTATCTCGTCATCTATGCGATTCATCTAAATTGGAGACGACAATGAATGTAGCAATTTTCCCGTTACCCCGATACAAGTCAATCTCTCGCAGCACGGTAGCCTTAGCTGGTTGGCTTGTTCTTTGTTTCGCAGCTTCGGGCACGGCGTTTTTTGTCTCCACGAATGGCTGGTATGCCAGTTTGCAGAAGCCGTCATGGAATCCGCCGGGGTGGATATTTGCGCCGGTTTGGACGTCGCTCTATTTGATGATGGCGTTAGCGGCGTGGCTGGTTTGGCGCGAAGGCGGGTGGCGAGTACAACGCCGAGCTCTTAACGTGTTTATCCTTCAATGGGCGCTCAATGTACTTTGGACGCCTTTATTTTTTTGGAGACACCTCGTTGGGCTGGCTTTCTGGGAAATTGTTACACTTTTGTCTGTATTGGTAGTGACAATCGTTTTATTCCAAAGGGTCAGGCAAGCCGCGGGCTTGTTGCTCCTGCCCTATTTGTTTTGGGTGAGTTTCGCGGCGTCGTTAAATTTCACCATCTGGCGTTTGAACGGCTGAAAGACATCTAAGATGCGTAAACACTTCAGGCCGATCGGCTCTCCTCGCAGAGTGGATGTCGCGTCCGTGATAGCGACTCACGCTGTATCCAGCGGGTGCGTAGCCTGCACGCGTACTGAGAAGGCGAGATTCTAGGGCGAACTCGGAAACGCGGAGTCTGTTTGCCACACCGGCGACTGAGTCTTCCTGCGAGTCGCTGAGCACTATCACGTTTTGCAAAAGCGGTTGCAGTGCGGCGATCACGTCTCTCAACAGTTCGGTTAGTTGTCCAATGGAGAAAGCTTCTTCCGGCGTAGGAGCCGCCGTTCCTCGTAGCTCCCTCTGCCGCAGAGGGTGGTGGTTTGTTACGATATGCAACATTCGAGTTAAAACTTTTAGTGGCGTTGACTTTGTCCAGGTGAAGTCAAGCTTTAGAATACGCATTCTGAACTTGGTCTTCCGCCTCCTCCATATCGGCAAGAGTACCGCGAGCCATTTTAAGCGAACCACCGAAAGTGCGTCGCCTGCACTTTAGCATCCGTTAAGATTGATCTCGATTGGACTCCAGAATGCATAAGAGTTAGCTGGAAACATCATGACAACTACACTTCCGATGAACACCCAGCTCACAGAGCAAAAGACTGAATTGCAGACCTATGGAACCGTTGCTAACCGGCCCATATCGCTCGACCAAAAAGTTCGCCTAACCAGTGTCAGCGGGCTGAATCAGGTTCTGGCAGACACCATGACATTGCGCGACATGTATAAGAAGCACCACTGGCAGGCCGCAGGCCCGACCTTCTATCAACTCCATCTACTCTTCGACAAGCATTGGAGCGAACAGGTGGAACTTGTTGACGTGTTGGCCGAGCGCATTCAGACTCTTGGTGGAGTCACGATCGCCATGGCTCCGGATGTGGCCGAGTTGACCAGAATCAGCCGGCCCCCCAGAGGACCCGAGAACAGCACGATTCAGTTATTCCGTTTGTTACAGGCTCATGAGCTGATCATCGCAGAAACTCGTGAATTGGCGCATACCGCCGCAAACGAAGGCGACGATGGAACGAACGACTTACTTGTTAGCCAAGTTCTACGCCGTAACGAATTCCAAATTTGGTTCGTGTCTGAACAACTTGCGGGGACGGGCATCGCCCAAAGAGATCGAGAGGCGGATCGCTTTGTAATGGCGTCTCACGCTTAAGAGTTCAAACCGCTACCTCTGTCTCGGGAGGGTTTTACACCTTCGCTTCAGGCGAGTTTGCAACTCCTCCCGAGGGCAGCGCTTCTGGCAAATCAAGGCGTGCTACGCCAATCCGATTGTCTGCCATCCCATAGTAAACGTCGAAACGGTCGGGCATTTTAATGTCGTCTCGTCTGTCAATGCCACTGGGGAACACGACATTTGCCACAGTGCCCTGGCACTCTTGTGGAAGTGATGGTGTCAAGACTGGATCTGTAGACCGGTAGCGTATGACTTGTGGATGCTCCTTCGTCAGCACCATAACGCCGGCGGAATAGCAGAGCTTGTGCGCGGTCGTGCCTGGGTGCGGCAAGTCGCTTACGCCATGGTAAACAATCAGCCAGCCATGTCGAGTTAGGATAGGCGGCGTTCCACCTCCGATTTTCAGTCGTTCCCAAGGAGACACCGGAGTCGCTAATCTGTGATGCGAAGTAAAACGGCTGAGCTGCCCTGGCTCCAGGCCTCCCAAAGACATTGGGCAGTACGAGATCCAAATACTTTCCCGATCGATATCCAATTCACGCTTTGCGGGGTGGCAGGCTGTTTCTTCCGGACGTGTCCCAGGGAACAGGGGGCGGTGAATAAGTGCCAGCTCCGGGTGGCCCGAAGGATTCGGGATAGCAACCGGGAATATGCTGGCATCCTTATCGTCCACGTCGCTGAATTCTACATCCTTGTAAGGACCAAAAGTAGCGAGTCCCATCCGCTCCCAGTGAAAGAGATCTTTTGACGATGCCAGAGCGATACGCGGACCGCGATCGGAAAACGCCGTGTAAGTCATGATGTAGCGCTGTAGCGGTTCCACAAAAGTAATTCGCGGATCCTCACATCCACCGCCATCCGGACGCCTTTCGTAATCGGCCTCCGGCTGCAGCGCAATACCGAGCCGCTCGACTCCTTCAGGATCTCCGTCTGCATTGAAGCGCACTCTGGCAATACCAATGCGCGAATAGTTGCCTTTAGCGGTAAGCCGGGGAAATAGATACAGCTCACCATCTGGACCACGAGCGGCAGCGGGATTGAGGACACCCTCCACTTCCAGGGGATTGCCGGGCTGAGGTTCCATCAGCATTCCCAGACGCTTCAACTTTAGCCCGCTCGCTGTAATCTCTTGAGCGGTCATTCCTGGAAGCTTCCATCTAGACACGCGATGATCGCTTCAGTAACAGGTTTGGTCTCGTTCGGACCTCTTACCGGAATCGAAATAACGCCGGCTTCCTCGGCAGGATAGTCGTTTCCTCCCACAAATAAAGCATCCCCTATGTAGACCATTTCCTTGAGGGTGATCCCCAGCAAGTCACGAAGCTTTCTAATTCCGTACGCTTTGTCTATGCCGGGCTTTGTGACATCAATTGACGTGGCCCCGCCCATTCGGACCGAAAAGTCAGGAATCAGAGGGTCAAGAATCGCTTTGATTTTTTTGCGTTTGGCGTAATCGTGGTCCCATTTATTCTTTTCTTCCAGCGGCGCCTGCTGTCCTAGCGCTGAAAACGTGATTTGGCTTCCCCGGTCTTCAATCACTTCGCCCCACGTCTTTTCAACCTTGAAACCCGCCTTATCAACGGCGTGTTTAAGAGAAGCGATAATCTTCGCTTTTTGCTCTGCAGTGAAATCTTCTGAATAGAGTTTTTTCCATTCACCTGTGTAACGGAAAAACTTTGTCCCGCACGTTGGAAGAATCGAAAGGTTCGCCAGCCGCTCATCGTTTGGAAGGTGAGAGAGGACCTGTTTTTCAAACTGTGGCCAATCTCCTCCAGAAATGACAGCAACCTTTGCCACGCCAAGAAGGTCGTGCAATAGCCCCGCCATTTTATCGTCAACAGACGATTTGCTTTCGGCAAGGGTGCCGTCCAGGTCATATACGATTAATTTCTTCACTAGTTCTAGACCTCAACATTTGGTATTGCAATCTCCAGCAGTGTCACTCCACCGCGCGGTTGAAAAGCGGAGACTCCAACCTCCGCCGGCAGAAGAAAAACATCGCCTTTTTCCACGGCGTGAGTCACTCCCCCATGCACAATCTGACCTGCACCATCAATACACAGCACAATGCGAGGTACGCCTTCGGCGCCCACGGTGAAAGGCGATTGCGCTCGAAGGCGCCACAGCCAGAAGTAATCGTTCTTGAAGAGTAGTTCGCGCCTTACATGCGCCGTCGTTTCTACTATGGGCGTGACTAGACCAGCCGAACTCTCCGCAAAATCGACGGACGCGAGCGCCTGCTCCACCTGCAATGGCCGCGGCTTGCCTGTCTTGCTGTCGATATGGTCCCAATCGTATAACCTAAACGTGACATCGCTATTCTCCTGAACTTCGAACACCACAACATCGCCTAAAGTATGAACGGTACCGGCCGGTATAAAAAAGGCGTCGCCAACTTTAGGAATCGCGCAACGTAGCTGTTCTGCGACTGTTCCATTGGTCAGCGCCGCGCTTAACTCTTGCAATGTGGTGCTTGGCTTCAAACCGGCATAGACGTGGCTCTCTTTGCCTGTCTCCAGAACGACCCAAGCTTCGGTTTTCCCTGTTTCGCCGGGCGGAAGTAAACTTGTTTGCGCGTCCGAAGGGTGGACCTGCACCGAGAGCTTCTGACGGGCGTCGAGGAATTTCAAAAGTAATGGGAATCGGCGGAAGCGGTGAGCCAGCTTTCCCATCAGTTGTTCCGGAAACTCCTCCAGCAACTGACTGATGGTCTTTCCTCTGAGACTTCCGTTTACCACTCGGCTGGCATGGTCGTCGCGATCGCTAAGTATCCAGGCTTCGCCAATCGGACCTGCAGGTAATGGTGCCTTTAACAAGCTGCCTAATTGCCGCCCACCCCAAAGCCGGTATTGATAAATAGGCTCGAAGCGAAGGGGATAGAGCACTGTTTTGCTCAAGTGCCCGTCTTTTCTCGTTGGGACCGTTAAAAGTTGGGTCGGCATACGTATTCCTTACGTTTCCCTGTGCACGGCACAGACCAATGTGATGTTGTACGAATTGCCCATTAATGAGCATGGAAAGTTCCGAATCGACGACATTCGGTCACATGACCGTATGCGGTTATCCCGAATCCCCGGTTCTCTTTGGGATCCTCAGTAGATCCGATTGGAGTTCCGCGTGCACTAGTGGCCACAAGACTGTGACCGTCGCGAGCTTTAAGGAGATCGGGATGTCTGAATTAAATGGAGTATTGGCGATCTATGGCACACATAGCGGAGCGGAAGAAGCTGTAAAAGAGCTACAGCGTGCCGGTATCGACATGCGAAGTCTGTCGATTGTAGCCAAGGATTCTCATAGCGATCAGCAGGTGGTTGGTTATTACAACAACGACGACCGCATGAAGTACTGGGGCAAAACCGGTGCTTTCTGGGGCGGCTGCTGGGGATTACTCATCGGTTCAGGTTTCTTTGCGATTCCAGGAATAGGACCGGTGCTCGTAGCGGGGCCCTTAGTTGCGTGGATCGTCGGCGCTTTAGAAGGCGCGGCCGTTCTGGGTGGCTTAAGTGTCGTGGGTGCAGGCCTGTATGGCATGGGTATTCCGAAGAACAGCGTCGTTAAGTACGAAATGGCAGTGAAGGCCAACAAATACTTGCTCATGGTTCACGGCACGGCATTGGACGTGGAAAAGGCGCGAGGCATCATTGCAAGCACTTGGCCGATTAATGTGACATTGCATTCACCCGACATTGCGGCAGTGGCGCAAGCTAGTTAATTGATACAAACCTTGCTCTGGAGGGCAAACGATGTTAAGGAAAACCGCAGATTTGACAGGCCTTTTGATACAAGCTTTGGACGGTGAGCTTGGCGTTGTAGATCAATTCTATTTCGACGATGAGACATGGGCTATCCGCTATCTCATTGTGGAAACTGGTGGCTGGCTTGGTGGTAAGCCGGTGTTGATATCGCCAATTTCGATCATCAGCATCGATTGGGCAGCGAACCGCCTGCATGTTTCTCTCACTCAGAAACAAGTTGCTGCCAGTCCTACTATTGACACTCATCTTCCGGTGTCCCGCCAACACGAGGCCGCGTATTTGGGTTACTACGGCTATCCCTTTTATTGGGAAGGGCCTCATCTTTGGGGTCCAGCATTCTATCCAGCTGGCCTGGTTGATCTGCCTAGTCCACCGCAAGAAACGTTCGCGAATCAGATTCGCGGAGAGTCGCCCGATTCCCATCTGCGGAGTGCCCAAACGACGATTGGATTTCACATTGAAGCTCGTGATGGTGAAATTGGCCACGTAGATGAGTTTCATGTTGACGATCAGGTATGGGCCATTCGCTATATCGAAGTCGCAACCCGCAATTGGTGGCCCGGTAAGAAAGTGCTGGTCTCGCCTGCCTGGATTGACAGAGTGAGTTGGACGAATTCTAAGGTCTATACTGAGCTCTCTCGTGAAGCCATCCAGACCGCGCCCGAGTATGTGGAAGATGTGCCGATCACGCGAGAGTTTGAAAATGCCCTTTACTTTCACTATGGGCGGCCGCAATATTGGCTGCCCGAAACCGACAAGGAAATACGAGACAGTTCAAAAGGTTTAGTGGCACGCCGATGACAAAAACAGAAACGAACGTATTCCGTAAGACGCTGGAAGCCAAGCAGAATGAATTACAAAACGCGAACAGAGCGCAGCCGATTGAGATGGAAGCGACTTCCGACGATCTTGATCGAATCCAGCAAGCCTCTGATCGCGATTATGCGATCGGAAGTCTCGAGCGCAACTTCAGCCGGTTGCGTGAGGTCGGCGAGGCACTGCGCCGTCTCGATGCCGGTACCTTTGGCGTTTGCGCTAGTTGCGAAGAAGATATATCGCCGAAGCGGCTTGCTGCCGTGCCGTCTGCACCATTTTGCATTGTCTGCCAGGAAGCTGCAGATAATGAGCGAATGGCTCCATCGTTGGAGTTGGACGATTCTTTGCTTGCAACTGTCTAGGAAAAAGCATCGAACATGTTGATTGCCGGGGACATTGGTGGTACAAAGACCGAATTGGCTATCTTTTCAAGTGAGGCCGGCCCTCACTTTCCGTTAGCTCAAGAGAAGTTTCATAGCGCCGACTACCCAAGCCTCCAGGCGATCGTGAAAGAGTTCCTGATCAGGACAAAACAATCTCCTGATAAAGCCTGCTTTGCCGTGGCCGGGCCAGTCATTGACGGACGTGTCAAAACCACGAACTTGCCATGGGTGATGGAAGAGGCCGGTCTCGCTCGGGCTCTGAATCTCAACCCTCATTCAGTCCATCTGATCAATGACCTGGAAGCGATCGCCCGCTCGATCCCTTTTTTGCGGCCGAACGATGTCCAGACCATAAACGCGGGAGTGGGTGTCCCGAAAGGCGCTATCGCTGTTATCGCACCTGGCACCGGTCTCGGGGAATCTTTCCTCACTTGGGACGATTCTTCATACGTGGCCCACAGTTCTGAAGGCGGCCATTCCGACTTCGCGCCGACCGACGATCGACAGATCCGCCTGCTTGAATATATGCGAACGAAATTCGATCATGTGAGTTTCGAACACGTGTGTTCTGGAATCGGCATCCCTCACATTTATGGTTACTTGCGCGACGTTGAACACATGGCAGAGACACCTGATGTAGGCAAGCTGATTACTTCCGCAAGCGATTCCTCCATAGTGATTATCAATCACGCCTTCGTCACACAAAACCCCAGTAAAATTTGCTCGGCGACGATCGATGTGTTCGTTTCCATTCTCGCCAGCGAGGCTGCAAATCTCGCACTCAAGGTGCTGGCCAATGGTGGCGTGTACATGGCCGGCGGCGTTGTGCTCAATATACTGGCGGCCCTGCAGAGACCGGCGTTCATGCAATCGTTTAAGCGCAAAGGGCGATTCGCTGAACTCATGGATAAAATCCCCATTCACGTCGTCGTGAACATGGCGGGATTAACCGGAGCAGCCGTCGCCGGCCTCGATAGCAGCACGCGTTTCTAAACAGTCGAAGGAGCAGAAATTAATGGAAATAGGAATGATTGGTCTCGGACGCATGGGAACCAACATGGTTCGCCGGCTGCAACGGGCAGGCCACAAATGCTTTGTTTACGACCTCCAGCAAGAAGCCGTAGAGACGCTTGTCAAGGAAGGAGCAGTTGGTGCGACATCCCTCCAAGACTTTGCCAATAAGTTAGCGAAGCCTCGTGCCATCTGGATGATGGTTCCCGCGGCCGTAGTCGATCCAACGCTGACGACTCTCGTCCCGCTGCTTGAAAGTAATGACGTCTTAATCGACGGTGGCAACTCCTACTACCACGATGACATCCGTCGTTCCTCTAATCTGAAATCTAAAGGTATCCATTATGTGGATGTGGGAACCAGCGGAGGCGTCTGGGGATCAGAGCGCGGCTACTGTCTGATGATCGGCGGCGACCAGAGTGTAGTGCAGCGCCTTGATCCTATATTTGCAACCCTTGCTCCGAATATCGGAGAGGCGCCGCGCACTGTTGGGAGGGAAAAGACTAACGGAACAGCCGAACACGGTTACCTGCATTGCGGAGCCAGTGGTGCTGGTCACTTCGTGAAAATGGTTCACAACGGCATTGAATACGGCATGATGGCTTCGTACGCAGAGGGCCTCAATATTTTGCGACACGCCAATTCGGGCAAACAGCAGCGCACTGTCGATGCCGAGACCACACCTCTACGCCAGCCTGAACTCTATCTGTACGACCTCAACCTCGCAGACATCGCCGAGGTTTGGCGACGTGGCAGCGTAATCGCTTCGTGGCTGCTTGACCTAGCCGCAACAGTGCTTCTGGAAAGTCCTGATCTCGCAAAGTTCGCCGGCAGAGTGTCGGATTCTGGCGAGGGGCGTTGGACGATTAAGGCTGCCATCGATGAATCAGTGCCGGCGCCCGTCTTGAGCGCCGCGCTGTTTGAACGTTTTAGCTCACGAGGCGAAGACGATTTCGCTGATAAGATATTGTCAGCCCTGCGCTACGAGTTTGGCGGTCACGTAGAAAAGGCCGCCGCTAAGAACACGACGGCTTGATCTCGATTTAATCGTGCGGCAGAAACGCTAAGTTATCGCTCACAACATACACCGTTATCGCCAGCAACATTAGTACTAACCCGACCCAGAAACGCCAGTCATGATGTGCCCGCTTCCAGTATGGAACGGCGCTCACGGATTCTGGGGTTTTGGGATGGCGGTGCTTGCTCTCATTCACAGATTTTCATTTCTCCTTGGTTCGACGTGTTCTAAGCATGAGCCAAAGTCGAAGTCTCTTCCATCGCGGCGGTATATTCACCTCTGCGCGCCGCTTTGTTACATTGGGCGCGATGATAAAGAGCATTCTGCGCCGCCACCACATTGTGGATGTTTCCCTTCCAAATATCGAGGGCCGGCTGCTGAATCGCACGAGCAAACGAGAAAGCCAAGGCCCAGGGTAGCGGCGATCTAGATCTCGCATTCATCGCGTTTAAACGCGCCGAAGCCAATTCGCAGGTTTGGCCGCCGGATAAGAACGCAACGCCAGGAACCGCCGGTGGAACCACCTGCAAGAGACACTTCACCGTGGCGTCCGCTACTTCGCTCACTGCTTCTTGCTTGGCACAAGCCCGCCCGGGCAGCACCATGTTCGCCTTTAGAATCATCCCTTCCAGCATGACCCTTTGGGTGCAGAGGTGGCTGAAAACTGCGTGCAACACGTCTTTCGTCAACTCGCGGCAACGCTCCATAGAATGGTCGCCCGTCATCAGAACCTCGGGCTCAACCACCGGCACCAGTCCCGCCTCCTGACATAACGCCGCATAGCGAGCAAGCGCCTGCGCATTCGCTTCGATGCACCCGAAGCTGGGAATTCCAAATCCAATGGTGATCACCGCGCGCCACTTGGCGAAGCGCGCGCCCATCTCAAAATATTCCTTCAGCCGGTCGCGTAATCCATCCAAGCCTTCGGTAATTTTCTCGCCTGGGAAAGCAGCCATATCCTTCGCGCCAGTATCCACTTTAATGCCAGGAATCATGCCCCCATCCATAATTACCTTGACGAAAGGAGTGCCCACCTTCTTTTGTTGCCGAATCGTCTCGTCATACAAGATCGTCCCGCTAATGCATTCTCCTAAAAAGGGAGTGGTGATGAGTAACTCGCGATAGGCCCGTCTCATGTCCACATCCTGAGGAATTCCGACCTTGGCAAATCGCTTATTGCAGGTTGAGGTACTCTCGTCCATGGCCAGCAGGCCCTTGTCGTCGGCCACCAACCGCCGAGCCACATTCATCAGTTCTTGCTCATTCATTTTGAAATACTCCTAGAATCGGACTCAATCGTTTCTCTTAGCGCTGCTGGATTTAAGAATGCGACCTACTGAGCGGGCAATCATGAGTTCTTCGTCTGTATGAATCACGCGTACAATCACCCGGCTTCCGTACGCGGAAACAATTCCGGCGGTCTCCATGTTGCGCAACTCATTCAATTCCAGGCCAAGGAAGCTAAGGCCCTGGCAGATCCGCGCCCGAACAAGCGGAGCGTTCTCACCAATGCCGCCGGCAAATACTAAAGTGTCCAAACCACCCAGCGCAGCGGCAAAGGCGCCAACCCACTTTTTCGCCTCATAGCAGAACATCGCCACCGCCTCCGCCGCTCGCATGTCGTGAGATTCCTCAGTGAGCAGGTCTCGCATATCGGAACTCGTTTCAGAAACGCCAAGCAGGCCCGACTCGTGGTTCACCATATCGTAAAACTGCGCCGTCGTCATCTGCTCAGTTCGCGCTAGATATGCGCCCACGCCCGGGTCCAAATCTCCTGTACGCGTACTCATCATCAATCCGGCGGTGGGAGTGAACGCCATGCTCGTGTCGATACTTTTGCCATCGCATACCGCCGCCATGCTGGCTCCGTTTCCTAAATGAGCCAGAATGACGCGGCCACTCTTTCCAGCAGGATCGCCCAGTCTGCCCAGTTCTTCCATCAGAAACTCGTAAGACAAACCGTGAAAGCCGTAGCGCTGTACTCCCTTTGCCTCATAGCGGCGGGGAATGGGAAGCATTTTGGCCACGCGCGGCATGCTGTTGTGAAATGCCGTATCAAAGCAGGCAATCTGGGGTATTTTGGGATGCCGCTTACCAAAGCTCTCAATCAACTCGATCTCAAAGGGTAGATGGTCTGGATCGTAGGGGCTGATCCGGTGTAACTCCTCCAAGAGCCCCGGAGTTACCAGTTCAGGCGCCGTATGGTGCATGCCATGAACGACGCGATGTCCCACTCCGCCAATCAAGCGAAACCCGCTCTGAAATTCTATCCAATCAAACAGAAAACTGGTTGCTGATTTGTGATCCGAAGTCGTGAGATTTATGCTGTTCTGCTGATTTTGGACCGGGTCATTGAACGTGAGGTTTGTCCCGGCAAGTCCAATCCGATCAACCTGTCCGTAGAGCGATCGTTGAAGTATTTCGCCCTCTTGATAAATTGCGAACTTGATGCTCGATGAGCCACCGTTGATAGTGAGGATTCTGCCCACCGGCGGCGTCGAGCTTTGTTCAGCCGTCATTCTTCAATCCCATCGTCGCCAGTTTTGCGGAGGTGGACTTATAGTCTGTGTGCAAAATACTCCGAATGCCTAAACCCTGCGCGATTTCTACAAAGAGCGGCGTGTTTTCGATATACACGATCTGCTGTGCCGGCGCTTGGGCAACGTCCAATGCTAGCCGGAAGATCTCCACGTCTGGTTTGCGTAGGTGAACGTAGCACGACGATATGAAAGTATCTACGAATCCATCCAACTTGAACTCGCGGATTCGGTGCGCGTTCAGCTCGCGCGATTCGTTACTCACCGCCGCAATCTTCAGCCGATACTGCTTCTTGAGTCGGCTTACCAAATCGATCATTTCCGGGTAGCCTTTCGATTGCGCGCACATGAAGCTCCGAAATTGGGCCCGCGTGAACGGTCGCTTTTCATAAAACACCACTCTGCTTAGGTATTCTTCAAAGCTAAGCTTGCCTTCTTCGTGAATTTCGAAATTAAGGCGATGGCGTTCGTCCATGTCGGCCCACCCGAGCTTGAACTGTTTAGCTGCTCTCTTACGTGCCAGATGATCCCAGCCGTTCGTGAGCAGAACCCCACCAATATCGACAAAAATGCACGTAATCGGAGAGATGCGTGCCGTTTCCGTTTTCATAACGCTTTTGACAGCTCTCTCTTTTCGAGTGCGGCTATTTCGTCTAAGCGTCGGCGATGACGTTCCGCGCCGCTGAACTTTGATGCCAAAAACGTTTGCAATAGTTCCCAAGCCATCGCATGGCCAACCACGAGACCGCCCATGCAGATCACATTGAGGTTGTCGTCCTCAACGCCTTGGCGCGCTGAAAAAGACTCATGAATTAAACAGGCGCGAACACCAAGCACTTTATTTGCCGCGATGGACGCACCCACACCGCTTCCACAAATGGCAACACCGCGCTCCACTTTTCCAGACGCGACGGCTTGCGCCATTGGGATTACGAATTCCGGATAGTCGTCGTCCATCTTAGACCTGTGATCGCCAAAATCAACCACTTCGTAACCGGCGTCACTCAGTTGTATGAAGAGGTACTGTCTCAATTCATAGCCGGCGTGATCGGCGGCAATTCCAACCCGCATGGGCGTCTGACGCGCGGCGTTCGCCCCGTTTCCTTCAACGAAGAATTTCATTCATACCGGGTAGTGCAGCTTGAGGGCCATCATCGAACTCAGTGCCCAATCAATCGCCTCAAGAAACAACGGTTAAAGCCATTTCGAAATCCTTGACCAAATGTGGTCATCTGACGTAACCAGATCACTTACTGTTCGCGTCATCGTTGATCTGTCGTACCTGCAACGTGGCCATTCGCTTGCTCCCTGACATAGGGAACGCTGAAAGGGTTACCTGCAAGAAACGTCGAAAATTCACAAAATTGCTTTTGTTGGTGACCATCTGCCACGAAAGTGCGGCATCGCAACTTTTACCTCCGACCTGCTAGCCGCCGTCGCCGGCGCATACCCACAAAGTCAGTGCTTTGCCGTTTCCGTAAATGACATTCCGGGAGGCTACGAATATCCCGATGTCGTCCGCTTCGAGATTGAAGAACAAGACCTGTCCTCTTATCTTCGAGCGGCGGATTTTCTCAACATTAGCAATGTGGACATCGTCTGCGTCCAACATGAATTCGGCATTTACGGAGGTCCTGCAGGCGGACATATTCTGGCGCTGCTGCGGGAATTGAGGATGCCCGTTGTGACAACGCTGCACACCGTCCTCCAAGCACCCAATGTTGATCAGCGCAGAGTTATGGACGGCTTGATCGCACTCTCGACCCGGCTTGTTGTGATGTCCGAACGGGGACGCCAAATTTTGGGAGACCTCTATACAGCCCCGGCTTCAAAAATCGATCTCATCTCTCACGGTATTCCCGACGTCGGCTTTGTTGATCCAACCTACTTCAAAGACCAATTTGGCGTCGATGGCAAAATCGTGCTTTTGACCTTCGGACTACTATCGCCAAACAAAGGCATTGAATTTGTACTCAACGCTCTGCCGGCCATCTTGAAAGAGTTCCCTGAGGTTGTCTATATTGTTCTCGGCGCAACTCATCCCAATGAACTTCGAGAGCACGGTGAAGCGTACCGACTCAGTTTAGAGCTTCTTGCCAAGAAGAACAAGGTCGATAGAAACGTAATTTTCTATAACCAGTTCGTAGAGCTTGAGAATCTGAAGGAATTTATCGGCGCGGCTGATCTCTATATCACTCCTTACCTCAACGCTGCACAAAGTACCTCAGGCACATTGGCCTACGCATTCGGTGCCGGAAAGGCCGTAATTTCCACGCCTTATTGGCACGCTACCGAACTTCTAGCCGATGACCGAGGAGTATTGGTTCCATTCGCCGACGCTCCCGCCATCGCGCACGCCGTCACTTCGTTGTTACACGATGACGCCCGCCGCAATGCCATGCGAAAGAACGCCTACCGCCTCGGTCGGGAAATGATTTGGAGCAACGCTGCTCAGCTCTACATGCATTCTTTCGAAGGTTCCCGCCTCGAAGTCGCGGCGCCGTCCCGGAAGTCTCTGGCCACCAAGACGCTCGACCAAAAGCCGCGCGAACTGCCGGTAATGAACTTGAGCCACCTCTGGCGCATGACCGATTCTACCGGGCTCTATCAACATGCCAACTTTGGCATCCCGAATTTTTCCGAGGGCCACTGCACCGACGATAATGCCCGTCTTTTCATTCTCGCCGTGTTGCTCGACGAATTAGGGGAAGATCCGGAGAATATGCGCACACTGGCCACCACATCGGCTGCATTTCTGAATCATGCTTTCATCTCCGAAACCAAGCGCTTCCATAACCATCTGAGTTTTGATCGTCAGTGGGTTGACGAACAAGGATCTGAAGATTGCCAGGGTAGGGCACTCTGGGCTCTGGGAATTGGCGTTGGCCGATCTCCTTTTCGAAGCTTTCAAATGATGGCGGGCCAACTCTTCGCGTTAGCACTCCCCTCTCTCCTCTCTTTCACTTCGCCGCGAGCCTGGGCATTCGGCCTCATCGGCATTCATGAGTATCTCCGCCGCTTGAATGGAGACAGTCTGGTCACCCAAATTCGCGAGATACTGACATCCCGCCTCATGAATCTCTTTGATGCCGTTGCACAGCCCGACTGGCAGTGGTTTGAAGAGGAACTGTCGTACGACAATGCCAAAATCGCGCATGCCTTGATATTGAGCGGCCAGGCGACCGGACAACAAGCGGTACTCGATCGAGGTCTCAAGGCTCTTCGTTGGCTCACAAGATTACAGATCTCTGAAGAAGGGCACTTTCGTCCCATAGGCAGCAATGGCTTCTATCGTCACGGCGGGGTCCGCGCCACCTTTGATCAGCAACCCATTGAAGCCCAAGCCACCGTTTCGGCTTGTCTGGAGGCTTATCGAGCAACTTCCGATATTTGGTGGTACGAACAAGCACAAATCGCTTTCGACTGGTTCATCGGCTCGAACGATCTCGGATTAGAAGTCTACTCTCCTGAGACCGGCGGTTGCCGCGACGGCTTGCATGTGGATAGGGTCAACAGTAACCAAGGCGCAGAATCCACTCTAGCCTTCCTGCTCTCCTTGGCCGAAATGCGCTCCGCACAAGCTATGCTCACAATTTTTAAAGAGCCAATCACATCGAAAAGTCATGCTACCTCCACCTCTTGTTGAAAAGCCTAGTGTGATGCCAATTCACCTCAAACGGACTGCTGTCGTGCTGAAACCCGACCAGACACGTGTCCTCCTGCGTCCTTTTGACGTCGGAGATCCGCAACGTATGGCCGCAATCATCGGCCGCATTATGGCCCTTCCCGAAGAGCAAGTGTCGCCTTTGCTCGAAGAAGTTTCCGCTGGGTTCTCCGAACGGCACAAAGACATTCGCAAGTCTTTTCTGCAGCGCTTCGGGCAAGTTCGTGGATCGCTGTCAGGGACCGACAATATCTCTCAGCAACGAAAGCTCTTGATCGGTTCTTACTTCTTAGCGGAATATTCCCTAGAATCCGCTGCGCTATTCAACCCCTCCATAGTTCACCACCCAGACCAGACCGGACTGCCGGAGGGCGCTCTGCGATTTATCCTCAGCTTGCGCGCCACTGGCGAAGGCCACATTTCCTCTATTACGTTTCGAGTGGGTGTCATTCACTCCGATCAACGAATTGAAGTATTCAAGCCGACTGGCTTCCTGAATGAGCCAAGGCAAGTGCCCAATGCCGCCTATGAAAAAGCTCTCTTTGGAAGGAAGCTTACTGAGTTAGGCTTGACCGGTAACTTTACGGCCCGGCTCATGAGCCAGCTCGGAGATTCCTTTACATTGGACGAATTACGCGCCGCTCTAAAGACAACCAAGCTACTGTTAGCCGATAGCCTCTCTGCGGAAGACCACACTATTTCGCGAGGAATATGGATGTTGGCGCGCTCCAATTACGAGGTCCAATTTCAACCTGAGCAGGAGCTGTCTGAACGAGTGATCTTCCCCTCAACGCCTTCACAACGGAACGGCATTGAAGACGCAAGGTTTGTCTGTTTCCATGACGATAATAAGGACTGTACTTATTTCGCTACTTTCACGGCTTTCGACGGATCAACTGTTGTTCCGGAGTTGTTAGAGACTTCGGATTTTCTCCTCTTTCGCTTCATCACGTTGAATGGTCCAGCCGCCAAGAACAAAGGCATGGCTATGTTTCCACGGAAGATTGGCGGTCGCTATGCCATGCTGGCCCGCCAAGATAATGAAAGTATCTCTCTGATGTTTTCCGACAACAGCCATTTCTGGAACGAACACACTCCGCTACTTAAACCTGCATTTCCCTGGGAGCTTGTGCAGATCGGCAACTGCGGTTCTCCCATTGAGACAGAAGCCGGATGGCTGGTCTTGAGCCATGGCGTCGGCCCTATGCGTAAATATTGCATTGGGGCATTTCTGCTAGATCTGCAGGATCCTTCGAAAGTGATTGGCCGTCTTCGGGAGCCTTTGTTAAAGCCAAATCAAAACGAGAGAGAAGGATATGTGCCCAATGTGGTTTATACCTGCGGAGCCCTCATTCACAAAGGCGAACTCATCATTCCCTATGGCTTGGCCGATCATGCCACCGGCTTTGCCACCGTTTTACTATCAGAAGTGTTAGCGTCAATGGAGTAGAACGCGTTTTCAAGCGCTCGCCAAACGGTACCCCACACCGGGCTCAGTCAGTATGTGGCGCGCGAGCCCCGGATCGCACTCGAGTTTTCGGCGCAAATTGCTAACAGTCACACGCAAAAGATGAACTACGTCTTGGTATTGTGTCGTACCCCATAGCTCGTGAATCAACTGGTAATGCGTCCTTACCGTTCCCGCATGACTTGCAAGAAGCTTTAACAGGTCATACTCGGTGGCTGTAAGTTTCACTTTCTCATTTCCAACGAATACTTCTCGCCTGTTGAAATCCAGCTTTAAATCTCCCGCGGTAAAGACCTCTTTGCGGGGAGTGCCGAAGGCGCGTCGTAAAGCGGCACGCAGCCGGGCTAGAAGCTCCCCAATCGTGAAAGGTTTCGTTACGTAATCATCTGCGCCGGTGTCAAGACATGCGATCTTTTCCGATTCCTCCTGTTGAACGGACATGACAATGATAGGCGCGGTTGTCCATTCTCGCAGGTGCAGCAAGACCTGCCGCCCGTCCATGTCCGGCAGATAGAGATCGAGAAGAATGAGATCGGGCCGTGCAGATTGGAATGTCCGGAGAGCCTCTCTCCCAGTGCCGACAGGATAAACCGTATATCCTGCTGACTTGAGCGCGGTACTGAGGATCTCAATCATCGAATCGTCATCGCCGACAAGCAGAATTCTAAGACGCTGCTTTGCGGATTGGTTAGATATTGAGCTACTTTCGACAACTGGCCGAGAAGTTTGCATTAACGCTGCCATGGCTAACCTCAAATATGTTGGATTTGCGAACAGCAATAAGTAGAGCAACTAACGGGCCGAACGTCACGAACGCATTCTATTGGAGGTTTTGGGTATCATTCGCTAGGTTCGCATCTATCGTCATCGTCCATCAAGTGTCAATTGACCACATGTGGTCGCTCAGTCTCTTAGATTGGCTTGCTCCAGTTGGGCTCATCGTCTCTTTTTGACATGGTTTTGACGTTTTTTCAGCTAACGTTAAACAGGTCGAAATCATGATTGAACTTACCACTGAACGCCCAATCAACACGTCAACGTTTGCCGACGAGAGCGACACCTCCGTGAAGTCGATTCAGCCCAACCCGATGGACCATGCCTTGTCGCCGGAATTGCTGGCCAAGATGGACGCGTATTGGCGAGCCGCCAATTACCTTTCGGTTGGCCAGATCTATCTCTACGACAACCCTCTGTTGCGCGAACCCTTGAAGCTCTCGCACGTCAAGCCAATCGTGGTCGGCCATTGGGGAACAACCCCCGGTCAAAATTTTATTTATGTTCACCTCAACCGAGTCATCAAAAAATACGACCTCGACATGTTCTACGTCGCCGGCCCAGGTCATGGCGGCCCAGCTATTGTCGGCAACGTCTACCTGGAGGGTACCTGGAGCGAAATCTATCCCAATGTTAGCCAGGACGAGGCTGGGCTGAAAAAGCTATTTACACAATTCTCCTTCCCGGGTGGTATTTCCAGCCACGTCGCGCCTACAACGCCCGGATCGATTCATGAAGGCGGCGAACTAGGCTACTCGCTGAGCCATTCTTTCGGAGCGGCGTTCGATAATCCAGATCTCATCGTTGCCTGCGTGGTTGGCGATGGCGAAGCGGAAACGGGTCCCTTAGCCACTGCTTGGCAATCCAACAAACTGCTTAACCCAATTACAGACGGCGCAGTTCTTCCTATTTTGCACCTTAATGGATACAAGATCAGCAATCCCACGGTGCTCGCTCGCATTGAGCACGATGAATTGGAAATGTTTTTCCGCGGTTGCGGCTGGACTCCGTACTTCGTGGAAGGTGACGATCCCGAAAAGATGCATCCGCTCATGGCGGCAACGGTGGAAAAGGCCGTTGAAGACATACGCAAAATCCAGGAGAATGCACGTCGCAGAAATGACAACAGCCGCCCACGTTGGCCGATGATTGTGCTTCGATCGCCGAAAGGCTGGACGGGGCCAAAAGTTGTTGATGGCCTCCAGATCGAAGGCACCTTCCGCGCGCACCAAGTACCGTTACTCGTTGATCCCGAGCATCCCGACCATGTCAAATTGCTGGAGAATTGGATGAAGAGCTACAAGGCGGAGGAGTTGTTCGACAAGAACGGCCGCCTGATACCCGAACTAGCCGAACTGGCCCCCAACGGTGATCGCCGCATGGGTGCTAACCCACACGCTAACGGTGGAATCCTCCTGCGCGACCTTTGCATGCCCGATTTTCGTATGCACGCCGTAAGTGTGGTGTCACCGGGTGCCGTGGACGCCCAGGATACCCAGATCCTCGGAAAGTTTTTGCGCGATGTTACCAAGCTGAATCAAGATCAACGCAATTTTCGTGTCTTCGGTCCTGATGAGACCGTGTCAAATCTTTTAAGCGCTGTGTTTGAAGTCACCGACCGTCAGTGGGACGCACGGGAGGTCAAAAACGACGAGTTTCTTGCGCCTTCTGGACGCGTCCTCGATTCCATGCTGAGTGAACACCAATGCGAAGGATGGTTGGAAGGGTATCTGCTGACTGGCCGGCATGGTCTCTTCAATAGTTACGAAGCCTTCATTCGAATCATCGATTCAATGTTCAGCCAGCACGCCAAGTGGTTGAAGGTCACGCGCGAACTGCCGTGGCGGCGTGAGATCGCATCCCTGAACTACCTGCTCGCCTCCCATGTCTGGCAGCAAGACCATAATGGCTTCACGCACCAAGACCCCGGTTTCCTCGATCATGTGATCAACAAAAAGGCCGATATCGTGCGCTGTTATTTGCCGCCTGACGCAAACTGCTTGTTGTCTGTGTTCGATCATTGTCTTCGCAGCAGGAACTATGTGAACGTAGTCGTTGCCGGCAAACATGCCTTGCCGCAGTGGCTTAACATCGAAGCCGCAGTTGTGCACTGTACGCAAGGCATTGGCATCTGGCAATGGGCAAGCAATGATCAAGAATCCGAACCAGACGTGGTCATGGCTTGCTGCGGAGATACCCCCACGTTAGAGGTTCTCGCCGCCGTTTCCATTCTCCGTGAACACCTCCCAAATCTGAAGATCAGAGTCATCAATGTCGTTGACCTCATGACTTTGCAGCGCGAACACCCACACGGCATTTGTGACTTAGACTACGATTCGCTGTTTACCAAAGATAAGCACATTATTTTTGCCTTCCACGGTTACCCCTGGCTTGTCCACAAACTGACCTATAACCGGACAAACCGCAACCTCCACGTACGCGGATATAAAGAAGAAGGCACGATCACCACACCGTTCGATATGCGGGTGCAGAACGAGCTTGATCGCTTCCACCTAGTTCAAGATGTGGTCGATCGCCTGCCTCAGCTTGGCACGAAAGGCGCGTACCTCAAACAAATGGTCAAAGACAAGCTCATCGAACATAAACTCTACATTGATAAACGTGGCGAAGACATGCCGGAAATCCGCAACTGGAAATGGCCCGGCACTAAGGCCAAATGAGTACCAGCAGCACTTCTCCGAATCACGGCGCTGTCGTCTCGGTGCGCGGCGGAGTTGTTGATGTGCGCTTCGATCAAAACTTACCTCCTGTCTATACCGTGTTGCGAACGGGTACCAAGGGAGAGATCGTCATCGAGGTGTTGACACAGTTGGATGCTCGCCGTGTTCGCGGCGTCGCCTTGACACCAACGCAAGGCCTCGCCCGCGGTATGTCCGTGGAAAACACGGGCGAGCCCCTACGCGTGCCGGTAGGAAAAACTGTCCTGGCTCGTATGTTCGATGTTTTTGGTCGCGCTATCGATCACCAACCCGAGCCAACGGATGTTCAGTGGCGAACGATCCACCGCGATCCACCTTCGCTATCGGAGCGGTCCACAAAATCCGAGGTATTTGAGACCGGCATAAAAGCAATTGATGTCCTGGTCCCGCTCGAACGCGGCGGCAAAGGCGGGCTATTCGGTGGCGCGGGTGTAGGTAAGACTGTCCTGCTGACTGAGATGATCCATAACATGATCGGGCATCAGAAGGGCATGAGTATCTTCTGCGGCATCGGTGAACGCTGCCGCGAAGGCGAAGAGCTCTACAGTGGCATGAAGGCTGCTGGGGTGCTCAAAGATATGGTGTTGGTTTACGGTCAGATGAATGAGCCGCCCGGCAACCGATTTCGCGTCGGCGCCGCCGCCCTAACCTTCGCTGAATATTTCCGCGACGATGAGCACAAAGACGTTCTTCTGCTCATCGATAATATCTTTCGATTCATACAGGCTGGTATGGAGGTATCTGGCTTGCTTGGACGCATGCCATCGCGCCTCGGCTATCAGCCTACTATGAGCACTGAGTTATCAGGGTTGGAGGAACGAATCGCCAATACCACGGCTGGGGCCATCACTTCTATCCAGGCCGTCTACGTGCCGGCCGACGATTTAACAGATCCCGCGGCCGTCCATGTATTCTCGCATCTCTCTGCTTCGATCGTTCTCTCCCGTAAGCGTGCCAGCGAGGGACTCTATCCAGCAATCGATCTTTTGCAGTCGAGTTCTAAAATGGCCACGCCCGGTATTGTCGGCGTAGCTCACTACAATCTTGCACAGGAAATTCGCAAGACCCTGGCGCAGTACGAAGACCTCAAGGACATTGTCGCCATGCTGGGCATGGAACAGCTCTCTCCGGAAGATCGTATGATCGTCGGTCGCGCTCGCCGTCTGGAACGCTTTCTCACTCAACCATTTTTCACTACGGAGCAGTTCAGTGGAATGAAGGGTAAGCTGGTCAGTCTCAAGGATGCACTTGACGGCTGCGAACGCATCTTGCGCGACGAATTCAAAGACTACCCCGAGAGCGCGTTGTACATGATCGGTGCCATCAGCGAAGCAAAAAAGACAGACGACAAAGCAAAACCAGACGCTAAACCAAAGCCAGAGACGGCCAAACCACATGAATCTTAAAATTCTTCTGCCGTCCGAAATCTTCGCGAATAAGGCCGACGTCTTGCGCATTGTCGCCGAGACGGACGCCGGGTCATTCGGATTGCTGCCCCATCGGCTCGATTGCGTGGCGGCTCTGGCGCCCGGCATACTTACCTATCAAACGCAGAAAGAGGGGACCGTTTATGTCGCCGTGGATGAAGGTGTTCTTGTCAAAGCAGGAGCCGATGTGCTTGTCTCCGTTCGACATGCTATCGGAGGGACAGATCTCAGTCAACTCCATGCTGCCGTGAAACGCGAGTTCCTGACACTCGACGAACAAGAGAAAAAGGTGCGAACCGCCGTCTCCAAAATGGAAAGTGTACTCATCGGCCGTCTAGCGGAGCTTCAGAATGAGCGATGAATTGAACCACCTATCGCCATCGAAAGACGAGACTGATTTCATTCACGAAGTCTCTGCCCAGGCTGCGCGTAAGTTGAAATTTCAAAAGGACGGAGCGCAAGGCGTCTGGTTTGGCCTTGGCATGGCCGGAATCATCGGTTGGTCGGTCGCCGTGCCAACCATCGGTGGCGCAATGCTCGGTCTTTGGTGGGACCATCGGCATCCAGGAAATCGCTCTTGGACGCTCATGTTGCTGGCTGTTGGTCTGGTTGTGGGTTGCGCGAATGCTTGGCACTGGGTCTCTGAGCAG
>Ga0182012_10001523_pt1 | contig 25292 bp, 30 predicted proteins | sample 612S2SmetaG_FD_120486 | JGI IMG/M metagenome (GOLD analysis project Ga0182012, IMG submission 120486) | Permafrost microbial communities from Stordalen Mire, Sweden - 612S2S metaG | ecosystem: Environmental > Terrestrial > Soil > Wetlands > Permafrost | place: Sweden: Stordalen | collected...
ATGGAGCGGGAGACGGGGTTCGAACCCGCGACGTCCAGCTTGGGAAGCTGGCATTCTACCACTGAATTACTCCCGCTCACTCGCGATCCACCATCTCGACCGCTTCCATAATCTTACCCCAACCCCAACACGAAATGCCCGCCGGGTTCATGCGACCATGAACGCATGCTGGTCCGCCACATCCTCCTGATCCCAGCGGTCCTGCTCTTCATCCCTGCGACTCCCGCACACGGAGCAACTTTCGACCTCGGCTCCCGTGCCTGGAAAGTCACAATCGATCCCGCAACCCTTGCCGTCTCCGCGCGACTTTCCAGCGGCGTCCAAGTCCTGATCTCTTCCGCCCAGCCCGGTCTCGGCGACCTCACGAATCTGACAACCGGCCCGGCATCGGCGAACTGGAAACTCCGGGACCAGCAAATCGCCGCAACCGCATCCCTCAACGAGAACGCACTTACCCTGCACTTCGCCACCAATGAAGCCACGAGCTTCACCTGGCCCGTCTATAACATCTCCACCGAGCAGGTCAGTTACATCATTCCGAAAGCCGAAGGCTTACTCGTCGATCCGCGATCCCCGGTCTGGCAATCTCCCACCTGGCCCCATGAAATGGACACCATGGAAGATTTCTCCCTGCCTCTGTGGGGAGTGTTAGGCAAAAGCTGGACACTGACTTACCTGCTCGAAAATCCGTTCGATAACACGTTCCTCTTCCGCGAGAGCGGGAATGCTCTCTCCTGGTCGCTCCACCACGAGTTCAAGCGTATTTGGAAACGAAAAGCGTTCGGCGTGGTCATCGTGCTAGGACCGGAGTCCCCGGTTGAACCCGCTTTAGAGTATCGCCGCCGCCTGATCGCGTCCGGAGTGTTTGTCAGCATGCGGCAAAAAATCGCAAAGACTCCGGGAGCGGAAAAGCTGTTGGGCGCTGCACAGGCTTATGTCTGGGACCTTTCCGTCCACTTACTCGACCGACTCAAGGCTGCAGGATTCGACCGCCTGTGGATAGGTATTCCCGAACTGGAACATATCGAAGGCCGACAGGAAGCGGTTCGCACGGCCGTCAAGATGGGATATCTTATCGGCCCCTATGATTCTTACGACAGCATCCATTCCCCGCATCAAAAAGACACCTGGGAGACCGCCCAGTTCGACGACCAACTCTTCGCTTACGGACCCGTCGTTGGCGTTGACGGCAACAAAGTCCCGGGCTTCCAAAAGAAAGGTTACTGGCTCAGTTCGCTTGCCGCGCGGCCCTACGTCGAGCGGCGGGTAACCCGCACCTTTGCGACTTTCCCATTCAACTCTTTCTTCATGGATTGCGACGCTTCCGGCGATCTCTACGATAACTATTCGCCGCGTTTTCTGGCTACCCAGGCCGACGACATGCGGGAACGGTTATCCCGCATGCAATGGGTTGTGGATAAGTTCAATACCCCTATCGGTTCCGAGGACGGCCATTGGTTCGCCGCCGGAGTGATCCATTTCGCGCATGGGATGATGACTCCGGTCTTCGGCTACAACGACTCCCGTTTGCGCGAGAAGAACTCCCCTAATTTTCTGGGACGCTACTGGCCGCCCGATGGTCCTGAGATCTTCATGAGGCCGACGCCCCTCCCCGATGACTATCGCGCTCTCTACTTCGATCCCCGCAGCCGCATCCCTCTCTTCCAAACCGTGTTTCACGACTCGGTAATTACCACCCATCACTGGGAACGGCCGAGCTTGAAGTTCCCGAACGTCACTCAAATCAACACTCTGTTGGAACTGCTCTACAACGTTCCGCCGCTCTACCACTTAAATAACAAGGAACTCGCCAAAAACGGTGAGCGCATGGCGCGCTACTACCGCTTCTTTTCGCCGCTACTCCGCCAGACCGCGCTGCTCCCCATGGGGGATTTCCAGTGGCTGACTCCCGATCATCTTGTCCAGAAGACCACCTTTGGCCATGCGGTCGAGATGATCGCCAACTTCCGAAACACACCATTCAAAGACGCCGATGCTCTGATTCCGGCTTCGGCCATCGCAGCCCGCTACTTAGTCTCCGGTCGCGTCGAGATCTTCCAGCCCTCCCCTGAGTCTGATCCCGTATTCCATCAACCACGTGTCAAGCTGGCGCCGTGACGCATGGCTGAGTTGCCCGCCCGTGAATCGGTCGTCAGCGGTCACTTCGTGCAAAGCGGACGAAGGACTGGTTAACGAGTCGGCCGCCGCCGCCGAATCGAACTCCGCCTCGGCCAGAATCAGGCCCTCCAACCCGCCTTCAAAGACGTCAATGCCAAACGGCGGCACGCTGTAGCGGGTTTTGATGAGATCAGCCGCCGGAAGCTGGGCGAGCAGGGAGAACTCGTCGTTCGTGAGATACATACTCGTGATGAGCCCTTGCTGCGATCCGCCGGCGCGTCCTGGGATCTTTTGCGTGAGCTTAAAGACGTCTGGGGCGCCGTCGTCACTCTGCTTCCGCAATCGCAGAGCGGTGCCTTCGATATAGCGATCAAGTATGCGACGGATCCGAACAGAGCGTGCACCAGCAGGAAACCGGTCAAGAAGGAACCGTCGCTCGCGCTCGATTCTAGCGTACTTGTGCCGCGCCATAGTCATGCCGGTGCTAACGCCGCCACGGCCGCAGCACTCGATACTCCGGAATGGCCGTCGCCGCTTCCTTCCGGCTGCGCACAAGCTGCCTGCCCACCAGGCAACGAATCCCTTTCTGGACCGCGCTCTTCGAAAGGCCGGTCGCCGCGGCCATCATCTGATGGCTTGTTCGGACGGCTGCATTCGCGTGCCGGTTCGATTCGCCCCAGAGGTGCAGGTATACGAGGAATGCCGATGGGGCTCTGTCGTGCCCCACCAGGTCGCGCATGAGCACCGAAAGCACATAATCGTCCAGCTCTATATTGCTCTGTGCTATAGCCATTAGCAATATAGTAACTGAAAAAGGATTGACGGACTTTAGAGAATTTGAAATCCTGCAAACATGATCAAAGGCGTAAAATTCATCAGCATCCCGGTCACGGATCAGGACCGCGCACTTTCCTTCTACACCGAAAAACTGGGATTCCGCGTATCTACCGACCAGCCGTTCAACGGAACTCAGCGTTGGATCGAGCTTGCCATCCCCGGCGCGGAGACGCAGCTTGTCCTGTTTACGCCAGAGGCTCAGGCCGACCGGATTGGGACATTCAACCCCGCGACCTTCTATTGCGAAAACGTCCAGCGCACCTACGAAGAACTGGTTGCGCGCGGCGTCGTATTCGACGGCCCTCCGGAGAAGCAGCCGTGGGGCAGCTTCGCGAAGTTTCGAGATCCTGACCGCAACCAGTTTCTTCTCTCGTCGAGGTGATCCCGAAGCTTGCCAAATCCCCACCCGATAGAAGCGCACTATGAAGCTGCTCGTAACGCTCGAAGCCGATGAAACAGGAATGATTATTGCGGAATGCCCATCGATCCCGGGCTGCGTCTCGCAGGGATGCTCAGAGGCGGAGGCTCTCGATAGCATCCGCGAAGCGATCGCAGGATGCCTGGCAGCGCGCCAAGCGAACCGTATGCCCTTGACTATTGCCGTTCGTGAGGTCGAGGTTCCCGTCTAGGTGGCGTCGCTGCCCTCGATTTCAGGGGAGCGGGCCGTTCGGACTTTCCAAAAGGCGGGCTGGATCAAGGACCGCCAACACGGGAGCCACGCAATTCTGGTTAAGCCCTTCAGCCCAGCCACTCTTTCCGTACCGCTGCACTGCGAATTGGCACCCGGAACGCTCCGAACCTTGATCAGGCCATCGGGGATGTCTGTTGCACAGTTCGCTGACCTGCTTTGAGGGCCAGGGCCGCTTCTATCGTTGCGAGAAGTGAACGGCTAATTCATGAGGGTACCTTGTTGATCTGCTTCTCAACAGCATCCCAATTGCCCGTCAGTCGCAAATAGCTCGGTCTTCGCTAGCCCTTCGCTAGCCCCAGCCGACCTCGAAATCAGACCGCATCTCAAGAGCTGGGCAATTCACCCGATTCGACGTTGCTTGAACCAACGCCGAGATCTAAGCCGCCTTCACCTTACCCCGCCAACTCTTCGCCGACTTGATCGCCTGATTCACCGCATCAATATTCTTAACGCCGGTATCTCCCAGCCAGTCCTCCAGCGCCTTCATCCCCTGCTTCGCGAAAACCGGAATGCCTTCCTTCCAGGTCGCGCGGCCGCATAACACGCCCGAGTAATCCGTTCCGGATTCCGAAGCCATATTCAATGACTCGATAAATTGAGCATTACTCACGCCCGCACTGAGATAGATGAAAGGCTTAGTGGCCACATCCGCCGCCTTACGGAATAGCTCCAGGGCTTCCTGACGCGTATAAGCCTTCTGGCCCTTGTACACGCTGCTGCCTTCCACATACTCGGCATTCACCGGAACCTCCACCTTCAACATATCTACTTTGTACTGCGGCTTGGAGAACTCCACCATGCTCCCGGTGACAATCGCCGGCTTCACTTTCGCGTACTCAAAGCCCTTTTCGTCGCCGCCTTTGGGGTCGTAACCCACAAACTCCAGAAAGAACGGGATATCGTTGCTCTCGCACTCCGCTCCAACCCGCTCAATGAACGCATGCTTAATGTCGTTCACCTTGGGGTCGTCGAAAGGCGTGTAGTAAATCAGAATCTTCACCGCGTCCGCGCCCCAGTCCACAATGCGCTTCGCGCTTACATGCGCCAGAAGATCGGGCAAACGTCCGGGCTGCGAATTGTCGTAGCCGGTGGCTTCATAAGCCAGCAGCAGGCCCGCGTTCTTCGACCGGGCGGCCGCCGCCGGTAGCCCCCACTCCGGATCCAGCAGAATCGCGCTCGCGTGCGGCGTCAAAACCCGCGTCACGGCGATCTTGAAATCCTGCATCATCTCGTCGGTAATCTGCTTTACATCGACGCCCTTGGACGCAGCCAGGGACTTCTGCAAACTGCCACGCTGGTCCATTGCAGCCGCGGCGATCACGCCCTCCTTGTTCGAAAGGGCGTCCATGTGCTTCTGCTTGCCGGCTGATAAACTCATTTCTTCTATAGCTCCTGAATTCAATAAATTAGGGTGAAACCGATTATCTCACGCGCAGAACTTCCGCAAACGTTCGTGTACTCGCCGCGCCCGGGCGACGTCCCGAAAAATCTGTGTCTTTAGGGTCTCCGGCGAGGGAAACTTCCGCTCATCCCGAACGCGCCACAAGAACTGGACGCGGATTCGTTCCGGCTGCGGCGCATCGTACGGGCTCAAGAGAAACGTCTCCACGGTCACAGCATCTCCACCAAATGTGGGCCGCATTCCTACATTCGTAATCGAATCCCACGAGCGGCCGTTATCCAGATCATGCGTGCGCGTCACGTACACCCCGTCGCGCGGCAGTACCTCCGAATCCGGCTCCAGATTCAAGGTCGGCACGGTCTGCTTGGACCCGATTCCCGCCCCACTCACCACCCGCCCTTCGAGTTCAAAAGGACGCCCCATGAGCCGCGCCGCTCGCGCGATGCGCCCATCGCCCACCATCTCACGCACGAGGCTGCTCGAAACGCGTTCCCCACGGACGTTCACGGGGTCCACGGCAATCACTTCAAACCCGCACCGCTTCCCAAGCTGCTCCAGCAGTTCCCGATTTCCCGCCTGCCTGTGGCCAAAGCGAAAATCATCTCCAATCACCAGGCATTTCGCGCCCAATTGCTCCGCCAGAACCTTTACGAATTCCTGCGGGGTCCAGCGCGCGACATCTTCGGTGAACGGAAGCACCAGCACCTGCGCAATCCCTTCCGCGCCCATCAACTCCACCCTCCGCGCACAGGCGGTAATCATCTGCGGCGCCCGCGCGGGCGCCACTACCTTGGCCGGATGGGGGTTGAACGTCAGGACGGAAGCCTTCCATCCGTTCTCTCTCGCGGCCACGGATGTACGCCGCATCAGCTCTCGATGTCCGCAGTGCACGCCGTCGAAATTCCCAATCGTCAAAGCCGAGGGACCGAAACCTCCCGAAACATCCTCCAGCCGCCACCAGGCCCGCGGGCTCGCCGTCATTCGCGCACGCTCACACGCAGCCCGTCGTAGGCCAAGCGCACGTTCTGGGGAAGGGAGGCATCGGTGGCTTCGTGCGGAAGATCGTGACAGATGTGCGTAAAGAAAGCCCGTTTCGGTTGCAGCCGCTGGATATTACAAAGCGCCGTCTCCACCGTAGAATGTGTGGGGTGCGGGCGATAGCGGAGCGCATCCAGGAAAAGAACGTCCAGCCCGCGCAGCATTTCCATGGAGGGTTCCGGAATCTCGCTGTGATCCGTCAGATAAGCAAACGCCCCGATCCGGTAGCCGTAGATCGGCTGACTGCCATGCAAGAGAGGAATCGGCAGCACTTGGAGTCCAAACAGGTCGAACGCTTCCCCGCGGTGATCGTGCGTGTCGATCTTCGGAATATACGTATTCCGGCTCACGTTATCGAACACATAGGAAAAGATGCGGCGGAGCGCGTCCAGGGTTTGTTCCGACGCGTAAACCGGAATCTTCGCGCCCTGGATGCCGTTGAAAGGCCGTATGTCGTCGAACCCCAGGATGTGATCCGCATGCGCATGGGTGAACAGAATGGCATCCACGTGCCCCACATGCTCCCGCAGAACCTGCGCCCGAAAATCCGGCGTGGTATCGACCACGATATTGCGCCCTTCGTGCTCGATCAGAATGGAAGGCCGGGTTCGATTGTCGCGCGGATCCAGCGAATGGCAGACCTCGCAGGGGCACCCGATGGTGGGAACTCCGGAACTGGTTCCAGACCCCAGAACAACAATGTTCACGGCTTCGCCAGAACAGACGATGCCTGAACGAAACGAAAGCGTAATTCCGTCAGCGAATTGTTCAGCAGGCGTTCCTCTTCCAGCGCGAGGTTGCCCTTGGTCTTCTCCTGGATGACGCCGAGCAGATCGATGCTGTGCTTGGCCATTTGCAGATCCGGTTCGGGGGCGTCTTTCTCAGCGCCAAAATGGAATAACCCAAGCTGCATCTGCGCCTGCGTGGCGATCGACATCACCAGAAATTCGAAAGTTGGGGGCGGCAGCGGCGGACGCTCATGAATGTCTTCAGCCGAGCCGGGGTCCGGTGCAGTTACGTCATTCTCACTCATCGAACACAGGATAGCAACGCGTCACCACCCTGGCGGCGGCAGCGGGGGCGGAGGGGCAGTCGCGGGCACAGGACGAAAGGCCATGTAAAACGATTCCTTCACCCCTTGGCGGTTCAGCACTACAAAGGTGAAAACCCCCAGCGCCGTTCCAAACGGAACCTGCAGGCAATTCAGTACCGCGGCCGTCATCACCAGCGGATAGTTCCGGCGCTTCGGCAGGGACCATGCCGCGCCGAAAAGGATCGCAGTAGTGAGCAGCCCCAGTCCAACCATAGCCGCGCCGATCCCGGCGATGAGGCTCGGCACGAAGTCGGGAATGGTTTGTCCCCTGGTTCCAGTCATCGGAAGCTTCGTCAGCATCGCGCCCACAAGAGAAACGTATGCGCCGATAATTAGAACGTAAGCGCCGGTAATCCCCGCCATGATGTAGTAACAGATCGATAGAATCTTGAGGTCGTGCTGCGTTGTATCCATGCCGTGCTTGGGTTGAGCGCCCTGGTTGAGCGCCCTGGTTGAGCGATGATGATATCACGCCAGTTACCGATGAAAAAAACAGTTACCGACATCGATGGGCGATACGTTCCGCGATTTGACCCTCGTGCGCCGGAGCGGCCATGCCCGTGGTAAAGCCGAAACGGGCGGCCCTGGCCTTTCGTTCGCACTCCGGATGTGCGGTGATGGTCGCTTTAGCCCGACCCATTGAGGAACCGAGAGTGATCCTGCGCCGCCATGTGGTCATCACCTCCGGCCCGAAACAGCCATACCACGCTGCCGCAACAATGGCCCTGCCCGATGCGGAAGCCTTTATGAAACGCTGCACTACATCAACTGCCGCCTTGGCTACTGAGGCAGTCGGGGACGTCGTGGCGGAACTCAGCAGCCTGGGGTTTCGAGTTGGCGGATCGTGCGTTTTGCTCTCAGAGGGCAAACCCGCCGGCGACCTGGCTCGAATTCTGTCCGCGCATCCGCTCATCCACACGGCGGAGGGTGAATTCTATCGCAACGATCTGAGGCAGGCCTGCGAGTCGTGCGGCCTGCCCTGCGCCGGTTTCAGAGAACGCGGCTTATTGGAGCAATCATCGGCGGCGCTCGCCCTCCCGGCCGCGGCGATCCAAAAGCAACTTGCCGCGTGGGGCAAAACCGTCGGCGCGCCATGGCGGCAGGACGAAAAGCTCGCCGCCATAGCCGCTTGGGTGACGCTGGCCAAAAGATAGTCGGCGCCAGCCGAGAGATATTCCGTAGGACATCCGGAAAACAGGCACACTGGAATGGCTCAGGAATGCTCTCGCCCACTTTCGACTTTGATCGCTTCGCCGCCGCGCTCACGTTGGTCGACACGGACCTGTCGGGAATTCGGGATTTGATCAGTCTGGAGCTGCAGGATGCCGATGGCCGGCTGGGTACCGCCAGGTATTGCTCTCTGCTGAGAGGTCTCCGGCACTTGATCGACACTGGCAATCGGCCGCGCAGTTTGCGAGACGACAGGGAATTCGTCAGAATGCGCCCGGTGATCGAATGTCTGGTAAAGAACGGCTTCTGTGACCTTTCCATGCTGGAAGTTTTTGCGGCAAACGGGACCTACGGGACAACGAAATAGAGCGGGTTGCGACCGCCGATGTTACCCTGAAGTTTCCCGCTCATGTCCACCCCACCTGCCGGCCCTCTCACCGCCGGAGCGAGATTCGATCGCCTCATCGAAATCATGCGGCGCCTGCGCGCGCCCGGCGGTTGCCCGTGGGATCGGGAGCAAACCTTCGACACCATCAAACCGTTCCTGCTCGAAGAAACCTACGAAGTGATGGACGCCATCGACCGGCGCGACTGGAGCGAACTTTGCGGCGAACTGGGCGACTTGCTGTTGCAGTCCGTTTTCTTCGCCCAAATGGCTGAGGAAGCCGGTTACTTCACGATTGCCGATTCCGTTGACGCCATCACCCGGAAGCTCATCCGCCGCCATCCCCACGTTTTTGGGGACGAGAGCGCCACCACCGAAGCCGACGTTCGCAAACGGTGGAGCGAAATCAAAGCTTCTGAAAAAGCCCAACCGCAAGGCCTGTTGGGCGGCGTCCCCCGCGCGTTGCCTGCCCTGGTCGAGGCCCAGCAGATCAGCTCTCGCGCCGCCCAATCGGGATTCGATTGGCCCGATATCCAAGGCGTTCTCGACAAACTCGAAGAAGAACGCAAGGAGCTGGCGAACGCCACGACCCCCGCCGAGTGCGAACACGAAATCGGCGACCTGCTCTTCACCCTCGTCAACCTCGCCCGCTTCCACAAGGTAGATCCGGAGCAGGCGCTGCGCCGCGCCAACGCCCGGTTCCGCCAGCGCTTCTCCCACGTGGAACAGCGGCTTTCCGCACAAGGCCGCACAACGGCCAAAAGCAGCATCGAAGAAATGGAAGCGCTGTGGCAGGAAGCCAAATCCGCGAGATGACCGAGATCGTCATCCGGCCGCTCACGGAGCGCGACCAGTTTCGCGATGCCGTTCGCCTGCAGAAGGAAATCTGGCAATTCGCGGACATCGAATTGCTTCCCGTCCGGCTTTTCGTCGTCGCCACTAAAATCGGCGGCCAGACGCTTGGCGCATATGATGGTTCGACCATGGTCGGATTCGCTCTCGCCATCCCCGGCATTAAACCCAGATATGGCGGGTACCTGCACAGTCACATGGTGGGAGTAGACGCGCACTATCGCAACCTCGGAGTGGGACGCATGCTCAAGTTCGCACAACGGGACGACGCACTGGCGCGCGGCATCGAGCTCATGGAATGGACCTTCGACCCGCTCGAACTGAAGAACGCCTTTTTCAACATCGAGCGCCTCGGCGCAGTGGTCCGCCGCTACGTCCGCAACCAATACGGCATCACGACCAGCGTGCTCCAAACGGGCTTGCCCACCGATCGCTGCATCGCCGAATGGTGGATGAAGCGCGAGCGCGCCGCGTCGGAAACAATCGAAAAGATCCGCGTACCGAACGATATCGCGGAGATCCGCAAACAGGATCACACCCGCGCCAAAGAGATCCAGGCCCACGTGAGCGATCAATTCGAAGATGCCTTTCGCCGGAATCTCGCCGTGACCGGCTTTGAACGCACGGAAGAAACCGGAAATTATTTACTTGGGAATTGGTCATGAAAATCGATAGCTTCGTCCTCCGTCAAATCCGCATGCCGCTGGTGCATTTCTTTGAGACCAGTTTCAGCCGCACCTATGAACGCGACATCATCCTGGTCGAAGCTCGCGGCGAAGGCATCTCCGGCTGGGGCGAAATCACGGCGGGCGAAAACCCGTTTTACAACGAGGAGTGGACCGAAAGCGCCTGGCTGATCGCTCGCGAGTACGCGGCGCCGCGCCTGCTCAACCGGGAACTGGCGAGTGCGGAAGATGCCTATCCCCTCATGGCGCATATTCGCGGCCACAACATGGCTAAAGGCGGACTCGAAACCGCGCTCTGGGATCTGCAGGCGCGCCTCCATCACAACCCTTTATGGCGGGAGATCGGCGGCGGCGCGCGCAAGGAGGTTCCTTGCGGCGTCTCAATCGGCATCCAGGACACCGTCGATCAGTTGATCGCCAAAATCGAAGTCGAGCTCGAAGTGGGTTACCAGCGCATCAAGATGAAAATCAAACCCGGCTGGGATGTCGATATCATCCGCGAGGTGCGGAAGCGTTTTCCGGACATCCGGCTGATGGCCGACGCGAACTCCGCCTACACGCTCGCCGATATCGATCGCCTGCGCGCCCTTGATGAGTTTTACCTGATGATGATCGAGCAGCCGCTGGCGCATGATGACATCATCGACCACGCCGAGCTGCAGTCCAAACTCCACACTGCGATCTGCCTCGACGAATGTATCCGTTCCGCGCATCATGCGGAGCAAGCCATCAAACTCGGCGCATGCCGCATCATTAATATCAAGCTGGGCCGCGTCGCCGGATTCGCGGAGGCCGTGCGGCTCCACGACGTGTGCGAGAAAGCCAGCGTTCCCGTGTGGTGCGGCGGCATGCTGGAAGCCGGCATAGGCCGCGCGCATAACATCGCACTTTCCACGCTGCCGAACTTTATCCTGCCCGGAGATGTTTCCGCCAGCCGCCGCTATTGGAAGCGAGACATCATCACTCCGCCGGTGGAAGTCACCTGCGAGGGAGTGATTGAAGTTCGCGACGACCCCGGTTTCGGCTACCCACTCGACCTCGATTACATCAAAGCCATTACTGTACGCGAGGAAACCGTTAGTTCCAAGTGACATGACAGTCCTTGAACTACTCCGGTCGAACCCCAACTATCGCCGTCTCTGGACCGGCCAGATCGTCAGCGAGATCGGCGACCACTTCAATAACATCGCCGTACTGAGCCTGGCCCTGGCGCACACCCACTCCGGACTTTCCGCGGCTTTGGTGATGCTTGCGCGGGCCATCCCCGCGGTACTCGCCGGACCCGTCGCGGGCCTCTCACTCGACCGTCTCGACCGCCGCCGGGTGATGATCGCGAGCGACCTCACGCGTGCCGTACTCGCTTTGGGTTTCATCCTCGCCATCGGTCAAAAGTCCAACTGGTTCCTCTACGGCTTCAGCGCGCTGCTGATGTTCGCGTCGCCGTTTTTCACCAGCGGCCGCTCCTCAATTCTGCCCACCGTTACCTCCCCTGAGGAACTCCACGCCGCAAACTCAGTCACCCAGATCACCGGATGGATGACGCTGACGATCGGCGCGGCGCTCGGCGGCTTCACCGTCGCCAGTTTTGGTTACGAATGGGCCTTCGTCCTGAACTCCCTGTCGTTCGTGATCTCCGCATTCTGTGTTTGGGGACTGCGTCCCACTACGGGTTCATTCCGCGTCGAGCGCGTGGTGCTCAGCGAAAACGACGTCGTGCGCCCGTGGCACGAATACAAAGAAGGTTGGCGGTACATGCTCAGCGTGCCTCTGATCTTCGCTCTTGCACTTGTCGGAGTGGGATGGGCCACAGGAGGCGGCGCGGCGCAAGTGCTGTTCAGTCTGTTCGGCGAGTTAGTCTTCAATAAAGGCCCCAACGGCATCGGCATCATTTGGAGCTTCGCCGGCCTCGGCCTGATGATCGGAGGCGGTTTTGCTCTGTGGCTCGGCAACCGCCTGAGCTTCACGACATACAAGCGAACCATCATCGTTTGTTACCTGGTCCATGGAGCGGGTTATGTCATCTTCAGTCAGATGCGCAACTTTGCGCTGGCGTTGCTCTTCATCGCCATCTCGCGCGCCGCGGTCGCCGTCAGTTCCGTGTTGAACATGGGTCAACTTCTGCGTCATGTGGACAACCGCTTTCGCGGCCGCGTGTTTTCCACCATGGAATCCATGCAATGGTCGGTCATGATGTTATCCATGGGCGCAGCCGGATTCGCTTCCACTTACACGAACCCGCGCACGATTGGACTGTGGGCCGGCATTGCCAGTTCCACCACGGCGCTGTTCTGGGGTTGGGCGCATTTTACAGGACATCTTCCAGAACCGGCGCTGCAGCCCGCGGAAGAAGTCGAAATACACGGAGGGCCCGTCGCATGACCGTGTTGGTAACAGGGGCGGCAAAACGGATCGGCCGCGCCATCGCGTTGCGTCTCCATCGGCAAGGAATGCGCGTGCTGATCCACTACTCGACTTCAGAAGCCGAAGCTCGCCGTACCGCGGAGGAATGCGGAAACGCGCCAGTCTATCGGGCGAATCTGGAGAGCGTCACCGAAATCCGCGCCATGTTCCATGAAATCGGCCGGCTTGACGGACTGGTGAATAACGCCGCCCGGTTCACGAAATTCGATGTGATGTCCATCGAAGAAGCCGATTGGGATTACATTCACAGCGTCAACTTAAAGGCTGTCTTCTTTTGCTGCCAGTCCGCCGCCCGCATGATGCAGCCAACGGGCCGTATCGTGAACATCAGCTCACTGGGAGGCATTCGGCCGTGGGCCGATCACGCGCACTACTGCGCCTCGAAGGCCGGCGTCATCATGCTGACCAAGGCGCTGGCCAAAGCTCTCGCGCCAAATATTACCGTGAACTCGGTTGCCCCCGGCGTAATTCCATTCAGTGACAAGGAAGCGGCCGACCCGCGCGTGGCCTCCATGATCCGCCGCACTCCCATGGGCCGCGCCGGACACGCCGATGAGATTGCCGAAGCGGTCCTATTTTTCCTGACTGCTCCGGACTTCATCACCGGCCAGGTGATGGCTGTCGATGGCGGCCTCAACCTTGCTTAGTATGGAAACCCATCGGGCTTCCTCGCCCGACACGTCAAAGCCTTTCTTCCACGCTTTGCAGAACTCCTTGGCCTTACTCCGCGCGCGCTGACGCAGGAACGCATCGAATGTCTCGCCTAAGTCAAACTCCGCTCGCGTAGCCACCGAGTCATTGACGTCTCCCAGCGCGTTCTGAAGGGGCTTCAACTTCTCCAGCAACGCCGCGACAGAGTCTCCATACACCCCACGGAAGCCCTCTAGCGTATACCGGATCTGCTTGGTTTTCAGGCGGAATGGATGCAACGCCGCCGGGTCCGGCTTCGAGGCCACTATCTTGCGGCCGGCCGCGAAATACTCGTGAGCCATCCTCGGCAACACGCGCGCCGCGTTCGCTTCCACCGATTCGCCTGGCTCCCAATGATGCGTGCTGGCCAGCCTCCTAGGCATGGAGTTGAACCCTCCATGTCTCGAAAATCCCGGCGCGATTCCACTTACTCAACACCTCGCCAAGCGCTCGCACAGCCCGGGCGCGTTCTTCCTCGAACCTCCCTCCCACCTCCACCTTCGCCTTACTCGCCAGATCGATCGCGATGTCATGATTGCGAATGGTCCCGGCCAGATGCATCGCCTCGCGCAGGTCTTTCCGCACGTCGGCCGCCGCGTCATCCGGCACCACATCCTCGAAGACCCGCAGCGTTTCCGACAAGCGCCGGATGGAAACGCGCAGGTCATGAATCCGATCCGCGGAAGCATCCCGAGCCGCAACGCCCGATTCCTCCTCCACTTTGCCGATCAGTTCGCCGATGTTTTTCGCGGCATATTTACAAAGCGTCACGATACCACAGCCTTCACGACCAGCGGCCGCCCATAGACGGAGCGAAAGAATTCCCCGGTCCGCTCCGTCGCCCAGATCTCCAGATCGATATCCTTGTTCGCCGTCAATTCAATCAAGACATCCGAATCCCGCACCGTGCAGCTCACCGCTTCTACCCGTTGATCGCGGCTGCGGTCGATCGAATCCGCCAGGCGCAGTATCGGCGCCAGCATCAGCACGGCGCGCTTGCCCTCGGCGTCCAACGTCTGCCAGTTGGGGTGCTCCCCCACTGGAGCCGCCTTGCGGTGATACCGGCAAAGGTTCGCCACAATCTCGCGTTCGCGTTCATCGAAGCCCGGCATATCGGAGTTGGCCACCAGATAGAACGAGTGCTTGTGATGTCGCGTATCACTGATGAAGTGTCCAATATCGTGCAGATAGCCGGCCGCTTCCACGAGACCCGCAAAAGGCGGCGGCAGCTTATGCAGCGGCGAGAGCGACTGGAATAACTCGATGGCCGTCCGGCCCGTCTTGCGCGCATGCTTCAAAGGCACGGCGTAATGCTGTGCCAGTTCTTCCACGGTAGCCCGCCGCTCAGCGGAAAGCTCCAGCGCTTCGTAGAAGAAACCGCGATCCGCCAGGTCCGCGATAATCCCGTCCCTCACCCCCGCCACCGAATAGTAGAGCGCGGGCAGCTTCAAATCTTCCAGCAGTTGGAGCAACACCGCGCACCCCGGGATGATGATCTCCGCGCGACGCGGTCCAATCCCTACAATCTTCTGCCTCTCGGCGAGCGTGCTCTTCACCAGTTCGTTATAAAGCTTGCGGATTTGCACGGTGGCCGCGCGCATCTTGTCGGCTTCATCGCGGCGCTGCCGTGGAATGCGGTTCACCGCGCATACCACCGCCGAGGCGGTCGCCGACGTCCCAATCACCCGATCAATCGGCTGCGTGCCGATCGCCCGTGTGACACGGCGCACGGCAGACCCCATGCGCTCTTCGATGTACTCCTCCATCCGATGCAAATCCCGCTCGCGCGGCGGATCTGCGCGGAGGAACACTTCGTTTAGCCGCAGCGCCCCGAGTTGCTTCGACACGGCGAACTCCATGCGATGATCGTTCCCCAAAATGATCTCCGCGCTGCCGCCGCCAATGTCGATCATCAGCACCCGCCGGCGCGGATGCGGCCAGCGCATCTGGACACCGAGGTGGATCAATCGTGCTTCCTCCGTGCCCGAAATCACTTCCACGTTCGTGCCGAGCGCAGCGGATGCCCGCGCCAGAAACTCATGCTGGTTGCTTGCATCGCGCACCGCGCTGGTGGCGACCGCGCGCACCGCGTCTACTTCCATGCGCCGGAACTGAGCCGCCATTCCGGCCAGTACGCCGGAAAGGAAATCCAGGGCTTCCTGGCTGATGCGCCCAGCCCGAAACACGCTGGCGCCCAGCCGGGTCACCTCGCGTTCCGAGGTAAGGATGCGCAGCGGCTGACCCGGCTGGATCTCCGCCACCTCCAGGCGGCACGAGTTACTCCCTATGTCCACGGCGGCGAATCGAGGCATCTAGCAGTTATCATAAAGAGTCTCCACATGACCGTTTATCTGTTGCGCCACGGCATTGCCGAGAACACGGCTTCGAGCGGGCGCGATGAAGATCGTGAACTTACCGGCGAGGGACGCGAGAAGCTGAGCGCGCTGCTGCAGCGAGCCGCCAAATCCGGTGTGAAGCCGGACATGATTCTGACCAGCCCTTACAAACGCGCCGCGCAGACCGCGAAGCTGGCGTCGAAAGCGCTCGAAGGGCCGGAGCCCGTGGAAACCGATGTCTTAGTTCCGCACAGCGCGCCCCGCAGCGTGTGGAACGAAATCCGCGCTCATGCGGACGCGCGGGAACTGCTGCTGGCCGGACACGAGCCGCTTTTCAGCCACACGGTCAGCTACCTTCTGGATGCCCCGACTCTCAAGGTGGATTTCAAGAAAGGCGCGCTGGTGGCGATCGACTTCGACAGCTTGCGCGGCGAGCCCCGAGGCACGTTGCGCTGGATGCTGATCCCCCGCTTGTGCGGGTCGTGACGCTGCGGTGAGAGGGATAGAATGAGCGTCAGTGAAAATCTCCATCCGCGCATCATTCCTTCTTTGCTGCATAACCTTCCCAGCTCTTCCGGCTGAGCCGAGCGCACCGCTATTTGAGAACGATCAGGTGAAAGTCTCGCGTGCATTGGAAAAGCCGCACATAAAAGGTAAGTTCCACGAACACAAATTCAACCGGGTCATGGTCTATCTGCAGCCGGGGCGTCAGAGATTCGAATATCAAGACGGCCGGAATCCAGAGGTATTCGATTTCACGGCCGGTCAGGTGAAATGGAGCTCCGCGGATGGCATGCATTCCCCGGAGGTGGTGAGTGATGCCCCGTTTAACATCATCGAGGTGGAATTGAAGAAGCCCGGCGCCGGCAACGGAATCACCAGTTCGCTCGATCCGTTGCGCGTCGATCCCCGGCATTACAAAGTGGAGTTCGAGAACGACCAGGTACGCGTGCTGCGGGTGGTTATTGGCGCACACGAGACGGCGCCGATGCATGAGCATTCTCTGAATCGCGTGACCGTCTTTTTAACCGACCAGACCTTTCGAGTGACCGCTCCCGATGGGAAGGTCGAATCTGTTCACCACAGTGCGGGCGATGTCGCCTGGGGAACACCGCTCACCCACAAAGAGGAGAACCTGAGCGACAAACCGTTCGAGGCCGTGGTGGTGGAAATCAAGGCCGTGACACCGGAACACGTATCGCTGCCATAGGACCTGCGCCGGGAGATTCCCCGCCAGTTGTGGATCGCGGGTATCACTTATCGCCAGCGCCCGCCTCCGCTTTACCGCCGTGATCAGCTTAAACCGTTGCTGCTTCGAAGGAAATGAATTACCATCGAACGTTAAGTATGAAACACAGCGTCCTGTTAACCATCGCGTCTCTGCTCTCGATCCTCCTGCTGACGCTTCACATTACGGACGACATCGTCCGTGGGATATCGAAGGCCGAGAGCTCAAACATTGCACTGCTCGTCCTCGTGGTCTTGCTGTACGGGACGCTCGTGCTGCCCGAACGGCGATCGGGGCACGTCATCATGCTGCTCGTCGGATTGTTGGCGGCAGCCATGCCCGTCATGCACATGATGGGGGCACATTACGGCGAGATCGCCAAATCCCCCGGCGGCTTTTTCTTCGTCTGGACACTCTGGGCGCTCGGCGGGCTCGGGGGCTTTACCTTCGTCCTCTCGGCGCGCGGACTGTGGGGTCTGCGACGGGGCCAGCCCCGGTCGTAGGAGGGCTACTGAATCCTATCAATCCGCGACCTCGTGAAACGTAATCGCATCAATCCCAAACGTGCCCAGGAACTTCTTGATCGCGGTTTCCGCGTTGCGGCGCGCATCATCCAGAATCCCCATCTGAACGGCCGTCTTGCGAATATCGTCAATGGCTTGCAGGCGAGCCTTGTGCTCTAAGTCCAAATCAGGCGCAACCCACGGCGTCCACCACGTGATCCTCCGGTCCCAAACCTTCGTATTCTTCTCGTCGAGGAAGGCCTCCATAATCTTCGGGGCCGGCATCCGAATCACGGCATCATGCCCCTTCAAGGTTTCGACGTTATATTGATTGAACTCGTTTAGATCGACGCCCGCCAGTACTTTGCCCTGCACCATCAGCAAAATCGACTCACTGCCAACTGGTTGCTTTTCCTCGCTCAGGCCCACCACCTTCTCGATCACATACCGCACCGTGACGAGATCGCTGAGCCGCTGCACCTCGTGGACCACGGACGCGGGGTCCAGATCCCGGTGCAGAAAGCCACCGGCGGGCGCGTAGTAGCGGAAATAACAGGCCATCCCGATCACCAGGAAGAGGGCGATGAAGGAAGAGATGAACGCGATCAGCTTCGACATTATCGTGCCGCTGCCAGAACTTCCGCCACCGGCGGCTTGCCGCGCTTCGCATACCGGATCGTTCCGTCCGGCCCGATGAGGTACACCGTGCGCTTCACCATCAGGCCGTTGGTGTGGTAAGCCTCGCCGATCTTCTGTCCGTCATCCACCAGGAGAGGAAACGGCAGGTGCTGCCTGGCGCGGAAACCGGCGTGGCTCGATGCGCCCTTCGGGTTCACCCCATAGACCAGAACACTACGCATTTTGGCCTGCTCCCAGCTATCGCGGAACTCGCAGAGTTGAGCGGTGCAGACCGGCGTGTTGTCGCCGGGATAGAACACGAGCACGACGTTCTTGCCTTTGAGCCCGGACAGTTTCACCTGGTTGCCGGAATCGTCACTCGTTTCAAAGTCCGGCGCTTTCGCCCCAGTCGGCAACGGATCCGAGAATAACCAATTCAGCATGTGATCACATTGTAGCGGCGGCCGTGAGAGAATCCGCTCATGGCTTTCTGTACGAGTTGTGGTGGAAATTTTGCCGACGGCGCCCGCTTCTGTACCCGCTGTGGTTCGCCTCAAAGCGTTGCTTCGCAGCCCGGTGTGCCTCCGCCGCCCGCATCTTTCCTGCCGCCTCTTCCGCAGCAGGGTTATTCTCCAGCGGCTCTCGATTACACCATCCAGGGGAACAACCTCCAGGTCGCGCGCCTGCACTTGAAGCCCAATCAGGAGGTTTATGGGGAAGCCGGCCGCATGGTTTATAAGACCGGCAACGTCTACTGGGACACGCGGATGACTGGCGGAACGCTGGGCGAGAAGCTGATGGGGGCACTGCGGCGTAAGCTCACCGGCGAATCTCTATTCTTCACTTACTTCCGTTCCAGCGGTCCGGGCGAGGTGGGGTTTGCGGGGGCTTACCCGGGCAAGGTCGAGCCATTCACCCTGGCGCCGGGACAATCCATCGTCGCGCAGCGGGATACGTTCCTTTGCGCGCAGACCAGCGTCACTTTCGGGATCGCCTTCGTGCGCAGGCTGGGCGCCGGCTTGTTCGGCGGGGAGGGGTTCATTCTCGAGAAATTCACGGGTCCGGGAATCGTGTTTCTGCATGCGGGCGGGGATGTGGTGGAATTCAACCTTGCGCCTGGCGAATCGATCCAGATCGATTCGGGTTGCATTGTGGCGTTCGACGAATCCGTTAGCTACGACATTCAGTTCGCGGGCGGAATCAAGACCGCGCTGTTCGGCGGCGAGGGTTTGTTCCTGGCCAATATGACGGGTCCCGGCAAAGTGATTGTGCAGAGCATGACCTTGTCGAAGATGCGCCGCGAACTTGCCACGGGATTGCATGGCCACGACGAGCGCGGAGGCGTTGGGGGAAGCGCCATTGGTTCGATCGCGGACTTGTTCGGAGGCAATAATGGTTAGGGTTTCCTGTCTGCTTCTGCTGGCTTCTCTGACCGCCGCCGCTTCCCCGGAACAGGATGTGAGGCGTGTCCTCGAAGACCAGCAGGCCGCCTGGAATCGCGGCGATATCGACTCATTCGCGACGGGCTATCTGAACTCTCCTCAGATTGCGTTCGTGGGCACCAATAAAATTGTGCGCGGTTACGCGGGCATGCTGGAGCGTTACAAGACCCGCTACCCGACGACGGAGAAGATGGGGCAACTTACTTTCTCCGGCCTGGAAATCAAGATGCTCGGCACGAAGAACGCGAACGTGCTCGGGCATTTTCATCTGGAGCGCAACGCGGCGGGCGGCGGCAACGCGGACGGCGTCTTCACGCTTCTGCTTGAGAAGACCCCCGGCGGTTGGAAGATCATTCAGGACCATACAAGCTGAAATGCACCGTTTCGCCATGTGCAACGAAGCGTTCGGCGATGCGCCCATTGGCGATGTGTGCCGCACGCTTCGAGGGCTAGGCTATTCGGGAATCGAGATCGCTCCCTACACGCTGGGACCCTCTCCGGATCGCCGGGAAATCCGCGCGGCGATTCAGGACGAAGGCATGGAATTCGTGGGACTGCACTGGCTGATGGTGAGCCCACCCGGATTGCATCTGACCACCAGTGACGACGCGCTGCGCCGCGAGAGCTGGGGGCATCTTCGGGAGTTGATTGATCTATCCCATCACCTGGCCCATGACCTGGCTGTTGCGCCCTCCGTGATGGTTCTTGGGTCACCCAGGCAACGGGGAACCACCCCCGGCACATCGCGGGCGCAGGCAACAGAGCGGCTTCGCGACGGACTGGCGGAACTCGCGCCCTATGCCGGGGACCGCCACGTCACGATCCTTCTGGAAGCATTGCCGCCGGATCAATGTGACGTGGTTCAGACGCTGGCCGAAGCCGCCGCGATCGTCCACGAGATCAACAGCCCCGCCATTCAAACCATGTTCGACACCCACAACGCGGTTTGCGAAATAGAACCTCACGACGTGCTGATCGAGCGCTTCGGCGATGTCATCAAGCATGTTCACGTCAACGAGATGGATGGCCGCCACCCAGGCACGGGGAACTACGACTTCACGGCCGTGTTGAGCGCGCTTGAGAGAATCCATTACGCGGGCTGGATCTCGCTCGAAGTATTCGATTTCAAACCCGACCCGGTTACCATTGCAAGAGAGACCATTGGTCGCCTGCTATGAAGAAATACGTGGTTACCGGGGGGGCTGGGTTCATCGGGTCCGCGATCGTCCGGGGTCTGCTGCAAAGGGGAGACGGGCGCGTCGCGGTCATCGATAATTTCCTGACGGGACACGCGGTGAATCTGGATGAAGTTCGCGCCGATATCGAGATGCATACCGTGGATATTCGCAGCTACACCGCTTTGGCATCGGCCATCCGCGGGGCCGACGTTGTGTTCCACGAGGCCGCGATCCCGTCGGTGCCGCGGTCCATCCATGAGCCGGCGCCCTCGCACGAGGTGAATATCGACGGAACATTCAACGTACTGCGAGCGGCCGCCGAGGGCGGTGTTCGAAGAGTGGTCTACGCGGCTTCGTCGTCCGCTTACGGCGATACGGAAGTACTGCCCAAGGTAGAGACCATGAACCCCAACCCCAAATCGCCTTACGCGGTGCAGAAGTTGACTGGCGAATATTACTGCACCGCGCTTGCAAAATGCTATGGCTTCGAGGCAGTCAGCATCCGGTACTTCAATGTGTACGGGCCCAGACAAGATCCGCGCAGTCCTTACTCCGGCGTTCTCTCGGTCTTCTGTAAGGCGATTCTGGAACGCACATCGCCCACCATCTTCGGCGATGGACTGACCAGCCGCGATTTCACCTATGTCGATGACGTGGTTGCGCTCAACCTGAGTGCGGCTGATGCGCCGGCCGCCGCAGTCTCCGGAAATGTCTACAACGGCGGAAACGGGGGCCGCGTGACTCTCAACGAGGCATGGGATCTGTTGCAGAAGATTGAGGGCGTGACGATCCCGGCAAAATACGGTCCGGCGCGTGCGGGTGATGTTCGTGACTCGCAAGCCGATACAGTTGCGGCGCGGAGGGATTTGGGGCACGACCCCCAGTTCACGTTTGAAGAAGGACTGAGACGCACGCTGGAGTGGTATCGCAGTCAGAGTTAGTCACATGCACCGGTTCCTGTACTTACTATTCTGTTTGCCTGCCTGCGGCCAGACCATGTGTCCGGCTACCCCGGCCTATTCCATCTGCGACATCACGTTCGATGTGCCGGGAACGGCGCCGCATGATGCCGAGCTGAACGCGGAGTTTCGCGGGCCGAGTCACCGGACGTTCCTGGTTCGTGCGTTTCGCTCAGCGGGAAACCGCCTCACCGTGCGCTTCAGCCCGTTCGAGGCGGGCACCTGGGATATTCGGTTGTCCAGCACGCTACCCCAGTTTCACGACAAGCAATTGCAGATGACGGCCACCCCATCGGATTCGAATGGATGGATCGAACCCGCCAACCTGCACCACTTCCGTTACACCGGCGGTGCGGCGCTAGCGGCTCTCACTCCGCCGCACTTGTGGGTCGGGGACACGCTTCCATCGCACCTGAGCGGCAGTACGTTTGAAAGCTGGGTGATGGAGCGCGCGCGCGCCGGGGTGAATCATCTGCGTGTGCCGGTACCGAACTTTATGGAAGAATCGGCGTTCGATGAACTGGACGTGCGCCTCGGGTTCCTCAACAAGCAGAACATCATCGCCGACCTTGTCCTGACGCCGCCGAAAGGCGACCGCCAATCGCGCGAGGCGTTCTTTCAGTATGTGATCGCGCGGTGCGCAGCCCGCAACGCGACCTGGGTGATCTTAGACGACTTCGAGAAGTACGATCATGCGCCAGACCTTGTCCGCGAGATCTCCGGCTACCTGGATGAAGATCCCTTTCACCATCCGCGAACCGCGGGCGCTCAGGTCACTTCGGCCGTGTTTGCGGATGAGAAATGGCTTCAGGTGAGGCAGTACGGTTCTGCGAACTGGGACATCAGCGCGGTGGAAGATCAGATTTATGGGAAGCCAGCGGTGAGTGTCATCAAGGCGGATTCCCCCGACGATTTTCGCCACCAGTTATGGAATGCGACGATGAGCGGCACGTATCCAGAGGCCGCCGCAACCGATGGCGCAACGCTGAGCTATCTCGCCGTCTGGCAGAAAACTTTGGCCGACACGCGGCACTGGGAGCTGGAACCATTCTTCGACGCGGACAACGCGCGCGGATTGTCTCTTCCGCAAACCGAGTATCTTCTCTACATCGAGAAGCCCGGTCCGGTTACCGTGCGGCTCGATGGAAAGCATAAGTGGAACGTAGCCTGGATCAATCCACTGGATGGGAAAGTGGATGAGTCAAAGGATTTGAAAGACGAGAACTTTAGCGGCTCACCGCCCGATAACTCGCATGACTGGGTGCTTCATATCTATCGCGAAGGCCATAAGGAAGGGTTGAAGAGTTATCACTTTGAATCGAGGCCGGTACTTCTGCAGGATGTCGAGGTCGATGCCGCGAAAGTTCCGTTCGAGATCACCCGGCCATCGGGCGATTTCATCTCGCCCACCACAGCCGTACCCTATGCGACCAAGCTGAAGCGGGAGACCAAGGCCTCGCGCAACATGATCTATCTATGGACGGGTGAAGTTACCGCGGATGGCGAGGGATACCGTGTGCTTGGCACGGGCTCCAGTGGAGAGTTCAAAGTGCCGCCCGGTATTGTCCGCCACTTTCCGGCAACTTTGCATGTGCGCGTCTACGGGCTCAATGGACTGGGGAAGCTCTACTCGCTCGACCAGAATTTCGGATTGACGCAATGATCATCCTGGCGCTCGACACCGCGAATGACTTTGGAAGCGTGGCGCTCGCCTATGGCGAAGAAACCATGGAAGAAGTCCCGCTGCACGCGCCTGACGGGTTTTCCGGCATCCTGTTTGACCAGATTGACCGCCTGCTAAAACGCAACGCGCTGACGCTGCCGCAAGTCGATCTCTATGCGGCGGGAATGGGGCCGGGTTCGTTCACCGGCATTCGCGTCGGCTTATCGGCAGTCAAGGCTTTGGCGGTGGCCGGCGGGAAACCCTGTTATGGAATCTCCAACCTGGCGGCCATGGCGAACCTAGGCTCGGCAGAGACGCGTGCGGCCATCCTCGATGCACGCCGCGGAGAGATCTACGCGGCGGTTTACGGGGCGCACACCACTGCCGAAGAAGTCACGGATTTCCCTCGGTGGCTGGCGTCCATTCCGGTCGAAACAGAGGAATTCCTGGCCTTCGATTTCACGCCGTTTGAGGCGGCGCTGAGTATCTCGCGGTTCGCCCGCGCCACCAGAACGACTGCGCCGCGGTCGCTGGCGGGATCCATCGCCGAGCTGAGCCTTGAGAGCTTTCGCGCGGGGTCAGCAGGCGACCCGGCTTTACTGGATGCCAACTATGTGCGGCGGCCGGATGCGGAGTTACTTTGGCGCGACAGGACTTAGCTGTGACTTAGTCGGGGGATGCGTTGCGCCGCCGGGGGCAGAGCAGGGAAGTCGGTGTAAGGCTCCGATTGGTACCAATAACAGACGGAGTAGAAGTTATCTCCCCGGTCGTTGGCGTGTCCGTGCTCGATCGTATGCTTCAGGTAGCGCGTAAAGGTAACAGGGTTATCGGCGTGCCAGCGGTATACATTGGTTCTTCCTCCGGCACGCTCGCCCAGGCCGATATACGGCGCGCCGTTATAGAGGTGGGCAAAAGGAGTCGCTGTGTCGCGGCCGCCGAAATCCCAAGCTCCGTTGATATAGTCTTCCGTGCCGGTCCCGGTGATGGCGGGCTTGGTTTCATCGTCGATGAAGATCATCTCGTCCCCTTCGCCCATCCAATATTCGGTGTTTTGCAGAACGCCCATGGTGATGCCCATCAGGTGGCCCTGGCCGCGCGTCTCCACGAAGACGTAGTTCCGCTCGCCGAGCAGATTCTTTTCGTCGCCCTCGGAACGGTATTGCACGGCTACGTTCGGCGTGGCCTGCCGGTATTGCGCATGAAAATAGACCGCGTCGGCGGGAAGCTCCGGAACAAGCTTGTAGTCAATATTCGAATAGAGCGCATGCACCTTACGGCTACTCTCGTTCGTAACCGTCGCTCGCGCCGACTTCCGGAAAGGCATCGCAAAGTAAGAGTTCAAAGCCTTGACGGAAGAGCAGTTGAGAAAAGCCGATTGGTAAACGAAGTAGATTCCGAGATTCAATCCGAAGAAGTCGCCGATGGGCGTTTCGACGCTGGGCTTGGCGTTGCCGTCCCAATAGATTCGCAGCACCAGCTCTTTGAGATGATCCGCGCTCTCCGCCGCGATGGTGAACCAGATGTGCGAAATGATGCCGGGCCCGTCGGATTCGAAAACGGTTTGGGTGGCTCCGGACTCAACAGCCCAGGAGTCGCGGTTCCCGCCGGTACGATCAAAACTAGATTGCTTCAGGGACCGGTGGTTCATGCGGCGGGCGTAGGGCGGAAGTTCCGGCGCCGCGCCGGGGGACACCGAAGTCTGGCCTTGTGCGCCAGTCGCTCCTGCAATGGCGGATGCACCAGCCAGTCCGGCCATGCGCCGGAGGAAACCGCGACGCTGCCCGCTTGAGGAAATATCGTCTTGAGACATGGACCGGATTATATCCTCATTGCGTGGAGGCGCAGTTCTCGTGTGAGGTTGGGCGGGGAGTTTTCCTTGGAGGCGGATTTTCGTTAGGCGGCGGTCCTTTCCGGGAACAAAGTGCTCTCGATTTCGGTGAGAAGGCCGACATCGTGCGCCGTTTTGAGGCTTTCCCGAGTGA